>Ga0115550_1001031_pt1 | contig 21756 bp, 17 predicted proteins | sample COGITO_mtgs_1005_FD_87177 | JGI IMG/M metagenome (GOLD analysis project Ga0115550, IMG submission 87177) | Pelagic marine microbial communities from North Sea - COGITO_mtgs_100511 | ecosystem: Environmental > Aquatic > Marine > Epipelagic | place: Germany:Helgoland, sampling site Kabeltonne... | reverse complement strand
GTAAAGGCTGGATTGATCCCAACAGTAATGAGTCCTCCAAGTGTCCCAGCAACTACTGAATCTATATCTGCTTTTACCTCTGTTCCGTTTTCTTGGCGCGTCAAACGTGGGCTATCTGCGTCCATTACCTGACTTCCCAATGCATTGTTGATTGCAAGGACTAGCGCTTGTGCTCCTTGGTCTTGAATCCCCGAAACAACAACTCCCTTATCTCCTGCTGCTTTAAGTGCAGCAATGGCAGCGGTTACTTTCGCTTGATGTGCATCACTCAAAGTGCCAGAAACTGCTGTTCCCATCAAGGCGCCATAGATGTGTGCTAAAATGTTTTTTTGTGCTGATGGAGTTGCAGGCACACGATGGTCAGCCGCTGCTCCACTCAAGGTCATGTTCGCTTCAAACTGGAAATGTTTCGACATGCTTGCTTTTCCATAGTGTTTGTGTGGTACACGTGATTTGGAATAGCCCGAATCGTAACCTCCACCTTGCCAGTCACCCAATATATCTGCACCTACAGAAACAATTGTCTCCGCTTTACTAAAGTCATAATCGGCTAAAGCGCGAACCCCATAGGCCTCTTCAAAATCGGCTACTGCATCAGATGAAGCAACCGTGTCAAATGAAACATGTTTAACATTGGGGTATTTTGCTAAAAAGGCTGCAATGATTTTTGTCGTGGTAGGACTTGCAAATGTTTGGGTAAGAAGAACAACTTCTTTTCCTGTTACGGCTAGAGCATTTAACTTGGCACCTACCTGAAGGTGTAAATCTTCCCAACTAATATCACTTCCATTTGCTTTTGGGCCCTGTAAGCGTTGGGTATCGTACATCGATAATACAGAGGCATGAACACGTGCATTTGCTCCTCCTAGCGTTGGTGCATCTGGATTGTTCTCTACCTTGATTGGACGCCCTTCACGTGTTTTAATTAGAATACTCCCATAATCAAATCCATCGGCTATTGCTGTTGCGTAATAGTTGGCAACACCGGGACGAATTTGTTCTGGCTGAACAACATAAGGCACAGACTTAATTACTGGTCCTTCACAGGCAGCAAGCGACGCCGCTGCGGTTGAGAATCCAACATATTTCAAGAAATCACGACGTGATGTACTACTGTCCTCTAGAGACTCTTTGTCTTCTAAAAATTCGTTTACTGGAACATATTCGGCAAATTCTTTTTGCTCTAGCTGATCAACTAAGGGAGAATTCTCGTTGAGTTGCTCTGCGTTTTTCCAATAGGTTTTATTTGCTGCCATAAGACATTCTTCTGTTTAAGCTCGTTTTAATAGTGACACTTTCCACACTCTAAGCCTCCCATTTGAGCGACTGTGAGTTTTTCTACTCCATATTTCTTGGAGAGTGCCTCATGTATTTTTGAATAGTACTCATTGTTCTCAACCTTAACATTTGTTTCACGGTGACAGTTGATACACCATCCCATGGTTAAAGGAGAATATTGATACATCACTTCCATTTCTTCAACAGGTCCGTGACATGTTTGACATTCAATCTGACCAACTTGTACGTGTTGCGCATGGTTGAAGTACACAAAGTCCGGTAAATTGTGAATACGCACCCACTTCACTGGCTCTGTTTTTCCTGTGTATTGTTGGTTTTCTTCGTCCCAACCTACAGCGGCATATAATTTTTTAATTTCTTTGGTGTAGAAATCTTTGGTGTAACCATTTTCTAAATCTTCTTCTCCATTGTATTCGGCAATGTTTTGGTGACAGTTCATACACACATTCAAAGAAGGAATTCCTGAATGCTTGGACACCCGTGCTGAAGAGTGACAATACTTACATTCTATTTGGTTGGCTCCAGCGTGAATTTTGTGTGAATAATGGATGGGCTGAACGGGCATATATCCTTGGTCAACGCCAACTTGCATTAGGTAACCATAAGCAAAATAAGCACTGGATAAAAGTAGGAATACTACAGAAATTAGGACCAAGAATTGATTTTGCGCAAATGCTTGCCATAATGGACGGCGAGCTGGTTTTTCTTCTTTAGGGGCTAATTCAACTCCTTGTGCAGCGGCAATTTTTTGTAAGGTTCTGTTGACAAGAATCAACATCATGACCAGAATACCAAAAACAAGGGCTAATGCACCTAGAATAATATCGTTCGAAAAAGAATCTTGTGCAGCCACAGGAGCAGTAGTTCCAGCAGCTTCGGCTTGTGCAGGTGGAGTATAATCGGTGTAGGCAAGAATATTGTCAATGTCTGAATCAGATAATAACGGAAAAGCCGTCATGGCAGTCTTGTTGTATTCTTCCCAAATGGCAACTGCTTGCGCATCGCCAGCTTTGATCATGGCTGAACTATTTTTTATCCAGCTGTACAACCACTCTTTATCATACTTGGCCGAAACTCCCTTCAATGCAGGGCCAACTGCCTTTTTGTTGAGCTTGTGACAGGCCGCACAATTGGCATTGAATAGTTTCTTTCCTGCCATTGGGTCGGCGTCCTGCGCATTTACAGTAAAAGACATCGTAATTACTAACGCTAGAACGATATTCTTTACTCCTGCGACAGCGTCAAGGCTAATCTTCCTCATACTATAATTAAATATTAATGTAGATCATCAATTTGATGCCTAAAATCCGACACAAAAATAAGACATAGCCCCCGTATTGGAAAAGGTTCTTATTTGCATTTCTCTAATTTGTATTGAGTCTAAATAAGCTGCTAATTTTGTTGAAGAAAATAAGAATCAGCTTGAAAATTCTTTACTTTGTAGAATGAAGCAATGTAGACGAATATCCCTTATTTACTTTTTCCTAACAGCAAGTTTAGGTTCAACAGTTTTTGCCCAAGAAAAAACAAGTACTATAGAAACCTCAGAAGCTGTTAAAATGCTTATAGAACAGAAAAAAACGCTGAATAAGCAAATCTTTAATGCCCAATATTATGCCATTCAATTGTATTATGGTAATAATACTGCCGCAGAGCGTATTCTTACTGCTTTCAAAGAGGCACATCCAGACTGGGAAGCCGAGTTGAGTTTTGAAACACCCAACTACAAAGTACGTGTTGGCCGCTTTAAGGATCTCAATGTTGCAAATCAAAAACTCGAGGAAATTCGAAAAGAGTATCCTTCAGCCTTCTTATTGGAACCCAACAATCTATAAGGTTTTTTTGACGGCAACTTCTTGGAAGAATTCAACAATATCCTCATTCTTAATATCATTGTAATTCTTAATTTGCAATCCGCAATCATAGCCTTTGGCTACTTCTTTCACGTCGTCTTTAAAACGTTTTAAAGAAGACAATGTTCCTGTGTAAACCACAATTCCTTCACGGATAATTCGAACACCACTATTACGATAAATTTTCCCCGTAAGAACCATACAACCAGCAATGGTTCCAACTTTAGAAATCTTATAGGTTTCACGAATTTCAGCAGTACCAGAAATCTCTTCTTTCATTTCTGGAGAAAGCATTCCTTCCATGGCATCTTTCACCTCATTAATTGCGTCATAAATAATTGAATAGGAACGAATATCAATTTCTTCTTTCTCAGCAATCGTTCGTGCATTCCCCATTGGGCGCACATTGAACCCAATTACAATTGCATCAGATGCAGAAGCTAATAAAACATCCGATTCTGTGATTGCTCCTACTCCTTTGTGGATGATGTTTACCTGAATTTCTTCGGTGGATAGTTTTTGCAATGAATCGGTCAATGCTTCAACAGATCCATCAACATCTCCTTTGAGAATAATGTTTAGTTCTTGGAAATCGCCTAAAGCAATTCGGCGTCCAATTTCATCCAAAGTAATGTGACGTTGTGTACGTACATTTTGTTCACGGAGTAATTGTGTTCGTTTGGCGGCAATTTGCTTTGCTTCACGTTCATCTTCCAAGACATTGAAATTGTCTCCTGCTTGTGGTGCACCGTCTAATCCTAAAATCGATATTGGTGTAGAGGGTGGAGCTTCTAGAACATCATTTCCGCGTTCATCGAACATGGCTTTAATTTTTCCACTGTGTTTACCTGCAAGGATATAGTCTCCAATTTTAAGGGTTCCTGTTTGAACTAAAATGGTAGATACATATCCACGTCCTTTGTCCAAATAGGCTTCTACAACCGTTCCTTTCGATTTACGGTTAGGGTTTGCTTTTAGTTCAAGTAGTTCTGCTTCGAGTAATACTTTTTCAAGTAATTCTTGCACACCTGTCCCTTTCAAGGCAGAAATATCTTGGGATTGTATTTTACCTCCCCAATCTTCAACCATTAAATTCATACCAGCAAGGCCTTCTTTAATTTTTTCGGGGTTGGCTGTTTCTCTATCTACTTTGTTGATTGCAAAGATTATGGGCACTCCCGCAGCCTGTGCGTGACTGATGGCTTCTTTGGTTTGAGGCATAATGCTATCATCAGCTGCAATAACGATTATGGCGATGTCTGTTACTTGGGCTCCCCGCGCACGCATGGCTGTAAAAGCCTCGTGACCAGGTGTATCCAAGAAGGTGATTTTTTGACCTGTCTTTAGGCTAACTGAATAAGCACCGATGTGTTGGGTAATTCCTCCAGATTCTCCTGCAATGACGTTTTCCTCACGGATATAATCCAATAAGGATGTTTTTCCATGATCTACGTGTCCCATCACAGTAACAATTGGAGCTCTGGGCTCAAGATTTTCATCGTTTTCAACTTCTTCGTCTTCGAAATTGTCTTCAAGATCACTTTTTACAAATTCTACTTGGAAACCAAATTCGTCAGCAACTATACTGAGGGTTTCAGCGTCGAGTCGTTGATTCATGGTCACCATGATTCCTAAACTCATACAGGCAGAAATAATTTCAGTCCCGCCAATTTCCATTAGGGTTGCAATCTCACCGACAGTAATGAACTCGGTGACTTTCAACACCTTGCTTTCCGCTTCCTGTTGTGCTAGTTCTTCTTCTGTTTTCTGACGGTGTTGTACACGTTTGTCTCGACGATATTTGGCCCCTTTAGATTTATTAGACTTTCCTTGAAGCTTTTCTAATGTTTCACGGATTTGCTTTTGAACTTCTTCATCTGTTGGCTCGACCTTAGCGACTTGTTGAGGTCGTGTGCGTGATTTTGGGCCAGCATTGCGCCCAGTGCTTGCAGTACTAGGTTTGGGTTTAACACCAGTATCTTTGCTGATTCGTTTACGGCGTTTTTTACGCGCATCTTCTACGCTTTTCTCTTTTTGTTTAAACGCATTAAGATCAATGGTTTGACCCGTTTTCTTGGGTCCAGTTAATTTTGCATATTGAGTGGTTAGCTTGTCTCCTTCTTCAGGAGTTCCCTCAGCAAGGGGTTCTGTAGAAGTTTCAACCGGCTTTTCTACTGCTTCAGTCACAGGTGCAGCGGCGGCGGCAACTTTTTCATTGGGCTTTTCTTCAACAACAGCTTCTTTTTTAACTTCGACCTCTTTAACCTCTGCTACTGGTGCGGGGGTATCTATTATAGGTGTCTCTTTAGGAGCTTCAGGAGCTGGCTTTTCTTTGACTTCGTCCTTTTTAACTGGTACAGCTTTTGGCGTGGCTGCTTTTTTGGGTGCTAAATCTATTTTACCAACTGCCTTGGGTTTTTTTATCGCTGCACGTGCTTTTATGACCTCTTGTTGGGCTTTTTCGCGCTCAAGTTTTTCTTGCTCCAGTTTTTCTTGTTGTAAGCGAAGGTTCTCCTTTTCTTTTCGCTTTTCTTCACTAATTTCAGCTGAAGCATCCTTTTTTGATTTATCGGTTTGAAACTCATCCGATAAAATCGTGTACACTTCTTGCGTGATTTTCGTGGTTGGACGGGCTTCAATTTCATGGCCCATCTGCGATAGATGCTCAACTGCTCTATCAAGCGAAATGTTTAACTCACGTAAAACTTTGTTTAAGCGCAATGTTGGTTGGTCTGACATAGATTTGTTTATGCGGTATCAAAAATAGAAAAAATAAACTCTTTTGCTATTCTTCAAACTCTTCTTTCAATATTTTAACTACTTCTTCAATGGTTTCGTCCTCCAAATCGGTGCGTTTTATTAGTTCATTCAGTTCTAATTCTAAAACACTTTTTGCGGTATCTAAACCTACTTTCTTAAATTCTTCTATTACCCAGCCTTCGATCTCATCAGAGAATTCTGCAAGCTCGACATCTTCTTCCATTCCTTCACGGTACACATCAATTTCAAAACCCGTCAATTGTCCGGCCAAACGAATGTTGTTTCCTCCTCGTCCAATGGCTTTTGACACCTCTTCTGGATTCAAGAAGACCTGAACGCGTTTGTTTTCTTCATCAATTTTCAATGAATTGACTTTGGCTGGAGAAAGGGCACGGGTAATATAGAGTTGTAAGTTACTGGTATAATTGATAACATCAATGTTTTCATTCCCTAATTCACGAACAATACCATGGATTCGTGAACCTTTCATTCCCACACAAGCACCTACTGGATCAATTCTATCATCATAAGAATCTACCGCTACTTTTGCTTTGTCTCCTGGAATGCGAACCGCCTTTTTAATGTTGATCAAGCCATCGAAAACCTCGGGTATTTCTTGTTCAAAAAGTTTTTCTAAAAATTTAGGTGACGTTCTAGAAAAGATGATTCTAGGCTTGTTTCCGCGCAATTCAACCGATTCAATGATTCCGCGGACATTATCCCCTTTACGGTAAAAATCTGCGTCAATTTGTCGGTCTTTGGGAAGGATAAGCTCATTCCCGTCATCATCCAATAAAATTACCTCTCGGCTTCTAATGTGGTGTACCTCAGCAGTATACAATTCACCTTCCAATTCTTTAAACTGTTTGAAGATATTGGTAGAATCGTGCTCATGAATTTTAGCAACAAGGTTTTGACGCAGTGATAAAATAGAACGTCGTCCAAGGTCGATCAGTTTTACTTCTTCAGAAACGTCTTCTCCAACCTCAAAGTCAGGCTCAATTTTTTGTGCTTCTGAAAGTTCAATTTCTTGGTTGGGATCCTCAACTTCTCCGTTGGCAACCACAATCCTGTTTCGCCAAATTTCTAAATCTCCTTTGTCTGGGTTAATGATAATGTCAAAATTCTCATCCGATCCAAACTTGCGTTTCAGGGTATTTCGAAAAACCTCTTCCAGAATAACCATTAAGGTAACTCGGTCGATTAACTTTTCGTCTTTAAATTCTGAAAATGAATCAATTAATGCTAAATTCTCCATAGTTTTATATTTAAATAGATACGATTACTTTGGCGTTTTTAAAACTGCCATATTTAAATTCTCTTGTCTTTGTTACGGTCACTTTCCCTTTTCCAATGGGCTTGGGCTCACGGGCTTTCCACTCAAGGGTAAAAGAATCTTCAGTCACAGTGATCAAGGTTCCTTGCACCAATTTATCTTCACTGTCAACCACTTCTAGTTTCCGATCTACATTCTTTTTAAACTGTCGGGGAAGGGTTAATGGCGATCCAACACCACATGAACTTACCTCCAATGAAAAGTCGTTTTCTTCGCGATCGAGGTTGTGCTCTACCTTGCGACTAACTTCCATACAGGCTTGAAGAGTAACACCTTCATCCCCATCTAGGAGGATGCGAATAGTATTGTCACCTCCAATGGACAAATCTATCAAAAAGAGGGTTGGATTTTCATCCAAGGCCGCTTTCACCAACTGCTCTACTTGCTCTTTAAAACTCATTTAAAAAAAAAGAAGACCTTAAGTCTCCCATACGTTTGTTCAGAATGTGATGCAAATATATGTTTTTTCATCGATTTTTTTGGTTGCACAGTAAATTTTTTTCATATTTGATACACCCAAATCTTATAAAAAATGAATTTTTCTTTAAAAGCTCTAGTGCTATCCCTAGCCCTTGTTGTATCCTGTTTTATTTTTGCGCAAAACACCATTTCAGGGACTGTCCTTGATGAAGATGGCAATGCCCTATATGGGGCTTCAATTGTTCTGAAAGGAACCTCTAATGGAACTTTCTCAAATGAAGACGGAAGTTTTTCGCTGCGAACCAATGCTCAACTACCCATTGAACTTGAAATATCCTTTGTTGGTTTTGAAACATTGAGCTACACCTATAATTCATTAGACGCACAAACTTTTCGCCTCAACTTCGGAAACCGATTCGATGAAATCATTGTTTCTGCTTCTAGAAAGGCAGAAAAATTACAGGAAGCCCCTGCGGCCGTTTCTGTTATTTCTGCAGCACAGGTCTCTAAATCGGGTGGATCTATTTCTCCTGTTCGTGCACTGATTAATTCCCCTGGAGTAGAATTACAACAACAAACAGGACAACGGATCAAGGTGTCTTTGCGTGGAGCAAGTGGAATTTTTTCCACCAATGTTTTCCCTATGCTGGATTACCGTTCGCTAATTTCTCCTGGATTAGAATTTTTCGATTCACAAAATTCACCCCTTAACACCATTGACCTAGAGCGTGTAGAGGTGGTTCTTGGTCCAGGTTCTGCCTTATATGGACCAGATGTTACCACAGGAGTTATTCACTTTATCTCCAAAGATCCATTCAAACATCCCGGCACAACCGTCGAACTCATTTATGGTAGTAGAGCCAATAAAAAAGTAGGAATTAGGCATGCAGGGAAAAATGATCCTGAAACCTTTGGATATAAATTCAATTTCCGTTACCAAGAAGGAAGAGATTTTACATTAGATCCCAATGACCCCCAAGACAAAACAATCTTAGATGGGTTTAAAACAGCCGTTAGACGTGCAAACATTACGCCAGAGGGAAATACAGACACCAGTTCTCCAGGAACTACCTTGTTTAGTATTCCCCAAACACAAAATGAAGATTTTTGGACCAGTGCAGCCAGTGCTTACTTTTATTTTCGCCCAAAAAATGGTCCTGAAATTGTTACCTCAGGAGGATGGAATGCTGGAAATGCTATTTTCTACAACGACTTGGGTGAAGGACAAGCCCAATCGAATGAATATTGGGGACAAGCTCGACTAAATTATAAGGGTTGGTTTGCTCAAACCTACTTTATAAAAAACGACGGTGGAAGCGATACTCGTCCTACTTACCTTCACCGTACAGGTTTCATTACACCGCTTGAACGAAGCCACAATGAAGCGCAAGTGCAATACAGTTTCGACTTTAATCAATTCTTAGACTCCGAGTGGTCGGTGGGTATTGACTATAGAAACGCATCTGCCAATACAGAAAACCATGTATATGGACGCCATGAAAGCGATGATGACTACAATATTTTGGGAGCTTATGTCCAAGCTAAATTAAAATTTGGTTCAAAACTGGATCTATTCCTTGCTGGGCGATATGATGGCTACAACTTTACCGACGAGCGAACATTTTCTCCGCGGGCTGCCTTCGTCTATAAAGTGAATGATAAACACAATATACGTTTATCTTATAATCGAGCTGCCAATCCTATTGCAGCCTCTGATATTTATTTTGACCTTCCGGTTCAAACCATTGACCAATTAGGACTTGATGTTTGGGTGTTGGGGGCGAAAAACCCCTATACCTTTGGATCTGATCCAAGTATTGATTGGTTAATTCCTGGTGTACCCAATACCCCTCTTTCCGCTGGTTTCCCATTGGCCGCAGCCTTTGCTGCAGTAAACTCTGATGTTGTTGCTGGGGTATCTGCTGCCTTAGGAGCAGATCCTTCATTGGCTCCCTTACTCCCATTAATTCAAGCTGTTTTAACCAATCCAGCCATTACACCTCAAGGCTTTGCCCCAGTAGTGACTTCAGACGCACTAGGCAATCCCTTAGAAGCGAAAGATGGCCAAGGTAACTTATTGTCCTTTCTTGACTCCTATGAAATTGGCTATAAAGGAGTTGTTGGGGATCGCTTCTCTTTTGGGGTAGATATTTATCATTACCGTCGTAAAGGTGGGGCTTCCTTTCAACAAATCTCCCCTGTAGTAAATATTAATAATTTAGGTTCGTCGCTTGGCCAAGGTGTTCGCGCAAATGCTGAACCTGCCCTTACCCAAGGACTTATTGGTCTTGGATTAGATGCAGCAACTGCTGGGGCTACAGCTCAGGCCATTGGTGCTGCATTAGTAGGAGCTTATAGTGATGGTGGAGATGGCTTTATTCAGGTCTTAACCAATGCTGGTTTACCTTTTCATGGAGTAATTCCTACCCTTGAAAACACAGGGAATGGGAACACTCGATTAACCCAAGGTTACCTCTCCAATGACGCTGATATGATCAGCGAAGACTGGGGAGCAGAATTTAATTTTAAATTCTTCTTGACGGAAAACTTAACCACACGTGGAAACTACACCTGGTTCCGATTAGACCCTGATAATCCAAACGGAAGGAGTTTCCCCAACAACAAAATCCGTTTTGGAATTGACTACAACACAAAAGGTGGATTTTATGGCACCCTGAATTATCAATGGGATCAAAGCTTTACTTCAAACAACATCACCTTCCCAGGAGATGTGGATGAAAGATCATTGTTTGATATTACCCTTGGGTATGACCTGACAGAAAACTTGAAACTTGAACTCGCGGGTATTAATGTATTCAATAATGAATTCAGAGCGTTGCCTGGTTTTCCAAGAATTGGACGAACAATAACAGGTCGAATTGTGGTTGACTTTTAACACATTTAAATAACAAAATTTGGTGTTTTATATTCCTGTATCTGTCTAAGGGATTCTAAAATATTCCTTACTTTTAAGGGCTATGAAACACCAAATCACTTCCCTAGGAATTCGATTTACAAAACACCGTGCAAAAGAACAAACCCCTTTTGAACGCTTGTTTGAGATTTTTAAGGAGCTTATTACCCATACCTCTGGAGATTTTGACGAGGCCATTGAATGGTTACGGGAGCTTGATGTGGAATATCAATTGACCGACGAAGATTACACCATTGACGATTTTATCGAAGATCTTTTGAAAAAATCCTACATCCTACCCAAAGGAAATGGAAACGGGAAAGGAGATGGTATGGCACTCACACCCAAGACCGAAAAGTTGTTGCGCGAACACGCCCTAAAGCAAATTTTTGGCAAATTAAAACGTGCTGGTTCTGGAAATCACAAAACCAAAAAAGTGGGGCAAGGCGAAGACAATACTGGCGAGTTTAAAGCCTATCAATTTGGAGACGCCCTAGAAAAAATCTCCATAACAGAAAGCATCAAGAATGCACAAATACGTTCTGCGGGCAATGAGTTTACGCTACAACACGACGATTTAGTTGTGGAAGACAGTTTTTTCAAAACCCAAATGAGTACTGTTTTAATGATCGATATTAGTCATAGTATGATCCTCTATGGCGAAGACCGCATTACCCCTGCCAAAAAAGTAGCGATGGCCCTAGCAGAACTCATCACCACCCGCTATCCAAAAGACACCCTTGACATCTTGGTTTTTGGTAACGATGCATGGCCCATTTCCCTAAAAGAAGTTCCCTACCTTGAAGTTGGCCCCTACCACACCAATACCGTTGCTGGTCTTCAATTGGCTATGGATATGCTCCGAAGAAAGAAAAATAGCAACAAGCAAATTTTTATGATTACTGACGGGAAACCCAGCTGTCTAAAACTTCCCGACGGAAGCTATTACAAAAACAGTGTAGGCTTAGACCAAACCATCGTTGAGAAATGCTATACCATGGCACGGCAAGCCAAAAAACTACACATCCCCATCACAACCTTTATGATTGCCCAAGACCCTTACCTAAAACAATTTGTTCGAACATTTACCGAAGCCAATCGCGGAAAGGCCTTTTTTACTGGTCTAAAAGGATTGGGAGAAATGATTTTTGAGGATTATGAAAAAAACAGAAAAAAACGTTTAGAATAACGGACAAAAAATGATGAATCACACCAAAATTACTACCCTAGGAGAACTCAAAAAAACAGACTACTCTCCTCAAAACATACAAGCCGAATTAGCCAACAATCTTCGTCAGCGCTTAGGCAATGGTGAAAGCACTTTTTCTGGTTTAATTGGCTATGAAAATACTGTAATTCCTGATGTAGAACGCGCCATCCTTTCTGGTCACAACATTAATTTATTGGGTTTAAGAGGTCAGGCAAAAACAAGGTTAGCGCGACAAATGACTCAATTGCTCAACGAGTGGGTTCCTGTTGTTTCTGGTTCAGAAATTAACGATGACCCTCTGGCACCCATTAGCCGTGAGGCCAAAGAAATAATTGCTCAACATGGAGACAATACGCCAATAACATGGCTACACAGAGACGAACGCTTCTTTGAAAAACTAGCCACGCCCGATGTTACCGTTGCGGATTTGATTGGAGATGTAGACCCCATCAAAGCGGCTAACTTAAAATTGTCTTATGCCGATGAGCGCGTCATTCACTTTGGTATGATTCCTCGGGCTCACCGCTGTATTTTTGTCTTGAATGAATTGCCCGATTTACAAGCACGGATTCAGGTCGCACTCTTTTCAATACTCCAAGAAAAAGAAATACAGATTCGTGGTTTCAAACTGCGTCTCCCTATTGAAACACAAATCATCTTCACGGCAAATCCTGAAGACTACACCAATCGAGGAAGCATTGTTACACCCTTGAAGGATAGAATTGGATCACAAATTTTAACACATTATCCGCAAACACGCGAAATTGCCAAAGCCATTACCGCCCAAGAAGTCACAATAAAAGAAGAGACTGCAGCTAAAATCCATATCCCCGAATTGGTCCGCGATGTATTGGAACAAATTGGTTTTGAAGCGCGCAAAAGTGATTATGCTGATGCCAAAAGTGGCGTGAGTGCCCGAATGAGTATAACCGCATTTGAAAACCTTATCAGTACGGCCGAAAGAAGAATGCTGATCAATGGAGAAGAAAATACTTCTATTCGAATGGCTGACTTTTTAGGGATCATTCCAGCCATTAACGGAAAGATTGAATTGGTCTATGAAGGAGAACAAGAAGGCGCAGAACAAATTTCGTATCATTTGATTTCTCAAGCCTGTAAAACCCTTTTCCCTACTTATTTCCCTGAAATAAAGAAACTTGAAAAGCAAGACGAAGAAGGGCCTTATGACAAACTGTTGGGCTGGTTCTTTAGTGACAATGAACTCTTTTTAGAAGACACCCTTGACAATGGTTTGTATCGTGACACCCTAGAAAACATTCCCGACATAAAAAACATCATTGCCGAGCATCAACCCGATTGTGCTGCAAATGACCTACACTTTATGATGGAGTTTTTATTGTGGGGATTGGAAGCAAATAAACGTCTAAATAAATACCGTACCCTAGAAGGCTTTCAATTTAAAGACTCTCTGGGCAGTTATATCAGTGGATTATGAAAAAAGAAAATCAAAAAAAACTCTTCATCTATTCGCTAGCTTTTGGGCTAATCAAAAAAGTTTTTCTGTTTTGTTTCATATTTGACTGTCTCTAAATCCTATTGCCGCATCATTTCAATCGAAGTATTCCCCAAAATAGAAAGGGTTTGATCACGCACTTTTTCAAAGACAGGTTTAATGGTACAGGTCGTCTCGTTACATTCGTCACAAGAAGCGTAATAATTCAACGAAACACAGGGTAGTAATGCAATAGGACCATCCATCATTCGCATTAATTCGGCTAATTTAATTTCAGAAGGTTTTTTGAGCAACTTATACCCTCCGGTCTTTCCTCTTTTACTCTGTAACAATTGGAAATTGCGCAATTCTCTGAGAATCGTTTCTAAAAATTTTTGCGGAATATTTTCGTTTTCAGCGATTTCCGTTGAAAAAATCGATCGCTCTTCCGATTGGTTATCAGCTAAATATAATAAGGCCTTTATGGCATATTTGCACTTTTTTGAAATCACTTAAGTTCGTATTGATTAGGGTCAAATATAAGCGAAAAATAATTAATCCCTTTAATCCCTATAAAGTTTATAGGTTTTATTTGTTTTATTTAAATTCTCCCCTTACATTTGCCCCATCAAAAAGCAAAAAATGGAAGAATTAAATTTTACAACAAAATCACTTCATGCTGGACATGAGGTAGACAAAACGCAAGGAACACGTGCTGTACCAATTTACCAATCTACTGCCTATGTATTTGACAGTGCAGATCATGCTGCGAACTTATTTTCATTAGCAGAGCCTGGTTATATCTATACGCGTTTAAATAACCCAACGAATGATGTGCTAGAACAGCGTCTAGCTGCCCTTGAAGGTGGAATTGCTGCAGTGACCACTGCCTCAGGAACATCGGCTATAGCCACTGCATTAATGGTTTTGCTAAAAGCAGGAGATCACATCGTTGCATCTAACAGTTTATATGGTGGTACCTATAACTTATTAAATGTTACCCTACCCCGTTTAGGTATCACTACAACCTTTGTAGATCCAGATGATCCATCAAACTTTGAAGCAGCAGTACAAGACAATACTCGTGCTTTTTTTGCTGAATCTTTGGGTAACCCAAAATTAGATGTTCTTGATCTAAAAGCTATTGCAAGCTTTGCCAAAAAAGCCAAGGTACCCTTTATGGTTGATAATACGGTTGCAACACCAGCCTTGTTAAACCCTATTGAGCACGGCGCGAATATTGTGATTCACTCCTTGACAAAATTCATCAATGGAAATGGTACGGCCATGGGTGGAGTAGTTATCGATGCGGGAACCTTTGATTACAGCAATGGTCTATTTCCAGAATTTACTGAACCCTCTGCAGGCTACCACGGTTTGGTTTATCACGAAGCATTGGGGCCTGCTGCCTATATCGCTAAAGTACGTATCGAGGGCTTGCGTGATTTCGGTGCAGCCTTAAGTCCATTTAATGCATTCCAAATTATTCAAGGCCTAGAAACCCTTAGCGTTCGTATGCAACAACATTCAAAAGCAGCCTTGGCCATAGCAACTTGGCTTAACGAACAAGAAGAAGTTGCTTGGGTTAACTATCCTGGAGTAAGCACTAGCAAATACAATACGCTTGCAAAAGAGTATTTGCCTAAAGGTCATAGTGGAATTGTAACCTTTGGGCTTAAAGCTGGTTTTGATGCAGCAAAAAAAGTGGCTGATGACACCAAGATTTTCTCTCTTTTAGCGAATATTGGCGACTCAAAATCCTTGATTATACATCCAGCTAGCACAACCCACCAACAATTGAATGAAGCTTCGCAAAAAGAGACTGGGGTAACCCAAGACCTAGTGCGTCTTTCTATTGGACTAGAAGATATTGAAGATCTAAAAGCAGATTTAAAACAGGCCTTTTAGAAAATTTCTTTACTGCTATTTTATAAATTAGCCCATACTTATTTAAATAAGTAGTTTAAAAAACCGCCCATAGGGTGGTTTTTTTTGTAATCTCTAGGGGATGTGACAAAGAGTTACGAACTTTGTACTTTGAAAAAACTATGATCAAGACAGATATCATCATCATCGGTGCGGGCCCAGTGGGTTTATTTGCCATATTTGAAGCGGGATTAATGAAGATAAAATGCCATTTGATTGATGCTATTCCTCAAGCTGGAGGCCAATTGACTGAAATTTATCCAAAAAAACCCATTTACGATATTCCTGGATATCCCACAGTATTAGCAGGAGAACTGGTGGATAAGCTAATGGAGCAAGCTGCTCCTTTTAAGCCCGGTTTTACCTTAGGAGAACGCGCAGAAACAATAGAAAAGCAAGATGATGGAAGCTTTGTTGTTTCCACCAGTGAAGGCACCCAACATCAGGCACCAGTGGTAATGATCGCTGGAGGCTTAGGGAGTTTTGAACCCCGTAAACCTAAGATTGACACCCTTTCACAATTTGAAAAAAAGGGGGTGGAATATATGGTCAAAGACCCTGATGTTTTTGTTGGGAAAAAAATCTTTATTTCTGGTGGAGGTGATTCTGCCTTAGACTGGGCCATTTATTTTGCTGAACACAATGACAGCTCTGTGGGATTAGTCCATAGAAGCGATACTTTTAGAGCACACAAAGATTCTGTTGAAAAGGCCTATCAACTACAAAAACAAGGGAAAATCGAATTCTATACCCATGCAGAAGTCATTGGTTTGAATGGAAACGATACCCTAAAATCAATTGAAATTAAACAAAAGGACCAGCCCAATAAAACGGTTGATGTGGACACTTGGTTGCCACTCTTTGGGTTGTCCCCTAAGCTAGGACCAATTGCTGATTGGGGGCTTGAGATTGAAAAGAATGCGATTAAAGTGGACAATACCCTAGATTATCAAACCAATATTCCCGGCATTTTTGCCATTGGAGATGTCAATACGTATCCAGGAAAATTAAAACTAATTCTTTGTGGGTTTCACGAAGCAACCCTTGCTGTTCAAACCGCCTATAAAATCATATATCCCGACAAACGCTTTACTTTAAAATACACTACTGTTCAGGGGATACAAGGATTTGATTAACTTGCCCCTCATGAAAGAAGCATCGTTAAATGTATTTGGAGATCCTCTAATTGTTTGTGGAACCAAACCCATAACAGGAGCCTACCGCAATGGCTGCTGTGATACTGGCCCTTTTGATGTGGGAACACACACAGTTTGTGCTGTTGTAACTACTGAGTTTTTAGCATTTTCCAAAGGAAAAGGCAATGATTTAACCCGTGCCTTACCGCAATATAATTTTCCTGGATTGGTGGAAGGTGACTATTGGTGTCTCTGTGTTTCACGTTGGCTAGAAGCCTATCGAGCAGATCTTGCTCCTAAAATCAAACTTGCCGCTTCCCACCAAAAAACCTTGGACTATGTCTCTTTAGAGGTATTAACCAGCTTTGCCATAGATGATGTTTAATGTGCTCTTAATTTTCTCTGCTGTCTCCTTTCTCTTTTTTGGGATAGGTTGTTTGCGGAGTCCACATCTTATTACAGAATTTGAACGCTATGGTGTCCCTCAATTCAGGACAGTAGTTGGGCTGTTGCAATTGCTAGGTGCCCTTGGGATAGCGTTGGGGTTTTGGTCCCCTACCCTTCAGCTTTTGAGCACCTTTGGTCTCGCTATTTTGATGCTTCTCGGATTTGGCGTTCGCTTAAAAATTCGCGATAATTTTATCCAATCATTTCCAGCCTTCTTCTATTTTCTACTCAACCTTTACCTTAGTTACCAACTTTTTCAATAAGTTTTAACGCTTTCTTGGGAAAACATTATAAGACCCTTAACAGCTCAAAAAATAAGTCTGGTCTATATTTGTGGTATAATTTTCATGTATTAGTTGATAATTTGGTTAATAATTTCCCCCTTTTAGTTCACAACAACTAATGGGGGGTACTTATTTTTACACCTTATCATAACCGCAAATGGCCAAACGAAAACCACAAGCAGACGAAATTGATTTACATGGATTACGTCATAAACCAGCGCTAGAGTTGGTTCGAAATACTTTGGCCAAACGAGATGAAAAAGGGTCTTTTTCGTTAACCATTATTACGGGAAACTCTACGGTTTTACAAGAGCGCATTTACGATGAGATTCTTCATTTCACAAACTACACTTATTATGTACCCTCTTGGAATCTGGGGCAAATTATTGTCGAAAACATGGCACTTTAAAACTATTCTTCTACAAGGCCTTTAATGTATTGTTGAAGTAAATCGACTCCCTCTTGGTGTACAACAGAACGTCCAATTTCAGGCATTCGAATGGCAGGATCATTACTTATCATGCGGTACATAAAAATGGACTCTTCAGGTTTGCCTGGTACAATATCATATTGATGGTCGCCAGAACCTTTTCCAGCCGCTATTGGCGGTTTAAAGACACCTCTTCTTCGTTGGTCTTTTTCGTGATAATTCAGGTAAAGTCCAGCGTTTTTTGCACTTCCTTGTGCCGAATGACAATGGGCACAATTGGCGTCTAAATAGGCTTTAGCTCGCTCCTCAACAGAACCCGTTAAGACATCATTCCAGATGGGCATTTTATCTTGTGTATCAGCCGTTGATAGGCCTTTCAAAATGCCAAGCTTCTTGAAATAGTCCAATTGATTGATGTCTTCCTGCAAGGACCTGTAACGTTGATTGAGTTGAGCTGCCGTTGGTCCAATGGGAACTATTTTATTGTTTGTATTGTGGCAATTTTTGCATTGGTTTAGGTTGGGGACAACATAGTCAAGTTTTTTGTTTTTGCCCTCAGAGTTTACCCAATTTACGGCCATTGTTTTTCCTACATAATCTAAATCTGCATCTGTTTGATCCTCATTCCAAAGATAATTCAATGGATTCCATACTCCTTTTTCTTTAATCAAAAGTCGTGTTTCAATGATTCGTCTTCCGGCAACGGGATTTCTTTCATCGTTGGGATAATAAAAGTTTTTGATCAAGATGGCACCATCTTCAAAGTCCAATGGACCATTTGGTTTAAAATCTATTTGTTTCCCATTGGGAAGGTAGATAAAACGAGCTTTCTTGGCATAATCTGTGAAAAGCGGCGTATTTATCGCATAGGGATAAACATCTTCATTGGGATTCAATTGAGCAAGTTGACCTTTAAAAAAACCATAGTCCGACAATTGTTTCAGCGCATTGGTTTCAATTGTATTGGTTTTTAGGGCAATATTTGCTTTACGCGCAACTGGAGCCGTTCGCTTGTCCTCTTTTTGACTACAGCTGGTCAAAGCTATTAGGGCAATAAAGATGAACCCAAATTTAACTAAACCAACGCTTGTCGTCTCTTTACTCATTTTAATTTAGTTTACAGTCGAAAGGTGTGCTATCTGTGGTAAAACCCTCGAAGTCATGAGAGGCATCAAGGTAAACAAAAGAGGCATTGGCATTGTCGCGAATGCATAGCCTGTGTTCGTTGTCTTGTAAGGATCCCTCTGGAGATATAATTCCGTCATAAACAATGTCCGGAATTGACACTTTGTTTTTTAACAACCATAAAAGGCCAAATTCATTGGAAAAACTGGGCAATAAATTTGCATTGCCAAAAGTGTTTTCATGAATACTAACACGGCCAGGATAAGGGTTATAGCTTTCATCCTCTTTATAATCACTTTCAATGGCACGCAATCCTCTTGCTTGGGCTTCACTCGCAAGGGTTTCTTGTCCTAATTCGTCTTCATCTGCAGCAAAAATCTCGTAGCTCACAACAGCCAGGTTGACTGTTTTATGGTCTTGAACAATATTGTTGTGAAACTGCACATCTTTGGTCGACATAATAATTACCCCAGCACCTTTTGGCACAGCACTAACAATTGACCCTTTTACAGCAAAATTAGTGACGTTATTGTTGTAGATTTTATTGTGGTGAGCGTTTACGTTGGAACCATAAACGGTTAATTCTGGTAAGTTAAAAATCAATAAACCACTTGTGTTTTCATAAGCTTCATTTCCATAAATTTCTACGTTGGAACTGTTTTCGCTTTCTATTCCAGCCACATTGTAAAAGGCTTTGTTGTTTCGAATAATTACATTGTTGGATTGTCCAACATATATACCAGCATCTGAAGAACCTATGGCTTCGCATTCTTCAATCAAAACATTGGAACTTAAAACAGGATATAGGGCATATGCTCCGTTTTGAACAGAAACTTCGCCTGTCCATGCAGAACGGATACGACGCATGACCACAGAGTCTGAATCACTAATTTTTAGGTTGTCTCCAACTGCATCTTCAATGGCAAAGTCTTCTAAAACTATGTTTTGACTGTTTGTTATTTTTATCCCCTCTGCGCCAGACGATTGTCCTTTGAACGAAAGGACTGTTTTATCCATTCCTTGTCCTTTAATGGTCAAGTGACTTTTATTGTCTAAACTCAGGGATTGGGAGAATAAAAAATGTCCCGCGGGTAATTCAATGACAGAACTGTCTTTGGCTAAAATAAATTGTTCAACCAATTCTGCTTCTAGATCGATATAATCTCGCGATGGGGAATAGGCTGGAAGGCTTTCTCTTTGCAAAAAATAAACTGCAACGACCAAAATTAATGCAAGTAGGAAAATGAGGCGTTTTTTCATTGTGTTTTGTTTTGATATATGCAATATACATATTTTTCACAATGGATTGAAGTTCATGAGTTTATTGCATATAGTCAGCGATAAACCTAGTGTCAAAAAAGAAGGAAAGGCTTTATGAATGTGCATAAAAAATATAAACAAGCCGTTGGTTTTAGTGACTACTTTTTTTGCAAACTCTTTAGGGCTAATGCCATTAAACTTTTTAAAATTATTGAAAAAGGTAATGCGCGAGTTAAAACCACATTCTAAGGACAGGGACTCAATTGTTTTGTGTTCTAAGTAGCCTGCTTTGATGAATCGCATCGATTTTAAAACCTTAACAAGATTAATGTAGTCGGTACCTTGATATTTACAATGATAATTCAACAAATAACCTACATGAGATTTGGGCGTTGAAATTTGAGAAGCAATGAAACTAACACTGAAATCATGTTCTTTAATTAACTTATCGTTGCCTTGAAAAGAAATGATTTTGTATATCAAATCGGGAATGTTTTTTTGAATGATCTTTTGAATGTATTGATCTTTTCTTTGGACTTGCTTTATTGCGTTTAAGTTCCAAATATCGATATTATTTTCTTGCTTGATGATATTTTGAATTAAACCCACTTTCCCATATAAAATGATGGGGTTTAAAAAGATGAAAACTAATAATAGCAACCAAAGAATTGATGTAATTATGTAGAAATCCATGAGCCATTGATCAGAATTTATTTCAGAAGAAAACTTAAGGATTAGGCTTGAAAAATAAATCGAGACAAGAACACCATACAAGGTATATACCCACCAATTCAGGAATTTATCATTCAAAAGAAAATTATTGGTTTTGATCTTTATAAACTTGAGGGTAATAATAATATAATATAGCCCCAGAAGAAAACCAACAGACAAATTAATTATAAAGGGTGTTTTATAAAGAATCAAATTGGCTAATAATGCAATTGAAGGAATTAAAGCTGGGCTAGCATCAAAAAATACGGATTTAAATAGCCTTGACCGTATTACTATAGAAGCTAATCCTTTCATCTCGGCAACAGAACAAGGGAGTTATCCTGTTTTTGGGCTAGGATTTTTAATTCAAGGAGATAAATTTTTCTTTTCCTTAGGAACGCCAAGTTTTATCAACCCTGAAAAATATATAAACGACACTTCGTTTATTCAAAACCAAAACCCAGTTATTTATTTAGTTACTGGTACTGATATTGATATAGGCTTTTTAGACACCTTACTAAAACCTTATTTTTCAGCAAAATTTATTCCAAAAACAGCCAATCAAATTAATCTTGGAGCCAACTTCAGTTATAACAATATTTTTGAACTTGGTGGAGGCTATAAAACAACGGATTATATTTATCTAATGGTTTTACTGAAACTAAAAATGGGAATTGACATTGGCTACGCTACTGATTTTGGCATAGGAAAGAATGCTTCTGTTCCCAGAAGTGGTTTCGAGCTTTTTGCAAAATATCGGTTTTAATTAATAAAAGCTTTAAAGTAATGAGCAAAAAAATAAAAGTCTAAACCGCTTTTCCTTTCAACATTTTATTCCAATACAAATAAGGGAGCATATATTTTTTTAAGATCCACAAACGCCAATGCTCCTTTGAACTGTCTTTAATTAGCATTTGTTTCAGTTTTGGGTCAGGGACAAAATTGTTGTTATAATCAAATTCAGCCAATACCATTTTACCGTAGTCTGTTACCAAAGGACAGGAAGAATAGCCATTGTAGGCCAAAGAATTTAGTAGAAAAAATTCATTTTTGCTTTATCGATCTGATCAATCATACGACCCATTAAAAAAGCCCTCTGAAGTACAGAGGGCTTTAATACAGTTGGCCCACTAGGGCTCGAACCTAGACTCTTCTGAACCAAAATCAGATGTGTTGCCAGTTACACCATGGG
>Ga0115550_1001022_pt1 | contig 21971 bp, 20 predicted proteins | sample COGITO_mtgs_1005_FD_87177 | JGI IMG/M metagenome (GOLD analysis project Ga0115550, IMG submission 87177) | Pelagic marine microbial communities from North Sea - COGITO_mtgs_100511 | ecosystem: Environmental > Aquatic > Marine > Epipelagic | place: Germany:Helgoland, sampling site Kabeltonne... | reverse complement strand
GTTTTTTCTTGTCAACAAAAGTAGACGAATTTTTTAACGCCTCAAATTTTGAGCATCAAATCAAAAAAAAATAACTACAATCTTTGCTCCATTTTCAATAACTTCAATTCAATTCTTTGAAAGGAAATCCTTTGACTTTTTCTAGAATCATAAAAAACATTTGATGCCTTTTTTTGTGTCAATCATAAAAAAAACAAGGCCGAACAACCAATCTAAAATCTTGTGCGTCAGTTGGGTGGATTGAATTGTCCAACCAAAGGGGAAATAAAGTACCTTTGAGTATATACATTTGATCTATTTAAAACTAGTTTACGATCTAAAAATTATATTTATGATATTCAAGCAATTAAAAAATTTGTTGGTCATTGCCCTATTTTTCATCACTCCTAAAGCTGTTTCTCAAGCAAGCGAGAAGCCTTTTAGCATAGATGATGCCATCAATCTCAAAAATGTACGTAGTCCAAAAATTAGCCCAGATGGAAAGTGGATTGCATTTACCGTTAGTGAATTGGATCTAGAAAAAGACAAGTCCGAAACCCGTATTTGGATGATTCCAACAGGGGGCGGAGATGCAATTCCCATGACTTCCAAAGGGTATTCTGCCAGTCAAGCTCGATGGAGTCCAGACAACAAATACCTTTCGTTTCTAGCAGCAAAAAATGATGGAAAAACACAAGTCTGGACCCTTAATCTTTTGGGAGGTGAAGCGCAGCAGCTAACTAAAATTAAACAAGGTGTATCTGGGCATGAATGGTCACCAGATGGAAAACGACTATTGTTATCCATTCGTGATCCAAAACCAGAAGAATTAACCAAGGATAAAAAAGATGACAAAAAAGCGAAACCCTTTGTCGTTGACCGCCTTCAATTTAAAAGAGATTATAAGGGCTATTTAGACCGCTACCGAACCCATTTATACACCTTTGTTCCGGGTGATTCGACTGCTGTCCAAATTACATCTGGTGATTTTGATGATCTTAGCCCTGTATGGAAACCTGATGGCACTTCAATTGCATTTGTAAGCAATCGAACCAACAATCCAGATGGTAATAGCAACAGTGATATTTGGATTGTCTCTGCCGATAATACAGATAAAGGTAAAACGCTTTTACAGCTAACCAAAAACACCAACGCTGATACATCACCTGAGTGGAGTCCCGATGGAAGTCATCTTACCTACACAACCATAACCGATAAAGAAGCGATCTGGTATGCAACGCAAAAATTAGCCATTATTCCTGCAACAGGTGGGGAACCAAAAATCCTTGCAGAGGAATTAGACCGCAATATCAGTCAACCAAAATTTTCTCCTGACGGAAAACAAATCTATTTTATTCTTGAAGAAAGTGGTACATCTAAAATCGCCTCAATTGATCCTTCTGGAAAGAATTTCAGACGTGTAATTAAAGGAAATATTAGCATTCGAGATTACGCAATGAATGGGAAGTTTATTTTTCCTCTGCTGGGAAAAAGTCTACAACCTCACGAAATTTATTCTTTTAAAAATGATAAACTCACCAAATTAACAGGATGTAATGATTCAATAATAGCACATCAAAAGAAACCAATCGTTCAAAAGATCAGATTTAAAAGTAATGATGGCACTCCAATTGAAGGGTTTGTTGTTAAACCAATCGGCTTTGATCCTACAATGAAATATCCTTTGATATTGTGGAATCATGGGGGTCCGGTTAGCCAATACGAATTTTCCTTTCACACAATTTCTCAGCTTTTTGCTGCAAATGGATTTGTTACATTATTGATTAATCCAAGAGGATCTTCTGGTTATGGACAGGCTTTCTCTGAGATTATATTTGCAGATTGGGGAAATAAGGACTACCAAGATGTGATGGCGGGTGTTGATTTTGCCATTAGTTCTGGATATGTTGATGAGGAAAGGCTTGGAGTAGGCGGTTGGTCATATGGTGGAATGCTCACAAATTATGTAATTACAAAATCAGACAGATTTAAAGGAGCGATCTCTGGAGCTAGCGCTTCGCTTTATCGAGCCAATTACGGTCATGACCATTATCAATTGCTATGGGAAATGGAATTGGGTTTACCATGGGAAAATGCCGAAGCTTGGGAAAAAATATCTCCTTTCAATCAAGTAGCCAATATCCAAACACCCACACTATGGATTGGTGGAAGTGATGACTGGAATGTACCCATAATTAATTCTGAACATATGTATCAGGCAATGAAAAGATTAGGTAGGGAAACACAACTAGTCGTTTATCCTGATGAGCATCACGGTTTAAGAAGACCATCGTTTATAAAAGATCGGTATGAGAGGTATTTAAATTGGTTCAATAAACATGTCAATTAACAAATTATTTTGCTCATTTAAGAACGTACAATGATTTAAATATAATTGGCCTAAAACCAGAATTGGGTTTTTTTCACACCTAAAAATCACGAGGTTTCCCAAACTTATTAGTTACAAATAATATAAGATTTTACCGTTGTAATAACTCATTTATGCAATACTCAATCGTATTTTATTACCATCAAGATTGTATGACAAAATGACAGAAAATTATTATCTTTGTACAATACTTGATTAGTCGATATTCATGTTTTAATAAGCGTAGAAAATAGAATCGAAAGAACTAAAAATACATTTAACTCATTCGAATAATAAATAGAAAAATTTGGAAGACAGGAGTTTACATAAAACAGCTACTGAAATTTATGCACACAAAAACCCCAACGAATACAACGGGGAGGTAATTGGTGATCAAGAAATTACGTCAAAAAACACCCACAATAAAAAAGTCTATATAGAGTCTTATGGGTGTCAAATGAATTTTTCTGACAGCGAGGTGGTTGCCTCAATCTTGTCTGAGGAAGGCTATCTAACGACCTCAAATATGGAAACGGCTGACTTAATTCTGGTCAATACCTGTTCCATTCGAGAAAAAGCAGAATTAACCGTTCGCAAACGCTTAGAAAAATTCAACGCAGTGAAAAAGATTAATCCTACGATGAAGGTTGGTGTTTTGGGTTGTATGGCCGAGCGTTTAAAGCATCAGTTTCTAGAGGAAGAAAAAATTGTAGATATGGTCGTTGGGCCAGATGCCTATAAAGATTTACCCAACTTATTGGCTGAAATAAACCAAGGCAGAGATGCAGTAAATGTCATTCTATCCAAAGAAGAAACCTATGGAGATATAGCACCGATACGGATCGATTCCAATGGAGTAAGTGCTTTTGTGTCCATTACCCGTGGCTGTGATAATATGTGTACCTTTTGCGTGGTACCTTTTACCCGAGGAAGAGAGCGCAGTCGTGACCCAAAAAGTATTTTGCACGAAATCGATGACCTAGCACAACGTGGCTTCAAGGAAATTACTCTCCTGGGGCAAAATGTTGACAGCTATTTATGGTATGGAGGAGGGCTGAAGAAAGATTTTGTTAAAGCAACTGAGCTACAACAAAAAACAGCGGTAGGTTTTGCACATTTGATGGCAATGGTAGCCGAAGCACACCCGAGAATTCGCTTCCGCTTTTCCACCTCCAACCCTCAAGACATGACGGTTGATATTTTACACACCATGGCAAAATACCCTAATATTTGTGATTATATCCATTTGCCGGTTCAGTCTGGAAGCGACCGTATTTTAAAGAAAATGAATCGCCTACACAGCCGCCAAGAGTATTTTGATTTGATTGACAACATTCGAAAAATCATACCTGGCTGTGCGATCTCCCAAGACATAATTGTCGGTTTTCCTACCGAGACAGAGGAAGATCATCAAGATACATTGAGTCTAATGGACTATGTGAAATATGACTTTGGATTTATGTTTGCCTATTCTGAACGACCAGGAACACTTGCAGAACGCAAGATGGAAGACGACATTCCCTTGGCCACCAAAAAAAGAAGATTAAGCGAAATCATTGACAAACAGCAAGCCCATAGTCGTTTTCGAACAGAAGGTTTTTTGAATAAAACAGTTTGTGTTTTGATTGAAAAAGAATCGAAAAAATCTTCAGATCATTGGAGCGGACGTACCTCCCAAAATACGGTAGCCGTTTTTCCAAAAGAAGATTATCAAATTGGCGATTTTGTGGATGTAAAAATTGATGATTGTACATCCGCTACACTTATAGGAAGCGCCATCGGAATTTCTGAAAACATTTAAGGCTAACGAATGGAAAATCTACAAACAATTAAGCAGCGTTTTGGCATCATTGGAATGAGCCAAGGATTGAATCGTGCAATCGAAAAAGCGCTTCGTGTAGCTGTGACCGATATCTCCGTCTTGGTTACAGGTGAAAGTGGAGTTGGAAAAGAAAACATTCCAAAAATAATTCACCAAAACTCACACCGAAAACATGCCAAATACATTGCCGTTAACTGTGGTGCCATTCCAGAGGGCACAATTGATAGTGAACTTTTTGGACACGAAAAAGGAGCGTTTACTGGGGCAACTGCAACCCGAAGCGGGTATTTTGAAGTTGCCGATGGTGGAACCATCTTTTTGGATGAAGTGGGAGAACTTCCCCTTTCTACCCAAGTGCGCCTGTTGCGCGTTTTGGAAACAGGCGAATTCCTTAAGGTAGGTTCATCAAAAGTACAAACAACTAATGTTCGTATTGTGGCTGCAACAAATGTTAATATGCGTGATGCCATTCAAAAAAATAAATTCAGAGAAGATTTGTTTTACCGCCTTAGCACAGTAGACATTCACCTTCCCCCGTTGCGGGAGCGTAAGGAGGACATCCCCTTATTATTCCGAAAATTCGCCGTAGATTTTGCGCAGAAATACAGAATGCCGACACTTCGTCTAGACGAACATGCACAACAATTATTGATACAATACAATTGGAATGGTAACATTCGTCAGTTACGCAATGTTGCTGAACAAATTTCGGTCTTAGAACAAGACCGCCTTATCAATGCAGCCAAACTTCGCCCCTATTTACCCGACATGGGGTCTCAACTACCTGCTCTCACTAACGGCAAAAAAGAACAAAGTGATTTTGCCTCAGAACGGGAAATCTTGTACAAGATTCTCTTTGACATGAAAAATGATCTCAATGACCTCAAAAAGCTTACCTTAGAGCTAATGAATCAGGATATTAGTGAGGAAGAAAAAGAAGGCCTCATTGAAAAGATTTATGGAAACGAAACCACGAGCAATTACGATAAACACAACGCCTTGACAGTGATGAGTCCCTCCATAGAGCCAAGTCAAACCCAGCCCAAAGCACTTGAGCAAGACAGTTATTCCTATGCGGAAACCATTGAGGCAGAAGAACCCCTGTCGCTGTTGGACAAAGAGATTGAAATGATCAAAAAAGCCTTAGAAAGAAGTCGAGGTAGAAGAAAACTTGCGGCAGAAGAACTCGGTATTTCTGAACGAACACTTTACCGGAAAATCAAACAATACGACTTGAACGATGAAGAAGATTTGTAAAATTATCCTTAGCGTTCTGTTGAGCTCCAGTTTGAGTTATTGCGGAATATACTCCTTTACAGGAGCCTCTATTCCTCCCGGTACAGACACCTTTCAGGTAAACTACTTCAATAATGAGGCAGGAAATAGGCCCGGATCTACTGTAGAACCAGGTTTAGATCAAGAATTTACCATTGCACTCCAAGATTTAATTCAGAATCAAACCAATCTAAACCTAGTGAACACAAATGGAGATCTAGTGTATGAGGGAGAAATTACAGAATACCGCATTTCTCCCACAACCTCAACAGCAAACAACACGGCTGCTCAGAACAGACTCACCATGACAGTTAATCTGCGTTACACCAATACCAAAAAGCAGGAAGACTCGTTTGAGCAGAGATTTTCGTTTTTTTATGACTTCGATGCCAATCAGCAATTATTTGATATAAAAGATGCGGCTAACCGAGAGATCTTTGAACGCATAACCCAAGATATTTTTAATGCAACACTAGCCAAATGGTAAGCATGACAGCCAAAGAATACACCAAATTAATGCACTCTTTTGACCCAAAAGATGAAGCTCAGCGTAAACTCTTTGAAAAAATCACCTACCGCTACCCTTATTTTCAATCTGCTTATGCCCATTATCTAAAAACCCTCAAAGAGCAAGAACAATACAATTACAAGCTAATTTTACGCAAAACAGCTGTATTGAGTCCGTCTAGAGCTTTTTTAAACAATTGGTTAGAAAATAATGTTCCCGCCTTACCAAAAGCTGTTGTAAAAAATCCGGTTCCTGCGGTTGTTGAAAACGAAAAAACAACCGAATTAAAGGTGGTCAATTCAACCGCTAAAAAGAAAGAGCCAACGCCTTTACCAACGTCAGTCCCCAAAATTTCTAAAAAAGTAGCCTCCCAAAAGAAAGCAAAGGAAAAAATAGAAAAGAAAGAACCCCTTGCCATGACCTATGCCGAATGGGTTATTTATTCTTCTAAAGGAAAGGTTGAACCCAAAAAGGAAGCAATCAGTTTAGACGATAAATTATCGTTGATCGATTCTTTTCTAGAAAACAAACCCAAGATACCGCCTGTAACTCAAGATCAACCAAAGGTGGATCTATCTGACCTCAATAAATTCAACAAAGAGGAGTTTATGACGGAAACCTTGGCGAGAATTTATGTTCAGCAAAAGAAATACAAAAAAGCCCTGTACGCCTATCAAATTTTAAGTTTGAAATATCCAGAAAAAAATGGTTTCTTTGCAGACCAAATCAAAACGATTAAACAATTACAACAAAATAGCTAAGTCATGAGCACTTTTTCAATATTCATTACGTTGATTCTTATTGTTTGTTTTCTACTCATCCTTGTAGTGATGGTACAGAACCCAAAAGGAGGTGGATTATCTTCTTCTTTTGGCGGAGGTGGACAACAACTTGGAGGAGTTCAAAAAACAACCGATTTCTTAGACCGCAGTACATGGATTCTAGCCACACTCCTATTGGCTTTGATCCTTTTGTCTAATTTTGGAATCAACACAGCTTCTGCACCAGTTGATACTGAATCAAAATTGATTGACAGTGGAATTGAACAAACAATTCCTGAGACAATTCCTGAAGAAGTACTCGAAGTTCCTGCTGAACCTTCTGTAGAAGAATAATCTTGAACTAACATATATAAATGCCAGCTTCCTGACAAGCTGGCATTTTTTTTATAAAAAACTGCCAACAACTAGCTTGGCATAATTTCTGAAATTGATATTTAAAATTTAATTTATTATGAGCAATTTATCCATTAAACCCTTAGCAGATCGCGTTCTAATTGAACCAGCTGCTGCAGAGACTAAAACTTCTTCGGGTATAATTATCCCCGATACTGCAAAAGAAAAACCACAACGCGGAACAGTCGTTGCTGTAGGACCAGGTACAAAAGAAAACCCGGTAACCCTAAGCGTTGGAGACACCGTTCTCTATGGTAAATATGCAGGTACCGAATTGAATCATGAAGGTTCAGATTACCTCATCATGAAAGAAGCAGATATTTTAGCAATTGTTTAATTAAAAAAAGAAACCAATCATGGCAAAAAAGATAGAATTTGATATTGATGCAAGAGACGGCATTAAACGTGGTGTTGATGCATTGGCAAATGCTGTAAAAGTAACCCTCGGTCCTAAGGGACGAAATGTAATTATTGGAAAAGCTTTTGGTGCTCCACACGTCACAAAAGATGGGGTAACCGTAGCAAAAGAAATTGAACTAGAAGATGCCCTAGAAAATATGGGAGCTCAAATGGTGAAAGAAGTTGCTTCTAGAACCAACGATTTAGCTGGTGACGGAACAACAACAGCAACTATTTTAGCTCAAGCTATCGTAAAAGAAGGTCTCAAAAACGTTGCCGCAGGTGCAAATCCTCTGGACTTAAAACGCGGGATTGACAAAGCTGTTCACGCAATTGTTACCGAATTAGAAAAGCAAGCTGTTGAAGTAGGCGATTCTTCTGAAAAAATAAAGCAAGTTGCCAGTATTTCAGCGAACAACGATGAGACAATCGGAAGTCTAATCACAACTGCTTTCGAAAAAGTTGGAAAAGAAGGTGTCATTACTGTTGAAGAAGCCAAAGGAACAGATACCTATGTAGATGTTGTTGAAGGAATGCAATTTGACCGTGGATACTTGTCGCCCTATTTTGTGACTGACTCCGAAAAAATGGAAGCTGATTTAGAATCGCCCTACATTTTATTATACGACAAGAAAATCTCTTCAATGAAAGATTTACTTCCTGTACTTGAGCCTGTTGCACAAACTGGAAAACCTCTATTAATCATTGCTGAAGATGTCGACGGAGAAGCTCTTGCAACATTGGTTGTCAACAAATTGAGAGGAGCACTTAAAATTGCCGCTGTAAAAGCCCCTGGATTTGGTGACCGAAGAAAAGCAATGTTGGAAGACATCGCTATTCTTACTGGAGGAACCGTAATCTCTGAAGAACGCGGATTCACTCTCGAAAATACAACCATTGAAATGCTTGGTACTGCTGAAAAAGTAACCATCGATAAAGACAATACCACTGTGGTAAATGGTGCCGGTACTTCTGAAGCCATTGAATCTCGCGTAGGGCAAATCAAAGCGCAAATTGAGAATTCAACCTCAGATTACGATAAAGAAAAATTACAAGAACGCTTGGCCAAACTTTCTGGTGGTGTTGCGGTACTGTATGTAGGCGCTCCTTCTGAAGTAGAAATGAAAGAAAAGAAAGACCGTGTTGACGATGCTCTTCATGCTACACGAGCAGCAGTAGAAGAAGGAATTGTTGCTGGTGGTGGAGTAGCCTTATTGAACACCAAAAGTGTCCTTAGCAAACTTGAGTTTGACAACCAAGACCAAGCGACAGGGATTCAAATCATTAACACTGCCGTTGAATCTCCTTTACGAACCATCGTAGAGAATTCTGGTGGTGAAGGGTCTGTTGTTGTGGCCAAAGTCCTTGAAGGTGATAAAAACTTCGGTTATAACGCCAAAGAAGGCACCTATGTTGACATGCTCAAAGAAGGAATTATCGATCCCAAAAAAGTAACCCGTGTGGCTTTAGAAAACGCTGCCTCGGTTGCCGGAATGATCTTAACTACCGAATGTGCTTTGGTTGACATAAAAGAAGATGCACCTGCTGGCGGAATGCCCCCTATGGGTGGAGGAATGCCTGGCATGATGTAAGTAAAACAGTCCATCAATTTTAAAGAGGCTGTCTAAAAAGTGCAAAAGCTGTCATTCTGAATTTATTTCAAAATCTCAACTGACTGTTTTTCAATATTTTTTGGAATCTGAAACGAGTTCAGATTGACGAAAATATGAATTTTTAGACAGCCTTTTTTTTGTTTTATTTTAAATTGTTTACATTTATGGTGAACCAAATCTTATTATTATGAACAAAAGTTTACTTTATTCAGGAGTAGTTGGAACCATCGTGTATTACTTATTAGGATGGTTAGTCTATGGAATTATATTCCCGGACCTAGCAGGAGGCGAAGAAAATCCTTTATTTATTTTATTAGGCTGCCTGTTTTATGCTTTTATTTTTGCAGTATTGCTTAGCCGCTGGACAAATATCAGCAAATTCAGTTCTGGCTTTAAGGCTGGACTAATTTTGGGTATACTGTATGCCATGAGTTATTATTTCTTTAAAATCAGTGCAGGAGGACATTTTGACATCCTGCCTTTCCTAAAAGAAATTATTATCGGCGGGTTAATGACAGGGGTTACTTCAGGTGCTATTGCCCTTGTTATTGGCAAAACATCCTAATTTAAGGTTTATGCCAATAATGGAGGCTGTCTAAAATATGACTTTTTAGACAGCCTCTATATTTTATTCTACTTTCTTTTTGCGTTCATACAAACAGCACATAGGTAAATTTTCATACACTTCGTCTGGTGCAGTGGCAAGGGGGGTGTCGTGTCCTGCATTAGCAATCGAGGCATGAATATCTTCAATGCTTACCTTGTTAGCGTCGTATAAAACTTGAAACTGATGAGAGGGAATATCCCAAGTCGCAGTTTTAACACCCTTTATACCAAAGGCTGTTTTCTCGATCCGGGCTTTACACATTCCACAAACTCCATCTACCTCAAAAATTGTTTTTTGAAGATCTTTTTTCTGTGCCATCAGTAGAAAAGGGGCTATGGCAAATAGAAACACAATAATCTTTTTCATATTCATTAATTTAAATTAAAACGTAATCCTGCATAAACCATGCTCCCAAAAACAGGTGCATAGACCAAACTAGCATCAAAATCTCTGCCAAAAGGTTGGTCCACATTAATCACAGGGTTTAGTTGTTTTTCATTGGTTAGGTTTTCGCTCCCCAAATATACCTCAAAACGGGGAGAAAAAACACGGGTAATTTGCGCATTCCACAAGCCATAGGCATTGGAATTAGAATTCACCCCATCCCTTGGGTTGCTTGGCAATCGCTGTTCACCTACAAAATGATAGGTCAAATCGGCGCGCCATCCATTGCCCTCTGGAGTAACATTATTGTATTCTCCGTTTGCAAAAAAGCGATGTTCCGGCTGTAAAGGTTTTTGCTTAAGACCATCCAAGTAGTCCGTTTTAACCTGATAGTTTTTATAGGCAAAACGAAATGATGTGTGTTTAAAAGGGGCATAGTCCACTTCTAATTGAAAGCTGTTTGCATAACTCTTCCCCTCTAAATTATAGAAGCGAATATAGCGAGCTGTTTCCCAATCGACAACAACCTGATCCTGGAATTGCGTTCTGTAATAGTCAAGGGTTAGGTCGCCCTGCTTATTGAACAAGGTATAGCCTTGACGAAAGCTTAGCCCATAGTTCCATGCTTTTTCTGGTCGTAAACCATAGATACTCCCTTCATTGGATTGTACTTGAATGGTTCTATTTGTCGCAAACAAGGTCTGATTTTCAGCAAAAATATTTGCAGCTTTTCTTCCCTGACCAAATGAAAATCGGAGGGCAGAACGCTCCCAAGGGGTATAGCGTGCATGAAATCGAGGAGTTAAAAAGGTGCCCAAATTGTTGTGCCGATCAATGCGAATTCCAGCAACAATATTCCATTTTTCCAGGCTGTCGTAGGTGTATTCAAAGAAAGCACCAACCACCTGATCGGTTCGTTGATACAAGCCACCATCAACTACTTCTTCATAGCGATCCCAAGCAATGTTTATTCCGGTTTTGAATTTATTTTTCGTATTTCCCAGTATAGAATTGAACAGCAAATTTCCGAAAAAACTATCGTGCTTAATGTCGTATTGGCGAAGACCATAATACGCATTTTGATCATGAGAATTAAAGGCCGCTTGAAAGCCAAAACTCTGATACGTTAAAAGAGGAAATACATAGCCTATTTTAAGAGAAGCATCAAAACGTTTGGTATCGATTTGACTCCCCCACTCCTTTGTCAATCCGCGGTCTGTTTTTTGATCAAAGTCGATTGAGCCCGTTTGTTTTTGATCATCTAAGAAACGAAAACTGGCAAAGCTAACCCAGCCTTTTGTTGCATTGGTATATTGCCAACGGTTAAAAAGATTCACTTGCCTGGTGAGGGGCAAATCCAAAAAACCATCCTTATTCCTATCTGTAGAAAGTGTGCGCTGATTTCCGTGAACATATAGACCCGTACTCCACTTGTCTGACACTTCGGTGTTCCAATGTAGATTGGCTTCTTGTCTTCCATTTATAGAAGAAAATAAATTTACAAACAAGGGAGCATCAGAAAAAGGTTTTTGTAATTCAGTATTTATTTGTCCAGCGATACTCTCAAAACCATTGGTCACAGATCCTGCTCCCTTAGTGATCTGAATGCTTTCAATCCAGGTTCCTGGCGTGTAAGTGAGTCCATAAATTTGAGAGGCCCCACGCACCGATGGGATGTTTTCCTCTGTAATTAATAGATAGGGGCTCGACAAGCCCAGCATGCGAATTTGCTTGGTTCCTGTTAACGCATCTGAAAAATTCACATCGATCGAGGGGTTGGTTTCAAAACTTTCCGACAAATTACAACAGGCTGCTTTCAATAACTCGGCACTGTTGACTTGAATTAGGTTTTGAGCTTCGAAATAGGATTTCTGAATGGCTTTTCGCCGCTGAGTCAACTCAACCTCATCTAAGCTCTCGCCTGTAGCCTCTTTCATGAAATGGATGATTTTTTTATCAGAATCCACCGTGAGAGTATCTGTTCTAAAACCGAGGTATTTGAAAACCAATTGATTGGTCGAAATCTCCCGAGCTAGGCTAAACTTTCCATCTTGGTCGGACACCGTCCCCTTGGACGAATTCAACCAATATATATTGACCCCTTCTAAGGGATAGGTTTCATTATTTTCTTGAAACAGCAGCTGACCCTCTACCTGCTCTTGGGCAAGCATAGGGAAAGTAAAAAGTAAGAGTAGAAATATAAGTATTGTTTTCATTATTATTTTTCGTTAAAACATTTGTAAGTACAGTTTGTGTCCCATTGGGGGCGAAAGGAACTGTTGTTTTAAGCGTAAAAAATAAAGGCACAATTGATTTTGTAGTGGGGTATTTTAGGGGGAGGATAAGTAGTGTCGTTTATGGAAGGCGTAAAATCGATGATTTCGACTTGTTGCTCAAATGAATTTCTTTGATTGGTTCTTGCGTAAAAAAGTGTTTTTTGTCCTTCAACCTTGGTTTGATCGGTATCATTCTGGGCAATAATCACATCATCGTCACAACAACTTTTCTGAATTAATTGGTCAGAATCACACAGAGATAGATCGACTTTTTCCATCCCACAACCTCGGGCATCAAAAGCCCAGGAGATTTCTGCAATGTGCTTTCCACAATAATGCACGTTGAATGCAACTCCAATTTTACTTTGTAAAAAGAAGAGTAATAGGATCAAAATACGCAACTGCTTCATTGTCATAAATTTCAACACAAAACTACTAAAAATATATTTACCAAAAGCATGCCACAATTGTTTCAAAATCAACAGCAAGGGTTAAGAATTCTGTTTTAATTTATTCCCTTACAAAAAAACATTATTTAGCAGCTGTTTTTCCTATTTTTGAAAAAAAATCAACGTGACCAACTATTCCCTTCTTTTGCAAGAAGCCAAAGCCCTCCTTTTGAGTCCGGCTTCGGACACGGATTCAATATTGACAAAAATTTGTGTTTTGTTACAAACAACCGTAAAACACTACGATTGGGTAGGATTTTACTTTGCCAAGCACGAAGAGAAAACACTTCACTTAAAAGCATATGCTGGAATTTCTACCGACCACACCGTCATCCCATTTGGGAAAGGAATTTGCGGACAAGTCGCTATTTCAAATAAAAATTTTGTGGTTGACGACGTCTCTGCACAAGACAATTATATTGCTTGCGACATACATGTCAAATCAGAAATTGTTATTCCACTTTTTGTCAAAGACAAAAATATTGGTCAAATCGATATAGACTCGAATATTATAAATGCATTCACTGAACAAGACAGCCGTTTTTTAGAACAACTCAATGCGGCTATTGCCGATACTCTTTTTTAATCTATTTTTTTATGAATTCTACACGCAAAATCACTTCAGCTCTTATTTCTGTTTTTGACAAAGAAGGCTTAGGGCCCATCATTCAAGAACTCGATAAACAAGGGGTTACTTTATATTCAACGGGAGGAACTGAACAATTTATTCGCGAAATGGATATAGCTGTTGTTGCTGTTGAAGACATTACTTCCTATCCCTCTATTTTGGGAGGTCGCGTAAAAACCTTACATCCAAAAGTTTTTGGGGGAATTCTAAACCGTCAAAATGTTGCCTCTGACCAAGAAGAACTCGACCAATATGATATCCCACAATTGGACCTAGTGATTGTTGACTTATATCCTTTTGAACACACAGTAGCCTCTGAAGCTGCGGAACAAGACATTATTGAAAAAATTGACATCGGTGGAATTTCCTTGATACGTGCTGCTGCCAAGAACTTTGCAGACGTACTTTGTGTCTCAGATAAGAATGATTATCAAGAAGTGCTCGATCTACTCATCGCAACGGGGGGGACCCCCTCAAGAGAAGATAGAAAACGTTTTGCTACCAAGGCTTTTCAAGTTTCTTCACATTATGACGCTGCTATTTTCAACTATTTCAACAGCGATACTCGGGCCTCCACTGCGTTAAAAATAAGTCAGCAACAAGCTAAAGCTTTGCGCTATGGCGAAAATCCGCATCAAGAAGGAACCTTCTACGGACCATTGGGTGATTTATTGGAGCAAGTACACGGGAAAGAAGTTTCTTACAACAACCTATTGGACATTGATGCTGCCGTGAACCTTATGCTTGAATTTTATGATGGAAAACCCACCTTTGCCATCTTGAAACACAACAATGCCTGTGGGTTTGCCTCACGCGAGAATCTAGAAAACGCCTATGAAGATGCCTTGGCTGGAGATCCTGTTTCTGCTTTTGGTGGGGTATTAATTACCAACAGAGAAATTGACCTTGCCACTGCCGAAAAAATCAATGAACTCTTCTGTGAAGTAGTAATTGCACCCTCTTTTGCTAAAGAAGCTTTCGCTATTTTGACCAGCAAAAAAAATCGCATTCTTCTCATCCAAAAATCGACTGAATTGGAAGGAAAAACAATTCGCAGCTGTCTGAACGGCTATTTGGTGCAAGACCGTGATAGCGTTACCGACTCCAAAGAAATCCTGTCAACAGCTACAGAAAAAGCACCCTCTCCATCAGAAATTGATGATTTATTGTTTGCTTCTAAAATCTGTAAGCATACCAAGTCCAATACGATTGTCTTGGTTAAAAATGGTCAATTGCTTGCATCTGGAACTGGGCAAACCTCGAGGGTAGATGCCCTACGTCAAGCCATTGACAAGGCACAAAATTTCGGGTTTGACCTCACCAATGCTGTTATGGCAAGTGATGCGTTTTTCCCCTTCCCTGACTGTGTCGAGATTGCCAAAAATGCTGGTATAATGTCGGTTATTCAACCCGGTGGATCCATAAAAGATCAATTATCGATCGATTATTGTAATGCGCAAAATATGTCTATGGTATTCACTGGAATACGTCATTTTAAGCATTAATTTTATTAACTTTGATAATTAGCATTAATTTTAGAGGCACAGCATGGGATTTTTTGATTTTTTAACAGAAGAAATTGCAATTGATTTAGGTACTGCAAACACCCTTATTATCCACAAAGATAAAATCGTTGTGGACAGCCCCTCTATTGTTGCCATAGATCGAACCACCAATAAGGTAATTGCCATTGGGCATGAAGCCAGTATGATGCAAGGGAAAACCCATGAAAACATCAAAACCATCCGACCCTTAAAAGATGGAGTAATTGCTGACTTTAATGCTTCTGAGCAAATGATCAGTATGTTGATCAAAAGTGTACCCACCCTAAAGAAAAGGATGATCACCCCCTCCCTGAGAATGGTGATTTGTATTCCCTCGGGAATTACAGAGGTAGAAATGCGTGCGGTACGTGAGTCTGCTGAACGTGTAAACGGAAAAGAAGTTTATCTAATCCATGAACCTATGGCCGCTGCTATAGGAATAGGGATCGACATCAAACAACCCAAAGGAAACATGATCGTCGATATTGGAGGAGGAACAACTGAAATTGCCGTTATCGCCCTTTCTGGAATTGTTTGTGATAAATCAGTCAAGATTGCTGGAGACGTTTTTACCAATGATATAGTGTATTATATGCGGCGTCAGCACAATCTCTATGTTGGAGAGCGTACAGCAGAAAAAATTAAAATAAACATAGGTGCTGCTTTAGAGGACCTAGAAACCCCCCCAGATGAAATGTCTGTTCAAGGAAGAGATCTTTTAACCGGAAAACCAAAGCAAGCAATGGTTTCCCATCGAGAGGTTGCTCGCGCACTGGACAAATCCATCTTACGCATCGAGGATGCTATTATGGAAGCCCTGTCGCAAACACCACCAGAATTGGCGGCAGACATTTACAATACGGGAATTTATTTAGCCGGTGGAGGTTCAATGCTTCGCGGTTTAGACAAACGAATTTCATTAAAAACTGACCTCCCAGTATATATCGCTGAAGATCCTTTGCAGGCAGTAGTTCGCGGTACCGGAATCGCACTTAAAAACATTGAACGCTACAAAACGATCTTATTAAAATAAGTAAGCAATGCAATGGGTCTTAAATGCTATTCTCCGCTACAAGAACTTTTTGCTCTTCCTTTTATTATTGAATTTTGGACTGTACCTTTCTGGCTCACAAAGCAGCTATCACAATAGTCAATTAGCCAAAATCAGTTTGGCTATTTCTGGCGCAATCCACCAACCATTTGTCCAATTAAACTCTTATTTTAATTTGGCCGATGAGAACAATCGTTTGGTTGAAGAAAACAATGCGTTAAAAAACTTGGTGTTGGAACGATTCAATCAGGCTGAGCTTATGCCGATGGAAAGTCAAGAACTTCCAAGACAACAGTATTGGTCTCTACCCGCAAAAATAATCCGAAATAGCTTTACCCAATCACGTAACATCTTGTTGATTAACAAAGGAAGTAATGATAGTGTTGTAAGAGAAATGGGAGTCATTGGTCCCAAGGGGATAATTGGCATTGTTAATCAAACCAGTGGGAATTATGCCTCTGTATTATCTATTTTATATCGTGATTTGAAAATCAATGCAAAATTCAAAAAGTCAAATGTTTTTGGATCCCTATATTGGTTAGGCGAAAACCCCAATGAAATGCAACTGGAGGATATCGCAAGCATTAATCCTGTACAAATTGGGGACACCTTGGTTACGGGAGGAATGTCTACTTATTTCCCAGAAGGCATACCTATTGGAACGGTAAAAAGTTTTGAATTGCCCGAAAACGGAGGTTACTATGACATTCGTATAGGCCTTTTTAACAATATGACAGACCTAGAATATGTATATGTCATTGGCAATAAAAACAGGGAAGAAATAATAGAATTGATAGAAAGAAAACCATGATCCCATATTATACTCGCTTTTTTTTCTTGGCCTCCATTTTGCTGATTTTACAAATCTTGGTCTTTGATAATATTCATCTTTTCGATTTCAGTAATCCAGCCATTTACCTCTTGATTTTTATTGCCTATCGCTTAGATTCAGATCAATTTGGTTTTATTGCCATTGGCTTTTTTATTGGCTTGTTTTTGGACTTAGTTACCCAATCGCCCGGTGCACATTGTGTTGCAGGTGTTTCGATTGCTTTTTTACGGCCGTTTATTTCACGTTTTGCTTTGGGAGCAAATTTCGATCAACCCAATGCCTTGTCTAGTGGATCTCTTTGGTCTAACAAAATGGCTTATGTCTTCTTAATGATATTAATCCATCAATTTATTTTTTCCTTGATGCTCTATTTCAATATGGCACACTTATGGATGGTCATTAAACAAAGCCTAGTAAACACATTTTTTAGCTTTATATTGATTGTCGCCTCTTTAACCCTATTTCAACCAAAAAAATGATTCGGATTTTCCTTCTTCGTGGATTAACTGTCGTTATTGCAATTGTCTTTTTGTTTAAATTATTGGAGCTTCAAGTAGTCAATACTAGCTATAGAACTCTCTCTGAAAATAATGCAATTCTTGAAATTGCTGATTACCCTGAACGAGGGTTTATTTATGACCGTAATGGAGAATTATTGGTTGCCAATCAACCCGCCTATGATGTCATGATTATCCCAAAAAACGCATCGCCTTTTGACACCCTTAGCTTTTGTGAATTAACGGGAATAACAAAACAACGGCTGATTTTCAATCTAAAAAAAGCGCGCCGTTATTCAAAACAACTTCCCTCGATTGTTGTCAATCAAATTTCGAAGGAAACCTATGCAAAGCTTCAAGAACAAATGTGGAAATTTGAGGGCTTTTTCATTCAAAAGAAGTCTTTACGCCAGTATCAAATTGATCATTCCGCCAATGTATTGGGTTATGTAAGTGAGGTCAATACCACAGATTTAAAAAAAGATGACTATTATCGATTAGGAGAAATTATTGGGCGTCAAGGGGTGGAAAAATCATATGAAGAATACCTTCGAGGGGTTAAAGGAAAACGGTATTTACAGAAAGATCGCTTCAATCGAATCATTGGCCCCTATAAAGAGGGGGAATTCGACATCGCTTCTGTTCCTGCAAAAGATATTCACCTCACCCTCGACGCTTCGTTACAGTCATATGGTGAAGAATTAATGCAAAATAAACGGGGCGGGATTGTTGCCATCGAACCCGCTACGGGTGAAGTCCTTGCTTTGGTCAATGCACCATCATATGATCCAAGCATATTGGTTGGACGGCAACGTTCAAGCAATTATCGCAAACTTGCCAATGACACCTTGGCTAAGCCATTATTCGATCGCGGTTTATTGGCTCAATATCCTCCCGGATCTCCCTTTAAAACCCTCAATGCATTGATTGCCCTTCAAGAAGAGACCATCACTCCAAAAACCGTTTACCGCTGCAATAAAGGACATTACTATGCGCGTGGTGCCTTCATGGAATGTCATTGCGCCATTGGAACTCGCAATGACTTGTCAAGGGCTATATATCAATCTTGTAACTCTTACTTTTCCTATACATACAGAGGAATTATTGACAAATATGAAACTCCAGCTGAGGGGGTAGATCGATGGAAAGAACATTTGAATAGTTTCGGACTTGGAAATTATTTGGGTTATGACTTGTCGATAGGTCGACCAGGACATATTCCCGGAGCATCCTATTACAACAAAGCCTATACTGAGGGACAATGGAAAGCACCAACCATTATTTCCAATGCGATTGGCCAAGGAGAAATTCTTACCACACCAATTCAGTTGGCCAATTTTACTGCGGCTATTGCCAATAGAGGCTTTTATTACACCCCCCACTTCGTGAAAAAAGTAGAAGGGGATTCTATTCAGAAAAGGTATACTAAAAAAAGCACTAGTATTGATGCAGAACATTTCGAAGTGGTGATCGATGGAATGCACAAAGTTGTGGAAAGAGGAACTGCCCGTATTGCTCGAATTCGTGGTATCGAGGTATGCGGAAAAACGGGGACAGCAGAAAATTTTACGCGCATTGAAGGAGAAACTACTCAATTAACCGACCATTCTATTTTTATTGCATTTGCACCAAAAGACGACCCCAAAATTGCCATTGCTGTTTTTATTGAAAATGGGTATTGGGGATCACGATGGGCTGCACCCATTGCCAGTCTTATGATTGAAGATTATTTGACTGGAAAAGTAAAAAGAAAATGGTTGGAAAAACAAATGATGGAAGGAAGCCTAGAAGATGAATACGCTAAACCAGTCTCAGGACAAGCATTTACGATAAATGAATAGATCACTACGACTTGATTGGATAACGCTTATCATCTACTTGGCATTGGTTTGCTTTGGTATCACAAACATCTACTCTTCTACCTTTGATGAAAATCAACCCGAGCTCTTCAACCTTAGTCGTTCCATTGGGAAACAACTTATATTTTTTGGGGTGAGTATTGGAGTAGCCATTTTCATTCTAGTTGCTCCATCAAAAGTTTTTGAACGCTTTTCAAGCATCATCTATTTGGCCACAATTCTACTTCTCATTGGACTTTACCCCTTTGGGAATACAATTTCCGGATCGCGCTCTTGGTATGTGTTTGGTGGGGTAAATTTACAACCCGCAGAGTTTGCCAAGGTAGCTGTGGCCTTAGCCATTGCAAAATTGCTGAGTGAAATTCATATAGATCTTCGCAAATTAAACTCACTAGTACAAGTTGCTTTTGTGATCGTTTTTCCCATGGGACTTATTTTTCTTCAACCTGATGCTGGCTCTGCAATTGTTTTTGCTTCATTTTTATTTGTTCTCTACAGAGAAGGACTAAAACCCGTTTATCTACTCCTCATTGTTGCAATGATTTGTTTATTCCTTCTAACTCTGGTCGCACCGCTTCCTTTCGTTTATGTGAGCATTTTTACCCTAGTGATTTCACTTTACTTTTTCTCAAAGAAGGTAAATAAGAAAGTTGTGCTTTCCCCTTATTTGATCGCTATTTTTTTAAGCAGCGCTTATGTCTATTCAGTCGATTATATTTTTAATGACATCTTTGAACAGCGGCACCGAGACCGCATTAATATAGTTCTAGGGAAAGAGGTAGACACCCAAGGAATTGGCTACAACCTCAATCAGTCAAAAATTGCCATAGGTTCGGGCGGTTGGGAAGGCAAAGGTTTTTTACAAGGTACACAAACTAAAGGGGGCTTTGTTCCTGAGCAACATACCGATTATATTTTCAGTACCATTGGAGAAGAATGGGGGTTTAAAGGAACGGCCCTAGTTGTACTTCTATTTACTTTTTTAATCTTACGGATTCTAAGTAGAGCTGAGGTGCAAAAAAATAATTTTTCTCGTGTCTATGCCTATAGTGTAGCCAGTATATTATTCGTTCATTTTTTTATCAATATCGGCATGTCAATTGGGCTAGTTCCTACCATAGGAATACCCCTGCCATTCATTAGTTATGGCGGATCGAGTTTACTGGCGTTCACCATTTTAATTGCCATTTATTTAAACTTGGATGCAAATCGTTTAAATGAAGCTAGTTTTTAATGTCTAACGCATCGCGGAAACTATTCCCAAGAGACATAAAGGCCAACACTAGGCTCATTATTGCTGCACCAGGGATTAAGGCCAAATAGGCTTTTCCCATGAGGATATAACGAAAATGATCTTTGATCATTCCTCCCCAACTTGGCATAGGGGGTTGCGCACCAATACCCAAGAAACTCAATCCACTTTCAATTAGAATTGCACTGGCAAAGTTGGCCGTTGAAATAACAATTAATGAAGGGATTAACAAAGGAAAAATGTGGTGTAGAAAAATGCGTAAATCAGAATAACCCAGTACACGCGTTGCTTGAACAAAAGATTGCTCTTTGATCGATATTACTTGTCCGCGAACCAAACGAGCTACCTCAACCCACATGGTCAAACCAACAGCGATAAATACCTGCCAAAATCCTTTTCCCAAGGCAAGGGTAATTGCAATAATCATTAATAGACTTGGAATGGACCAAATCACATTGATAAACCACAGAATGACTTTATCTATTCTTCCACCTATGAACCCAGCTAGTCCACCCATAAAAATTCCCACCAACAAAGATATCAACACGGCAATAAACCCAATGGATAAGGAGACACGAGAACCCAAAAGCATACGACTGAAAAGGTCACGTCCAAACTTGTCTGTTCCCCACCAAAAAGTTCTCTTTACCAAAAAGGTTTCTTCTATTTCTTTCTGAGACATCGCCTCAGGAAAACGCTTCCTATCGATCGACTGATTATAGTCAGGACCAGCTGTTTCGGCTTGATAGATGAGTAGATCTTTATCCCAATGAAAAGAAGTGATCGGAATTTCTTCTAGAATAGAACCGTCTTTGGCAGGAATAAGAAGTAATTTTGATTGGTGACCAGGTGGCTTAGAATGAAGCGACAAATGCATTTGATTTGCATTGGCTGTTTTGTCTGGCGCAAGAAAGCCTGCAAAAATAGCCACAAATGATATCAGTGCTATATAGATTAGACTAATTGCACCCGCTGGGTCTCGAAGTACTTTTGCAAGGGCAAATGATGACTTCAATAGTTATTGTTTTAACTGGGCAATTGGTGTTGTCGTTCGCTTAATTTCTGTTAAGTCACTCAATACATTGATTGCTTCATCAACGTAAATATCTTTACTTAAACTTTCTTCCCAACGAACTCTTTTCTCTTTTAAAATATCATCTTTCTGAATCAATTGCAAATCTCTAGGCAAGGTTTTAAAGGATATTACGCTTTGAAAATCATTTAGTTTTTTGAACTTTTCTGTTTTCTTTTTTTCATCCTCTTCTTGGTCTATATAGGATTGATAATTTAATGAAAAGGCAAAATCATCTTGGCGAGACTTTACCCATTTGGCCTGTTCATCAATTAAACGAACATATGGATTGTCGGCTAGACGTTGTTTACTGCGCTCAATAGCATAGACATATGCATCACTGTTGGTGGTCCAAGGAGAATAATCTGCGGGTGTAATTCT
>Ga0115550_1001009_pt1 | contig 22093 bp, 22 predicted proteins | sample COGITO_mtgs_1005_FD_87177 | JGI IMG/M metagenome (GOLD analysis project Ga0115550, IMG submission 87177) | Pelagic marine microbial communities from North Sea - COGITO_mtgs_100511 | ecosystem: Environmental > Aquatic > Marine > Epipelagic | place: Germany:Helgoland, sampling site Kabeltonne... | reverse complement strand
TAGTGCTGCAGGTGCTAATGCTACTTTTACTTATAGCAGTCAAGAATTTGTTAATTTCTATGAGTGGACGGGGTCATCTCCCACTACAGTACCTACGGGTTTAACATACGTTAAGTTCGTTGGTACTGATGGAACCCCAGGAGACCCAGGAGATGCGGGATTACGAACGGCTCACGGCTATTTATATTATGAGAAAACTACAGCGGGTGCTCCAAGTGCCCCAGTAGGTAATACATATACTTGGTCTGCTGGAGTAGTTACAGGTGCCGGTATTACTCACCCTGCAAGTGCTACTAACACATGGACAAACTCGGCTAGAGAGCAGGATGCTACTAGTACAAATACATACTATGCAGTACCTTACCTTGTAAATGAAACCTCAGCGGGGTCTATAGTAAGCGTAGCAACTTATGGAACAGTAATAATACACACTAATTTTACTGGCGTAGTTACATTTGATGGAACCAATCTTGTAGACGGAACCTCTACATATAATCCAGCTAGTGTGATCAATAGTAATGTTACTACTATTGATGGTGGTAAGATTACTACAGATTCTATTGACGCGAACAAGTTAAGTGTTGGCGAGCTTTCTGCAATCACTGCTGACTTAGGTTCTATCACAGCAGGTACAATGAAAAACTCTGGAGCTAATTCAATACCAGACGCAAACAGTGCCCCTTCAGGCAGTGAGAAAGGTGCTCATATTGACTTAGATAATGGAAGGTTTGTATTTGGCGATGCAGATCAGCACATTCTTTATGATGGTACTAACCTGACTATTAAAGGTACTTTGAATGCAGACAATATTGTAGGAGACGTTGTAGACATAATACCTTTTGAAGCGCCACAGGCTTCTGCTACAGGCACAACAGCACAACAGGATGCATTTGCTATTGTTCTGGATGCAGCTTCACACGCCGGAGGACACATACCTACTGCCATAGTTAGTGGTTATGTAAAAAGTGGTGTAGATGAAAAAACCTACCTAAGAATGTTTTTTAAAACGGACACAGCTCAGTCAGTTAGTATAGGTAATGTAGCTAGTGTGTTTGTAGATGCTTTTAAAGGGACTACCGATCTTACTTTTAATGGAGATGTATCTGCTGCAGTAGGCTTTGGTGACTTTGTTACTCAAGGTACAGTATCGGGACAAGTTCAGTCAGCGTTTTACGATGGAACAGGTATTACATATGTAACAATAGGCTCTATCCCTGCACCCAACTATACTGTAGGGCCAGAAGCATTTGCTGGATTACCTGCAAATACTTATGTTCAAGCAGCTGTAACCGTATGTGGTAGAACAGGTTCTAGTAACCAAGAAAAACCTTTCGCACTAACAGGAAGTCTCGGCAGCCATGTAACAGGTATCGTGACAATGAAAATAACACTAGCAAAAGAGACTACTAGTAATACTGTTTATATGTTCAATACTACTGGTATAATAATGGGAGTAAGATAAATATGTTCGTAGCGTGGGATTTTGAGAACAGTAAAATAAAATACGGGCCTCAAAAGGTTAAAGTAGAAAACGGTGATATTTGGAAAAAGTTTCGATCATTTGTATATGCTCCCCCACAGGAGGGGGAGTATATAGTTGTCGAATATGATGAGCTTTTAGATGCGGTGGTACAGCGAAAAGACGGCAGCCCTACAACACCTTATAAACAACTTAGACAGAATGCTTATCCAGAGTTTGCCGCACAGCTAGATTCTTTATGGCATGATATTCACAATGGTACATTAGATAATACAGGTGCTTTTTATTCAGCTATTAAGGCTATTAAAGACACTTATCCTAAGTAGCGATATATGCTATAACCAACTAAAAAATATATCTTGACATAAAATGTCTCAGAGGTTATAATTTCACAATGGAGAAATAAAAATGACTGCAGCTGTATACAACCTAGTAATTGACCAAGGGTCAGACTTTGCCGTTCAATTAGCACTAACCGAAGACGGAGCCGTTAAAGATTTGACTGGCTACTTTGGCCGTGCTCAGCTGCGCTCAAAAAAGACATCTATAGAAGCCGCTGCTAGCTTCAGTGTCAGCATTCTGACTCCCTCTAATGGCGTAATTCAGATGGAGATGAGTAATGTTATTACGACAGGTTTAGCTGCTGGAGTCTACTATTATGACCTTGAGCTGTTTACAGCCAATGACGGTAATGTAACTAGACTACTACAAGGTCAAGCTACTGTCACACAGGAAGTTACAAGATAATGGCTATTTCTATAACTATAACACCCAGCAATAGTACTTCTATAAATATAACACCCAGCAATACTATTGTAGAAGCTTCTCTCGCTATTCCTATTGCTAACGCGGCGGGGATAGTCGTAACACCTACTGGTAGTATTACAGCCTCAACGCTACAAGCAGCTCTTGAGCAATTAGCTTCTCAAGACTTTCGTTCATCGTCAACTCCAACTGGAAATAACATAGAAGAAGGAGATACTTGGTATAATACCGCAACAGAAACACTTTCAGTCTATCGCGAAACAAGTCCTGGAACCTCCGAGTGGGTTCCTATAATGATAGGTAACAGCTCTCCGGATTCGGATACGCTAGACGCAGGGGCTTTTTAAGCCCGCATTGGAGTAAACAATGGCTCAAATCATAAAAATCAAACGCAGTACGGCCACCGCTGTACCCACAGCACTAGCGCAAGGTGAATTAGCATATTCTGCTGTTGTAGCGGGAGATCATAAACTATTTATTGGACGCCCTGGTGGCAGTTCAGGCGATATTGATGTTATTGGCGGCAAGTATTACACGGATATAGTTGATAATGCTGCATCTGCAAACACCGCTAGTACTCTTGTACTGCGTGACAGCTCTGGTGATTTTTCAGCAGGTACTATCACGGCAACTGCTTTTAGTGGTCCTCTGACAGGTGAAGTAACAGGAAATGCCTCAACAGCGACAGCATTAGAAACCGCACGAGCTTTTAGTACTTCTGGAGATGCGACTTCTGGTTCAGTAAACTTCGATGGCACTGGTAGTGTAGAGCTTAGCCTTACTTTGGTAAATACTGGTGTAACTGCTGGCGACTATGGCTCTGCTACATCTATCCCTACGTTTACGGTAGACTCGAAGGGTCGTCTAACCGCGGCGGGCTCCGCATCTATTAGTACTAATCTAGGTATTGCCGGTGACACTGGTACAGATACAATTTCTTTAGCCGATGACACCCTTACTTTTGAAGGCGGCACTGGTGTAACAACTGCCGTAGACTCTGCTAACAATAAAGTAACCCTCTCTATTGGACAGGCCGTAGGCACCACAGATAACGTTACATTTAATGATATAGCTGTTAATGGACAGCTAACAACTGATGATATTCAGGCAGGAACGCTTACAACCTCTGGCAATGTTATCGTAGAGGGTGACCTAACTGTAAACGGAACTACCACTACTGTTAATTCAAATACAGTAAATATCGGTGATTCTGTAATTACGTTAAACTCAGACGAAGCCGGAACCCCCACGCAGAATGGTGGTATTGAGATTGAACGAGGTACAGAAGGTAATGTAGAGTTGGTGTGGGACGAGGGTGATGATCGTTGGCAGTTTACTAATAGTACTGGCACTCATTATAATATTCCTTTACCTACTGAATACGATATTTATACTAGCTTTAATGTAACAGACGGTTCCAACACTACCGCCATTGGTTCAGGTAATAGTGTTACTTTTGCAGGCACTAACCTATCTGTTGCAGAGTCTGCTGGTACGGTGACTTATAGTGTAGCACTTGCTACTACCTCTGTTAAAGGTATTGCTTCTTTTGATACTAATTCGTTCACAGTTACCTCTGGTGCTGTAACCCTCACAAATGTAGACGGCGGAACGTTCTAAAAACCTTATATAACTCCTGCGTATATACGCAAAAGATTAGGAGAGCCAAATGGCACAAACAATTCAATTACGACGCTCTGCAGTGCAGGGTGTCGTACCTACTACTGCCCAATTACAACTCGGTGAAATTGCTATCAACACGTATGATGGCAAGGTTTTCATTAAGAGAAATGATGGCGACGATTATATTGTACAGCTGAACCCTCTAAATACAGGCGAACTTACAGAAGGCAGTAATCTATATTATACTGATGCGCGTGTCAATGCAGCTCTAGCTACCCTTGTTACTACTGATCATATTGATTTAACCACTACTAGCAACCCTGCTCACTCAGAAGGTCGTATATTTTATGACGATGCAAATAAAGCATTAGCTGTTTATAACTCCGAAGCGGAGATAACTCTGCAGGTAGGACAAGAAGAGTGGGTACGAGTATATAATAATACCGGTAGTACAATTTCTGATGGTACGCCCGTAGTGTTATCTGGTTCTTTTAGTGACGTTCCCACCATTGCACTAGCTGATGCTACTACATACGACGACGCAAGGGCAGTAGGCCTAGCCACACACACTATTGAGAATGCTACGTATGGTTTTGTAACTACAAGAGGTATTGTACAAGGTCTTGATACTTCTGCTTACACTGCCGGTTCTCCTGTTCATGTAGCTGTATCGCCTGGAACTTTACAAACCGGTGCACCTACTTACCCTTACTGGGATACAGAAGTTGGTATCTGTCTTGTTTCTGATGCCAGCAATGGTTGTATTTATGTATCTACAAAAGAAAACGAGTTTAAAACTCTACGTGTAGAGGGCGACGCTCGTGTAGACGGCAACCTCACAGTAGCGGGCGATTTGTCTATTCTTGGCAACCAATCAACCGTTAGTCTTAGCAATTTAGCTGTTGATGATACTTTTATCTACCTAAACTCGGGCGATACTATTGGTGCTGCTAACACAGCTTTTACAGGTAGCGGCCTTGATGATGCTATCTTTACGGGGCATTATGAAGGTACTACTACTAAGCATTACTATGTAAGAATCGACGGGGTTGGCACAGGCACAGGTGGCGTAGATACTTTCGAGTGGTCTTTTGATAACTTTGCAACTACAGAAGCCACTGGCGTAGACATCACTGGTGCTGCACAGCTACTAGCTAGCAATATTAGTATATATTTTAATGCAACTACGGGGCACACCTCTGGAGACAAGTGGGACGGGGATGCAGCACCTCTAAATGTTGATAGTGGCTGGGCCTCTAATAGAAATACAGGAGCAACCGGTGTAGGGTATACTCACATAGGTATGTTCTTTGATATTACAGATCAAAAATTCAAAGTTTTCAAAGCCTATGACCCAGAACCTGAGGGTGATATTAATACAGCACACGCTTCCTTTGAGTTGGGCACGCTTGTAATAGATTCCGTAGAAGCTACTACACTAAGTGGCGATCTAACAGGTAACGTAACTGGTAATCTTTCCGGTAATGTTACAGGTACCGTATCTTCTTTAGCCAATCAAACTACAACTAATCTTGCAGAAGGAACTAATCAATACTTTACTACTGGCAGAGTACAAAGTGTGGTAACTAAAAGCTATGTAGAAGGTCTAGCTATAGATTACACCTCTTTAACAGCTGCACCAGATGCTTTATCTGATCTTACTAATGATATGTGGGAGGTTACTTCAACTGTCCCTACGGATGGCACAGGCAAGCCCGCTGGCTATGTATGGTATATAGTATAATATGACAATCAAGGTATGGACAGGGAGTGGCCTAGTAGAGCCCTCCCAAATTGTAGTAAAAGGTAGCGCGGGTACACTTCGTGCGGTTAACTATGTCCTGGCTAAAGGTGCCAATACTTTTAGCACTTCTTGGTCTGCTATTTATGACACTACTCGATCTACTAGTACGGTATTCGATACTAATACAGCGTTTGAGACTACCTTCAATACTAGCCAAACCACTACCATAAGCACTAGCACGGCGTATCTAACTGTATTTGATACCGTCTCGCCTACAAGCATTAGTACCATAACTACATTTAGTACTGTATTTGACACTGTTGCATCTACTAGTAGAGGTACTGGAACTGCTTTTACCACGGTATTTAATACTGCCCTAGAAACTAACAGGGGTACCACGACTGCCTTTACTACTACTTTTGAAACTTTAATTGGTACTACTACAGTATTATTAACTTCTGCTGTAACAAGCAGAGCTACTACAACCGCATATGTTACTGCCTTCGATACAAGTGCAGTAACAAGTAGGGCTACTTCCACAGTATTTAATACAGCTAGAGCTACCAGCACTACTCGCTCTACTAACACAGTATTTAATACGAGCATCGCGACTTCTACTTCTCGTAGTACAGTATTCGATACCGTATTCCAAACTACTTTGATCACTAGCAAAGCTACCTCTACGAACAGAGCGACAGGCACAAGCAGAGGCACCTCAACTGTATTTAATACTGCTAGAGCCACTCAGACCAGTCGTGGGACAGCTAGAGCTACTAACACAGTCTTCAACACAGCTCGCGGTACTAACACTGCGTATGTGTCGTCTTTTAACACCACTACTGTATTTGGTACAAATTTTGATACCACTACTGCCTTTACTACTACTTTTAATACAGCCCTCGGAACTTCGAGAGGCACTAGTACTGTATTTGCAACTACAACTACATTTAACACTACAACTTCTTTCAATACCTCAACTGTATTTAATACGGTTAAGGCAACAAATACTGCTTATACGTCTTTCTTTAATACAAGCGTAGGCACATCACGAGGTACTACTACTTCGTTTACAACCACTACTGCCTTTACTACCGGCACAGGCTTTGCCACAACTACTACTTTTAACACAAGTAAGGCAACGACTACTTCGTTTAACACATCTTATAATACAAGTGTTGTTACAGCGCGAGATACTACTACAGTATTTAATACTAATACGAGTATAGCGACTACTACTAATTTTAATACCACTACTACTTTCAATACAGCGAAAGCAACAAATACTGCTTATACGTCTTTCTTTAATACAAGCATAGGCACTAGTAGAGGCACTAGCACTTCTCGCGCTACTACTACTACTTTTAATACTAACACTGTTTTTGGGACAAGTACTACTTTTGTAACAAGCAAAGCTACTAATACTGCTTTTATAAGCACTTTTGGTACTAGTATTAGCACCGCACGAGCTACTGCTACTGCACGTGATACTACTACCGCATTCAATACCAGTATTGCTACTACTACTGCATATACTACTACGTTTGTTACAAGCATAGGCACCTCTAAAACCACTACTACGAGCAGAGCCACTACTACTACTTTTGTAACAAGCAAAGCTACTAGTACAGCATTTGTCTCGTCTTTTAATACAAGCATAGGCACTTCCAGAGGCACTACTACCGCTTTTAATACGTCTACTACTTTTGTAACAAGCAAAGCTACTAATACTGCGTATACTTCTAGCTTTAATAGCACTAGAAATACTGCTACGTCTAAGAATACCACTACCACCTATAATACAAGCATAGGCACTGCTGAAAGCCGTAACACTACTACATCTTTTAATACCTCAACTGTATTTAATACTGTAACGTCTTTTAATACGTCTACTACTTTTGTTACTAGCAAGGCTACTGCTACTGCGTATACTACTGCTACTACTTTTGTCACTACTTTCGTTACTACCTTTAATACTGGTCTTCTTACCTCTCGTAATACAGCGCGTAATACTGCAGAAAGTCGTAACACCTCTGAAGGTCGTAATACTTCTCGTAATACTGCTGAAAGCCGTGGTACTGCTGAAAGTCGTAATACTACTACGTCCTTCAATACTACATATGTCACCACCTATGCTACTACTTTCAACACTGCTTTTAATACAACATTCGTTACTACTTTTAATACGACCTTTAATACGCTTGTTACGTATGCTTGGAGTGCTTATTTCTACGATCTAAATGATCCTACCTACTATTGGTCATATAACTCCAACGAAACCAACCCCATCTACATCCTATGGAACGAAACCACCGAAGTCACCGGGGGAACTGGCTCTAGCACGACATATGTATCTAACGGCGGTTTTGATTATGAGCGAGGAACACTACAGTGGACATTTGACTATAAAGGTGTTATTACCTACTACTATAATGTGAGAAGAAGAACAAGTAGTACTACTCGTTCTACCTCTCGTTCTACTTCTCGTAATACCTCTAGATTGACTTCGCGCAGCACCTCTAGATTGACGTCTAAGAATACTAGCAAGCCGACGAGCCGAGCTACTCTTACTAGTTATACTACTACTACTGCATATACTACTGGTACTACTTTTGTTACTACCTATATTACTAATACCGCATATACTACTGCTACTACGTTTGGTACTACGTTCAATACTGTATTTAATACTTCTAAAAATACAGCACCTAATACCGCGCGTAATACTGCAGAAAGCCGTAATACTACTACTGCATATAATACTGCGAAAGCGACAGGTACCTCCAAAAATACGGCTACCTCTAGGGCTACGGGAACAAGTAAGGCTACAGTTACTAACTATACTACGTCTACTGTATTTAATACCGCTAAGGCTACCTTAACTACTTTCAATACAGTAACTGTCGTACCTACTGCTATAGCTACAAACCGTAATACTACTACTTCGTATAATACGGCAAAAGCAACGGGCACAAGTAGAGCTACTACTACCTCGTTTACTACTACCTATATTACAAGTATCGGTACTGCTCGTAATACTACTACTTCGTATAATACTGCAAAAGCAACAACCACTGCGTTTGGTACTACTACTGCATATACCACCTCTTATAATACAGGTATAGGAACAACAAAAACTACTACTAGCGTCTTTGGCACTAGTAAGGCAACTGGTACGACTTTTGCTACTACTACTACTTTTGTGTCCTCTTTTAACACAAGCATTGCTACAGATCGTAATACCACTACTTCGTATAATACTGCTCGTGCAACGGAGACTAACAGAAACACAGCCACAAATAGAGGCACTACAACAACATTTGGCACTACCACAGCGTTTACCACCGTCTACACTACTAGTATCGCTACAAATCGTTCGACTAGCACTGTATATAATACATCTAAAGCCACTAATACGAGTAGAGCCACTACTACTACCTATGCCACTGCTACAAGCTTAAGTACTAGCACCGCGTTTACTACTACTTTTATTACAAGCAGAGGAACTAGCCAAGCTACCACCACGGTATATAATACCGCACTAGCAACTGAAACTAGCAGAAATACTGTTACGAGTAGAGCAACAGGCACCAGTAAGGCAACCACTACTGCATTTACTACTGTGTTTACTACTAGTATTGCCACTGTTGGTAGTACAAATACAGTATACGCCACCTCTAATGGCACATTGACTAGCAGAGCAACTAGCACTAGTAAGGCCACTGCTACAAGTAGAGCAACTACTACGGCCTTTACCACCGTATTTAATACTAGCAAGACTACTACTCTGGTTACAAATACTTTGTTTGATACTTCTCCAGCTACACAGACAAGTATTGCTACAGATAGGAGCACCAGCACCACATTTAACACGTCTTTAAGCACTACTACAGCGTTTACTACTGCTTTTAATACTACTACGGTATTTAACACAACCAGAGCCACTACTACTGCTTTTAGCACTAGCACAGTATTTAATACTACTACGGCGTTTACTACTGCTTTTGATACGGCACTAGGCACTGCAAGAACTACTACGTTTAATACTACTACGGTATTTAACACAAGCAAGCCTACGAATACCGTATTCAACACTAGCACAGTATTTAATACTTCTTTAAGCACTACTACAGCGTTTACTACAGTATTTGGCACCAGTGTTGAAACCACGCTTAGCACTACGACGGCATTTACTACTGCCTTTGATACTATAAAGGCCACTAACACAGTTTATAACACTGTAGGCAATACTACAAGAGTTAGCAGCACAGTTTTTGATACTGTATTTAATACTTCTAATACTACATTAAGAGCTACTACTACAGTATTTAGTACAGTGTATGGAACAAATGCAGCTACTACACTAAGTACGACTACTGCATACACTACTGCTTACGCCACCTCGCAGGCTACTAATAGAGCTACCGATACGTCTATAACGACAGTATTTGAAACTCTAGCGATAACTACGCTGGCAACAGCAACCTCTAATGTTACTGACACTGTAATCTATGAAAGATTGACAGGTAGTGCGGTTCAAACAGAAGTTGCTTCAGGCTCGGCACATAATACACGTTACTGGGATGGATCACAATGGACAGAAGCTTAATAGAACAAGAAGTAAAGAGTATGTCGCATAGACTAGAAGTTACTCTTGAAATAATCATGGAACACTTCCGTGAAACAGAAGATAGAATAGAAGAACTTGAAGATACAATAGAGGAGTTAAAGAATGGCCTTGGAAAGATTAGCTGAAAAAGATGAGCTGGGCAATGCAGCAGCACACTTCTTTAAGTCTGGAAATATTACTAGAGGTAATGAGCTTCAAGAGTTAGCAGAATTAAGGCTTTTGTTGCCAGACAATGGCCCTAAAGGAACACGCGTAGAGTATGATGTTTGGTATGATATGGGCGATCCAGACAATATTCATGGGTATGTATATACTGATGCAATGGCTAAGTTTATTTACCTACGAGCTGCTGGAGCGCATTTTAGCCATAAAATAATGCGAGAAGCGTCGCAAGAAAAGATAACTGATGAAGGTCAGAGAATCTTTGAGGATCTAGCGAACAATAGTGTAGATAAGTATAGACTTCGTAAAGCAAAAGCTAAACACGATTTTGTAATATTTCTACCAGGTACTAATATTATTAATGACGCACTTAATTGGGATAAAATGGAGAATGCAATTAAGCAAGGTGCGAAACTTAAATGCCACCCTATAACGGCTCCAGGACTAGTAGCTAATTTAAAGCATAAGTATGGTGAAGAGAATATAATAGATAAAAAGATATCTGGTCACCAGCTAATGAGAGAAGCGAGTATTGTAGGCTGTTGTGAAAACTCAGAGATGGGTATAGTAGCTTTAGCACAAGGAAAAACTACATACTTATTTGGTAGCGGACATAAACACTTAACTTACAGTGCATTATATAATACAATATGGAAAGGCGGTAAAGCAGATGTAAATAAGTTAAGATCTATATTATCTGCTAAATACTCAGGCATGATACCAGTAGCATCTGATACTCCCCAAGAGTATATAGACGCATTTTTCAACCATTATAAGGATCTACCTCATGTCAGCCCTAGAAATCCTAATCCTTGAATGTAATGACTTGACCGCCCTCACGGTCAACTCAATAAAGAAAAATATGCCAAGAGCTAAGTATAGGGTTATACCCTCTAAGGCAAAAAATAAAGTAGGTACTGCACTAGCTAATGCAACAGGGCTTTCTTTGGTGGTTACAAGTGGTCTTGTCCTTAATATTAAACAGGGGGACTTACCTCCAGATAGTAAGTTGAGTCAATACGCGCTAGCTCTCAGCAGGGAAGGCGTTTATGTAGATCATCCAAAGCATAGCCAGTCTTACGCACTAATTAACAGCCCTATTAATAAAGGTTTTGTAGATTTATCTATATTTATAATAAACCCTGATAAGTGGTATGAGCTACCTACAAAAGATTCAGGTATTTTAGGGGATAAAAAATGCTTATATATGCCCAGGTATATTAATCACAAATCAGACCCTATACTAGATAGCTGCATAGGAAGCTACGAGGCGTTTAAGTACGGGATGGCGGGAGAAACTGCAGCAGTATACAACTACTTGCCTCACTTATTAAGTGGCAAGGCTACTCCTATAGAAACTTTTGCATACTGTTTTGATAAATTAGCAGACTATGTAGATGGCTTACCAGAACATAGGAAGACCCAAGTATTAAAATTAGCAGAAAAAACCCGTATTCGTGCGAGTAAACTTCGCAAAGCTTTAGTAGAACTAAAGAACTAACAAGGAATTAATAATGGCACTAACAGTAGAAAATGTAGAAAGCTTTGAATCAGTAGAAGCTATCTTTAATGAGCTTTATGACTCATCTGAGGTATATCTCAACCAGGATAATAATCCTTGGTCTGTGGTAGCTACTCCTTCTGATGCAAATAAAAAGCCTATATTTACAGAGATGTTCTTTAATACACTCAATAATGATGGCGTAGTAGTTCGTGTGGTAATTGACGGCACCACCGTTAGTATGTTTTCCGGTAAGGTAGTAGAGGGGTTATTTAAAATATACTACTCTTTGTACAATAACTATAACGGCTCTAGGGCCTGGCTTTATGATAACACTATAATGACCGAGCACTTGACGGCTATTCGTGAGTATTTTCTAGCGTTTGATGTTGTGGGCTATAAGTTGGATACACTCTATGAGTCCACAATGTATAATTATCATAAGTTGAATAAGCCAGTGCTAGGACTACACTCTAGCATAACTGAAGATCCTGTAAATGATTTACGCCCAACCATAAGAACAATTACTTACTTATTTTAAGTCAATAAAAAGCCCCGATTAAGGGGCTTTTTACTGTTTTTACTTCTTGAACTCTATCATTGCTTCTTTGAGCATATTGACATAACCTGCTTCCATCATCTCAATTTCTTGAACCTCCAGAATTGCTCTTTCTTTCCTAGATCTAACTTGTGAGATTTGACTCAAGCTATGCTGCACTTCTTGAGGTAAGTCTTCAAAGAAGTATGTCTCATCGTCAATGGTTACTTCTTGCTTTTCGTACTCTACTGCTTTTATATCTGTCATTTTATATTCCTTATTTAAATATGTCTTGCCAATTACCGGTAGTACTCGCTCTTGAGTATTCGGTGGCTCTGTTTTCGAAAAAGTTAGCGTGTTCAACGCCATTCAACATATAGTCTAGCCAGTCTAAAGGATTTTTATCACTGCCAAAAATCTTCTTCAAGCCTAGTCCTAGTAGTCTTCGATCTGCGATATAGCGGATGTATGTTTTTACGTCTTCAGGGGTTAAGTTAGGTACATCAGCACCTTCAAAACATAAGTCAATAAAAGCATCCTCTAGCTCGACTGAACGCTCTGCAGCACAATAAATCTCATACTTTAGGTCATCATTCCATAATTCTGGGTTCTCCTGAATAAAAGTGCGAAATAGTTGTGACATACCTTCAACATGAAGACTCTCATCTCGGATCGACCAAGTAACAATCTGACCCATACCCTTCATAAGGTTATGTCGTGGAAAGTTAAGTAGAATAGCAAAACTACTAAACAACTGAACTCCCTCTGTGAAACCACTATAGATAGCCATTGTTTTAGCAATATCCATCTTAGTGCTCATACCAAAGTTGCTCAAGTGCTCATGCTTATCCATCATCGCTTTATGCTTCATGAACTCTTGATACTCATTGTCTCCATACCCTAATGTTTCTAGCAACAGAGAGTACGCCTCTTGATGCACTGCTTCCATCGCAGCAAAAGCTACTAGCATCATTCTTACTTCAGGCTGTTTAAAAGTAGGTAAGTAGTGTTTAGCATAGCCACAACACACATCTACGTCAGCCTGGGTAAAGAATCGAAAGATATTAGAAAGCAGCAGCTTATTGCCGTCGCTCAGGTTCTCTCGAAAGTCTTTTAAGTCGTCTGCAAGGTTTACTTCGTCAGGCAGCCAATGCATATGCTGCTGAGACTTGTAGTGCTCAAAAGCCCACGGATAATTAAACGGCTTATAATATTCTCTTTCTTCTAGTAAATTACTCATGCTAACCACTCTCCTATTTTGGTAGCACTTTGCATACCAACTAGCCGACTAACTACGGCTCCTTTATCATCTACAAGTACCATTGTAGGTACTCCTCTCACTTGATACTTCCCAGCCTGTTCAGGCTGGTCATCAATATCTATCTCTGTAATTTCATAAAGCACTTCCATACCTTCTAGAGTTTTTGCTAACATTTTACAAGGCTGGCACCAGCTTGCACTAAACTTTAATACTTTCATCTTAACCCTCACACGCTAAACAAGCGTTTTCATCAATACTATCGAACATATTTTGTCTTAACACTTCATCTGATATTGTCTCAGCTCGCTTCAGTGCCTCACTTCGTAGGTAATACAATGTTTTTACTTTCTTTTTCCAAGCCATCATATGTACGGTATGCAGCTCTTGCTTGGATACATCTCCAGGAAAGAATACATTTAGAGACTGGCCCTGACAGATTTCTTTCTGACGATCTGCTGCCATATCAATAACCCAACGCTGATCAATCTCTACTGCCGTTTTAAATACATCTTTTGTCCACTCATCAAGGAACTCAAGGTGTTGCACACTACCGCCCTTTGTTACAATGCTTTTCCATACATCATCTGTATCTTGGTCCAAGTCTTGAAGAATATGCTCAAGGTACTCGTTCTTCATCAGGCTCGATCCTGACTTCGTTTTCTGAGTATAAGCGTTAGCTCGATAAGGCTCGATACTAGGACTAGTGTTGCCGCAAATAATACTACTGGAAGCATTAGGAGCAATAGCCATAAGATGACAGTTGCGCATTCCAGTACCTGCAGCATCCGGTGCTTCACCTCTTTCCACTGCAAGTTGCTTACTAGCTTTAACCGCAGCGAGTTTAATGTGTTTGAATATTGCCATGTTGCGACTTTTTGCAATAGCACTTTCAAACGATATATTATGTCTTTGTAAATACGCATGGAATCCCATTGCTCCTAGTCCAATACTACGTTCTCTTTCTGCACTATATCTTGCTCGTTCTAGCTCTGTAGGTGCATTGCTGATAAAGTGTGTTAAAACATTGTCTAGCATCCGCACTAAATCAGGAATAAATTTCTCATCATTACTCCACTCATCGTACTCTTCCAGATTCACACTAGATAAACAACATACAGCGGTGCGGTCTTTGTCTGTAGCAAGTGTAATCTCACTACATAAGTTAGAGTGGTGTACTTGCAAGCCTAAGTCCTTCTGACACTGTGGTAATCCTGCCTGTACGGTATCACCGAACATAATATAAGGCTCTCCAGTTTCCACACGGTTTTGGATCAATTTTACCCAAAGAGTCTTAGCTGATACAGTTTTTGTTACGTTACCACTATTCGGATCAATCAAATCCCACGAATCATCAAAACCTTCTGTAACTGTAGCCTTCTCAATCAATTCCATGAAAGCATCAGGAACAACAACACCGTGGTGTAAGTTGGTAGACTTACGATTAACATCACCACCAGTAGGCTTACGTATATCAAGAAACTCTTCTATCTCTGGGTGGGACATCTCTAGGTAAGCTGCGTAGCTACCGCGTCTTGTAACACCTTGTGAGAAAGCAAGCATTTCTGCGTCAACTACTTTCAGGAATGGAATTACTCCAGTACTCTCTGACCCCGCTGAGGTTTTACTACCAACAGAACGGATATCATTCCAACAACCGCCAATACCACCACCTACACTAGAAAGAAACGCATTTTCTGTGTAATGACTTGTAATACCTTGACGACTGTCTTCCACATAGTTCAAAAAACAACTAATAGGTAGACCGCGCTTGGTGCCGCCGTTACTAAGAATAGGAGTAGAAAACATAAACCACAACTTACTAACATAGTTATACAATCGCTGTGCGTGTGCTTCATCATCTGCGAAAGCCATAGCAGCTCTAGCAAAGGCTTCTTGTGGGGAGGTCTCTCCGTTTACTAAATATCTATCCTGTAGTGTCTTGTGGCTAAACTCTGAAAGATATTTATCTCTTCTATAATCAATTGTTACGTTCATTCATTCTCCGTCCTATATCTGCCACATTATCGGCACCGATTGCATCATCACAATATGTTATTAAATCCATCAACTCATAGTTTACTAGTAACTGCTCTGCATTCTCGTTCAAAGCTTGAATATACTTATACTTGCTCGTAAGAGGTAATATATTGTATATATCCATTGCATCGCCGTACTCTTTTATAAGCTGTTCTGCTCGTTTAGGTCCAATGCCAGGTATGCCTGCAACATTATCACCTTTATCACCTGTTAAACACTTCTGAGAGATATACTGGTCTACAGATACATTATAATGCTCCGACCAGTTCTCTAGTGTTACTTCTTTTCGTGTGACATAAGAGAATCTAGAAACCTTTTCTTGTATAAGCAAATCCCAATCTCGGTCGCTAGATACTAGCCATACATACTCTAAACCATACTTATCTTTCTCTTTCACTAGATGCGCTGCAATGTCATCTGCCTCTACACCCTTGTAACGAAGAACCAAGTAGTCCTCTGCTAACACATTAAGTGACTCTTCAAACTCTTCAAAGAACTCCTCAAATGCAACTTTTTCTTCTTCTGTCTGCTCTGCAAACTTTTCTTTTCTGTTCTGCTTATACTCCGCACATATATTCTTTCTATATGTAGACGAACCCCAATCTGCCGTTATAATAATGTGCTGACAGTCATACGACTGTGCTAAACTCTGAACAGTTCTCTGAAAGTCATATCTAAAGTCATTACGACCTTGATGCTTCCATCTGAATGCCAAGTTTAAAGCATCTATTACTAGCGTGGCGTTACGTTTTTCTACGGTAAGCTTTTCGTTAAAACTAAATGCCATCTAGAAATTCCACCTTCTCTTGTTGTAACCATTCTGCAGCTAGTGAAACGTAACACCCTAGCCAGTTAATATACATATAATTAATGTTTTCTGGTTCTATTGCAGTAACTACAAATGGTTTAGACCGGTTATATTTAAAAAACAATAAAGGCTCCTGGTTACCGCCTTTTGCTTGTACTTCTACTTTCTTCCACCAACGTATTAGGTTGTTCGTCTTCTGGGCTGTAAACATAGAGTCATTTAGGGGTGACTCTGCATAATTCTTTACTTCGATACAGAAACGGTTCTTTGCGTGTGGTACATATAAATCACCTTTTAAGTACTCGAGAGCGCCCGATGCGGGCACTCTCTCAAACTTATGTCCTGTAGCATCCCTAAGCATATCTCTAATTAGATACTCGCCCCTCGCTCCTTTCGCTCTTGAATCTACCATTATTTATTTCTTCGTCCTCTTCGGATTTCTCCGCCTTAGCTAAAAGCTCTGGTTTTATGTGATGAAACGCGACTCTACGCCTTGCAGATAATTGCTGCATTTGTCTAGCTATATTCCTTCGTTGCACTATTTCTCCAGTTTACTAACATTGCCAGCTTTGACCACTTCTACTTTCTCAAGTAGGGGATGTGTCCAACCATGGCTCACTATATAAGTATTAAGACCTTCTTCCTGCAAGAGTACCTCTACCAGCTTTTCTCTGCCTGTATCGTCTAACACGTTTACTACTTCATCTAGGAACAGTATATTGATTTGAGACTTCGAAATACTACTCATTAACTTACGAATCGCAATAAGTGTAGCAGTATTAACTCTCGCTAGCTCTCCACTCGAAAGAGCTAGAATATCAACTACGTTCCCATTATCTGTAATTTGAACATTTAACTTATCATTTGAAACTACGAACTCAAGTGTGAATCGTCCGTCTGAAAGCTCTGCAAGATATGTATTAGTAAGTTCTTCTAGCTCTTTTACTAAGTTTTCTATCTTATATGCCAGTAGCCCATTAGTGCTGAAAGACTTCTTTAATACTTCTAAGTTAGATGCGATGCTTTGTTCTTCATTAAACAGCGCAGTACATTCATCCAAGTCCGCGATAAATCCATCTGTCTGTTCTTGAATTACCTGAATACGAGTATTCCTTCTAGTTCTCTTCTCGTTTTCTTTTGCAATCGTATTTATACTGTCTTTCGCTTCTTGTAGTGCTGTACGCAATGACTCTATTCTATCTTCAAGAGAAGAGGCAGATAGAGGGTCTGTAGGGATACTGTTATCTATACTTCGATACAAATCTTCCCACTCTTTCTGCATTGATATTTTTAGCTCGAATTGACGATTATTTTCCATAATCTCTTCAATCTCGCTCTTTATCTCAACTACTCTTGCTTTTGCAACATCAATCTTAGACTGTTCTGCTTGTACCAACTCTTGCATATGCTCTTGGTCAATAGATTGCTCACAAGTATGGCAGTGTGTGCCTAGCTTCAACATCTTCTCGATGGCTTGCTTTGACCCCGCTGCGATTTGTGTAAGACCACCTCGCTCTGCCTGTATAGTATCGTAAGACTTAAGTCCTGTAGCTGTAATGTTTTGCACATTAGTTAAATCTATCTTGCTCAACATAGTCTTATATTGATTATTGGTAGAGATTTTTTTATTTATTTCTGAGATATTTTGAAGTTCTATAGATAAAGAACGTAACTCTTTCTCATCATCTTCCGTATTAATTTGTATTTCAGACAGTGGCAGTACGGTAGTATCACTAAGTTTATTGTCTTGTAACCATTTCTCAATAGTTGCCATTTTAGCTTCAATCGCTGTAAGACTAGCTGTACTGCTCTTGGCTGCTTCTTTAAATATATCAAATAAGTGTACATAATTCTCTAGGTGTAACAAATCTATCAGAAACTTTTTTCTGTTTGTGTCTGTTGCAGTAAGGAACTGTAGGCTAGTATTTGTATTTTGATATACTAACTGCGTAAATGTCTTAAAGTCAATACCAAGTATCTCTTGCAGAGACTTGTAAGTGTTCGTAGCAGTGTGGCTACTTATATCTTCTCCGTTGTGTAACAACTGAATCTTGATGTTAGTTTTTCGGTTAATTATAACTGTATAATTCTCCGAATCTTTAGTAAAGGATAAGTCTATGCTATATCCATTGTTTACATACCTATTCGGTATGTCTGCTTTCTTAATGCCCTTTGAGTTTTTATTGTATAAAGCCTCTTCAATAATTAACGGTATGGATGACTTACCCATACCGTTAGTACCAATTATCTGTGTCAATGTACTGTCTGAGAGGTCTAACTCATTGTCCGCACCGTAGCTGAAGCAGTTACTCCATTTCAACTTTTGAAGCGTAATCATTAAAAATTCCTATAATATCCGGTATACGTTCTTGGTTTATTTCTAGGATATAAGTTAGATACTCTACTAACTCTTCCTCTATGCTCATATCTTTTTCTATAACTAGCGCAGCTTCTGAAGATCTCTTTACTACTTTCTTATCTAGTAGCTCTGTATTCTTAATACCTGCTAACTCTTGGATATCACCTTCTATCTCGTAGATGGTGTGGTGGTAGTTTGTTGCTACCATATCTACGGGGTCAGTGACAGTCTTACGAATCAACTGAGGTAGTTCAAATCTCTCCCAGAACCAAGACCAGTCTTCTTCATTAATTAGAAGATAACCTGTCTCAACTACATTCCTATGAAAAGAAGTTGTCATAGGCGATCCTGGATATACTATATTTCGCTGCGTGTTACTGTGTGAGTGTAAGTCGCCTGCAAATACTACAGGGAAGTCCTCAAACCTATCTAAATCAATCTCTGGCTTAACATGAGGAGGAATCTCTCCACGAACGTGCGTGAATAGAGGCTTCTTAATGTTAAACTTTTCTATACTATCTGCTCTATGTAAATCAGCATATGGTAGAATGCCATAACCTAAATCTTCATCAATATACGATATATCTACTACATTTATTAAGGGATTTATATCCCTAGAGACTTGCTTTAGCTGAGTAAAGAATGTCTTGTTCTTTTTAGTAGCTTCGTGATTTCCATCATAGATTATGGTTGGAATCTTTACTTTCCGAATAAACGAAAAGTAAAGCTCCAGCTCTTCCATATTAGGCAGACGGTCAAATAAATCTCCTCCAATAATGTGCATACTGCACTGGTCTTCGAGAGCATAAAGCTGTTCAAAGAACAGCTTATAGCGATTTAGTGCCCACTCGCGTGGTACGTTTTTCTGACCTAGCTTAATGTGCCAGTCTGCCGTAAATAATATCATCCGATATTGAACTCGGCATCCAAGTCACCGTCCATCTCTTCTACATTAGCTTCACGAATCTCGTCAAGCAAAGTCTTCTGAGCATCTGGTGTAGGACGAGCCATTACATCATCCATAGATTTCAAACTATCAAGTAAAGCCAGCTCTGCACCTTCTAGTACACGAGGCTTACACTTCAGTACTTGCAACTGATACTCAACATTGTAGGCTAGTGGGCCAGTCTTGCTGCGCTTGAACTTAACATCCCAGCCAGTACTTGGATCAGTAGGGTCGCCAAGATCTTCAGCAGCGGTCATGATCTGCTCAAACAGCTTCTTCTTGAGGTTAATTACTTTGACTTCGCCGTTGTCAATGCACTGCATTGCATAGCTCCAGCCACACTTCAAGTCTGGGTAGTATTCACGAACCCAGTCTTTTTCCATGTTGTTGAAACGCTCTTCGTTACGGTCGAATGAAAGACACTCGAAAGGAATGTTCTTACCGTTCTTGCCTTCTATCCAGTATACATAACGAGCGAGTACATCGCCCACTAAACGTACTGAGTTGTCTCCATCTCGGTAAACGAAAGAACTGATTGATGATTTTTGTGCTGCGCCTTTTGATTTTGCAAATGATAATGCCATGTTAGTGCTTCTCCGTAGGGACTTCTTCGTATTTGAAAGTCATTATATCACCCTCAATACTTAGTAGTCTATTGTTTATAAATAATGACCTGTCTATAGAATTATGGAACAGGTCTAAGGTTGTATCTCCCGTAGCGTAATATGCTGCCAACGATCGAAGAGATGCTAGTGCGAGGTATTGACCTACCTCTATTTTTGTATATTTATCCAAATTATATAACAAAACTTCAGGATGCGCTATGAATGAATCGCCACTGTAATCTTTCATGTAGAATTTATAAATTCTATCGTAACGATTTTTAGGCACTAAGCCCTTCGTTAGCATTTTGAAGATCAGGACGCAATCGTAAGCATTTCCATTAGTAATCCTATATATCTTCTTCCAATTGAATAAGAGCATATTATATCAAACTATCCGCTATTTGTCAAGAAATATTTTTTGTGAAGTCATAATAATCTCTATCTATTGATCGTGCTGAACTCATCTCAGCAAGAGGAACCGAGATAGAGACTCGTGCGCTATCAGGTACTGCTTTATGAAACATGCCTGCAGGAATGTATAGCAAATCTCCTGTCTTTAGTATAGTATCAATTATGGGTTCGTGCTTCTGTTCTTCCTCAGCAGTCATTGTCATCCTACTGGTGAATCTTTTTCTGCCTTCTGCATCTTTCTCACTGCGTGCATGGACGTTGTAGACTTTCCAATGTACGGAACCGATTGCATGAATTAAAAAGTTATCGTCTTGATCCGCATGGCATTCAAAAGATACTGCACTTCTCTTCGGGGAACAATAAAAGTGCGCATCTGCATTACTATTCTCATACCTCTGCTCCAAACAAGAAGCAATGGCAGATATATTAGGACTAAGCATAGAGGCTTTAGTAAGTATCATACTGCCTCCATTTCTCCATATATCAGATACAAATGCCTTTTCATACCAGTCGTCTCTAGTCCAGCCAGGCTTGTTCTTTCGGTGTAAATTATTCTTTTCCATACATAATTTACTTCCGTCCGGCTGAATCATCTGTAACCCCGCTACGGCTCTATCATTAGATACATACTTTGATATATCACTCCAAGAAGTAATATCTCCAAAGAAGTTATTCTTAAAAGAACTGCCCCTAATTACTATTGGTTTTTTGCCTTTAACTGTGCTTTGAAAGGCTGCGTCTGTTAGAGGGTGTATTAAGTCCTCAAATGTAAATTCTGGTCTTTTCATATTTGTTTTATTTCATACCCCTGTTTTATATAGTAGCCCATTCTATTAGAGGCTTGTCTTGAGGCTGTCTTGCCTTTTAAGTGTATATCTATGATTACTGGATCAATTTTATTCTCTTGCTTACGGATAACACGACCTATGAGCTGAGTCAGTAGAGGCTCATTATTGATAGGAGTCCCTAGTATTAAACAGCTGAGACTATTTACAGAGATACCCTCACTGAAAATTGCTTGTGTTCCGCATAATACAGTCTTATCTCCATACAATATCTCATCCACTAGTGTTTCTCTGTTTTCATGCGATACCTCACCCGTAACACATACTGCTTTTTCACCGATCAGTTCGGCGCAGCTCTTTAAAAACGCGACTCGATCAGACACCAATAGTACCTTATGCCCTTTTGCGGCGTAGGCCGCAGCAAGCATGGCAACACTGTGT
>Ga0115550_1001002_pt1 | contig 22236 bp, 32 predicted proteins | sample COGITO_mtgs_1005_FD_87177 | JGI IMG/M metagenome (GOLD analysis project Ga0115550, IMG submission 87177) | Pelagic marine microbial communities from North Sea - COGITO_mtgs_100511 | ecosystem: Environmental > Aquatic > Marine > Epipelagic | place: Germany:Helgoland, sampling site Kabeltonne... | reverse complement strand
TCAGCCCGCAGCGGCGTTGAAATGCTGATGATCAATATCATCAAGATGCAACGAATGGCAGCGAAGTGATCATTGAATTTTATGCGGTTCATTCCTTCACGATAACAGTCGATCATAAAAAAAGGTTAATCAAAACGAAAAATGATTATACTTTTGGGTTATACTATTTGTTAATCAAAACAGATTGTTAATTGAGAGATATATGAGCCAAACGCCATATTTGAAGTTGGTAGCATATAATGGCCAACTGATTAATCAAAGATACGTCAATGTGTCTAACCACCGTAGTAAAATCACATCAAGTAGATATGAAAACCGTACTCAAATAGGAATTTGGTGCCAGAGTAACCTTTGGAGTCCAGCACGTCGGCGCCAAGCAATGCGCATCGTTCGCAAGTTTCGTTTTTAGGGTCTTAGATGCTTTGCTGTTCGCTAGATTGATCAGCGTCGGCCGCTGCGGATAATGACGCATGGGGAAAACTGTCAGATGGTCTGTAAGCCGGGTTCTGTACCGCTGTTGCCAGCATTGGCGACTATTCATCTAGAACGGCTGTTACCAGCCGCTTCAAGCAACCTACCCGGACATGATGCAGGACCGCACCTGAACGAACAAGCCGTTCCTATGTCCCTATATGGTTTTGCTCCGGATGGGGTTTACCATGCCCGTTCTGTTACCAGACCGGCGGTGCGCTCTTACCGCACCATTTCACCCTTACCATGGCACGCCATGGCGGTATCTTTTCTGTGGCACTTTCCCTAGGGTTGCCCCCGCCGGGCGTTACCCGGCATCCTGATCCTGTGGAGCCCGGACTTTCCTCTCCCCCATATCTTGCGATTTGGGGCAGCAGTCACCCGACCATCTGACAGGGCCGGACTATAGGGCGTGCGGGGCCTTGGCGTCAATATAAGACGCCAGATGTCGCCTGCTAGATTGGCCAAACCATTTGGCCTTTGTCGACATTGTTAATGATGCTTGTCTTAAAATGGTAAATTGATGGGTTGAATCGGTGGGGCGAACATGCGACCAGCTTTGCGCGCAAGACGAATCATCGGCGTGGATGAATTATTGTTTCTACTGTTGTGGAGCAGTGGCTATATCGGATCTAAGATCGGTTTGCCGCTATCGGGTACCTTTACGTTGCTGTTTTACCGTTTTGTGATTGCGGTTTTGCTTGTCGGTGCCTATGTCACGATGCGATCAGAATGGCACTGGCCTGACCGACGCAGTTTGCTGATTGGATTTTTGGGGCATTTTCTCTGGCTTGTGGCTGTTCTCAAGGCTCTTGAGTTTGGCATCAGCGCAGGGTCAGCGGCCTTGATCGCGGCGATGCAGCCGGTCTTGACCGCCCTGATTGCGCCTTCTTTGTTGGCTGAGCGCAATCATCTCTATCAGTGGCTTGGTATTATGGTTGGGTTTGTTGGTGTGGCTGTTTTCGTTTGGGGTGATGCCAAATTTTCCGGCACGCCGCTTATCATTTATCTGTTGCCGTCAATCGCCACGATCAGCCTGACAGCAATCACCATTATTGAACGGCGTGGCGCAGCCTGCATGACGCCGATGCTGCCGATTATGACATCATTATTCTGGCAGCTTTTGATCACGCTGATCTGTCTTGCGCCGTTCGCCTACTGGGTCGAGGGGTTTGCGGCTGACTGGACTCTGCCATTTGCCTTTTCAATTGTCTGGCTTGGGATCGTGGTGTCGATTTTGTCATTTTTCCTGATGCTGCATCTGATCCGAACACGCAATGCGGCGCGGGTGTCATCTTTGCAGTATTTTGTGCCGCCGGTTACGATGCTGATTGCATGGCCAGTCTTTGGCAAGGCGCTTAACTTTTTCGGGTTTCTGGGATTGTTCATCACCGCAGGCGGCTTTTTATTGATTCATCGTGGCGAGCAAGCGTCCGCCCGTCAAAGCGGCTAGAGCCAATCGTCTTTTACGGGGTATCTAATAGGCGGTTTGAGCCAGAGCCATCATTTTTTACCAGAGCCATCATTTTTCAAAAAGCAGCTGCCCGCGCAGGCTGGCTAGTCACTATTGTCGCCCTGTTCCAGAGCTTCGGCCTTTTCAGCCGCTTCCAGCCATTCCATTTCCTTATGATCCTTGCTGTCTTTTTGTGTGGCAAGCGTTTCAACAAGCCGGTTAAATAGATCAGGGTTATCTTGAAATAGGTCAGGCACGGCCAGTTTGGTTTCAATTGCGGCGATTTCGGCGTCAAGCGCGGCAATTTCATCGGGCAAAGTGTCAAGCCGGTGCTTGTCACGAAAACTCAGGCGGGCAGGCCGGTTGGTTTTGGGCTTTTCGGATGCTGATTTCTTTGGTTTTTTGCTGTCTGATTTCTCTGTTTGGCGGGCTTCAGCGGCTTTTTTGCGCGCCAGATAATCGGAATAGCCGCCAGCATGGGCAACAATCTTTGCATCGCCTTCAAAGGCCAGAATGCCGGTGACGGTGCGGTCAAGAAAATCGCGGTCATGGCTGACGATCAAAACCGTGCCGTCATAATCGGCAATCACTTCTTGAAGCAATTCCAGCGTTTCAATATCCAGATCATTGGTCGGCTCATCAAGAACCAGAAAATTATGGGTCTGGGCAAATAGCTTGGCAAGCAACAGCCGGTTTTGCTCGCCGCCCGACAGGGTGGAAACACGCTGGGTCATTTTCACATCATCAAACATGAAATCACGAAGATAGCTGGTGACATGTTTGCTTTGTCCGGCAACTTCGATCATATCGCTGCCGCCCTCGCTAAGGATCGTCCATGGCGATTGATCACGGTCAAGCGCTTCGCGGCGTTGGTCAAAATAGGCAGGTATCAGGCCAAACCCCTGGCGCACGCGCCCGCTATCGGGTTTGGTGATTTCGAGTAGCAACCGCACCAGCGTTGATTTGCCAACGCCGTTTGGCCCGACAATGCCAATCCGGTCGGTTCGCCGCACCAGCAAATTGAAATGTTGCAGCAATTGTCGGCGCTGTTCGGATGCGGTGCTGGCACCATCTTTGTTGGCGTTATGCTGGGTGATTGGCACGCTGGCGCAAAGGTCAATCGCTTCTAGAACCAATTGCCCGCCGCCATCAGCTGGGCCAGTTTCCATCCGCATGGCGCGTTGGGTAAGGCCGCCAGCTCTGGCGCGTTCTGCGCGCATGCCGGCAAGTTCGCGAAGCCGCCCTTGATTGCGTTTGCGTCTTGCCGAAATACCTTCGCGTGACCATTTGGTTTCGCTGGCGATGCGGCGATCCATCTTGTGAAGCACCACCGCCTCATCAGCAAGAATGTTATCTGACCATGCCTCAAATTCGTCAAAATGCCCATCACGGCGGCGCAGCTTGCTATCATGGAGCCAGATGATTCCGGTGCCAAGATTGCGCAAAAAGGCGCGGTCGTGACTAACCACCAAAAGCGCCCCGCGATGCTGGCGAAGCATTTCTTCCATCCATTCAATGGTTGGCAAATCCATATGGTTGGTCGGCTCGTCAAGCAGCAGGATATCGGGCTGGGTATAAAGCGCGCGTGCCAGCGATACGCGCCGCGTCTCGCCGCCTGACAAACCGTCGCTCATCCGCATCGGATCGAGCCCCATCCGCATTAACATGGCGTCGGCTTTATGGCCGATTTTGGCATCTTCCATTCCGGCGGTCACAAGCGCGCGAAGGCTCATGCCTGGCGGAATTTGCGGGGCTTGCGGCAAATAGGCAATTTCGGCGCCAGGTGACATCCATAGCGTGCCTTCATCCATCTCGCCCTGACCGGCAAGAAGTTTCATCAAGGTTGATTTTCCGGCGCCATTCGGGCCAACAAGCGCCAACCTGTCACCAGCATGAAGCGATAGATCGGCGCCGCGAAGCAGCCATCGGTCGCCAAGATTAACGCCAGCATCGGCAATCGTCAAAAGAGGGGGTGCCATAATAATTATCCTGACCGGTTACAGGCCGCGCTGGCGGGCAATAGCATCATAGGCCGCATTGATCTTGGCCAGCCGGTCATTCGCGGCGGCGACAAATTCTTCAGGCATGCCGTCGGCGGTCAATGTATCGGGGTGATGTGTTCGCGCCAGATGTTTCCAATGTTTGCGAAGCGCCTGATCATCAATGTCACTGCTGACTCCCAAAATTTCATAGGGCGAGGGGCCGTTTGACTGATGCAGCGCAAGAAGCCGGTCAAAATCGGCCTCATCAAAGCCGAAAATCCCGGCAACTGTTGCCAGATAGGATAATTCCGGGCCGGTAATGTCACCATCTGACTGGGCGATGTGAAACAATAGATCAAGCAATTGTTCCAGCACGGGCGCGCGCGGCACAAACAGCCGTGCCACCTGTTTGGCGTAATCTTCAAACCCGTCTGGCGTCTGGCGAGCCAAATCCCAAAAGCGGCCAACCTGTTTAACCTCGGATGGGGGGATATGGACACGCGCACGGAAGGCGGCAATTTCATCACGCGTTACAATGCCATCAGCCTTGGCCATTTTTGCCGAAAGCGCGATAACCGCAACGGTGAAGGCAACACGCCTTGTGGCTTGTGGGTCAGGGCGCGATGGCACGAATTTGGCCTCGACCGCATGACCAGCCGCCGCGCCAAGCAATCCGCCAATTGGCCCGCCAAGTGCAAACCCCGCAGTGCCGCCAATAATAATGCCCCAAATGCTCATGGCCTTATCTAGCTGGCAACGGGAGTGAAAGGCAAGATTTATCACGCGGTTCTGTGGGGAAAACCCAACAAGGCAAATTCGCAAAAATGGGGCTGGCAATTCGCTTCGGCTGGATTTATGGTGCGCCCATGGATGAAACAAAAAACACCCAAGCGACCCCAGATACCGGCGATGATACCGGTGTGATCACAATGGATCTAACCGGCCTGAAATGTCCGTTGCCGGTGCTAAAGGCGCGTCGTCAAATCGGCCAGATGCCCGCTGGTGGTATTTTGGTGGTGATTGCCGATGATCCGGCAGCGCCATTGGATTTTGATCATTTTTGCCAAACAGGCGGCCATGACCTGCTGGAAACTGTGGCAAAAGACGGTGTTTTTACAATGCGTATCGCCAAAGCGCTTGCCTAGCAGCCGATCAGGCTAGCGCGGCATCAGCGCGGCAAGCATGGTTTGATGAAACCGCGCCGCATTGGTTCCGGTTTCTGGCCCCTGATAAAGCTCAAGTTCATGGCAAAGCTGAAAAAACCCGGGCGCGGGAAGCCCGTCTCGATTGCGCGATATGACCAAAGCCGCGCGAAGTGGCTGGCCATCGGCATGGTCTTGGCGCATGGTCGATTCAAGCCATAGGGTCAATTTATGAATGCGTTGCGGTGCCGGAATATCAGCCGCATCGGCCATTTCGGCATAGGTCACGATCCGGCCCGCGCGTCTGGCTGACGCAAGCGCCATTTCAGCACGATTTTGCCAGAATTGATCCTCATTTGTCGATGGTGACATCAGCGCATCCCCTATTCGCAAGCCAGCCCTCAAGCGGCCAAACCCCTGATCAAGCAAAACCAGCATATCAGGGCCGATATTTTCCGGTTTTTTCGGTGTTTTGGCTATTGAAGCCAGACCGGTTTGTGCCTAACATCCGCCCATGGTTTATCTGAAATCTCTTGTTTTTAACAGCTTATTCTATGTCGGCACCGGTGTTTTGGTGATTGTCATGGGGCCGGTGCTGCTGTTGCCATCGCGGTTTGCGCGTGCCGTCGCCCGTTTTTGGGGCTATATGACGTGCTTGTTGCTTGCGATGATTGGCATCAAACAATCGGTCAAAGGCAACCGCTATCTTGATCGGCAGGTTTTATATGCGGTCAAGCATCAATCGGCATGGGAAACGATCATTCTAAGCTGGCTGTTATCGGCGCCAGCCTTTGTGCTAAAGCAGGAATTACTGCGTCTGCCGATTATTGGCTGGTTCTTTTTGAAAACCGGTTGTATTCCGGTGGATCGATCGGCTGGCATGAAGGCGCTTCGTGATATGCGAATTGCCGGAAAGGCGCTTGCTGCAAAAGGCCGGTCAATGCTGATTTTTCCACAAGGAACACGCATTGCGCCCGGTGTTGATCACCCGTATGAAATTGGTGTTTTTGCGCTATATGAGGCAACGGGATTGCCGGTTGTGCCGGTGGCTCTGAATTCGGGTCATGTTTGGCCGCGCAATAGCTGGATAAAATATCCCGGGCTTGTGACGGTTGAATTTCTTGACCCGATTGACCCCGGGCTAGACCGAAAAAGCTTCATGGCAACTCTTAAACAGCGTATTGAAGATCGTATGGAAATCCTTGATGCGCCGATTATGAATAATCAGGAAAAGGCATAAAAATGGATGGATCAGCCGGTCGCCCGCAAGGGCAAATGAACGTTCTTGGCAGCCCTCTTACCAGCTGCTCGCATGATCCGGTTACCGGATATTTCCGCGATGGCTGTTGCAATACGGGCCCATCTGACCGCGGCCTTCATACCGTATGCGCGATTATGACCGAAGCGTTTCTTGAATATAGCAAAGCTGCTGGCAATGATCTGTCGACGCCGCATCCTGAATTTGGTTTCCCCGGTTTGAAAGCGGGTGACCAATGGTGTTTATGTGCGGCGCGGTGGGAACAGGCGCGTGTTGATGGCAAGGCGCCAAAGGTTCGGCTTGCCGCAACCAATCAGGTCACGCTTGCGGTGTGCCAGCTAGATGATCTGAAGGCGCATGCAATTGATCTGAATTAATCGGGGAGTCCGGCGGGTCAGATTTCACAAATGGAAAAGGATAACAGCCCATGTTAAGCTTAGACAATCAAGTGAATTTGACCTGTATCGAAACCGATAAGGTGGCGACGGGCAAAATCGTGCGGATTCAAGGAAACCGTGTCGATGTCGCGCTTGACCAAGGCGGGCTGCTGATCTCGCTTTATATGAAAAAACCGGGCCTTTATGTTGGCAGCCAATCGGGCCTTGAATTTGTCATGCAAAGCTAGCAACCGGCTGCGATGAGGATTTTGATGACCCAAACCGATCCGCAAAATAATGACCAAAAGCTGGTTCGCCCTGCCGATCGTTCGGTATGGTTGATCTGGCTTGGCATGGTGCTGCTGGCGGTGGCGATCTTACCTTTTGCGGTTCGCAATAGCGAAATCGTCCGCCAGATTGCGGCAATGTGCGGGTTTACGCTGAATTAATTAGTCTGGGCGCTAGTGTTTTTTCGGTGCCTGTTTTGCGGTTTTTTGCGGTAATGTGCTGGTGAATATCATGGCAATGTCGATATAATTCTGTAAATCATGATCCTCGCCAAGCGCGTCGGCGGCAATCATGACCCATCCCTTCATGGTTTTGCCAGCCAGATCAAACGGGCGCGCATGAGGATCATTATCGACAAGCTTGTTGGCGCTTTCACTGCCAATGCGGATCACCAGATAATCATCCCATTACGCAAAGCAGATATGGCCATTCATCATATAGGCCAGCCCACCAAACATCCGGGTTTCTTCAAGGTCATAAAAAGCCGCTGTTAATTCATGCAATCGAGTGGCAAGGCCGCGGTCATACATATTGGCTCCGAAAAATTTACGGCGATCATTATCGCGATGAGATGCAACGGCCAGCAGTGGCACGAAAATCTCATGACGGATCGATCGATTAGCGTTAGGTTATCATTTGTCGATCATTTGTCATGGCAAAGATCGTGATGGTTTTAGCCTATCATTGTTAAGAAAAGGTACGAACATGATTATTCTTGATGGAGGGCTTGGCCGCCAGTTAAAGGCGATGGGCGCGCCGTTTCGCCAGCCGGAATGGTCGGCATTGGCACTTATGGAAGGGCCGGAATTTGTGCGCGCCGCGCATGATGCCTTTATCGAGTCTGGTGCCACAATCATTACCACCAACAGCTATGCTGTTGTGCCATTTCATATTGGCGAGGATTTGTTTCGTGATCAGGCTGGTGCATTGCTGGATTTGGCTGGTCAATTGGCGCGTGATGCCGCCGATGCTGCACCGCATCCGGTGCAGGTTGCCGCAGGTGTGCCGCCAATGTTTGGATCATATCAACCCGATAAATTCGACGCTGGCCGGGCCGTCGAGATGATCGGGTTGTTTCGCCAGCAGCTTGACCCCTATGCCGATTTTTTCATGGCTGAAACCCACAGCTCGATTGCCGAAGCTTTATGTTTTCTTGAGGTGTTTGCCGATTGCGACAAACCTGTTTGGCTATCACTTACATTGGAAGATGCCGCCCCGCTTGCTGGAACGCCAAAATTGCGGTCGGGTGAGCCATTGATCGATTTATTGACAGCGATTGATGGTGCCGCGCCATCGGCTGTGTTGTTTAATTGCAGCCAGCCTGAAGTGATGGATGATGCGGTGCGGGCTGTTGTTGCACATTTTGCCGGCAAGGCCATGCCGCCGCTTGTTGGCGTTTTGGCCAATGCCTTTCCTTTGATTGAAAAAACCTATAGCGGGGCAAATGCAAGCCTGCATGATTTACGCACCGATATAACGCCTGCTGCCTATGCTGATTATGCAGTGAAATGGGCGGCATCGGGCGCTGGCATTATCGGCGGCTGCTGCGGTATCGCCCCTGATCATTTGCGCGAGGTAAAAATGCGTCTACTCGGCTAGGATATCGCCATTGGCAGTCCTTTTTTGAGGTTTGCCAGATCAACATGGCAGACGTTATAATTTTTGCTGAACACCAACCCGAAACAATAGAAACCGAAAGGCCGACCCATGAAAGATGCCAAACAATTCCTTAAAGAAGCCAATGCTGTCGTTCCGCGTATTTCCACTGCTGATGGCATTGCCAAACATGGTGCCGGAAACAGCCTGTTCATTGATGTTCGCGATAGTGGCGATATTGCCAAAAGCGGCACGATTGCCGGTGCGCTTCGGATTCCACGCGGATTTCTGGAATTTGCCGCTGATGAAAACCTGCCCTATTTCAATGCAGGCCTGAGTAAAGATGCCGATATCGTTCTTGTTTGCGGTGCCGGTGGACAGGCCGCGCTTGCTGGCAAGACGCTAAAGGAAATGGGATATCAGAATGTATGTAATGTTGGCGGTATTTCCGATTGGATTGCCGCTGGTGGCAAGTCTGAAGCCTAGGGCTTTGTGCGAGCCTCTAAAAAAGCCAATCATCAAAATCTGCCATCAAAGGGCGAGGGCAGAAAAAAAGGGGGGTTTTGGCCCCCCTTTTCGTGATCGGTCATCAAAAGACCTGTTTTACGGGGTTAATGCCCGTCATTTCTGATCTAGGCGCACCCAGAAGGCTGCTCCTCAGCCCGCCAAACAGAAACCAAGTCCTTCGAACCAAACCGTTTATCACTAGACATCAGATCACCTCCTTTTCAATTTGTTACAACGATGGAAATGAGCCTAGGAACAAAATCATCACCTGTCACTAGGTTTTTGCGGGATGATGATGCAATGGGGCTTGCACTTGACCAATATGATCACCATTTACTGCTCCATGACACGCAAACTTACCCATCGTTTTTTGTTGCTTCTTGCCTTATTTGTGCTGAAAGGGGGCATCATGCCTGCCGCCGCTGCTACCGCCCATGATTTCAGTTTTATCAGCATTGATGGTGGCGATCTGCCATTGGAAAAATATCGTGGCAAGGTGGTTTTGCTGGTCAATACGGCGTCGATGTGCGGCTTTACCGGCCAGTATGAAGGGCTGCAAAGCCTGTGGACTGAATATAAGGATAAGGGGCTTGTCGTTCTTGGTGTGCCAAGTGATGACTTCGGCGGGCAGGAATTGGATGATGCCAAGCAGGTCAAAGAATTCTGCACGCTGAATTACGGTATTAATTTCCCAATGGCCGATATTGTTCACGTCAAAGGCCCGAACGCGCACCCCTATTATAAATGGATTGCCGATGCGCATGGCGGTCTTGCTGTGCCGCGCTGGAATTTCCATAAACATGTGATTGATGGCAATGGCAATTTGGTTGATTGGTTTGCCTCGACCACCGGCCCGAAAAGTGGCCGTCTTCGCAAGGCCATCGAAACCGCGCTTGCCCAATGATCATTTGAACGGGTGATCATTTGCCCGGATAATCATTTGCCCGTATAGTCATTTGCCCGGCCTATTTCGCTTTTCCCGCTGAATTTATGTGCTAGATTTACGCTGAGATTTCCGGCGTGATGATGTTTGACGCGTCATGATTCCAATAATGGGTGCGGGCGCAAAAGTCGCAAAAGACCAAAAAGTTGGGGTGTTTATGGACATCAGCATTGTTCTTGTGGTGCTTGGCGCGGCCTTTTTGCACGCTTTTTGGAATTTTCTGGTTCGTGGTACGCATGACAAGGCGCTTGGCATGGCGGCGGTTATGTTTGGCCATTTGCCGCTGGCTTTCATCGGTCTTTTCTATGCTGGCCTGCCGCCCGAAGGCGCATGGCCTTTTGTCATGGCAAGTGCGGTGTTGCATCTTGGTTATCAGGTATTTTTGCTCAATGCCTATCGTTTTGGCGAGCTAACGCAGATTTATCCGGTTGCCCGCGGGGCATCGCCGCTGTTGATCACCTTATTTACCATGATCACTGTTCCGGATGTTTTAAAGCCAATGGAGGTGATTGGCGTGATCATGGTGTCGGGGGCGATCATGACCTATGGCATTGTCCAATATCGCAACAAGGCGGTTGGCATTACGGGCATTATTTTGGCGGTGATTACCGGCTGTTTTATCGCCAGCTATTCGATTGTCGATGCAGCTGGCACGCGCTTGACGCAAAGCGCGATCAGCTATTATGGCGCGTCGACTTCGGCCAATGCGGTTTTGTTTGGGCTGTATCTGGCATGGTTCCATCCAACGATTTTGACGCGCATGTATAGTGATGCGCCACGCACCTTTGTGATTGGCGGGGCGGCGTCTTATTTTGCCTATGTTGCGGTGCTTTGGGCCTGTCTGTCGGCACCTGTCGCTGTGGTGTCATCGCTTCGTGAAACCTCGGTTCTATTTGCCGTAGCGCTTGGTGTTCTGTTCTTAAGAGAAAAAATGACATGGTTTAAAAGCGGCATCATCTTGATGATTTTCAGTGGGGTCATTGTTTTGCGGATGGCCTGATATCGCTGGCGCATTTCGCCGCAGGTTTGGGCTTTGGGGCTGGACAGTTTGCGCCGAAAAACGCAGTCTGAGACTGGGTCATTCATTTTTTAGGAATTTTTCGTATGCAGGAATATGCCCTTCGCCGCGTTTTGTCAGACGAGCTACATGCGCGCGCCTTTCACGATTTTGATGGCGCTGGCCGGTTTATTCGCTTTGTCTTTCTGGTTGGCGGCGATGACAATAAAATTCTTGCCTATATCAATAAATTTCTATCTGCCGAAGGCATGGCGCCAATTGATGCTAGCGAAAAATTCCGTCGCCATGACATGGCCGGCTATGCGCTTCGCATTGAAAGGCACACTGAATTTCTGTCAATCAGCTTTGTCGAAAAAGGCTTGCGGGCCAAAATTGGCCTAGCAGCGAATGCCTTTGATGAGGAATCGCTCGAGCATATGCCCTTTTCTTGGGCGCGTAATGCACCAGCCCCGCTATTTCATGCCATCTGGGTCGAGGTTGGCGGCAAGCCGCCACGCGGGCTAGACCAGGCACGCATGCTGGACATTTTGCAAAGTCGGGTGGTGGCGGCAAACCAGTTCAGTGATGATGCGGCGCAGGTGCATTTTGCCTTTGATATTGATGATGCCGGTTTTTCGCGGGTGGTGATTTTCAACCATGCGATTGAGGCGACCCGTATGGGGCGCGTTGTGCAACGCGTCGTTGAGGTTGAAACTTACCGGTTGCTGGCATTGCTGGGGCTGGCAACGGTCAAGGAATATTCGGGCCGCCTTGGCCTGATCGAAGATGTTGTCAGCACATTGACCAATGACCTTGCTGAACAGATCAAGCTTCCCGATGGCAAGGTTCAGGCCCTATTGTCGGTATTGTCGTCACAGGCGGCCGAGGTGGAAGACATCTATTCCAAAACCTCATACCGGCTGGCGGCGACAACCGCCTATCTGAATATTCTAACCTCGCGTCTTGACCGGATGCAGATGACGCGCCTATCCGGTTTTCAGGGTGTTCGCGGCTTTCTTGATCGACGTATGGCGCCAGCGATGCAAAGCTGTTCGGCATTTTCTGAACGGCTTGCAAGCCTGTCACGGCGGATCAGCCGCGCAGGTGAATTGCTGCGCACCCAAACCGAGCTGGTGATTCAACGCCAGAATCGGGATTTGCTGAAATCAATGGATGAACGCGCCAAGCATCAGCTTCGGCTTCAGCAGATGGTTGAACGCCTATCGATTGCTGCGGTTACCTATTATGGGGTCGGGCTTGTTGGCTATGTTGCGACTAGCTTGCCAATTGCCGAATGGGGATTGTCATTGACCGATATCAAGGCCGTGTCGGTGCCGGTTATTGCGTTTTCGGTTTGGGCAGCTATCCGGCGGGTCAAGGATGTCGTAACTGGCGCGGCGGATCGTTCGACTAGCTAGGCGAGGGCTGGTTGGCGAGAGGGCTAGTTGGCAGGGGAAAAGGCCAATAGCGATAATTCGCGTGCATAGCCTGTGGCAAGATCAAACAATACCGCACCTCCTGAAGGCACCGCTATATTGGTAATCGCCTGAATCGTCACATAATGGGTCACCATAATGACCGGTGCGCCGTCACGCGGCAGGCTGTCCAGCTTGGCTTGAAGCTTGGTCAAGGTTGCTTCGCGCGGGGCGTGGTTTTCATAAAATGAATTCAGCCCGCTAAAAGGAGTGACTGCGCCCAGATTCAGCAATAGGGCAGTTTCTAGGCACCGGCACCATTCGCTTGAATAAATGCCAGCCAGATTAAGATTGGCCGCGGCGATGCGTTTGCCAATGCCGCGCGCCTGCTTTCGTCCGGTCTCATCAAGATTGCGCTGGGTCTGGCAATCTTTCAGATTGAAATTGGCTGGATCACCATTGCCAGGTGCCAAGGCATGCCGCAGGAAAATAACCGTGCCGTCAAACCGGCCGTCATCAGCCTTTACCGGCAGCGTGACCGCTAAAAGCAAAATAGACAAAAGCCCCGCCAGTTTTCCAAACCGCAACAACACCATGAAAGATTGGCGCAAAGGCAAGGCTGTTTGGATATTTATGCTGGCGGGCTGATGGGTCATTTTTATGCGTTACGCCGGCTGACTTCAGCCATAAAGCGATGGCGGATAACCGGCGCATCCATGTCAATGACGGGTACCTTGATATTGCCTGACTCGCATTTGCTGACAATGATGGTCATCTTGTCACCGTCAAGTGCTGCCTGAACAGCCGCCGCAGTATCTTCGGCTGAACATTCAACAACATTGTCACAACCACAAGCCTCGGCAACTTTGGCAAGCGATGTTTTCATGCCAGCATAGGTTGGCTGATCACCGGTTGAGCCGTAGCTGCCATTGTCGATAATCAGCAAAATGAAATTATCCGCCGGATTATTGGCAATTGTTGGCAATGTACCAAAATTGGTCAGAACCGAACCATCACCATCAATGGCAATGACTTTGGCTTTTTGCGCCAAGGCAAGGCCAAGGCCAATTGATGAGGCAAGACCCATGGTGCCAAGCATGTAGAAATTGGTTGGCTGGTCATCAAGCAGATGCAATTCTTGTGATGGCAAGCCGATATTAGAGACAACCAATTGATCAGAAATCATTGGGATCAGTGTTTTTAGAACTTCGCTTCTAATCATCGGTTATGCTCCCTGCCAAAAGCTGGCATCGGTAAGAATGGCAACAGGTTTTTTCGCCATAAAGCTGTGGTTCAAAATGCCGTCCAGCTCGTCAGCGTCGCTTTGTGTATGGAAATGATAAGTTGGGATATTCAACTGGTTCAACAATGCCTTTGTATGAACCGCCATTTCAACCTGACAGGCAACAGGCTCGCCAATTTCACCGCGATAGCTGATTAGCATCGGCAGTGGAATATTGTAATATTGGATCAAGGTCACCAGCGTGTTGATGGTAACACCAATTGCCGTATTTTGCATGATGATCGCCGAACGTTTGCCACCCATATAGGCACCAGCGCAAAGCCCCATGCCTTCATCTTCCTTATTTGATGGAATATGATAAATGTCTTTTGAGGTTTCGATTTCGTCAATGACGCCAGCCAGCTGTTTACATGGCACGGTGGTTACGAATTCGATTTTATTCTTAATAAAATCATTAACAATTTTTTGGTTTATAGACATGGGAGCAGCACTCTTTCTGGCTCATTTTCACAGTGAGGTTGCGATAAAGGCAACGTCAATTCGATTTTTTGGGACTGGAAACATCTTCCGATTAGGCGGAGTAAAACATAAAGTTTAGGCAATACAAAGCGCAAATTTTAGCTTTGGCATATACGGTCTAAAAAGGTGTATTTCTTGAGACTTTGCGCTAGATTTGACCGATCGTAAGGCAGGTATCTGCCATCATATATTCTAACCCGAAAGGGGCGTGCCGAGATGACATCACTGATCCTTCATCATTACCCGCAATCGCCGGTTGCGCATAAAGTGCGAATGGCACTTGGCATTGCCGGGGCCAGCTGGCAATCGGTGGAAATTCCGCGTTTGCCGCCAAAGCCGCTTTTGGTGCCGCTAACGGCCGGTTATCGGCGCACACCAGTGTTGCAGATCGGCGCTGATATTTATTGTGATAGCCAGAATATTGCGCTTGCCATTGATCAATCAAACCCGCCGCATAGTCTATTTCCCGATTACACATATGGCATGGCCATGATGATCAGCAATTGGGCTGAAACCACGCTTTTTGATTTGTCGGTTCGGCTTGTTCTAACGCATGCTTTGGGCAAAGTGCCGGAAGATTTCATCCGTGATCGCGGGTCGCTGTATTTCGAGCCGAACTGGACTGAAGCCAGCCTGCGGGCGGCCTTGCCATCGGTTATGCATGAATTGCGAGCGTCGCTGGGGTTTGTTGAGGCGCATCTTGCCGCAACTGATGGGACTTATCTAAACGGGCAAAAGCCTTGTTATGGCGATGCGGCACTTGGCTATATCTGCTGGTTCCTGCGCGGGCGATGGGACGGCGGCGGTACGCTGCTGGCAAACTATCCGGCTTTGAGCGCGCTTGAGGCTGCGCTTGACCGACTTGGTGATGGACAGCCGCAAGACATGGACGCCGAAGCCGCGCTTGCCATCGCCACGGCCGCCATGCCGCAATCGCCAATAGGCATCATTGATGGCGCCAGCAGCCTTGCTATCGGCCAGACCGTTATGATCCGGCCAAAGGGAGAAACTGCCGATCCTGATGTTGTCGGCACGCTTCGCTATTGTGATGGAATGCGCATTTCGATTGACCATAGGCATGAACAGGTTGGTCATGTTGCCGTGCATTTTCCGGTTGTTGGTTATGTAATGACGCCAATTGATCTTGCCGTCTGAGGCGTAATCGAAAACATGGCGTCAAGGCGCGGTTATTTGGCAATCATGCTGCACTGATTTGGAAAAAAGAATTAATCAGCCCCATTCTGATGGCCAGATTAAAGGGCGATAGCCCTATTTGCCATTTAACGCTCATAGGGGGCCTGAGGTGCGACAATCAACATCGCTGAACGAAGCCGAAATCAAAGCTTTCACCGATCAGGCGTTATTTACCAAGCCGCAGACCAAAAAGGGAATGATGCCATTGATTGCGATCTGGATCATGGCGGGTGCCATTATTGGCACTGTTTTAACGATTGGCATTTTCACGATTTGGGCATAGTTGTCCCATGATCAAACGATGATCAATTTGGGGCATGACCCGATTTAAAGCTATGATCTACCGCTAGGCGGTGATGGCATAAAGCCCTGACCGCTCTCCACCAATATGGGTGATCTTTTTCGCGCCAATCAGCCGGTTGAATGATCGGTAAACTGTTGGCATCGGAATATTGCGAACCAGATAATGTGATCGAATATCATGGATCGACACTGGTGCGTTAGTATCATTTGATAACAACACAACGGCTGCATAGACTTGCTGTTCATTTGCGGTAAACTCAGCCAAACCGACGTCTTTTTCCATGTCGGTAATGGTTTCAAGCAATCGTGCAAACACAAGGCGGCTAGACACGTACAAATCTCCTAGATGTTTTTAGCAAACCAACTAATATTAATAAGACTAACACAAGTCCCATAACATCGCCAATAATGAAACGTGTCAATACATCAAAAGTATCCTCAATCGGAAACCGACCCTCAAGAAATAAGGTCGAGAAAAAGGAATTGATAATCGAGCTAAAAAGCCCGGCAAAAACCAATGTTCGCCAGCTAATGACGCCAGTTGATTTAGGATAAACATCAATGCGGAAAACCCGCATCAATTCGAAAGCAACCGGTGCACATAATGCCCCAATCATGGGGATAATTATATCGGCCTGCGTCGATGGGCCAGTGTCGGGGCGTGTTACAAAATAGACGATGATTGATGCGGGAATGAGCGCCAAAATCGATTTTGGCCCAACCATCCATGCCCCTAGCACCCTTACCGCATGGGGAAGATATAAAAGGCTAACCAAGGCAACATTGCGTTCCACCAGCATTGTTTCAATCGGCATGATGACCAGATTTTGAACCGCTACCAGGCCAAGATAGGCAAGAAAAATAAGCACAAACCAATGCAGGAAGAATTTTGATAAAAGCTGGTTCATGGGGTTTTTGTAATTCTCATATTGAATTGAATTCAGGCAAAGCGTCGAAAAACATAACCGACAGGAGCGGTCAGGGTTGCGCGAGTCACACTACCAAAGTGTAATGTTTTGATGATGGTAAGCCAAGGGCGTTAAGCCTGATTTTTGCCCATTAAAACCAGCGAAACATGCCAATCAGCCCTGCTGTGGCATAAAATACCTGCAGAAGCATGATCCCGCGATGCTTGCCAAAATAGGCCCAAAGGCCGATCAGTCCTGCCGACAGGAACAACAGCAGGAACCCGATAAATTCCGCGCCGATATTTAGCGCGATCAGCATTGAATATAAAATCGCTGTCCCGACGCCAGTCCATTCAAGCCATTTTTGTCTATCCATCATGAATGACCTTCTTGCTAGAATGGGGCGCGGCGTTGGAACAGCTCTTATTCGGTTTGCGATGGCCTATTGCGCGACGAGCCAGCCGCCATCAACGTCAATTGTGGTGCCCGTGATAAAATCATTTTCGATCGCAAAGATAATGGCCTGTGCCACTTCGGCTGGATGGCCTGCGCGGTCTACCAGATGGGTTTTTGTGACATTCTGGTAATGTTTGGCGCGATCCTCGCCACTCAACGCCACCATTGGCGTGTCGATAATGCCCGGTGAAACGACATTCACCCGCTTTGGTGCGATTTCGGCGGCAATGGCGCGGGCCAGGGCTTCAACAGCACCTCCAACAGCCGATAGGGCAATTTGCCCGGGCTTTGGTTTGCGGGCAGGGCTGCCACTAACAAGAACAATGCTTCCATGATCGCGAACATGCGATGCACCATAGCGCAGAACATTGGCATAGCCCCAGAGCTTGTCAAACGAGCCCTGAAAGCCCTTCATATCCATTTCCATGAATGGGCCAAAGGCGCGCGAACCGCCGGTGGCTGAATTGACAAGAATGTCGATATCGCCCTCAGCATTGAAAAAGGCTTCGACCGCTTCACTGTCGCGGCTGTCTAGCGCGGCAAGGCGAATGCCAGCCGGAACGTCACCAGCTTTGCTTGGGTCACGGCTGACCGCAACAACATCTGCACCTTTTTCAACAAGCATAAGACTTGTCGCAAGGCCAATACCTGATGTGCCGCCAAGAACGATGGCTTTTTTACCTGCAATATCCATAATGTCTTTCGATCCTTTATAATCAACAGTAAATCTGTGGGGCCAAGCTAGAGCATTTTGCCCGTGACCAGCAATATGATAATGCGGCTTGTCGGCTTTTTTGGCGAATTTGTCGCGCCAATTTATCAGCAATATCGCGGCTTTCACCCAAATATGACGAAGTTACCGCCGCCGCTGCCCGCAATTTTGGCAAAATGGCTATTTCATTTTCATAATCATCTTTTTGATTTGGCGCAGGCTGGTGGTTGCCGTTTTCAGGCTTTGTTCCAGCTGTTCAACCTGCGCTTTCAGCTGTGTTATCTGGCGTTCAGGCAGGGCTGATTGCGGTGGCTGTTTGCCAAGCCCGCTTAACAAATAGGGCGGTGAAATATTCAAAATACCGGCAAGCGCAACTAGCTTGTTTGCGCGTGGTTCAGACCGGTCTGCCTCCCATGCTTCATAGGTGCTTGCCCGCACGCCAAGGCGTTTGACAACATCGGCGACGCTCAAACCCGATGCCTCGCGCGCCATTGAAATACGCCCGCCAAGGGTGGTGTCTTCCTCATTTGCGTGGAATATGGTTCTGTGTGGCATAGTAATGGGCCTCGGTGCGATGAAAAGGGCAAAGCAGCCTGCCGAATGGCAAGGCACTATCGAAAGCCTAACCCGAGCCAAGGATGCCAATCAACCCTTAGCAGTGGATTTACGGCAGCGGATTTACCTGAACGCCATGATCATTGATCGGTGATTGACGAATGCCAGATTCCAACTAAAGATAAGTCTCTTACCGTGCTTTTGGCAAGTTTGGCGATGGCGCGATTATCTGTCCTGGCGAGTGAGTTACCCCTGAAATGCTTATAATTCAAATTTTAATTGTGGGCATTGTTGCCTGCGCCACCATTGATCTCTGGCAGCGCCTGTTTCAAAAGTTGACAGCGATTCCGCCAAGTAACTGGGCGATGGTGGGGCGATGGAGCCTTGGTGTAATGACCAATGGTCAGTTAATTGCGCGTGATCTCGAATCACAAGCCGAACGGCAAAATGAATTGGCGGTTGGCTGGCTTGTTCATTACGGCGTCGCGATTGGGTATGCGGCAGTCTATGCGTGGCTTATGCAGGCTAATATTCTGCAAGCAGCTTTTGGTGATGGCTTGATTTTTGGCGTGCTTAGCGTGGCGGTGCCTTGGTTCTTTTTTCTGCCCTGTCTTGGCAAAGGCGTGATGGCGCGTTTAACGCCAAACCCGCCGCTGGTTTGCGCATTGGCTTTAATGGTGCATTCGCTTTTCGGTGTTTCGATTGGGCTTGGTTTTGCGATTTTTGCAGGCTAGGGGCGCGCTAGGAACATATTTTTTTCGAAATGATTAATCATCATGCAGCTGGATTTTTTTTCACCAGATAACGATGCGTTCCATCCAGAACAAGCTGTTCATGCTGGTTCAACACAATTGCCCGCATTTCGATAATGCCGGTGGTACGCTGCGGCGTCATTTTGACGATTTCCAACCCCGGATAGGCTGTATCACCAGCATAAAGTGGATGATGCATCTCGCCGGAAAAAGATAAAAGGGCAACAAGGCTTTCGGCTGTTTGTTGCGGAAAATTACCCGCACCGGCCGCGGTTTGGATAAAAACCTGAAGGCCATGCGCCAACATTGCTGGATGGCCACGTTCCTTGCAGAATTCAAGATCATAATGGATCGGATCATTGTCGCCCGAGGCCAATTGGAATGCTGCAAATAGCGCGTCAGTCATTGTTCGTGATGGAATATAGAAGGTCTCGCCAATGGCAAAATCTCCAAACCATCTTGTTTCGGGGGCGTAAAGGCGGGGCATGGTCATGTCCTTTCAGTGGTGCGGCATTGCGCCATTAGTGCGTGATTTCATGCACTTCAATAATATTACCATCAGGGTCATAAAAGAAAATCTGCTGCCAGCCCGCAACCGCCGTTTCGCCCCAATCAGAATAGGCAATGCCCTTTTCCTCAAGGTGCGCTTTGAAAGCCGCTAGATCATCGGTGCGATAGGCAATGTGACCACGTTCAAGCGGATTGACGATATGGCCGGTACGAAACCCGACATGCAAATCCTTTTGCGCCAGATGGGTTTGGATATGACCATCCGAAACAAAGGCAACATTGCCATCATAGCCCTTTTTCTTTTCCAGAACTGGCAATCCTTCGGTTTCGGTTTTCAGCCCCAAAACATCGCGGTAGAAATGATCCATACCAGCAACATTATTGGTCGATAGATTTATGTGATGCAGCTTTAACTTCATTTTATCCTCGCTTATGCGCTTTGCCGGTTCTCTATCAATCCAGCTTGTCAAGCTGGCGTCAATCACAGACAGTGGGTTTGATGATAATTTTACCCATGATGATACGCCGCCGACCTTGATCAAAAGTGATCTTTTCATAATTCGCCAGCCGATCGAAATAATTTAGGGAGATAAATCTGATGAAAATGGCAATTGTAACAGGTGCAGCCCGCGGCATTGGGCTTGCCACGGCGCGGCTTTTTGTCGATCAGGGCTATCAGGTGGCGATGGTTGATCGCGATGTGGATGCGCTTGATGCGGCGGCAGCGTCACTTGATGGCGGCACGGCCTTTGTGTGTGATGTGTCTGACCCCGCGGCTGTTGACAATATGGTTGCGGCGGTGCTGGCGGTTTCAGGGCGAATTGATTGTCTTGTCAATAATGCAGGTGTCGCTGATTTCTGCTCGATTGAAGACACTAGTTTTGCGCGTTGGCGCACCGTTATGGCAACCAATCTTGATGGCGTTTATCTTTGTTCGCGGGCGGTTCTTGCTGCGCTAAAGCTAAGCCGCGGCAGCATTGTCAATATTGCTTCAATTTCTGGATTGCGCGCATCAACCTTGCGAGTTGCCTATGGCACGTCAAAAGCTGGGGTGGTCCACCTAACCCAGCAATTTGCCGCCGAAATGGGTGAATTTGGCATTCGGGTGAATTGCGTGGCGCCGGGTCCGGTGCGCACGAAATTGGCGATAGCCGTTCATAGCCAGGCCATTATTGATGCCTATCATGATGCGATCCCGCTCAACCGCTATGGCAGTGAGGCCGAGATTGCCGAGGCGATTGTGTTTCTTGGTTCGGAAAAGGCCAGCTATATCACTGGCCAGACATTGGCTGTTGATGGCGGCTTTGATTCGACTGGCGTTGGCCTGCCTGCCTTACGCGTCTAAACAGCGCGTCTGATCGGCAATGGGAATTTGGCTTAAGCTATGCGGCTAGGCATTGTGTTCAAGCATGATATTGCCACGGGTGCGCGCCGCAGCATGATAGCCATTGGCCAATAGCCAGCTTAGAATATCGCGTTCCCATTGTTCGTTAATGCCGTCCTCCATCACAATCAATTTCGGATATTGCGCTTTGGCAATATTTTCGAAAAAGGGAAATAGGGCGCGATCTTCCATGCCTTCAATATCGATCTTGATCACATCGGCGCGGGCAATGTCATTCATTTTTAAGATTTCAACAAGTGGCAAGACGTCAACATCAATATGCGTTTTGCCAACGCTTTGATTAACAATCGAGCTGCTGCCAAAATCATTGTCTGAAATGGTCAGATGCGCGATGCCTTTAGCGGCGCCAATGGCAACATCATGAACGGCGATTTTTGATTGTAAATCATTCAGCGCAATATTGTCGCGCAACCGTGCCAGAACCGGCGGATTTGGTTCAATTGCGATGACCTTACCGGCGCTCATCAGCGCAACATTGAGCGCATAATATCCAATATTGGCACCAATATCGACAAAGATGCCGCCATCTGCCAAATGACGCTTGATTAGCGCCAATTCGGCGCCTTCGCGCTGTTTTGCGCTGAACATGATTTTTGATTCGATGGTGTTTTGACGCGGTTGAAGCCGCAATTTCAAATTCTGATAAACGAGATCAACAGGCTTGTCGCCATTGATCCGGTTCCAAAGCTGCGAGAACAGCAATTTTAACCGGCCGCGTCCAAGCCCCATTTTTGCCAGCCCAAGAATAATGCGGCTGACACCCGTCGGCGCGAAAGTTCCAAATTGTTGCAATGATTCTCAACCTTGCTGAAAATGATGACCTTAAAAAGCCGGTAAACCTAACCTGATCATCGGCTTGATCCAAGAAGATTATGATGCCGCAAAGCCTGACTGCGAAATGGGGGAGGAGCCGGCAGCCCTCGGTAAGGGTCTGACTGGTGATGACTTGCCTGATGCAAAGGGGAAGTATTTGGGAAGAATGGTGCTTGTATGAGGAAGTGAACTTCCCTCCGCCAGCACCATTCTCCCCATCACATCATGTGTTAAAACATTGATTTGTAGGCATATCATATGTCTACAGGTGATGACTGATGCACAGATTGATGTACACAAATGCTTCCCAATATGTGTCTAATCGGGATGGTATCTTCTATTATATTCGCCGTGTTCCGCATGATGTGAGGCAGCATTATGCCTCGTCACGCATATCTTTCAGCCTTCGAACCAAGTCACAAAGATGCGCATTGCGT
>Ga0115550_1000996_pt1 | contig 22347 bp, 15 predicted proteins | sample COGITO_mtgs_1005_FD_87177 | JGI IMG/M metagenome (GOLD analysis project Ga0115550, IMG submission 87177) | Pelagic marine microbial communities from North Sea - COGITO_mtgs_100511 | ecosystem: Environmental > Aquatic > Marine > Epipelagic | place: Germany:Helgoland, sampling site Kabeltonne... | reverse complement strand
TCAGACTACGCAGATTGACATCATAAAAGGCCATATTGCTGAGGTGAGCGCCGCTGTCGTTAAAGCCGGGTAGCAGATTGGGATGCATGAGTAATTCCCGCACGGTTTTCATGTCGCGATTGGCGGTGACGGTGCTCCAGCTCAGATCATTGTCAAAACTTCTCAGCATCTGCAGCATAAAGTCGCCTTCATCGGCGATCCAGGCAAAATCCTTCTCCAGCAGATCCCGCTCGCCCTGACTCAGGGTCTCGTTTAGCTTGCCTGCTTTAAAGGCCAACATACGTTCAAACAGTGCCTGAAAGGTCATGCCCTGCCAGCTCTGCTGTGGGCAGCGCACCACATCCATATCCGCCAATGTGCGGTTAAAGGCATAGTCTTCAAGATTGGCTTTGCGCTTAAGGCGCGCCAGACTCCAGCCCTGCTTGCCCTTCATCCACATGGCTTTAAAGGCTTTAACATAGTCCGGATCATTGAGAATACCGAGGCGTTCAGCGCGGTCTTCGAGGTCGGTTTCATTGAGGCGACGCAGCTCGGGAATCTCTTCCGCGAGGGGCGTTACTGCGCCATCAGACCAGACTTTAAAGGGCGCGCCCAGGGCCTGCATATGAAAGTCGCCCTGGATAAGGCGCGAGTTCAATATGGTAGCCAAGCGTTTGGCCAGGCCGGAGATGCGCCAGTTATTGGCAATATCCAGCGCCGCTACCACTGTGGTTTTTAAGGGCTTGCCGTAAAGCCGACCGCTGGTCAGCAAGAAGGTTTTTAGGGTACCAATCACGCTATCTTTAGGGGGCGTTGCCTGCCAGACAGCACCGGCTTCGCGAACCACCTGGGCCAGCTGTTTGATCTCGCCATATTTGGCAAACTGAGTGGGGATAGTTTTGTCACAGTGGGGCTGTGCCGCCAGATAATGGAACGGCAGAGCGTCGGTGGAAAAACCCACATAACCCTGTTTCAACGCATCGCGCAATGTGCCTTTCATGGTCTCAATTTCCGCAGCGGTTGGATCGCGGCTGACGCTGGCGTCAAAACCCATGGTGTCGATGCGCAACATTGAATGAGGGAATAACACCGCCACATTGGGGCCCAATTTAAGCGTATCCAGATGGTCCAAATAATCCTTTGGATTGTCCCAGGTGCAGTTATCAGCACAGCTTCTTAGAACGGACTTGGGAATATTTTCAACTCGGGCATAGCAGCTGACAATCGGATCGTTGGTGCCATCACGCTGGTTGCCAAAGGCCAACCCTAAACTGCAGTTAGCGATCACTACCGAGGTAGTGCCGTGACGGGTGGACTCGGGAAGGCCCGGTGCCACTTCGAGCTCCAAATCATAATGGGTGTGAATATCAAATAACCCCGGCATCAACCACAGGCCACTGCCATCGATTACATTGCCAGCGCTGGCCTGATTAAGGCTTTGACCGCGAGCAACAATGCGCCCTCCGGCAATGGCGACATCTTCAATCACGGCGGCTTCGCCATTGTTAAACACTTTGGCATTAGTGATTAGCGTATCGAAGCTTAAGGCCTGCTCTGGAACGCTGTCGGTTTGAAAAGCATCTAATTGAGAGTCTTTTGATTGATTCATAGGATTTTCTCTTCAGTTATCTGTTGCCTGCTCCCTACTGCTGCCTAATACCCTTGCTGCTTACCACAAGCGGGTACCAATTGATCAAGGGGCCATCTGGCGCTTGCTTTGTTTTATACCATGATTGAGCCAGCCCGACTCATTGAGATTACCTGACACTTGGCGCAGGGCAGTCAATATTCGCAGACGCATAGCCTGCACAGCTCGGTTATCAGGTTCCGCATCCAGGGCTGCCTCAATAAGTAGCAGCGCCTTAACCGCATCTCCTGCATCTAAAGTCTCTTGCGCCAGGACCACAACTTTTGCAGCGCCCCCGGCAAGGGCCACCAAATCGGGGTAGATCGACTGAGGGGACTGGGCATACATATTCACCGGATCGCCATCGAACCAACCCATATAGCCTTCATAGATACCGCGCACCGACCAGGAGACCCAGCCGTAGGCTTCGCCCACATCGAGCTCGGCAGGCAATTTAATCTCGCGCATCAGACTAAATACATCGCGGCCCTGATTCATGCCCTGAACGGTTTGGTCGTGGACATATTGGATGGCGTCGCGGTAACGGGTCATCTCGCGACGGATATTGCCGTTGCCGAAAATCGGCTCACCGTGGCTCGGCAGCAGAATTTCTGGCTGCAGCGCCAACACACGATTAATCGACTCTATATAGTCCAGCGCCCAGCGCGGCTTGGTGCCGCGCAAAGTGTAGATGTTGGGAAATGAACGGTAAAAAAGATCGCCGACAAAAGCGGCTTTGTATTCCGGCATCCACACAGTCAGAGCATCGTAGGTTTCCGCTGGGGTGTGGAGGATTTCAAACTGTTCGCTGCCAAGAGTAAAGTGCAGGCGCCGATCAAATAAGGTGTTGGGCAACATATTGACACCAGCACTCTGGCTGACGGAGGACGACGGCGCGTCCTCTTCAATCAGATCAAAACCAAATTGCGCGCTGTTGCGCTGCATAAATAGTTTGCCCAAGCGCTTTTGATAGTTGAGAAACTCAACCATATTCTGCTGGGCAATGACCTTGGTCTGGGGCTCTCGCCACAGTGCCACACCGCCGGTGTGATCACCGTGGCCATGGGTAATAATAATCGAGTGTACCGGCTCATCACTTACCGCGGTCAATAGCTGCTTATGCTTGGGCGCCATGGCTGGCAAAGAAGTATCGATAATCACATTGCCTTCGTTGGTAACCACCATAAAGGTATTGCCAAAGCCGGTGGCCTTGTAGATAACCTCATTGATTTTTTGTGCGACCTGCTGATTACTGCCCTGCTGGAGATGCAGGCTAGGATCCACGCGGCCGCTCTTTAGGGCTTCGGGTTCGTAGCTGTCGGCAAAGGACGGCAAAGCAAAAGGAATAGCCACGGCCGATATCAGCAAAAGCGCAGCTAACCTACCTTGATGATTAAGACTCAACATTTAACTCACTCCCCAGCCCACTAAAGTTACCGATTGTGGCGTCTTTTCGCGCCTCTTTACTGACTTTTCTATCTTTTAAGCTATTTTTCGCAGAACTTAATGACTCTGCTGCAATTCCCACTGGGTAATCAAGTGGCTGGTGTCCTCTTGCCAAGGATGAAAATCCTCACGGAAGAAATCCTTGTAGGGTGCCCAGGTGCCCTTCAATATGCCCTGTTTACCAAACAAAAAGCGGACTCCCGAGAACCAGACTTTCGGACTCCAGAGCACACCGTCGCACTTCAAGATATGACGCACCCCATGGAGAATATCCCAAGTCAAAAACAAGGTGCTGCGCCGCATCGCCGCGCGACGCATTTTTTCTGTGCCGCCTATAGCGCGATAGACATCAAAGGCCACGGCCTTATGTTCCATCTCTTCCACGGAATGCCACTGCCAAAGGTCTCGCATGGCGGGATCGGCATCGGCGAAGATACCGCTATCTCCCAGAGCCTTCTCCGCTAACACCGCGGTTAAATGTTCCACTGCCGCAGTGCCAGCAAGCTGCTCCCGAGCCGGTACATTCTTTTTCACCCAACCCATGCGGCGACGCAGTGGACCTTCGAGTTTTTCCAGATCATAGCCGCGGAGTGCACAGAGCATTTCGTTGTAGCGCCGGTGTTCTCGCAGGTGCACCGCTTCTTGGCTAAAAAACTGGCGCATCTCTTCTTGCAGCTTGGGATCGCTAATGCGATCGCGATAGTGGCGCACCGAGTTAATAAAAAACTGCTCGCCGAGAGGAAAGGTGATCGACATGGCATTGAACCAGGCCGTGGCAAAGACATCTTTGCGCATCCAGTCACCTTTGAGGGCCTCGGCCAAATCATGCTGCCGATTGCGCGGCTGAATGGCCACATCTACTGGTGTAAACGACTGTGCTTCACTCACGGCAAAAACTCCTACATACGTTCAACAATAATCGCTGGCGCCATTCCGCCGCCGGCACACATAGTGATCAGGCCGCGTTTCAGTTGGCGTCGCTCTAACTCATCTACCATAGTGCCAATCAACATGGCACCGGTTGCTCCTATAGGGTGACCCAGAGCCATAGCACCGCCGTTAACATTCACTGTGTCACGATCCAGATCCAGATCACGAATAAATTTCTCCGCAACTACAGCAAAGGCTTCATTGATTTCCCAGAGATCTATATCGGCTTTTTCTAGACCCGCTTTGGCTAGCACGCGCTTGGCCGCAGGCACTGGTGCGTTGAGCATCAGTGAGGGGCAGTCGCCCATATTACAGAATGCTAAAACCTTGGCGCGGGGCTTCCACCCTTGCTTGGTGGCATAATCAGGTGAGGCCAACAGTACTGCAGCGGCGCCGTCTACTACACCGGAGGAATTACCGGCGTGATGTACATGTTTGATTTTCACATCAGGGTATTTCACTGCCATCAGCTTCGCGTAAGTAGCGCCCCCTTCATCGAGAGGCATCTGGGCTATTTTTTCAAAAGATGGATTTAGCTGACTGAGGCTTTCACGAGTCGTGCTGGGACGCGGAAACTCGTCCTTATCCAATGCCAGAGTGCCATCGTCGTGATACACAGGCACTAAGCTCTTATCGAAATGACCATTGGCGATGGCGTGAGCGGCACGCTCCTGGCTAACGGCAGCGAGGCTATCGAGATCTTCTCGAGAGATACCTTCAATCGTCGCGATGGTATCGGCACAGATACCCTGGTGGGACTGACCATACATCTCGCGCAAATGCTCATTGCCTGAATCCACAAAGGGCGACATCTCGCCACTGAGCAGACCATAACCCGACATCATTTCACAGCCACCGGCTACTACTAAGTCTTCCATGCCCGACATAATCGACGCGGCGGCCATATTCACTGTAGTAATACCGGAACCGCAAAAACGATCCAGGGTGACGCCACTAGAGGTCACGTCATAACCGGCATCCAGTGCCGACATGCGCCCCATGTCATTGCCATTTTGGCCACGTTGAACATTACAGCCCCAAATCACGTCAGCGACATCAGCCGTGTTGACATTATTGCGCTCAGCCAGTGCTTTGAGCACAGTGGAGCCCAGTCGCTGGGGATGAATAGTAGTGAGGGCTCCACGGCCCGGCTTGCCAATGCCACGAGGAGTGCGACAGGCGTCAATAATCCATGCTTCAGTCATCTGATTTACCTTTTGTAAAATGCGCTACATAAGCTGCTATTGAGAGTACCAAAGTCCGTTTTTTGCTTTGGATTTATTATGATTTATCTTTACTGCCTACCTTCAGACTATTCCCCATACCAAAAGCATGCAAGCTTAGTTGTGACCCATTGGACAGGCCCGAGGGAACGTCGCTCAAAACAAGCAGAGACGGAGCCTGCTCAGGCTGACTAAAAATGTATTGTCAGTAAAAGTGTCACTACAATTTTGCTGGGTTATACTCTTAGAAAATAGACTCTAATAAAACAGGCTTTTAAAAATAGCCTGTAAAAAAAAGCCTTATAAATGCGCGGAGAAAGCATGGACATTCTACGAACCCCCGACCACTGTTTTGACAATATTCCCGAGTATCCCTTTGCACCTCACTACACCACAGTCAAAACCCACGACGGCAGCGACCTTAGAATCCACCATATAGATGAGGGCCCAAAAGATGGCCCAATTATTTTATGCATGCACGGCCAGCCCGTGTGGAGCTATCTCTACGCACGCATGATTCCCCATTTAGTCAAAGCCGGCATTCGCGTAATTGCCCCTGACCTGCCGGGCTATGGCAAATCCGATAAACCTGCAGCGCGGGAAGATTACACATACCAGCGCCAGGTGGATTGGATGAATCAGTGGTTGGTACAAAATGACTTTACCAACCTGACTTTTTTTGGTCAGGACTGGGGTGGCTTAATTGGCCTGCGCATGGTGGCGGATAACGGCGATCGCTTTGCCCGCGTGGCGATTGGTAATACAGGATTACCCTACAGTCCAGATGTGCCTCAAGAAGTTGTTGAGGAAATCACCGCATTTCGAAATTCCAAGAAAAAATTAAATCTGTTTTCGATGATGGCACAGATAAGAAAAATGGATGGTGCGGGCGGCGAAAAATACTCAAGCCTGAGACAGTTTTCCCATTGGCAAAAATATACCTGGCAGAACAAAGATGTTCCAGTTGGTATTATTAGCTCCTCCCAGATGGAAAAACGCAATCCGTTATCTGTGGCGCTAGAACTTTTTATGCGTACAATCGGGCTGGGGAAAATATCGCCATTCCCCAGCCAGCTGTCAACTATCTATGAAGCGCCCTTCCCCAGCCCAGAGTATAAAATGGCGGTGCGCGCCATGCCCACTCAGGTGCCAATAATGCCCGACCCATCACTGGAGGCGCAGAAAAAGGCCTGGAATTTTTTTGAAACCTTTGAAAAACCTTTTTTATGTGTCGGTGCGGGCAATGACCCAATAACTAACGGCTTTGAAAAACCCTGGCTGGCAAAAGTCCCAGGCACCAAGGGGCAGGCCCATGCCACTATCGGGGGCGGCCATTTTTTTCAGTGGGCGAAAGCAGAAAAATTGTCCGGAATTTTGGCTGATTTTATTTACAAAAACGGTGGCAAACAATCAGCCATAAAATTCCCGGAGGCGTCAGTATGAATCAGACAAGTGAACATATTGCCCAAAGGAGTCACCCTGGACCAGAGCTTTGGCGTGAGCGCGGCGAACTTGTCGAACTGCTCGGCCACAGCCTGTTTGTTATTGATGAGAGCCCCAACCAAAGCGCGGAAAAAAGTAGCGCTGAGGCTAAAACGCTGCCGACCATTTTACTGCTTCACGGTTTCCCCACGTCCAGCTGGGACTGGCAGCCAATTTGGAATACCCTGGCACAGGACTACCGTTTAATCGCTGTAGACATGCTTGGATTTGGTTTTTCCGACAAACCCAATAAACATCAATATTCTATTCATGGACAGGCTGATCTGATTGAAGCGCTGGTACAAACCAAACAGCTAAAACAGTTTCATGTACTGACCCATGACTATGGTGATACGGTTGGCCAAGAACTTTTATCCCGCCAGCTTGAAGGAAGTGGCGCCGGTGAATGGCTCTCATGCTGTTTTTTAAATGGCGGCCTGTTTCCCGAAACCCATCGCGCACTGTTAACGCAAAAACTCTTGTTGAGCCCCATAGGCGGACTGCTCAATCGATTGACTGGTTATGCAAAATTCTGCCGCAACTTTAGCTCGGTGTTTGGCGCCAAGAGCAAACCCTCGAAAGAGGAGCTAGAGAACTTTTGGTGGCTGATTAATATTAATAACGGCAAGCATATCTTTCACAATCTGATTACCTATATCCGCGATCGCCTAGAGCATCGCGAGCGCTGGGTTTCGGCCATGCAACAATCGACAATCCCTCTGGGACTAATTAATGGCTCAGTGGATCCGGTGTCAGGCAAACATATGGTTGACCGCTATCGAGAGCTTAACTGTCGCCTGGATTATGTCGCAGAGCTACCTGAGATCGGCCACTACCCTCAGGTTGAAGCGCCAGCACAGGTGGTTGCCCACTATCAGGCCTTCTTACTACCCTTGATTAAGGCTTAATACAGATAGCTAATTCGCCACTTGCCTGCTTATTGGGAACTAAAAATCGGAAGGAGGGCTAGCTTTGTCGCTTAAATCCGGATATCTACCGATTTAAGCGTGTAATTTTTTGGGGACTACGGTATTTTGATACTTTAATTTGCTGTAAACTGATGACTAAATGATATCACCTAAAACTTCCAACCTAAAAGTCCCTCAACACAGGGCGCCTCGGGTACGCAAACGCCGTATTCAAGAGCGCACCGAAGTGGCTCGCGCCAGCATTATCGCGGCAGCTACTCCGATGTTTGCGGAACAGGGCTTTGATGCCATCTCAGTGCGAGATATAGAGATCGCCGCCGAGGTTAAGCGCGGCATGCTCAGCTATCACTTTGAAAGCAAAGACAGTCTTTGGATGGTAGTGGCCGATGAGCTGTTTGCCGACCTGGTGCGAGAGCTGGATTTGCGTTTGGTGATTCTAAAAGATCTGCCGAAACGAGAAAGTGTCGCCCTGCTGATTCGCTTCCATGTTCGCTACTACTCTGAGCACCCGGTACTCAGCCGCTTTGTCAGTCAGGAAGCACGCCAGGATACTTGGCGAACTAAGTATCTAGTCACCAAACACAAACACCCTAGCCTCAGCTTGTTAGCCAAGCATATCACCGAGAGCCTCGATCTCAGTGAGCGCGAGTTTGCCCACTGGTATTACATTATGGTGAGTGCCTCGGCGACCATATTCTCCTTTGAGCCAGAGTGTAAATTACTCTTTGGTTTCAGCTCTTACGACGAAGGCGTAGTGGAACAGCATGCCGCGATGATGGTAAATATGCTGCTTGGCAAGTCCGAGGACAAATAGCGCAGAGCAAAATACGAGTCAGAACAATAACTCGTCGACAATAAAAAAAGGCTGCAAGTGAAAACTTGCAGCCTTTTTTGTTTTGGGCAGTATCGAACTGCCTATTTTTTTGGAGAGGCCTTTGTAGAGACTGGTTAACAACGCTCTAAAAGAAGAACACCAACTCAGCACCCAGAGTACGAGGTGCAATAGCGCGACCAGAAAGTCTATTACCCAACTGCTGATTACCCACCGAGTAACCATTGGCATAGCTCAGCTCGTCAGTGAGGTTGTCGCCGTAAGCGGAGATTTCATACTTACCACTGCCGGCCTTCCAGGAAATACGCGCATCGAACTTGGCATAACTATCAATCGACTCAATATCATCGTTGTGGATAGAGACAAACTGCTTATCGATACTGCTATAGGTCGCCGAAGTCAGCAGGGTTCCCGCGTCAAATGGCTGCACATGAAAAGCGCCAATGGCGACCTTGTTCTTTGGTGAGCGATTTAACTCATTGCCTTTGGCGTCTCTTATAAGCGGCGGATTCTGCAGGGTTGCCGGGTTGAAGACGTAGGTCTTAAGATCGCCAACAAGAAACTCTTCAGTGATTTCAGACTCGTTATAAGAGTAACTGGCAAGCAGGGTTAAATTATCCGTAGCGGCCCAAGTGGCTTCCATTTCAAACCCGTAGACATCCACTGAAGGAGCGTTGGCAAGCATTGAAGTGGAAATACCTGAATCCGGATTGAGAATATCCAACTCGACCTGCATATCGGAGTAGTCATAGAAGTAAGCGGCAGCATTGACGTTTAGGCTGTCAGTAATCGCACCCTTATAACCCACCTCGAATGAAGTCAGGGTCTCTTCATCAACAATCGACTCATTCACCGCTGTGGCTGGGTCATCCTGCATACCGCCGAGACGGAAACCACCAGACTTATAACCGGTAGAGACTGTGGCATAGGCTTGGCTGGAATCATTGATTGCCCAATTGGCGTTTATGCGCCAGGTAATCGAGTCCCACTTGGCACTGTGATCAGCTGACTTGTTAGTGTATTCAAGCGCGAAACGATCTTCACCGTCAGTCGGGCAAGCATCAGCGAATTGACCGCCGGGGTATAGGTTGCCAACGGTCACGAAGGTGCTGTAGTCAGCCGGTGCATAAAACGGCAACAAGAACGGATTGCCGGTTCCAGGATAGTAGTTAAAGCCACAACCGAGAGTATCGATAATAACCTGCTGCTGCTCACTACCGCTTTTCTCATCTTCGCTGTAACGCAAGCCTGCAGTAATCACCAGATCCTCATTCACCTGCCAGTCCAGCTGTCCGTAGATAGCTGTAGTCTGCGCGTCTAACTCACCAGTCTGAGAGTAAAACGCCTGCTCTGGATTGGCTTTGGGTGCATAGGTAGGCAGTGTAATAACATTGGTTAAATAAGGATTGTCATAATCATGCAAGGTGTAAGGCTGAAGCAACTCACTGTCATAATAGAACAGACCCGCAACCCAGCTAACCGCGCCATCGCCTTTAGAAATAAACTGAATTTCATGCTGGGTGTATTCTTCAATCTGCGTAATTTCTTCAGTGTAGGAGACTAGGCTGGAAGTGCCGTCATAGTCCTTCTCTCCCGTCCATTCCATCTCAGAGGAGCCATTGAGTATGCGCACAGTCATGCTATCCAGTTCAATATCTAAAGTAGATTGAAAGTTATAGTTATCACTCAGGTGCACCGAACCCTGGAAATCGGAATCTATATCAAAGGGATCAGCCGCGCTGGGTGATACTGCCAGAGATGAAAACAGCTCAGGGTTAACCACCAACTCACCTAGCTTTAATGGGCCAGTAGTGAAATTAGCACCGAGATTCTGGAAACCGATGGTTTCATTATCAAAGCTTGCGTCAGTGGCACGGAAGTTCCAATTGACGTTATCAGTAACATCCACATTTAACTGGACCTCGGAGTAAGACTCATCGCGACCTATTGGGTCGTCACCGGATACATTGGTATAGAAGCTATCCTGAGTGGTCTTTGAATGGTGCGCAAAATAACGCACCTTCTCATTGATCGGCCCTGATACAGTGAACTGGCCAACTCTAGAACTGTAGGAGCCCGCATTAAAGCGAATAGTGCCTTCAAATTCTTCACTGGGGCGTTTAGAGATAACATTGATTGCGCCACCTGTAGTGTTTCTGCCGTAAAGTGTGCCCTGAGGGCCACGCACAACTTCAAGACGTTCGATGCGATCGACACCGGCTAACAGCGCACCGGATTCATTACTGTAGAAACCATCGGTGTAGATTCCTACGCCCGGCTCTGTCCCCAACACACTGGTCTCACGGCCAATGCCTCGGATATAAATTCGATTGCCTTCTCCGCCACCAGCGGCTTCCTGATAGGACATACTCGGCGTGAAGTTGGAAATATCCTGAATTGAAACAATGCCCAAATCGGACATCTGGTCGCCTGTGAAGGCTGTGATTGCAACAGGCGTGTCTTGCAGAGTTTGCTCGCGCTTCTGAGAGGTGACAATAATCTCCTCCATCAAACCTGAAACTTGCTGAGCCTGAACTTGCATGGCGCAAGCACAGGCAATCGCCGCGCTGAGCACTGTAATTGGTGTTCTTAACATGATGATCCCCTTGAGCATTACTTTAAGTTTTGTCTTTTTTATAATCGACGGTCGTCATGCTGTTCGTGCTGCGACCGATCTTTGCATTAGCTCTTTTACCATAGCAACCAAAAGTTGGTATGTAAACAGGTATAATATCTATTTAATTATTAATATTAAAAGCCCTAACAATCCTGAAATTCATCAATACAGCCCACAAATATTCTATAAGCGGCTGTATTTAAACGATTTAATTACATACTGCTGTGTATTTTTGATTATGTATTTGATTTATTCCGGATAAATAGGTCAAATCATTAAACAAGTTGACCTACCTACTTTATATATCTATATTTGTCCCGCAACTGGATTTATGCGGGCCTGAATTATTCACCGCCATTAGCCCGAGCAAAACTAGCCCGACCAAAACTAGCCTATTAGAGAGCAACTATTTTGAGCTTTACACTAGACCCTCGCGCAAGCTACATGATGCCCGCACATTTCGGCCCGCGGCCAATACACCCCAACAGCAGCGGTTGGTATCACGATGTCACGGCCATGACGATCTCCTACATTACCGACAGAGAAAAACTTGCCGCCTATCTGCCCGCGCCCTATGAAGTAGACGAAGAGGCGGTTATTACGGTCACCTACGCCTGCAGTAAGAATATCGATTGGCTAGCGGGTCACGGCTACAACCTGATTGGCGTCACCGCTGCGGTGATCCATAAGGGCGAAAAAGATACCCTGCGCGGCACCTACACCTTGGTGGTCTGGGAAAACCTCACGGACCCTATACTCGCCGGGCGCGAATTACAGGGTATTCCAAAGATTTACGCTGACATACCAGACCACAGCTTGATTGGCGGCAAGTGGCGCACCAATGCCAGTCACTTCGGACACAAGATCATAGATCTCTCCATCGACAACCTGCGCGTCCCTACAGAAGCCGAACTGAAACTCGGCGCCGAGATGCAAGAAGGACGAGACAACCCCATGGGCTGTCGCTATCTGGCTGCAGCAGGCGGCTTTGGCACGGCGATCAATGAAGCCACGCTGTTCCCCTCGGAAAGCACCGTCAGCGAAGTACAACTGGGTGAAGGCAAGGTCGACTGGAAGCATCTCACCTGGGAGCAAAACCCAACCCAGTTTCACATAGTCAACGCACTGGCCGAACTACCTATACTGGGCTATCTGCCAGCAGTAGTAACCAAAGGCAGCACCAATCTTGTGCTGCCCGAACGATTTACCCGAACGCTCAAATAAGTCGAATAAAAATGAAAATTCCTGAGATTAATACCGTCTGCTATATAGGCGCTGGCTCAATGGGCTGTTACAACTCTCTGCTCGCCGCGTTGGTGGGTTACAGAGTGGCGCTCTATGACATTTCCCAGGAGACCCTTGATCAGGTCAATGACAGGCAGCGGCAGTTTGGCGACAGCATAGTCGCCGCCGGACTCTGCCGGCAGGAGAATATAGACCAGGCCCTAACACTAGTGACCCTGCACAGGGACCTAGAGTCGATTGCCGATAGTATTGATTTGGTCAGCGAATCGATCACCGAAGAACTGGATATAAAGCGTGATACTCACGCCCATCTCGACCGCGTTTTTCCAGCCGAAACGATTATTACCACCAACACCTCGGCCCTACTGGTGTCCGAGATTGAGGATGTGCTTGAGCGCGGCGACAGGTTTGCCGCCCTACACTCTCACCTGGGTTCAACTCTGGTGGATATAGTCGGCGGTCCGCGCACATCCTCAGAGACCATCTCTATATTGCGGCGCTATGTGCTAAGTCTGAACTGTGTGCCGATGCTGTCGAAAAAAGAAAATCCCGGCTACATCTTCAATGCCATGTTTGGCCCACTACTGAGCAAAGGTTTAAAGCTGGTGATCGAAGGCGTGGCCACCCCAGAAGAAGTGGATCTGGCCTGGATGCTTAATCGCAGCACCCCCATAGGCCCTTTTGGATTGATGGATTATCTCGGCCTCAACGTGATCCGTGACGGCTGGGCTAGAGAGCGTCGAGAGCCAGATCCACTGGGCTTCCAAGCAAAAATCCTGCAGTTTCTAAGTCCTTTTATTGAGCAAAATACTCTTGGACTGAAGACCGGTAAAGGATTCTACAACTATCCTAAGCCAAGCTATCAGCAGCCCGAGTTCTATCAGCCAAAAATAGATTTGAGCCCAATTTATAACTCATTGGTCAGCGAATTAATTCTCGCCGCCATCCTCATCGCCGAGAAACAGGTAGCCGCCCCAGAGACCATAGATCTGGCCTGGACGGTAGCGACCAGTTTGGATAAGGGGCCCTTTGAAATCTTGCAGGAAATGGGAGCAGATCAGTTTATGGGCATTTTACAGAGTCAGTTTGAGCAACCGTTTTGCGATCCATCGGCGGTAGCTATAGCGGCAAAGCAGGTAGCAGAAGACCACTTAACCCCTCGCGTGAATTCCTAGTGCGCGCGCTCAGCGCCACCGCAAAATTTGCCTATGGCTGCGGCCAGCTAGCCTGGGCAGCCAAAGACACCTGCTTTCAATTCTTTCTGTTTTTTTACTACACACAACTGCTCGGCCTTGCCCCGAGTTTAGCCGGATTGGCAGCGCTCCTGGCACTGGTATTTGACGGCATTTCCGACCCCATTGTCGGCCAAATTTCAGATAACTTTTTATCGCGCAAATGGGGTCGTCGCCACCCCTTTATGATTGCCGCCGTGGTGCCCTTTTGCTTCTCTCTGGTGGCAGTGTTTAATCCGCCAGCAGACCTCAGCCAGTTACAGCTATTTGCCTGGTACCTGAGCATGGCGGTAATTGCCCGCACTAGCCTGACCTTTTACACAGTGCCCTATATGGCCCTGGGCGCGGAACTCTCTCAGGACTACAGCGAGCGCACTAGCATTGCAGTGTTTCGCACCATCACCGCCTATGGCGGCGGACTCAGTTTGCAGATGAGCGCCTGGTTTTTACTGATTCCAATGGCCGTGGCCAGCGGGCAAATTGTCGACGGTTATCGCAGCATTGGCTTTATCGCCGCAGGCCTGTCTTTCGTCGGCATGCTCATTGCCATACTCGCCACGAAATCCTATATCCCACATCTGGCTAAAGCCTCTCCTGTACAACAGCAGCGAGCCTGGTATTTAGCCTTTATCGATCTGTGGAATTTGCTCCATGTGCGCTCAGCCCGAATACTCATTGGCGGCACGCTAATAGGCGCCATCGCCGGCGGTGTCGGCAGCACATTGATACTGCATATCAATAATTTCTTTTACGGTTTTAGCAGCGTGCAAATCGGCATGACCATGATCTGTGTGTTTATCTCACTGATTCCCGCCGCTTGGCTTTCCATGGCGGGCGCACGGCGCTTTGGTAAACCGAAAACCATTGTCTACTTGTCAGTAGCCACTGCAGTGATTGGCCCGCTGCCAGCGATCCTGCATTTCTATGGCATCACGCCACCCAGTGGCACCAACGCATTGGTGCTGGCCATCAGTGGCTTTGTGATCCTGCACCAGACTTTCGTTATCTCCCACCTCAATCTAATCGGCTCTATGTTGCCGGACGTGGCGGACGAAGTGCAGTTAAAATCTGGCATGCGCCAGGAGGGAATTCTAAATTCGGCAATGATGTTCACTTCGAAAGTGACCTTTGGCATAGGTGCCTTTATTGCTGGTTTAACTGTGGAGTTTGTCGGCTTTGATCGGGTCACCAGCATTGCCGATGTGACGCCCGAGATGCTCAGCCGTCTAGCCTTATATGTTGGCCCTGGCCTGTCAGTGATTGTGTTGATATCGGCCTATATTTTCTCCCACTACGATATCGACGCCAAGCGTCACGGGGAGATCCGTGATGCGCTAAACACTAGGGTCTTAGATTTAGAGCAGGCCTTAGAATAAGGCACTATTTGACCCATCGCTGGGTTAGTTCGGCGCATAAAAAAACCCCGCAAATACCATCCATTGCGGGGTTTTCACAGCTTTACTATTGACTACTTACTGTCCGCGACAGACATCTCTGCTACTGCACCACCAGCAGGCTGTGCGCTCCACACACGAGGATTGTCGCACTCCGCAAGACTGCCATAGAGTGAATTCCAAACCTGGAAGCCTCCGGCCATCATCATATCGTGGGCCCTGCCTCGATCACCTAAGCTTTCAGCAAGATAGACAGTATAGTAATCAGTCTTGTCCGGTCTTGGCGCGCCAACGCCCGGTATCCAACGATAGATACCACCGGGCATAGCATTCTCATCCATCCACGCGTTCCACTGCTTGTCCGCTGCTGTCAACTCGGCAAAATTCATATCCGTCTTGAACTGACAGGCTGAAATTTGTACGTAACCCGCCTCCCCTAGCTTGTCATAGGGTTTAGCTTCAATGCTGGTCATCAGTGCATGGCTGCCACAGGTAGACACGGCGTCAAATTTTTTCTGCCATTGCCCGCCTTTAGCGGCCCAATCATCCATGCTCGTACCCATAGTTTAATGGTTCTCTGCCACACCCAACCACAGAGAATCATAGGGAAAGTCTGCCCCATGAACTAGCGCAGGAGACAGGATGTAAGCGGTGTAAGTTTCAGTGAAATTGTCATCTGCCCATTCATCCCAGCCGGCAGCGACCTTTTCTAAGTCCTGCATATTTTTTTTCCCTCGGCGAAGCTGCAAAAATACACTTCTAGGGCACTTGTTCGTGGTGCCGCGTGATCATCAGCAAGCGTAGCCGTTGTCATAAGTACGCCTAATACTGCAGTCGCAATTGTCGTTAATATAGTTTTCATGTTCGTTCCCCTCGGTTGTCTATTTCGTTATATTTATATATGAATAGCCTCCTCAAAACAGGCTAAAGGCTAGCCATGTTTTGTCATGAAAAATGACAGTACATTTATTAATAGCGGAAACCAGAGGAGTCTGCCAAAAAGATCCGGCGCGGCCAAAAATATCCGCTGTTCAGGTAAAATTTGCGAGGAGTGGTGCCAATGATTGTGGCACTGAATTCGATACTGTAGGCTAGTCACCAATGGGCTGAACCCTATAAGCTCGTAACCAAGATTTCGTAAAAAAGAGTCCTAATCCTGTGCTGCATCTTGCCCTACATTTTTTGATTCCAGCCTTATTGGTGGGCCTATTGGCGCGCAAGCAATGGCTTCCTAAGCAATCGTTTGGGGGACAATGGCTTAGAGACAAATGGTTTAGAAAGGAATGGCAGCTCGCCTACTTTATTCTGGTGGCCACCATGCTGGTGGATATTGACCATCTGCTGGCCAATCCGATCTATGACCCCACACGCTGCAGCATTGGTTTTCACCCGCTGCACCAGCTGTGGTTTATCGGGCTTTATACACTGCTTTGTTTTATTCCCAAGACCCGACTGATTGGCCTTGGCCTGACAATCCATATGGCCCTGGATAGTATCGACTGTCAGGTAACCAATGGTATTTGGATTAATTAGGCTTTTATAGAAGAGTTCTCTATCTAGAAAAACTATTACAAAAAAGTAAACTTAGCCAAAAAGATCGCCCCTAAAAACCAAGCACCCAGCGTGATATCCGATCGCTTCCCGGCAAAGAACTTAACTGCTACATAGGTTATAAAACCCAGGGCTATACCATTGGCAATGGAGAAAGATAAGGGGATCATTACGATAGTGACTAGTGCAGGCAACACCTCACTCATATCCGACCAATCCAGCGCTTCCATACCGCAGAGCATCAGAATCGCCACATAGATCAGTGCACCAGCCGTAGCATAGGCTGGCACTACTGCCGCCAGAGGCGAGAAAAAAATTGCCATCAAAAATAGGCTACCCACTACTACCGCGGTCAGACCGGTGCGACCACCGGCTTCAACTCCAGCGGAGCTCTCCACATAGCTTGTCACCGGCGCACAGCCAAAAAACGCACCCACTGCACTGGCGCTACTATCAGCTTTAAGCGCGCGATCAATATTCTCCACATTGCCCTGTTTATCGATCAAGCCACTGCGACTGGCGACACCCAGAAGCGTGCCAGCAGTGTCAAATAGATTCACAAATAGAAAGGCGATAATTACACTGATCATAGCCACATCAAAGGCACCCACTATATCCAGCTGCATAAAAGTCGGCGCCAGACTCGGAGGCGCTGCAACCAGACCATCGATCTGTACCAGACCCAAAAACGCCGCAATGCTGGTGATGCCGAGAATACCGATAATAATCGCACCCGGCACTTTGCGAATCGATAGAATCGCAATCACCAGAAAACTCATGGTAGCCATTAGGGTTTCAATTTTTGTCAGGTCACCCAAGGAAAGGTAGGTTGCGCCATTGGCAACAATAATGCCGCCGCTCTTAAGGCCGATAAAACCGACAAAGAGCCCGACACCTGCACCCATGGCGATGCGCATATTCAGGGGAATGCTGTCCATCATCCAGCGACGCAGACGGGTGACACTCATAATCACAAACAGCACACCGGCGATGAACACAGCGCCCAGTGCGATCTGCCAGCTGTAACCCATTTCGCCAACCACTGTATAAGTGAAGAACGCATTGAGCCCCATGCCCGGTGCCAGACCCACCGGCCAGTTGGCATAGAAGCCCATGATGTAGCAGGCCAGTGCCGCAGCCAAACAGGTGCCGACAAAGGCGGCGCCATGATCCATGCCTGTCATTGCCATCATCTGGGGATTTACAAAGATGATGTAGACCATGGTGATAAAGGTGGTGACACCGGCAATCAATTCAGTGCCTGCGGTGGTGCCCTTGGCGCGGAGTTGAAAGAGTCGATCTAGCAATGCATTCATAGGGTTTTATCCGTCTTGTTTTCTATTTTTTAGCAATCTTTTATTGGCCAACTTGGGCGAGTTCTGGCGCAATCATAAAGCAACCCATAGCGGCATAGCCAGCGGTGAAAAAAACCCCAGACTTGACGTCAATTTTGCAGCTATTGGCAAGTTAATTGCACTGTATATAAAGAGTAAATAGAAACACTTATAAAATACTGAATTGACACCATTTTGATCGAAAATGGTGCAAAATGCGTACACAAATTTTTCATGTGCACCAGAACATTGCATCGACCTTAATTTTTCCTCTAATTTTATTTCCAGGAGTCAGAATGAAACATCCGCGCCTTCCCCTCAAAGCACTGTCTTTGGCCATCTCAGCAGCACTCTCAGTAGCATTCGGTAGCAATGTTATAGCCCAAGATTCAAACCTAATGTTTGAAGAGGTGTTGGTCACCGCTGAAAAGCGTAGCGAGAGTCTGCAGGATCTGTCTCAAGCGATTACTGTTTTAGGTGGCGCGGATTTAGATAACCGTCAGATAGCCTCTTTTGTCGACCTAAGTGCCGTTGCACCGGGCGTCAATATTGCCAAAAATGAAGGCTTTAAAACGGTTATCACTATTCGTGGTGTCGGCAACGAAGCTAACCAAAACGCGATTGCCAACCCTTCTGTCTCCTACCACCTAGATGGCATTTACGTGGCGTCGCCCTTTGCTCTGCAAACGGATTTTCTCGACCTTGAGCGCATTGAAGTATTGCGCGGCCCCCAGGGTACTCTGTTCGGCCAGAACTCCACTGGCGGTGCGATCAACATCATCACTACTGCACCCTCTATTGACAGCAGCTTCGGCAAAGCCGACCTGACCCTGGGTGATTACGGCTTGGTGAAAGCGCGCGCAGCATACAATCTGCCCTTGTCTGACACCCTGGCCATGCGCGCATCGGTTATTTCCAATAAGCGCGATGGCTTTACTGACAATCTGACCCTGGGTCAGGATCTCGATGATGCCAACAGCATGTCTGCTCGTGTTCGTGTGCTCTATGAACCTAGCGATGACTTTCGCGCTAACTTTACTGCGCAATACTTTGACGAAGATCGCAACGGTGCTGCACAGAAAGGCTTACTCGACCCCACTCCAGGTGCACGTAAGCTGCGTCAGGATTCTCGCGCCGATTATGAGCTGACTTCCGAGCTCTACAGTGCAGTATTAGAATGGGACTTCGAGTCGTTCACATTGAAATCATTGACCAGCTACCAGAATGATGACGTGCTGATCAACCGCGATAACGATCGCAATGACCTTGCAGTGCTAGCCCCATTCGCTCAGCTGCCAAGTGTGTACACGCCAGAAACTAACAAGCAAACCACCATCACTCAAGAAATAAACCTGGTGTCAGTGGATCCGCTGTTTGAAAAATTAGATTGGGTAGCAGGTCTGTTCTATCTGGATACAGAAGTAGAAATCAGCATTCTCGAATTGCTCGACTTTAACTTCAACGGCACCTTTGACCCCTTCACTCTGGATCAAGTTTTCTCCTATGACGACAGTGCTGAGATCGGTTTTATCTCTGACTCCAAGCCTGAGCGTGATTCCACCTCTATCTATGCTCAGGGTACCTGGAACTTCAGCGACGAGTGGCGTGCAGTGTTCGGCATGCGCTACACCGAAGATGAAGTCTACAGTGCGGTAACCAATTTCTATGGTCGTGCCGGCACGGATATTATTGAAATGAGCAGCGAAAAGGTCACTGGCCGTTTTGTTGTTGAGCATGACTTTAACGACAGCACTATGGCCTATGGTTCTTACACTCGCGGCTTTAAGCCCGGGGGTTCAAACCTAACTTACGGTCTTGAGTCCGCTGTTGCACCTGTTGTTGTGCTGCCAACTTTTGACGAAGAGATAGTCGATGCTTACGAAGTGGGCCTGAAAACTGATCTGATGGATGGCCGTGTGCGCTTGAATACCGCAGCCTTCTACTACAACTATGAAGGGCTGCAGTATCAGGCTACTGACCCAGAAGTCTTCCAGGGCGGTGTCGGCAATATTCCAAAATCAGAAATTTTTGGTGCTGAGCTTGAGCTGTCTGCTTTCTTGTCTGAGTCACTGATTCTCGATGTGCGCTTGGCCTGGCTGGAAACTGAAATTACTGGCGATCATCTGGCACTGGACAACGTTCAGTCGGAAGCTGCTGGCAATGCTCTAATCGGTCAGGGCTTCAACCTGTTCAGCGATGAAATTCAGATTGCTCGCTCCGCTGCAGTGCAAAATGTTAACGGCAATGAGCTGGCTAAAACACCCAAGTTCACAGGCAATATCGCACTCAACTGGAACACTGAAATCGCCTCTTGGGGTGAAGTGAACAGCAGCCTGCAGTACACCTATAGAGGTGAGTTTAAGCACCGCATCTTCAACAACGATGCGACTGACATAGTGCCTAGCTACAACGTGATTGATCTGATTGTTGGTCTTCGTCCAGAGGGCAAAGACTGGCGCGTTGAGCTGATCGGTAAGAATCTGACTGATGAAGCTGGTATCAATGCGCGCTTTACCGATGTCTTTGGTGTTGGCGCAACTGGCGATGAGCTGATTGGTCCACGTCAGTTTATGGCGCGCTTCTCTATGGATTTCTAAATCCAAGTTAGTGGTTATAAGCAGTAGAAAAAAAACCCGGGCTACTGATTAGTCCGGGTTTTTTTATCCGCCTGATAATTGGCCAACAACTGATTGTGCTAATATGGCAGGCTCGTTGATTACTAAATTCCGGATCCATCTCTAATGTCGAAACGCTATATTCAAGCCCAACAACTACTCGAAGATTCCTACAAACTGGCCTGGCAAGTTTTTGAAAGTGGCTACAGACCCAACTATATAGTGGGGGTTTGGCGCGGCGGCGCACCAGTGGGCATTGCCGTGCAGGAGTTTCTCGATGTACTGGGCATAGAGTCGGATCATATTGCCATCCGTACCTCTTCATACAGCCGTGAGGGCGAACGCAGCAAAACCGTTCATGTCCACGGACTGAGCTATATTATTCGCCAGCTCGAAGCCGAGGACTCACTGCTGATTGTCGATGATGTCCATGACACCGGACTGTCTATTCAACAGGCCATAGTGGATCTAAAAAGTGCCTGCAAGAAAAACACCCCGCAGATTCGCATCGCCACGCCCTATTACAAGCCCAATAACAACAAGACCGACGGTCCACCGGATTACTATATTCACGAGACCGAAGAGTGGTTGGTGTTCCCCCATGAGCTCCACGGTTTAAGTGCCGATGAAATTCGTCAGCACAAACCTGAACTGGCCCAGCTGATCGATAAGATGGCGCCTTTAATCAAAGGCTAATCTTAAAAGCACAAATTAACTCTAATCTTATTTTTAATCTCTATCAGAGCCGCCTGATAGAGATTCCGATCTTGCTGGCTATGGTCCCATCCCGAAACACTTTTTCTATTTCAGCGCTCTAGGTGAGAACGCTAATTCACTACACCTCTCGAATGGCGCTGTTACTGCAACACTAACAGCCTGCTAAATCAATTGAGCCAGATAGACAGTGAGCAACTCCAGTGTCGAGCTAGCCGCTCCTCCTGAAAAGCCCTCCAGCGAACGGCTTGCGAAGCTCGAACTCGACTATGCCATCCGCCGTAAAAAACCTTCCTCGCCTGGCAGTCAAGTGTCGCCAAGTTTAGATCCCCCACGCTGTTACTCAAGCCTAGAAAAATAGGTATTATGGCGGCTGATCGCTACAAAAATAAAAAATAAGACAACAATAATAAGTCTGGGCTTTAACCGGCCAACAGATTCAGGGGAAAGCAATGATTGCGTGGTATTTAGAATATGAATATTGGGTTGCCGTAGTACAGTTGGTTCTGGCCATGCTGGGAATGGGCGCCGGACTGCGGGTCGCTGACTTTCAAAAGGTAGTGTTACAGCCAAAAGCGGTAAATGTTGGTCTACTGATGCAGCTGGTGATCGTGCCACTGGTAGCCTTTGGCTTTATTATCTTCACCGACCTGCCCTCCGGAATGATTATTGGTATCGCCATTATTGCGGCCATACCCGGTGGCACCTCATCGAATATCTTTACCTTTATGGCCCGGGGCAATGTGCCCCTGTCCATCAGCATCACCGCCCTCACCTCAGTAGCCTGCCTAGTGACCACGCCGCTGATTTTGGATTTTCTGATCGCCGAATATATGCCCGATAGCTTTACTATGCCGACCCTAAGAATCGCCATTGAGATTGGTCTCTGCCTACTGTTGCCTCTGCTAATGGGTATGGCATTCTTGCATCGCTTCCCCAACTATGCACAACGCTTTTCAACTATCTGTGTAAGAGGCTCACTGTTTGGCATTGCCATGATCGCAGCCGGCTCTTTAGGTGCTGGCCGGCTCAATCTAGCTGACACGCCAACTGCCGACCTAGCCACACTGCTCGGGTTTATTATCGGCCTGACGGTTATCGGCATAGGCCTAACCAAGGCCTTTGGCCTCGCACATGAAGACAATACTGCCATCGAAATGGAAGTGGTTGTGCGCAATATCAACCTTGGCTTTTTAC
>Ga0115550_1000995_pt1 | contig 22388 bp, 18 predicted proteins | sample COGITO_mtgs_1005_FD_87177 | JGI IMG/M metagenome (GOLD analysis project Ga0115550, IMG submission 87177) | Pelagic marine microbial communities from North Sea - COGITO_mtgs_100511 | ecosystem: Environmental > Aquatic > Marine > Epipelagic | place: Germany:Helgoland, sampling site Kabeltonne... | reverse complement strand
TCGTAACCTCTGGCTGGCTATTCGCAGCCTGCCCGCCGTAGAAGACCTTGAGGGCAGCGCCAACATCGACACCAGTGCGCTGCCTCCGCTGTATCCGCGCTAAGAACAGCACCGGCAAGACCTAGCAGACGCAAATCATGTGTCCGCCCACGCTCACCGGGCGCATTGGCTTAACGCCAACAGGGTAAGCGTGCGGCACACACAGACGTGAACCTCAGCACCAAAGCGCAGCCTCACACCTCATCAAACGGCAATAGTCGGCACCACGCATGGCCGGCATAACGCCACATGCTGAATACGCCAATCCGCCCTAGCACTGCCTCAAGTGTGGATGCCTCAAGCGTGAACATGGACGCTCGACCCACCACAGATAAACAGGCAATAAAAAACCGCGGCCCAGGGCCGCGGTTTTTAGTGTTGCGACTGCGTATTAGGCTCAGGCCTTGTTGCGCAACTTCTCTGGATTGATCAGGAAGCGTGCCAGGGCAGGCAGCAGCCAGATCGCACCAATCATGTTCCACAGGAACATAAAGGTCAGCATCAAGCCCATATCAGCCTGGAACTTGATCGCCGAGAAGATCCACGTTGCCACGCCAATCGCCAAACAGATACCGGTAAACAGCACCGCTTTGCCCGTCGACTTGAGGGTCTCGTAGTAGGCATCCTGCAACGACAGGCCCTGACGCAGGTAAGTCTCCAAACGGCTGTAGATATAAATGCCGTAGTCGACACCAATACCTACACCCAAGGCGATTACCGGCAGTGTGGCTACCTTCACACCGATACCCATATAGGCCATCAGGGCGTTACCCAGCACCGAGGTCAGGACCAACGGCAAGATCACGCAGAGAGTGGCCGCCAGCGAACGGAAGGTCAGCAAGCACATGATGCTCACGGCCGCATACACCGCGATCAGCATGGTGGTTTCAGACGCTGCGATCACCTCGTTGGTGGCCGCCTCAATGCCCGCATTACCGGCTGCAAGGATGAACTCCAAACCGTCGGTGTTGTTCTCTTTGGCAAAGTCTTCAGCGACTTTAACCGCACGCGTTAACGTTTCGGCTTTATGGTCGGAGAGGAAGATCAGCACCGGAGCAACCGAGCAATCACCGTTGTACAGACCATCGGCCCGGGCAATGGAGTTGTTCAGCATGTCCTGATTGCGCGACAGGGTTTCCCATTTCAGGTTGCCCTCGTTCATGCCTTTGATCACCTGACGCGAGACCGTGACCATGGAAATGGCCGACTGTACGCCTTCGGTGTTCTCCATCTTCCACATCAACTCATCCATGGCCGACAGAGTCGGATACGTCGAGCAGCCTTCTGCCGCTGTCTTGACCATGATCACCAGTACATCGGAGCTGGTGGAGTAATTACGGATGACGAAATCGTTGTCCAGGTTGTAGCGCGAGTCCGGATGCAGCTCTGGCGCGCCTTGATCAAGGTCACCGATCTTCAGGTTCTGCCCGTACCAGACCCCACCCGCCAGCGCGACAATTGCCACAACCACGGAAATAGGAGCCACCATCGGGTGTGCGCAGTTGGAGATAAAGCGCCAGAACGGATGCTCTTTTTCAGCCTCTTCACGGCTGATCCTCACCGCCTTCTTGCTGATGCCGACGTAGGAAATCATCACGGGCAGCAGAATCAGGTTGGTCAGAATGATCACCGCCACACCCATGGATGCGCCGATAGCCAGCTCGCGGATCACACCGATGTCGATCAGCAACAAGGTGATAAAGCCCACCGCATCCGACAGCAGCGCCACCAAGCCTGGAATAAACAGCTGACGGAACGCCATACGTGCGGCTGACAACGAGTCGGTCGCTTCACCCGAAGCCATGGCGATGCCGTTGATCTTTTGCACGCCGTGAGAAATACCAATGGCGAAGACCAGGAACGGCACCAGCATCGAGTAAGGGTCAAGTCCGAAACCGAGGGTATGCAGCAAACCCAGCTGCCACACCACCGCAATCAACGTGGCAAGAACCACCGCCAAGGTGCTTTTGAAGCAGTGGGTGAACCACAACAAGAGCACAAAGGTGATGCCGATTGCCACGGCAAAGAACAGCGCCACGCCAATCAAGCCATCAATCAGATCACCGACTTTCTTAGCGAAACCGATGATGTGAATTTTAACGTTAGGGTTCTGCGCCTGGTACTTGTCGCGGATCTTCTCTTCAAGTTCATGGGAGAACTTCTGGTAATCGAGAGGGATCTGCTTACTCATGTCATTAGGGTCGGCATAGGTTTCCAGCAACGGCAAATCGACGATGCTCGACTTGAAGTTGTTGGCGACCAATCGGCCAATTTGCCCGGACTTGAGAATATTGCTGCGCAATTCTTCCAGGCTTTCAGAAGAACCGTCGTAGGTTTGCGGAATGACTTCGCCGCCGGCAAAACCTTCTTCAGTCACTTCGGTCCAGCGCACGCTGGGGCTCCACAGTGACTTCAGGCCTGAACGGTCAACACCCGGAATATAGAAGGCCTCGTCATTGATCTGACGCAGCGTTTCCATGTACTCCTTGCTGAAGATGTCGCCATCCACCGCTTCCACCGAGATACGCACGGTGTTACCCAGGTTTGCCAGGTCATTGCGGTGCTCGAGCATCTTCTGGATATAGGGGTGCCCCAGCGGAATCATCTTCTCGAAGCTGGTCTGCGGACGCACTTGCGCCGCCTGGAAGAACAGAAACAGACTGATCAACAGGCACAGCAGAATCACAGCCGGACGATTATTGAAAATCAACCGTTCCAGAAAGGAGGCAGGTTGTTGTTGATGCTTACTCATGCAAAGGCTCCCGGCTTATTATTGTTGGCCCAGATCGGCGCCAGTAGGCGCAGCAGCGTGAACACCACCCTGCCCTACCAGAATCAGATTGCCGTTTTCCATTGCTGCAACGCCTGCCAGCGATAGCCGGTCGGCACGATTGGTCACACTGAAGTTGCGGCCATTATCGGTGCTCTTGAGCACAGTACCGCCATGCCCAACCACCACAATAGAACCATCAGCCAAACGATTACCATCCGCCAAACCGAATTCGAGGGGGCCATTGTTGGCGGTATTTAGCGTGATTGCTTGCCACGTCGTACCAAAGTCAGCCGAGCGGAACAAATGTCCACGCAGGCCGTAAACCAGTAACGCTCCGGCTTCATCAGTGCCCAATGCACCGAACAGCGAACCCTCATAAGGGCCCTTTATGGTTTCCCAGGTTTGCCCCCAGTCTGGAGAGCGGAACATCACGCCCTGCTCGCCGACGGCAAACAGGCCGGAGTCTTTGACCTCGACGATGGCGTTGAGGTGATAAAGATCTTCGTTGCCCATACGGTCACTGATATCGGCCCAATTGGCACCACCATCAGTGGTTTCCAGCAGAGCACCATAGGCACCCACTACATAACCGTTATTGCGATCTTTAAACCAGACATCAAGGAACGGAGCCCCTTCTTCACGCTCTAGGTCTTCGAACTGCTTGACCCAAGTCGCACCGCCATCAGTGCTGGCAAGAATTTGCGCATCGTGCCCGACCGCCCAGCCATGGCTATCGTCGATAAAAAATACAGCTGTCAGCATCTGCTTAGTCGGCACCTTGGCCTGAACCCAGCTGGCGCCATTGTCATCGGAGTACAGGATATGCCCGCGCGCACCGACGGTGACCACGCGCTTACCTAGGCTGGCTACGTCCAGCAACAGACTTTGCTGAGCTTTGGCAGAGACGACCGAGTATTGACTGACGTCATCACTGGCAGCCTGCAGTGGTGCACTGGTAAACATCAGCACGGACAGCACACTGCACAGCGACAGCGCTTTGGCTATCGGTGAGTGGACGCGGAGCGCCGGTGCGCGGGACAAACCCACAACACGATCGGCCTGGGTGCGCCGCATGACGGGCTCACTCATATACCTTCCCCCTTATTCTTATTAGGTAGCACTACCCTTCATAGCAGTGCGCCTATCCTACTGAGCTTTCAAAAGGCCTGACAATCGGCGCGACGTTATGTTTTGTTAAACCCGACTGCTTACCATGCCCTGTTCGACTAACAAATAGCAAAAGGCCGCTACAACATTAGCGGCCTTTTGCTCAACCCACACGCCGATTAACGCGTACCGCGGCGACGCAGCGCTGCAGGCTTGAAGTAACCGTCGTCCGGCACGGCCTGACTGAAGTCAATGGTGCTTGGCTCTTCGTTATCCAAGTTCTGTACGTGATAACGGCGCGCCTGCAGGTCATGGAAGCTGTCCAGTGCAGACCAGGTGGTCGGAAGCTCGTAGTAGTTTTTCAGGTAGGCAATCGACACGCGCCACAATTCACCGCGGCCGTCGTACTGATCAACCACTGCTGCTTGCCAGCTGTCCTCGTCAAGAAACAGGGTGCGCTTGGAGTAGATGTGACGCGAACCCGACTTCAGCGTGCCCTCGACCACCCACACACGGTGCAGCTCATTGCGCGTAAACGCTGGGTTCAAGTGACCGACTTGCAGCAGGTCCTTGTACTTGACGTCTGGGCTGGTGACTTTGTAGCTGTTGTAAGGAATGTAAATTTCTTTCTTACCGACCAGCTTCCAGTCATAACGATCTGGCGAGCCGTTGATCATGTCGGTGTCGTCTGCAGTGCGCAGGCCGTCAGCGGCAGCGATGGGGGTGTCGTATGCCAGGTTCGGCGCACGACGTACGCGACGCTGACCGGCGTTGTAACCCCAGGCCTGACGCGGCTCTTTAACCTGATCCAGGGTTTCGTGTACCAGCACCGCACCACCGGCCAGACGCGCTGGGCTCTTGGTGAAGGACAAGTAGTAAAACATGATGTTGTTCAGGTCAGCTGCAGTCCCTTTCGGGTTGTAGAACTTGAACATGGCTTCCTGTTGCGAGGTCACCAACGAATAGCTGCCGTTACGCTGTACGGCCACTTCCGAGGCGCGACGCACGATGTAGGTGCCGCGGTAGCGAGCAATGTGGTTCCACAGCGCTTCTACGCCATTTTGCGGAATCGGAAACGGAATGCCGCCGTAAGCCTCGGAGAAACCGTTGCCACCATCGAGCAGCTTGGCCGTGCTGGCGTTTTTGAGGGTGTTGTCATACACCCACTTTGGCGCGGAACCGGAGCGACGGGTCTGGTAAACCGGCATCTGGTAACTGTTGGGGTAGGTGTTGAACATCGCAATCTGACCTGGGGTCAGGTTGTCCTTGTACTGCTCCAGGTTGGCCTTGGTGATGGTGAACAGCGGCTTGTCATCCGCAAAGGGGTCAACGTGGTGCTGGCCTGGCGTTTTGTAGGCAGCAGGTACCTGAGTAATGCCACCGGTCCACTCAGGGATGGTGCCTGCGGCGTTACCGGCTTTCTCGGCACCAAACGGGGTGAGGCTTGCACCCAACTTGGCCACCTCAGCAGATGAAACTGCGGCGAGCGCGCTACCAGCGGACAGTGCCAACGCAATGGCGGCACCAATCAGCGTGTGCTTGTTCAGCATCTTGATTCTCCGTAATAAGTCATCGACCGAGCGCCCACAGGCACTCGGTGTTTTCTAGTTGTATTTAGAAGGAATATTTGACGTTCACACCGACATTATCGCGGTCTCGACCCGAGTTACTTTGACCGCCCCCCATAAACTCGGTGTACTGAATTTCAGCTTCAAGGCTGTTCTGGTAGCTGGCACGCAGACCTAAAGTGTAGGCCTTGCGATCTTCAATAAAGTTACCAGTCTGGTGCGAGTTACCCTGGAAGTCGTGTTTGAACACGGTGAATGGCGACAGGTTTACACCGGCATATACATCATTCCAAGTACCAGACAGCACCAACGTATAGCCATAAGCATCTGCCGATGCACAATCTTGCTTGGCCATAGCGGCGTCAGTCGAATAGGACGTATTGGCACGACCTGCAATGCAACGCTCACCATTGGTGGCGCTGTACTTCAAGCTGTCGCCACGCAGATGCTCCGAAGCCAGCTCGGCAACACCAAACAGCGAATCGAAACTCAGGACATTGCCAAAGCTATGGATCGCACCAATGGATGTATTAAACGCCTCAACTCGACGCGAGTTGCTGACGGAGCCATCACGCGAAATCTGCTGACCGGAGATAAGCGCCGTGCCTGCGCCCGGAAGCGTGCCTGAGTTATCCGCAAGTTTTGCGCCCTGCAAAACCAAATCCCCAAGCAAATCGTTTGTGGCAGCGATTCCTACTGGAAGATTCGGGCGGTAAGACAACTCACCAAAGACCGACGTTTTATTCAGCGTGGTATTGAAGCTGAATCCATACATACGAATGTCTTCAGCATACTCACGCTTGGCCTGAGTGGAGCCTAAAATATCGACTGTAGCCAAGCCACCAGCCGCCGCAGCCCCCAGTGCACTTGACAGCGCGCCCACGTCAACACCTTGATAACCATTCAAATCAGCATAAATGGTCGGCTCTTTCGCATGATAATTAACTAAGTACGCGCCAAACTCTGTCGAATTTAATTCCTCGACAATGTATTTAAATGAAAGACCATACTGCCCATCATTTTTCGCATTCAAATCACCGCTCACATCGGCAACTTTAAGAATATCGCCAAAAGATGAGTTAACCCCATTTTGGTATATTCCCGCCGCGCGTGCAGTCGCAAGCGGGCCAGCACCGAAACCACCAGCGGCCAACGAGTTATAACCAGAAATCGCCGGCGCCAAAGCGGTTCCAGCAAAGTCGTTATAGGCAGTATTACCACCTTCGCCAAATAAATCAGTTTCAGAGAAATAGGTGCCGACCGGATCAATAGCCGACTCTTTCCAATTGAACTGATAGAACGCATCCATGGAAAGGTTGTCAGTCAAACCGACGTTAAAGCTGAGCGCTTCAACTGGAACCAATACTTCTTTAACCTCAGCCCCTGGCAGGCGGAACTTACCGGCATCTACCGGGTTTGTAGTATTAATACCCCCGCGATAGAACAGCCCCTCTCCCCAGTTAAACACCTGCTTACCAAAGCGAGCGCCTACAGGCATATCGCCAATATCCCAGTTACCGTAAACATAAGCATCGAGGATTTCTGCGTTACGCCCCGCTGTGTGCCGGGTGCCGCGCGTAAAGCTGTCATCTTTCGGCACATTCTGGCTCGGCTGATAAGCCAGGCTGGTGTCGTAATAATCGCTGCGTTTGTCCATGATCTGGGTGTCATAAAACGCGGTACCACGCACGAAGGCGCCGTAATTTTGGTACGTCACTTCCAGATCAGTAGTGGCTTTGAATACTTCAGAGACCAAGCCAGTATCAAAATTGCGATTACCGTCATTGGTATTGATATCGTTGTTGCTCTTATCCTGCCCTTGCACACGCCAAAGCTGGCCGTAAGAAACAGTGGTGTCGATGGAGCCGCTGATTTCATTGTCGGCGAAGCTGAATTCAACCGCCTGGGCATGTGCAGCCATAAGCAGGGGAAGAATGCCGACAAAGGCAAAACCTGCCTTAGCAGGTGCGAAACGCAATACAGGCTTGCGGGACTTAATTTCCATCGAACCGTTACTCCGTGGACAGATCATCTTTTAGTACCCCAACCACTGGGGCATGTTATGGCCATACTGATGACGGCCTTAATGTTGATTGGAAGTAATCTCCCAACGCGCTCACGCGCCCCTACGGCTTGGCATGTGCCTTGAAAGGTCAAATCTGTTCAGCACCTGCAACCATGGTGCCAATTCAAACGATCGTATAAAAAGCTCACAACCGCCGCACGCAGAACTTAAAAGCCATTTTATGACCACTCATTCAGCGCGCAGATGACGGCATGCAGTGACGGTTTTTCTTTTTTTGTCCTACCATCTGGCGTGATCCGCCACTACCCGCGAAATAGAGCGCTCAAGCCGTTCAAAGAACCTTGATAAGGTCAAGCCATAAATCTCAGCTTCAACCGCGAACATTGCGCTTTCAGCCGCCCAGGTAACAAAAAAGTGTTACCCGACACAGCCGGGTAACACTTTTCGCAACTCGATAGACTCAAACGGAACATCTGGAAGCCTATGCCTTGCGCATAGGCCCGTAGGCTCGACCTTTAGTGTTAATCACCCAGATCAACAACCCCATCCAGTAACGCCCCCATAGATGGGAACGGCTTCTGCCAACGGTTACTGCGCCGTGATTAACCCGCCAGGCTCTTGCTGACGACTTCATAGACATCACTGGATAACTCACCCGAGGCCAGAATCCGCTGCAGTTCGCACTTCATCTGCGCCTGACGAGCTGGGCCATATTTGCCCCAGCGGGTTAGCGGCGCCAATAGACGCGAGGCGATCTGCGGGTTGAGGGCATTCAAAGTGATCACCTGATCCGCCAGGAAGCGATAACCACTGCCATCCGCCTGATGGAAGCCTTGTAGGTTCTGCCCGGCAAATGCGCCGATCAAGGCGCGCACCTTATTCGGATTTTTCAAGGTAAATGCGGGGTGCTGCATCAATTGCTCAACGCGCTGCAGCGCACCCGGCAAGGCGCAAGCGGCTTGCACGCTGAACCACTGATCCATAACCAAGGGGTTGTCTTTGAAGAACTCGGCGAAGCTGGTCAGCGCCGCAGCCTTCTCGACCTCAAACGGCGAGTTGACCAACACGGCGAGAGCCGCCAAGCGCTCAGTCATGTTGTCAGCGTCCTCGAACTGCTCCAAGCAAGCGGCCAACACCTCGGCTTTGCCGCTCAGCATCAGGTAAGACAGCGCGATATTTTGCAGGCTGCGTCGGGCAAAGTGTTCAGCCTCGGTCACATAAGCGCTCGTACGGGAAACCTCACGATTGCTCTGGTAACGCTGCCATAGCAGGTCGAACAAGGCTTGCGACAGCTGTTTACGAGCAAACTCACGAGCGGCGTGAATGGCCTCCACGTCCGCCACGGAGCTGATTTCCGTCAGATACGCCTCACCCGGCAGCGAGAGCATCTCAGCCACCATGGCCTGATCCAGCGAATCATCTGCAAGCAGAGTTCGGCAGGCATTAACCAGACGCTGATCGAGCACCAGCGCCTCACCGCGCTGATGTTGGCCGATCAGGTCCTGCAACACCTGCACCGACAGCTGCTGCCCCGCTTCCCAGCGGTTAAACCCATCACTGTCATGCTGCATGAGAAACATCAGCTGATCACGGCTGTAGGGAAAGCTCAGTTTGATCGGCGCTGAAAAGCCGCGCAGCAATGAGGGCAGTGGCTTTTCGGCCAGGTTGATAAAAGTGAAAGCCTGCTCTGCCTCGGTCACCTGCACTACGCGCGCACCTTGCACAGCGGTTTCTTCACCCACCAACTGCAGTGGTAACTCCATGCCCTGCGCATCGAGCAACGCCAACTCGACAGGAATAACAAAGGGTTGCTTTTGCGCCTGCTCGGGAGTGGCTGGACAGCTTTGGCGAAAGTGCAGGCGATAGCTATTGGCCGCAGCGTCATAGCTTTCACTGACTTCAAGGCGTGGCGTACCCGCCTGACTGTACCAACGCTTGAACTGAGTCAGGTCGATGCCGTTGGCCTCTTCCATCGCACGGATAAAATCGTCACAGGTCACAGCCTGACCATCGTGGCGCTCGAAGTACAGGTCGCTGCCTTTGCGGAAACCTTCGGCACCGACCAAGGTGCGAATCATGCGCACCACTTCCGAGCCTTTCTCATACACCGTCAGGGTGTAGAAGTTGGAAATTTCCATAAAGGCATCGGGCCGCACCGGATGGGCCATGGGGCCTGCATCTTCGGCGAACTGGTGGGTACGCAGGTAGGCTACGTCCTCAATCCGCTTGACCGTGCGCGAATGCATATCGGCGCTGAACTCGGCGTCGCGGAACACGGTGAAACCTTCTTTAAGCGATAGCTGGAACCAGTCGCGGCAGGTCACACGGTTGCCCGACCAGTTATGGAAATACTCGTGAGCCACCACGGCTTCAACGCGCTGGTGAGCAGCGTCAGTGGCGGTCTCGGCCTTGGCCAGCACGCAACTGGAGTTGAAGATGTTGAGGCCTTTGTTCTCCATGGCACCCATATTGAAGTCGTTGACCGCGACGATCATAAAGATGTCCAGGTCGTACTCGCGGCCGTACACCTCCTCGTCCCAATTCATCGACTTCTTCAGGCTGTCCATGGCGTGCTGGCACTTGTCGATGTTTTCCGGCTCGACATAAATGCGCAACGCCACGTCACGCTGGTTCATGGTGGTAAAGCTGTCTTCAACACACCAGAGATCGCCGGCCACCAGCGCAAACAGGTACGCCGGCTTCATGAAGGGGTCTTCCCAGGTCGCCCAATGACGGCCATCACCCTCGCTACCGCTGGCAATCGGGTTGCCGTTAGACAGCAGCACCGGATAGTCATGCTGGGCCGCACTCAGGGTGGTGGTGAACTTACTCATCACATCCGGGCGGTCGAGGTAGTAGGTGATTTTGCGAAAGCCCTCGGCCTCGCACTGGGTGCAGAACATGCCGCTGGATTTGTACAAGCCTTCCAGTGCGGTGTTGCTCTCGGGGTGGATGCGCACGCTGCTGTCGATAACAAAGCTGGCGGTGCTCGGCTGCACGGTCAGATGGCTATCGTCCAGTTGATAATCAGCGGTGGACAATGCGCGGTCATCCAGCGCCAGGCTCAGCAGCTCTAACTGTTGACCGTCCAGCACCAATGGCGGCAGACCACTGCCCGCCGCCGGGTTGCGCCGCATCACCAACTGCGCGTGGACCAAGGTGTGGTCATCGAACAACTCGAAGGTCAGGTGTGTTTCATCGATCAGATAATCCGGAACCTGGTAATCCTTGAGGTAAATCATCTTCGGCTGTTCAGTGCGCATGGCTTGTGGCCCTTTATCTGCGGCGCGCTCGCGCCGGGTTTGCGTAGAGGTCAGTCAGACGGCCAGTTCGTGGACGGCCAGCTGATAAGCAGTGTATTTGCGGATATTGATCACGCCGGTGTCGAACATCAGGTACTGACCCTTGATGCCCAGCAGTGTGCCCTCGGCCAGCGGATTCTTGTCCAGGTTGAAGCTGTTGATCTTGGCCGGGTAGGCGTCAATCGGGTAGGTAATTTGCACCACAGCTTGATCGTTAAGCGGCTGAATGGCTTGGATGCCAAAGCGCTGCTGCAGCTCGGTCAGCCCGCTGCTGCAACTGGTAAATAGCTGCTCGCGAACCGCTACGAGATCCACCGGCGCTGCATCACCTTTGAGCAGCGCGCGCCAGTTGGTTTTATCCGCCACCTGGCTGCGCAGCAAGTCTTCGACAAAGCCCGATTGTTGACGGGTAGCCACCCGCGCAATAGGTAACGCCTGGGTTGCACCTTGGTCGATCCAGCGCGTGGGGATCTGCGTAGCGCGGGTAATACCGACCTTGACCCCACTGGAGTTGGCCAGGTAAACCACGTGATCAGTCATGCAGAACTGTTCGCCCCAGCTCGGCTCGCGGCAAGTGCCGGCCTCATAATGGCAACGCTCGGGGCTCATGATGCAGATATCGCACTGCGCCAGCTTCTGCATACAGGGGTAGCAATAGCCCTGGCTGTAGCTGCTCTTGGTCTTGCGCCCGCAATGGCTGCAATGGATGGCGCCGAGGAACTCCAGGCGCAGGGTCTTGCCAATCAGTGGATTCACCGGCAGCAGTTCATCACCTAAGCGAAAGCTGTACTGCACCGGCGCTTCCAGCTGCACCGCCATTTTACTCAGGGCACCACGAGCTATCTCACTCATCAGTGCAGGGTATCCGAGGATTTGAACAACAGATTGGGCACCGGCGCGGACTTAGAGCTGCATTCCTGCGGGCCCATATAACCGATGCGCTCTTCTTCCGGTAAGTTCTGAACCTCCCAGGCGATCAGGGCCTGCAGGGTCAGCTCCTTTTGCTCCAGAGTCAGTTTGCGGCCGTCCGGCCATTTGCCGATTTCTACAGCCAGTTTGAGGCTCTGATAAATCTCAGGGGTGATGTTTTCAATCGCTTGAAGAAAAGACGACATGACGCCTCCAAATGCAAAGTGGCAGTTTACCAGCCTGTAGAAGAACTAACTGCGTTGCCGACGCGCCAGCGCACCACCCAGCAGCCCTGTCAGGCAACCTACCAGCAGGCCGCCAACATGCGCCGCATTGGCAATCGCACCGAATTGCAGCAACTCGAAGATGCCGGTCATACAGATCACCAGCCAGGCCAGCATCATTACCAGCACGCCAGGCGGTAGCTGATAAGCCTTGTTAGGGGCCAAGCGTTGGAAGATCCAACAATGCCCGAGCAAGCCATAGAGCACACCGGACAGCCCGCCAAACAGCGAGGGCCCCGCCCACCAATACTGCGCGATGTTCGACGCCAGACCGAACAACAGACTCAACCCCAGCAGACCGACACCGCCTTGGCGAAACTCAATACGCCGCCCCAGCTCCCAGTACCAAAGGCTATTCATCGCCAGATGCAGCCAGCCGAAATGAATCAACATCGGCGTGATCAGCCGCCACCACTGGCCGCTGGCGAGGGTGGCGTCCACATAATTCAGGTAAAAGCGCTCACCCTCGATACGGAAGTCGACGAAACTCAGCCAGCGAATCGCCGCAAAGTTTTCTCCAGCGCCGGTGACGGTAAAAACAATCAAGGTCAGCAACAACATGGCAGCGGTCAGCGGGCTACGCCGTAACTGCACCAGCACGCCATCGCGCAGGGGCTCAGCTGACTCAGCCGGCGGCACTGCAGCATCGCCCTGCGGATAACGTGCATAAAGTGCACGCACCTGTTCAGCCCATTGCTCTTCAGGCACCCAGACCACCTGCTCGCCCGCTTCTTCTGCCACCCGGTGTGGCACCTGCAAACGTTGCAATAACGTGATGAAGCCGCTCAAGTCGATCTGCTCGGGTAAGCGCATTGCCGCTACTGCTGTCATGGTCGCGCCTCCGGGCGATCAACATCGACCCAAACAAACTTGTTGGCCTCAAGGCGTGTTTCCTGGTCAAGGCGATAGGCGACTAATTTGCCATTGAGTACGGCGCTGTAATCCAAGCACGCCAAGTTGCTGCGAATCGGCGCGGGTTTACCGCTGCGCCAGTAGTGGCCGACAAACAGCAGCGGCTGATCGGCCCGGTACTTGAGCAACTCAGTCTTCTGCGACTCACTGAGCGGCATCTGCGCCGCCAGCGCCGGCAAAGCATCGGGCTGGAACACAATATCGCCGTAGGTTTGCGGGTCTTCTTCCCAGAATTTGGTGCGAAAATGCGCGCGGGTAAAGCCATCATCACTGGTCAAGGTCATGCCATGCGGCAGACGCATGTCAGTGCCGCGCAACAGTCGGTCCAGCGCAGTATTGGCAAAACTGCCATGCACCGCCGCCGCTTGCAGAAAATGCTCATCAATACAGCCATCGGCAAACTGTGCGCGCAGAGGTTCGATCAGGCTGTCGTCCCAACAGGCATGCACCACACGAAAACGTTCAGCATCGATAAACAGCGGTAATTCATAGAACCAACCGAGAAATTCGCGCCACTCATCTGGGTAGGCATCGAACTGCTCCAGGGTTTCCTTAATCAGTTTGGCGTGCCGCGGCGTATGCTCACGCACAAATTGCCGACCACTGCCGGGGGCCGCAGGCGTACTCCAGCCCAGGGCATTGAACTCATGGTTACCCATGATGCACAGCGCTTGACCGGCCACGACCATGTCGCGCACCAGATGCAAGGCTTCACGAATGCGCGGACCACGGTCGACCAGATCACCGAGAAAAATCACCATCCGCTGAGGGTGCCGCCATACACCGGCCTGCAGGCGGTAGCCCAAGGTGCTAAGCAGTCGCTCCAGCGTTTTCGCACAACCGTGGATGTCACCGATCAGGTCGTAACCACGAGCGGGGTCGAGGTGCATTAGTTACCCCCACCGAGTCGACTGCCCCAGCCGAGCTTGTTGCGGCAGACCTCGAAGAAATTATGATCCAGCGGGTGAATCAGACGCAGCTTCTGCGGCCGCTTGGCCACGGTGATGGTGTCCCCAGGTGCACACGTGAAGTGATTCTGCCCGTCACAGGACACCAGCGGATAAATCTGTAGATCCTTGGAGACGACGATTTTCAGCTCGCTGTTGGCATCAACCACAATCGGGCGACTGGACAGCGTATGCGGGTACATCGGCACGATGACGATGGCATCCAGCTTGGGGTGCATGATCGGCCCGCCAGCGGACAAGGCGTAAGCGGTCGATCCGGTTGGCGTGGCGATAATCAAGCCATCCGCTTTCTGGCTGCAGACAAACTGGCCGTCGATATACAGCTCGAACTCGATCATTTTGGTCGACTTGCCAGGGTGCAGCACGACATCGTTAAGTGCATCGCCCTGGCCAATAGCCTCGCCATTGCGGCGCACTTCGGCTTCAAGCAGGAAGCGGTTCTCCGTCAGGTAATGCCCTTCAAGCACCTGCGCAACCTTTACCTCCAGCTCATCGGGGCGAATATCGGTAAGAAAGCCCAGGCTGCCACGGTTGACCCCCAGCACCGGTACTTTATGCCGCGCCAGGGCACGGGCCGCGCCGAGCATGCTGCCATCACCACCCACCACGATCACCAGATCGCAGATTTCACCGAGAATTTTGCGTGAGGACGTTTGCAGGCCATGGCCGGGCAGCACTTCGGCAATGGTGTCTTAGAGAATCACATGCAGGTGATGAGCGAGCAGAAACTTCTTCAGCCGGCGAATGGTGTCGAGAACCTGGGTACTGCCCAGCCGACCGATGATGCCGATATTACGAAATTGCTCCATGGGGCTCCCGCCAGGCTCTGAATCTAATGGCTCGGATTATGGGCGAAAGCTGGCGGCAGCAGCAAACCGCCAGGCCATAACGCGGCCTTTAAGCGCTATGCTCGCAGCATGATGCCTTTCCCATCGCTCGCCGACTTACTTGCACATCTGCACCAACCTGCAGTGCGCGACTTGGCGTGGACGCTGCTATCACCGCCCCTGTTGGCACAAACGCCCTGGCCACAGCGGCACCCACTCAACGCCAGCAATTGGCAGCGGCAACCCGATACGCTGGCCGACTGGCTGCTCAGTCTGGACACCGACAGCCACACCCTGCAGCAGTGGCTGAGTCAGCGCTCAGTGCGCCGCCTAGGGCTTTACTACGAACGGCTCTGGCAGTTTGCCCTGCATGCTGCGCCTGGCATCGAGGTATTGGCTGCCAACGTGCCCATTCGGCAACAGGGTCACACGCTTGGCGAGCTGGACATGCTGCTGCGTGATGAAGAAGGGGTCCATCACTTAGAGCTGGCCATAAAGCTGTACCTGGGCCAACCGCATTGCAGCGGCAGCGAGCTGTCACACTGGCTCGGCCCAGGCAGCCACGACCGTTTGGATATCAAACTGGCGCACCTCGGCGAACATCAACTGCCTTTGTCAGCTCGTCTAGAGGCACAACCGGCACTCCATGCACACGACATTGCACAACCTCAGGCCGCACTGTGGCTGGCTGGCTACCTCTTCTACCCCTGGCAACAACCCTACCGTGCAGCGTCAGGCACAAACCCTGCCCACCTACGGGGGCGCTGGCTGCACCGCGCGGACTGGACAAGCTTTACCACTCAGCACCAAGGTCACTGGCAGCCCTTACCGCGACAAGCCTGGCTCGCGCCTGCACGTATAGAAGGGGAGCAATTATGGTCGCACGAGCAATTCCAAACATGGCTCACAGCATTGCCAAGCGATGCCAATGCGCAGTTACTCGTACGTTTTATTGAGGGCCCACAACACTGCTGGCTGGAAGCCGAGCGGGTGTTTCTGGTGAATGATGGCTGGCCGATGCAACCCACCGCCTAGCGCGCAACCTAAACCACCAGCCGTGAGCCCTTCAGCGACTGCGTTCGGTACGACCACCCGAGCGCGCCAGATAACCCGAGCCACTCTCACACAACAGCGCATCACGCTGCACCGCCGGCAAGGCATCCACACCATCACGCAAAGCGTAAGCGCTGTAGCCCAACTGTGAGAGCAAAAACACCGCACTGGCGCTGCGTTTGCCGCTGTCGCAATAACACAAGTAGGTGCGCGTGGTATCCAGCAGCCGTGCCTTCAAACGCAGTAACTGCAGCGGCATATTGAGTGACTGCAAAGCATGTGCACGCTCGTATTCTTCTTGCAGGCGCACATCCAGCCATTGCGCCCCCGCCGCCAGCAGCCGCGACGCCTCGCCAAGCGAGACCTCGTTCACCACCGGCGCTTTCAGTAAAGCAAAGAAGTCCTGGCGATCCAGACGCAGCACCACACCCTCTTCCAGCATGGTCACCGTGGCATTACGCGGGCTATCCGCCAGCAAAGCCTCCTCGCCAAAGCACGCGCCAATCTCCAGCTCAGCCAACACCTGCTGAGCGCTGCCAGCACCACGAATCACTTCGGCCCGACCACTTTTGAGGAAGTAACAACTGTCGCCAACATCACCTTCCTGCAGCACAGTACTGCCCGCAACCAACTCAATGCGCTGCAGGCGCTCCAGCATGGCGCGCACATTCGACGGTGGCACCTTGGCAAACAGTGGGTTCTCCAGCAAACGCTCAAGCCACTCGACCTCGGCATGGTTTTGCCCCAGCTCCAGCAGCAAATCCTGATAGGCCAGGCGCCACGTCAACAGACGATTGAGAGTCGCCGTGTCCAGCACCAGCACGCTGGCATCGGTCAGCGCCCGTACCTCATGCAGGCGCGGCAAACTCGGTGACAACGGATGACAGCTGGCCTCACTGCCGGCTTGCAAACGCTGCTCCTGGCCATCGACTGATTGCAGCAGCAACTCCCCCGCCAACAGGTAGTAGGTAAGGCGCGCCTGATCCCCAGGCCTAAACAGCAGCTGCCCCACCAACAAGGGCTGTGGGACCAGCTGCACACGCAACTCACGCCACTGCTGCTCGGACAGCACGTTGAGGGGCGTCAGGCTGCGTAACTGCTCAGGATTAAGGGGTTCGCTCATGGAATATCCAGGCTCCGCTGGTGAAATTCAGTGTAGCCGCGTTATGCCGAAGTGTGCTGCAGCAACGCCGCTGCCCGGCCCTGCAAACCACCCGTATGGACAAACACCAGACGACTGCCGCGAGCAAAGTAACCGGCCTCGACCTGCTGGCGCAACGCCATTAACGCCTTAGCGGTATACAGCGGCTCCAGCGGTACACCGCTTGCCGCTTCCGTTACTTGCATAAAGCTCAGCAACTCAGCATCTACCTTGGCAAAGCCACCGCGGCTGGCAGCATGTAACTGGTAGCCGCCAACGGGTCTATCAGCATCCCGCACAATCGCCTGCACCTGCTGCTCGACACCATGATCAAACGGTACGGCCAGCGCGGCGTGCACCGGATGCTCAGCGGCCTCACCCAACAGCACACCGGCCAGCGTGGTGCCCGTACCCGCAGCCAGCCACCAGGCGTCATAATCGGCCCAGCCTAGACCAGGCAATTGCTCACGAACCTGTCGCACCAGCCCTATACACCCCAACGCCCCCAATAGTCCGCCACCGCCCTCCGGTACGGTATAAATACCCGGATACTGCGTCCGCCAGGGCAGCCAAAAGTCCGCGGTATGCCGCGCCCGATAGCCCGCATACCCCAACCAGTGCAATTGCATGCCGAAGGCGTGGAGATCACGCACCGTTGGCGTCTGCTGGGGATGCCCACGCAGCAGGCCAACCGTGTTAAAGCCAAAGCGTTTACCAGCAGCTGCCAGCGCATGCAGATGGTTGGAGTGGGCACCGCCCAGGCTGATCACGCCAGTAGCGGCGCAGGCCTCTGCTGCGCGCAGGTGCTCGGAGAGTTTGAACCATTTATTACCACTGATCAGCGGATCAAGCAGATCCAGACGCAGTATCGCCAGCTCGACGCCAGCTGCGACCGACCAAGCCAGCTGCAACGGCTGTAAAGGCGCACGTGGAGCCCAGTCAGGCAGGATTACAGGCAAGGTTAACTAACGGTGCGCAAACGGCTACTGGCCTTATGCCGCGCACAGCAATTGGACTCACCGAGAGCAAAACGACTGGGCGTATCGATACGGTCGATGGGGATGGCGCAGCGCTCACCACTGGGGAGCGCCGCTTCGCAACTGGGCTTCTGATAATGCGCCAGCCACTGGCGATACTGCTCTTCGCTGACAAAACACTTGGCGGCCACATAAGCCAACGGGTTGTCTTGGTAAGTCGCGATATCCTGCAAAGGAATGGTCAGGTGCCCGGCACCCGGGTGATACACCACAAAAACCACCCCAAGCTTGGCCAACCGCTCGAGAATCTGATCGCCCCCCTGGCTGGCCAAATCCGCGTACGCCCGCTTGAGGCGATTGATTTCCTGCAAGGCCTGAGTGTCCTGCTCACCACGATAGGCCAACTCGACGTCGCGAATGGCGACCTGCTCTTTGTATTCAGCCACTGCCGAAGCGATCTTAGCCTGCATCTCGTCTTCGTATTGCGCACGCAGGCTGTCGCTCTCGCTGCGGCCATCGTGCTGCAGCGCACGCAGCTGCTCGGTCATCTTTTCACGGGACGTTTGGAAGTTTGCCGCCTGCGCCGCGAGCTGAGCCTTCAGCGCACTGTTGTGCTCTTCTTGCTGCCGCAACGCCTGATGCAGGCCATGAATTTGCGCCTGCAGGTTCTTGCTTTGCTCTTCACTGGCCAATTTGAATTTAGCCAGTTCTTCCTCGTGCTGCTGAGTCAGGCTGCTAATGCGTAACCGCTGCTGCTTGATTAACTGAGCCGCTTTCAGTCGCTGTTCTTGGTCAAGTTTTTCAGTGGCTTTGGCCGCCTCATCCTGAGCAGGGTCAGGCGCGTACCATTTGTCTTCAGAGGCCATTTGCAAGCGCTCTAGCGCAACAGCCTGCGCATTTTCATCTTCGGCCAATAAGCCAAGGCTGTTGCGTTTAACCACATCGCGTAGCAGCGCCAGGTCGTTATTACCTGGCGTTAAGCCAGGGTCCCAAAGGTGCATCTGGTGCCAGGATACCGGGCACTGGCTGCGGCAAGCCAAGCGAATCGGTCCCGCCCCCAGATCAGGCCCCCGTCCGGCGCGCTCAGCCAACGCCTGCAATGGGATGTTCCAGCCGGAGTCCGGTGCGCCCTTCTCATCAAAATCCAGGTAGAAAAACACCAGCGCCTTGATCATCAAGCGCGGGTTGATCAGCACGTAAGCCACACGCATCTGTTGATCGGCGAATTCCGGCATATTTACCACGCCGTCAAGCAAAGCCTCGAATTCAGGGAAAAACATTTGCTTGCAGATGCCGCCGCGTTCACTGAAGAACAGTACGGCCTCAACCATCTGCGGCTTGTTCTGCATGCTCATCGGCTTTCCTCTAGGCTAAACGGGGCGTTCCGCTCAGCGCGTGACACGCTTGCTTATAGTGCGCAACAACTGGCGCAATCAGCAAGATCGCCAACATTCTGACGGGTTAAGCAAGGCCTCTGTTTCAGGCGCTATACCCTTGTTCAGGCAAGTCTAGGGGAAAAACCAAGCCCAGCAATGTGACTGGGTTGGCAGTCGCCCTGCCGGTGAACCGTAAAAACGGACCAACAGGGCAAAACTGTGATGGGTTTGGTGCAACGCCTCAGCTTTTCGCCGCCGCCAGAAAAGGCGCCAGCCTGCGCCCCATCTCCTCACCCAAGGCTTGCAAGCCACTCATGGGCCGAATCATCACCTCGAACTCAACGATCTTGCCGGCCTCGTCGAAGCGGATCATGTCGATACCCTTGAGCTCGCGCGCGCCCACCTTGGCGCTGAATTCCAGCACCACGTTGAGACCATCGGCTGTGGCCAACTCGCGGTGGTAGGCAAAGTCGACAAACACCTGACTCACGGTATTGAGAATCAGCGAAACCATGGGCGCGCCGGCATAGGGGTTATACGCCATGGGGGAGCGGAATACCGCCTGCGGATGGAGCAACTCAGGCAAAGCGCGCAGGTCGTTTTTCTGCATCAAACCATGCCACTGCGCAAGCGTGGCGGCCGCTGCCGGTTGAAGCTGGGCGTTACTGGACATGAGCATTTCCTTATTGTTATGAGCACATGCAAAACGCCCCGCACGAGGCGGGGCGTTTGTCGGTCAGAGTTCGGCGGCGAGGCGCGAGCCCTGATTGATCGCGCGTTTGGCGTCCAGCTCACTGGCCACATCGGCGCCACCGATCAGGTGCACGTTTTGCCCGGCGGCGACCAGTCCATCCTGCAACTCGCGCAGCGGATCTTGCCCGGCGCAGACAATCACCGTATCGACCGGCAATACCTGCAGCTCACCGCCGGCAATGCTGATATGCAAGCCCGCGTCATCGACCTTGAGGTACTCAACCGAATTGAGCATCTGCACGTTCTTGTTCTTCAGCCCAGTGCGGTGGATCCAGCCGGTGGTTTTGCCCAGACCATCACCCACCTTGGTCTTCTTACGCTGCAACAGGAAGACCTGGCGCGCCGGTGCATGCACCTCGGCTTTAATTCCCGCCACGCCGCCGCGAGCTTCCAGGTTGGCGTCGATGCCCCACTCGTGCCAGAACGCTTCACGGTCCTGACTGGTGGCGACACCCTGGTGAATGATGAATTCCGAGACGTCGAAGCCAATACCGCCGGCACCAATCACCGCAACCGTCTGGCCGACCGGCTTACGCTGCAGGATGGCATCCAGATAGCTGATCACCTTGGCATGCTCGATACCCGGAATGGCCGGAGTACGCGGAGCAATACCGGTGGCCAGGATGATTTCGTCAAAACCGCCCTTGGCCAGGTCATCAACCGACACGCGAGTGTTCAGACGCAGGTCAACACCGGTGGTTTCCAGCTTGCGCTTGAAGTAGCGCAGGGTTTCAAAAAACTCTTCCTTGCCCGGCACGCGCTTGGCCACGTTGAACTGGCCGCCGATTTCGCTGGCCGAATCGAACAGGGTCACGCTGTGGCCACGCTCGGCAGCCACGGTGGCAGCGGACAACCCCGCAGGGCCGGCACCGACCACTGCAATCTTCTTCACCGCCGTGGTGGCGATGTAGTTCAGCTCGGTCTCATGGCAAGCACGTGGGTTGACCAAACAGCTGGTCAACTTGCCGCCGAAGGTGTGGTCCAAGCAGGCCTGGTTGCAGCCAATGCAGGTGTTGATTTCATCGCTACGGCCTTCAGCGGCCTTGTTGACGAACTCCGGGTCGGCGAGGAACGGACGGGCCATGGAGACCATATCGGCGTCGCCTTCGGCCAGCACTTGCTCAGCCACTTCCGGGGTGTTGATGCGGTTGGTGGTGATCAGCGGAATGCTGACCTCGCCTTTGAGCTTGGCAGTGACCTTGGTAAAGGCCGCACGCGGCACCTTGGTGGCGATGGTCGGGATACGCGCTTCGTGCCAGCCGATGCCGGTGTTGATGATGGTCGCGCCGGCCTTCTCGATGGCCTTGGCCAGCAGGACGATCTCGTCCCAGGTGCTGCCGCCTTCCACCAGGTCGAGCATCGACAGGCGATAGATGATGATAAAGTTCGGACCCACAGCTTCACGCACGCGACGAACGATCTCCACCGGCAGGCGCATGCGGTTCTCGTAACTGCCACCCCAGCGGTCGGTGCGGTGGTTGGTGTGGGCGGCAAGGAACTGGTTAATGAAGTAGCCTTCCGACCCCATGATCTCGACACCATCGTACTCAGCCTGCTGAGCCAGCAACGAGCAATTAATGAAGTCCTGAATCTGCTTCTCGATGCCTTCCTCGTCCAGCTCGCGTGGCTTGAACGGGTTGATCGGCGCCTGAATGGCGCTCGGTGCTACCGATTTCGGGCTGTAAGCATAACGACCGGCGTGGAGGATCTGCATGCAGATCTTGCCGTCCGCCTCGTGCACCGCTTTGGTGACGATCTTGTGCTTCTCGGCTTCCTCGACGGTGGTCAGTTTGGCCGCACCGGAGTACACGCCGCCCTCGTCGTTCGGGCCAATGCCGCCGGTGACCATCAAGCCAACACCGCCACGGGCACGCTCGGCGAAATAGGCCGCCATGCGCTCGAAGCCGCCCGGCTTTTCTTCCAAACCGGTGTGCATGGAGCCCATCAAGGTGCGATTTTTCAGGGTGGTGAAGCCCAGATCAAGCGGGGCCAGCAGGTTTGGGTAGTGAGCAGTCATGGAAGTCTCCACATCGGGCGTTGGCATTTCACGGAAAATGCTGCGACCTCTTAATGGGCCGCAGTCGATATGGTCTAGACGATAAAGAGCCTAGGTGAAGGCCTCAATGACCTAAAGTGACAACTTACTGACTGTAAATAACATCACCTCTTGGCAAAGCCAAAACACCCACCTACCCTGAGACCCAGCACGAAGCCCACCCACAGAGCCGTTTCGGGCACAAAACGCAGGGGCATCAATGGTAAAAAACACCCGGGTCAAACTCGGCGATTTGTCGGTCAGCTTTGTCGACAGCCTGGCTGATGCCATGCGCCGCTGCGCCCAAGATCCACTTCCACTGCTCAACAGCTATGGGC
>Ga0115550_1000992_pt1 | contig 22432 bp, 19 predicted proteins | sample COGITO_mtgs_1005_FD_87177 | JGI IMG/M metagenome (GOLD analysis project Ga0115550, IMG submission 87177) | Pelagic marine microbial communities from North Sea - COGITO_mtgs_100511 | ecosystem: Environmental > Aquatic > Marine > Epipelagic | place: Germany:Helgoland, sampling site Kabeltonne... | reverse complement strand
TGCGCCTCTGGATGATGTTCTTTTTGATATGTTTCGCAAGCTTGCAAAAACACCGGCAGATGGGTCATAATTTCACGCCACCGACTGCCCGGAAGAAGGCATATTAAATTCTTATTACGCTTCGTATTATTGCCGTTAGGATGAGGCTCTAAATCCGTGCGCCATGCAGCAGGGTGGCCCGCAAAAACAGCCTTCACCTTCTGCTGATTAAACAAGGCCGGCTCAAATGGAAAGAGGCAGATTAACCCATCAAATGCGTCTTCAAAACCGTTTTTGCGCCATTTTCCCCACGCCCAAATCGTGGGAGCAACCACATGAATAATAGGAGCAGACCAGCCTGCAGCGCGCATTCTCTGTTTTAATCTTAGCGCGAACCGAACAGAAAACATCTTTGAATCGATCGTAAAGACAGCATCGGGGCGATCTTGCATTATTTGCTCAAGCAGCCTGTCTGCCAAAGACGCAAGCCGCGGCAAGGCAACAACAACGCCGGCAATGCCAATAATGCTCAGCTCTTCCATGTCTTCTTCGGACGTCAAACCCTGTGCGCCCATTTTAGAGCCGCCCATCCCGAACCAGCTACATGGGCCATAGGCACTATTGCAGGCCTGCATCACCTCAGAGCCAAGCGTATCGCCAGAGGCTTCTCCTGCCAGAATGAAAAATCGTGCTGCCATGTCCTACCCCGGATAGTCTGTCGCAAGAAGCGTGATGCCGGCTGCATTACTAGCAGCAATCAGCTCATCACGTGCGTCGCTTAATCGGCATTTTTGTGCGTGCAGCCCAATAACAGAGACACCCGCTGTAATAAGAAGTTCTAGTGTTTCGCGGCCAAATACCGGCGGGTCGAGCGTTATATCCTGCGCGAGCTTCGCCATTTTAATAAAAGCAATATCATGTGATTCCGCGATATCCGGACTTGTCAGCAGATAGTCAGTCGCCCGCCTTATCATCTCGTTCGTTCCCTCAGCGCCCTCAATAGCAATGATACGCTGGCTCTGGGTAATGATACATTGGCCAACATCAAGCGCGCCAAGCTGATAAAGAGCGCTAATAGCTGTTTCAACAGCCTTGCGCTGACCATCTGATAAAAGCGGGCCAAATATCTCGCCAGAGCTTAGCGTATCAAGGGTAAGATAATCAGCTTCAGAAACGATCTGAAAGCCCTGCTCTTGAAAGAAATCACGCACAATTTTCAACGCTTTATCATCACCTGAAAATAGCGCCTTACTGATAAGTGCTACCGCATGACTATCTGGTTTGATTGTGTGTAATGGGGGGCGGATAAACTTTCCAGATAAGCAGATTTTCTGAATATTGCGCTCGGTAAGACTATCAAGCAACGCGCCAATCTGACCAACCGGCATTTCGAGATACTCAAAATCAGAAAAATCTGCATCAACCTGATTGCTAAGGCCAATGATAAAAGGCGAATCTCCTGCCGCACTGGCAGCCTGAGCAAGCCGGCGTGGCTGGGAGCCTTTGGCAGCAATGATCGCAAGACGCCCCATTTATCAGCCTCTATCGTTCTGGATGACATAAGGGGCGCTTCCCCTTTGCCTTAATAAACTTAACTAATTCATCAACAACATCATCACTACCTGCTGTCTTAAGACTTTCCAGCCGCTCAGCAAAGAGGCCAGTCTCAACAACAAATAAGGTATTATAAGCTGCCCTTAACGCCGAGATTTGTGCCGCAGTAAAGCCACGACGGCGCAACCCGATGATATTAAGCCCATCAAGCATCGCACGCCCGCCAACAACAGCGCCAAACGGAATGATATCATCAACAATAATTGACCCACCACCAACAATGACGTGACTGCCGATACGAACAAAGGGATGCACCGCTGAATAGCCACCCAAATAAACATGGTCGCCGAGCGCTACATGCCCCGCAACACCCGTTCCATTGGCAAGAATAGCATGCTCGCCAATAACACAATCATGCCCAACGTGAGAGCCTGCCATAAACAGACCATGCTCTCCGATAGTTGTTTCCATTCTATCAAGAGCCGTCCCGCCATGCATTGAGACATGTTCGCGGATAATATTATGATTTCCGATAACAAGCCGCGATGGCTCACCTGCATATTTTGAATGTTGGGGTGCAAGTCCAAGCGTTGTGAAGGGAAAAACCTCACAGTTTTGGCCTATTTTAGTATGACCATCAATGACAACATGACTAAAAATTTTGGTATTATCATTAATTTCAACATTCTCACCAATCGTGGTGAAGGGGCCAACTGAAACACCAGTGCCAAGGCGCGCGCCCTTCGCAATAATCGCTGTTGGATGTATTGTTACGTCCTTATCTGTCACCGTCTACCACCATTGCAGAAAACTCAGCTTGCGCCATTACGATACCATTACTCATTGCTGTGCCTGAGAACTTCCACAAAGGCCCTTTTGAGGCAACCTTCTTCACCTGTAGCTCAAGCAATATCCCCGGCGTCACAGGGCGCTTAAAACGGGTTTTATCAACCGAAGCAAGAAACACAAGCTTGCCATGTTCTGTGTCTTCCTGAGAGAGCATGGCAAGCGCGCCTGCTGCTTGAGCCATTGCTTCAACGATGAGCACACCTGGCATAATGGGGTGGCCGGGAAAATGACCCACAAAATAGGGCTCATTACCGCTAACAGCCTTAATCCCAACAGCAGATTCGCCAGAAATGATATTCTCCAACCTATCAATCAGCAAAAAAGGCGCGCGATGGGGCAGCAGTTTTTCGATCGCGGCATAATCAAGAGGGGGTAATTCGCTCATGTCTTAATCCTATCAGGTTAGCCTATATTATCGTACGTTAATCATGGTGGTGAGAATAGCCCTCACCGTCTTGTATCTCTGGCCTTGCGACCGCTTCCACGCCCTATCGTTCTGTATTTTTTATCTGCTTTCGCAATCGGGCCTGTCCGCGCCAGAAATCACGTGCTGGCTGCGCTGGATAGCCGATATAAAGCTGCGGCTTATTTAAGTCTTTCGTCACGCCTGATTGCGCTGCAACAATAACATTGTCACCAACTGCTACATGGTCAGCAACGCCTACCTGACCACCAAACATGCAATTTTTGCCAATTTTTGTGCTACCAGCAATGCCAACCTGAGCCGCAATAATTGTATTCTCGCCAATCTGGACATTGTGTGCAATGTGAACCTGATTATCCAGCATAACATATGCCCCGAGACGCGTGTCATCCATGACACCTCTATCGATTGTACAACTTGCTCCGATATGACATCCTTGCTCTATCATAACACGGCCAAAATGCGGAATACGGACAGCCATTTGACCTGTACCTTCAATGCCAAAACCCTCAGTGCCGATAGAACATAAATCAGAAATATGGACATCTTGCTCAAGAATGGCAAACCGAATAGTGGTATGTGCGCCGATGACACAGCGCGCCCCTATCATAACACCATCATCCAGAATAGCGCCGACACCAAGCTTCACATTATCGCCAATTTCAACATTCTCGCCAATATAGCACTGAGCCCCAATGGACACATTATCGCCTATAATAGCAGTAGAGGATATGTGGGCTGTTTCATGATAAAAAGAGACAGCTTTTGGCTCTTCTGCATAAAGAGCACGCGCCGCCACAGCAAAGGCAAGACGCGGGTTTGCAACAACTATCACACCCGCTGCTGCTGATAAAACACCGGCAAGATGTCCCTCTAGGTCAGGCGTAATAAAACAGATGAACCCACTCTTCTTGTCAAGCTGGTTTAACAATGTTTCATCAGCAATATAAATAAGACTGCCGTCACCAGCATCAGAAAGTGACGAGATATGAGTTGCCATGATGCTACCTGTGCCATACACAATCATGCCATCACAGATTTCAGTTAATGTTGCAAGAGCAAGAGGAAGAGGAGTGCCGTAAAATCTCGGGTCACCTGACACGATTAGCCCCCATTACTTTTGGGGGGTGTTTCGTCAAGTTCTAGTCGCGCATTTTTAGTTCGCTCGTTCAAGACCTCAAGAACATTTTGGGTAATATCCAGCTTATTGCGGAAGACCAGAACATTATCTTTGTTTAGGACAAAATCGAGACGACGTTCATTGGCTATTTCAGTCACAATTTTGAGAGCAAGCTGACGGATTTTATCCTGAGCCTGCTGAAAGGCATTATCAAGAGATTGACGACGGAATTGGATTTGCCGTTGAATTTCGGCGACATCATTCTGAAATTTTTGCACTTCGTTTCGATAAGCATCCTGAGACATAATATCCCGCTTAGACTGAAGCTCCTGCTCTTTTAAGACAAGCTCTGCTTCTTTTTGCGCAAATTCCTCTTTAAACTCAGCCCGTTTCCCATCAAGGAGCCGTCTCACTTTTTCAGTCGCTTCTGAAGCTCTTAACACTGCTGAGATATCAATCGTGCCAACACGCCTGATATCAAAGTCAGAATTACCAGCATTTTCGGTCGATACATCTCCTATTGTAACCTGAGCAGCTGCGCTCTGCAGTCCTGCACCAGACAGAAACAGTGCCAAAAACAGTACCAAACTCAATGCCGCACTGTGCTTGCCCAGCTGTGTAGCATTCAGATACAAACGGCCGATGATGTTAGATAGTAATGACATTTCAGGAGAACGCATCTGCTAACAATCCTAGAGGCGTGTGCCGATGTTAAATTGGAACCGTTTTAGTTGATCATGTGATGTTTTAGAGACCGCATCGGCCCAATAGAACGTTAGAGGGCCAACCGCAGTATCCCACAGGAAGCCTACACCAACTGACTGACGCAACGAATCATCATTTGCCCCTGTCACGCCAGATGGGTAGTCTGTGTCCCACACAGAGCCAATATCTGAAAAGACAGTCCAGCGAACACCTAAATCTTCGCTTAACCCATAGCTTGATACAATTTCTGCTGTCGCCGAATACATGTAATTACCACCAACAGCTGAATTTGCACCAGTATCACGCGGTCCAATACCACTTGAATCAAAGCCGCGAACAGTACGGCCACCAAGGTAGAAGCGAGCGCTCTGTGTTACTTTTTCACCTAACCCATCAACAAAGCCAGCACGGCCGCGAACACCAAGAATGAAACTATTGAAATTCAGCGGCTTGAAATAGCTTGCCCGCACAGAGGTCTTCATAAAAGTAACATCACCGCCAAGCCCGGAAACAGTCTCATCAAGCTCGTATAAATATCCTTCTGTTGGATCAAACCTATTATCAAGTGTCGAGCGTCCGATAGTATAGGACAAAGCTGAGCGTAGCAGGTCTTTATTTTCTTCGCCTGTGAGTGACGTAGCTGTCGTACTGCTTTGGGTAGAATCTGCCGATGATAGCTCATACCCGATGCGATGATAATAACCATCAGCAGCATCAAACGCTGCCCCGAGATTAACACCTGTTGATTTTGTTGTGAGCGTACTATTTTCCACCTTCTGATTAAATATTTCAGCCGAACCACGAAGATCACGGTCAAGAAAATAAGGCTCAGTTAAGCCAAGTCTGTAATCTGACCGGCTTTCAGACAATGATGTAGAAAATTTTAACCCGCGTCCGGACCCTAAAAAGTTTCTCTCGTTAATCCCCAGTGAGACGGTTGATTTATCGAGCGAGGAATAACCGACACCTATCGAAAAATCGCCTGTCGACTGCTCTTCAACATTAATTTTAGCAATGGTCTGGTCATCTGCTGAACCTCGGACTGTTGATATATCAACGGTCCTAAAAAACCCGAGATTCTTAATGTTCCGCAGAGACTTATCCAGTTTCAACTGGTTGTATGGGTCACCTTCCACAACTTCAAGTTCTCGGCGAATAACTGTATCTCTAGTGCGAGAATTATTGACGACTTCAATGCGTTCAATATAGTTCTTCCGCCCTTCACCGATCGAAATTTCGATATCAAGCTCATTGCTATCAGTGTCCGGGGTCACTTGAGGTCGAACATCAACAAAGGCATAACCAAGATTGCCAAGCGAATTTGTGACATTAAGCAGACCTTGCTCTAACCCCTTAACATTATACCAGTCGCCTTTTTCCAACGGAATATCGTCCCGGAATTTACTGACATCTATATCGGTGATTTGAGAGGTGAAGCTCACATCGCGGAGCTTGTAGCGCGTGCCCTCATCTATCTCAAATGTAAGCGCAAAACCTGACCGGTCAGCAAGCAGTCCGCCCTGGGCGCGCTTAATTTGAATATTTGCATAGCCCCGTCCCAGATAGAACTGGCGCAAGAGCCGCGCATCATAATCAAGACGACTCTCATCATATTTATCAACCGATGATAAAAATGCCCACCACCGCACTTGCCGGCTAGAAATTACCTGCCTTAGCGCAAAGTCTGAAAATGTCTCATTTCCAATAAAAGAAATAGATGTCACTTTGATGAGCGGTCCTTCATCGACCTCAAAGATGAGATCAACACGGTTATTATCAAGCCGAATAACTTGCGGCGTTATCTCAGCAGCATACCGACCGGACAGACGATAAATCTCAAGAAGTTTTTGGGTTGCATCAACCGCAACTTTCCGGGTAAAGACGCGGCGTGGCTGAATATCCAACTCAGCAAGAAGCCTCTCATCATCCAGAACATCATTACCCTCAATATTTACGCGGTTAACAATCGGGTTTTCCACCACCGCGATGCTAATGCGTGTTCCCTCAATGTTAATCGTAACATCATTAAAGAGTTTGGTTGCGAACAGACTATCAATGGCATTATCCAAACTGTCTTCTGAAATCGCATCACCTACTCTAACAGGCAGATAGGCGCTAATCGTACTATCAGACACACGGCTATTTCCTGAAATAGCAATTTCGCTAACCGTCACAGTCTCATTAGTTGTCTGAGCAAACGCGTCGTGCGGCACTGTCAGAACAGCGCTGAACAAAAAGACAAATAATAGTATTATTCTTATCATAAAATTGTCTCCTGAACATCGCGTTGCATTTTGCAAACTGCCGAATGTCCATCATTCTTGCCGCAGATTACTATTGTTGTATCGTGAACAGACGTTTTACGCAAAATAGTTTCACGAAAAAACGCCTCACATGCGCCTTTTTTTAGGTATTTTTCTCTAATCTTATCTTTATGAGCTTACAAACCGAAATAAATCAAAAAATGTGACGACAATCATAAGGCTCATCAATATGGCCATGCCGCCACGCATCAATACGGATTGAAGCCTCTCTGGCAAAGGTTTACCGCGTACACCCTCAATCATAAACATTAACAGATGTCCGCCATCTAATACCGGAACAGGCAGTAAATTAATAAGTCCCAGATTAATCGAAATAACAGCTGTAAAAATGAGGAAACTTGCAAACCCCTGCCGCGCAGCATCTCCAGCAAATTCTAAAATGCGCACCGGACCGCCAACTTCAGACTGGCTAGCATTTCCTGTTACAAGCCTGCCAATCCCTCTGAGCATCATAGATGTCATGTGAAACGTATCGGCTCCTGCTGTTACAGCCGCCTCGGACAAGCCTAGTTTGCGGAACGCGCCAGGGGCTGAGCGCACACCAAGCTGGCCAGCCGTCATTTTAAGGTCTTCTAGATAAATAGGCCGAGGCGTAACTGGGATCGTTTTAATGACACTAAAACGGTTAATCTCAAAGAGTAACTCTTTGTCAGGGCTTTCAAAAACAACCGACCTCAATTCAGCAAAATCACGAACCGTACGACCATCAACAGACAGCACCTTGTCACCTTCTTGCAGGCCAGCTTCCGCCGCCGCCGTTTCTGGCATGACTTCGCCAATCTCAGCCGGAATAAAGGCTTTTCCAACAGCCATATAAACAAGCGCAAACAGCATGATACCAAGTAGGAAATTAGCCAAAGGACCTGCACTTATTATCGCCATGCGAGAGAGCAAAGGTGCGCCAGCAAAACTCCCTTTTATGCGCGTCGCCCCTTCGGATGCCATACTTGCCGCATTTTCATCGCCGCGCATGCGAACATAACCACCTAACGGGAGCAAAGCGACACGCCAATAGGTTCCACTTTTCGCCTGCCAGCCAAATAATTCTGGACCAAATCCAATAGAAAAGACTTCAACAGCGACGCCAGACCGGCGCGCGACCCAGTAATGGCCAAGCTCATGAAAGAAAACAACGATTGTGATAGCTGTAAGAAATGCGAGAGGGTATCCAAGAACACCTAAATCAATCATTATTTATTCCTTATTATTACGTGTTTGGGTAATGGGGTGGATTAGACAGCAGAACGAGCTGACTTTCTGACTTCTTGGTCAAGGGCAAGGATATCATCAAAACTATTAGCTGACCCTAACCGCTTTTCTGACAAAATGGTATCTACCTGTTCTGCTATTTCACCAAAGGGAATTTCGCCTGATAAAAAATGATGCACTGCCATTTCATTAGCTGCATTTAACGTAACAGCATCCGCAGGATCTGTGCCAATTATCGATTTTGCCATCCCAAAACAGGGAAATTGTTCAAGACAGACAGGCTGAAAGTCTAACCGTGCAATCTGCGCTAGATCGAGCGGTTCAGCCTGCCATGCAAGTCTGTCTGGATGACCAAGGGCATAAGAGAGTGGCACTCTCATATCAGCTGGCCCCATATGAGCCAACCAGCTACCATCACAATAGCTTACCAGCCCATGTATAATCGATTGAGGATGAATGAGCGCTTCAAGCCGGTTACTGCCAAGGCCAAACAGCCAAGCCGCTTCGATTAGCTCAAGCCCCTTATTCATCATTGTTGCACTATCAATCGTAATTTTCTGACCCATTGACCAGTTTGGATGGAGCAGCGCCTGTTCTTTTGTTGCATGATGCATCTCTGCACGGCTAAGAGCGCGAAATGGCCCGCCAGAAGCTGTGAGAACAATTTTATCAATATCTTCATCGCGGGCACCAACCAGACATTGAGCGATAGCATTATGCTCTGAATCAACTGGCAAGAGAGTTGCCCCCGATACAGCGGCAAGCGGCATGATGAGATGCCCTGCTGCAACAAGCGTTTCTTTATTCGCAAGCGCAATAGTCTGCCCTGCCTCAACAGCAGCCCGAACAGGCATCAAACCAGCAAACCCCACGATGCCTGCAACTACGCAATCAACAGGCATGCGCGCTGCCTCACATAACGCGTCCACGCCGCTCGCAACCTGAATAGACGTGCCGCGGAGACATGTTGCAAGAGCAGCTTCATACTGGCTATCAGCAATCACCACCAAACTAGGCTGATATTTCAGCGCGAGTTGTGCTAGTTTTTCATAGTTGCTATGGGCTGTCATAACAGAGACCGAAAATCGGTCGGAATGTTCATCAACAAGTTTAAGAGTAGAGTCTCCAATCGACCCTGTTGCACCAAAAAGGGAGAGCATTTTCATCACAGCAACGACCTCCTTCTATCTGGAAAATATAATGGTGATATCAATATCAGGCAACCCGACCACGCCCATAGCGACCAGAACCGCAAGGACAGGCAGTACAGTCAGATAGCCATCAAACCTATCTAGAAACCCGCCATGTCCTGGTATAAGACGGCTACTATCCTTCACGCCCAAACGCCGCTTGAGCTGAGATTCAATCAAATCACCAATTTGCGAGAGAGCCGCAATAACAACCCCGCCAATAATAAGCATCGCAACAGGATAAACCTCAAGCGTAACAACTGGCAAAAGCACAAGAATAGCGGCTATGATTCCGCCGCAAGACCCTGACCAGGTTTTTGATGGACTGATATGAGGCGCAAGTTTTGGTCCGCCAATAAGCCGGCCACTAAAATAAGCGCCTGTATCACAGGCACTGATAGCAAGCGCAACAAGCAAGATAAGCACAACCCCGCCAGGCATACTAATGAGATAACCAAGGCTAAAAAGACAAGCCATTCCTAAAAAGAGAATAAAGGCAAATCGCCTTATGACAAAAAAGGCAGCCAGATAGGTAACAGCAAGAAAACCAACTGCCCCCAATAGCGAGATATCCGCTGTCATAAACGGCAGTACACCAAGCAGATAGCCTGTAAAGGTAAGAGAGCCGATAATATGCCTCTCTCCTGCATCCTTGCGGCCCATAAGAGTGCTAAACTCATATGATATGCCAGCTGACAGCAGAGCGCCTCCTATCATGGCCAGCATTCCGCCAGAGCCAATCAGAATAATTATAGGAAGGAAAAGAAAGCTCCCTAAAATACGGTATTTTAACTCATGAGATGCAGCAGGTGCCATAAGGACTAAGACTGCTCAGACGCAGAGGCAACATCACCGCCGAAACGACGTGTACGATGTTGAAAGTCAGCGACAGCTTGGTTGAGGTCTTCTGAAGAGAAGTCCGGCCAGAATTTGTCAGAAAAATACAATTCGGCATAGGAAAGATCCCAGAGAAGAAAATTTGAAACCCGTTTTTCGCCGCCAGTGCGGATAAGCAAGTCTACCGGCGGCAAATGTGATGTCATGAGACATGATTTAATCATATCAGAAGAGATTTCTTCGCCAGGAAACTGTTTTTGCGCTTCGCTTATCGCTTGAAGTATATCTTGCTGGCCGCCATAGTTTATCGCAACTGTTAGCACTAACCCGGTACAATGAGCACTTGCTGCCTCGCAAGTCTCAAATAATTCAAGAAAGCCCTTCTCAAACGCTGTTCTGTCTCCAATGATGACAAGTCGTATATTCTCATCGACAAGCGACTGGGTTTCGCTCATCAAAAATTTCCGCATAAGCTGAAGAAGTCCAGAAACCTCCTCTGGAGACCGCCGCCAGTTCTCGGTTGAAAAAGCAAATACGCTGAGGAAGGGAATGCCCTGCTCGGCTACGGCGCGCGCAATATCTTTGAGGGTGTTAGCACCATTATCATGCCCCATAAGGGCACTGAGCTTATTCGCACGAGCCCATCTGCGATTACCATCCATTATCAGTGCAAGATGCTTCATCTAACTAAATCCATAAAAACAAATATCTAATCACAGCTTCGTTTCGGTGAGTACACACGTACATCCTGCCAGCATTTAGGCTGTCAGAAGGCAAAACACCGCCTATCACACGTTTAAAATATCTTTTTCTTTCTGCGCTAACATCTCATCAACCTGCGCAATATGGGCATCGGTTGCTTTTTGAACCTGTGCCTCAAGCGCATGACGCTCATCTTCAGACATACCGCCATCTTTTTCATCCTTACGGACTTGTTCGATGGCATCACGGCGAATATTCCGCACGGCAATTTTACCAGCTTCACAATATTTACCAGCAACCTTAACCATTTCTTTGCGGCGATCTTCTGACAGATCAGGAACAGGTACACGGATAACCGACCCTTCAGATTGTGGGTTCAAACCAAGCCCGGAATCCCGAATAGCCTTTTCAACAGCAGCAGAAAGTCCAGCATCCCATACTGTTACAGTAAGCATCCGCGATTCAGGAACAGAAATATTACTCACCTGATTAAGCGGCATTTTTGAGCCATATGCATCGACCACTACAGGCTCCAGCATCGCAGTAGAGGCGCGTCCTGCACGAAGTCCCAAAAGCTCTGTTGCAAAATTTGCGACTGAGGCAGACATTTTACGATTTACTTCATCAAGGTCAAACATGCTCTCTCTCCAATGCCAGTATTAGTGATGATTAGTGCTAAAAAATAGTCTAAAACAAATTTGGGGTTCGTAACAAAACACCTCTATTGTGATGCTTCGGTTACAATTGTAAAGGCTCCTTGGTGCCTGAGCACCTTATCAAACCCACCTGACTCAGAAATTGAAAATACAAGAATAGGAATTTTGTTTTCCCGAGCAAGTGAAATTGCAGACGCATCCATTACCTTAAGGTCCCGCGACAACACATCCAGATAGGATAATGTATCAAACCGCGTTGCAGTTGCGTCCTTTTCAGGGTCAGCATCATAAACACCATCCACCCGCGTTCCTTTAAGCAACGCATCACAATTCATCTCAGAGGCCCGCAAAGCAGCGGCTGTATCGGTTGTGAAGAAAGGATTTCCTGTTCCTGCAGCAAAAATAACAATACGCCCTTTTTCCATATGCCGAACAGCACGCCTGCGGATATATGGCTCACAAACAGCACTAATCGGAAGCGCAGACATCACCCGTGTAGGAACGTCTTTCTGCTCAAGGGCACTTTGCATTGCAAGCGCATTCATGACTGTTGCAAGCATCCCCATATAATCACCAGTCGCCCGCTCCATACCGGCAGCAGCGCCCGAAACACCACGGAAAATATTTCCGCCACCAATAACAAGGCAAACTTCAACGCCCTGTTCAACAACGCCTTTAATCTCATCAGCAACACGCTGCACCATATCGGTATCGATGCCATAGGCTTGGGCGCCCATCAGAGACTCGCCAGAAATTTTAAGGAGAACACGTTTATGCTTGAAATCAGCCGACATTAATGAATTCCTCTGGTTGGCGTGAGTAGCGGGTCTCTTATGAGAAGAGATGCAAGCGCTACTAGTCTGACAGTGTTGTCGGTATAAAGCAAAATATTCAAACTCGAAAGACTTAGAATGCCTTAAAAAAACGCTCCACCCTTATAAATCAAGGATGAAGCGTTCACATGCGATGCCGGTAAGGGCTTATGTTACCGAAGAATAGCTTAGTTTGACAATGTAGCCGCAACTTCAGCAGCAAAGTCAGATTCTTCTTTTTCAATACCATCACCGAGAATAAAGTGAGCAAAATGGGTGAGTTTAATATCAGCTCCAGCATCCTTAGCAGCAGCTTCGATAACATTACCAACCTTAGTTTCACCATCAATAACGAAGGTCTGCTCAAGCAAAACAACTTCTTCGTAATATTTGCGTAGGCGGCCTTCAACCATTTTTTCTGCAATTTCCTGAGGCTTGCCAGACGCTTTTGCCTGTTCAATCAACACATCACGCTCACGGGCAACCATTTCAGGGTCAAGATCGTCAACTGAGATACTCGCAGGTGTTGTCGCAGCAATATGCATCGCAATCTGCTTGCCCAGACCAGACAGCACTGCGCTATCGGCAGAAGATGAAAGGCCAACAAGAACACCAATGCGGCCAAGACCGTCTGCTGTTGCGTTATGAATGTAAGGCACGATAGCACCAGATTCGACTGATACTTTTTCCATCCGGCGCAGAGACATATTCTCACCAATGGTCGCAATCTTATGGGTTAGTTCTTCTGCAACAGTGCGGCCAGTATTAGGATAATCCATCGCTTTCAGCGCTTCAATGTCACTTGCTGTTAACGCAAGGGATGACAGCGTTTTGGCAAATGTCTGGAAATCATCATTACGAGACACAAAATCAGTCTCAGAGTTAAGCTCGACAAGCGCGCCTAATGTTCCTGAAACACTGATAGCAACCAAACCTTCAGAGGCAACACGACCTGACTTTTTCGCTGCCGCAGCAAGACCTTTGGTCCGCAACCAGTCGATAGCGGCATCCATATCACCATTTGTTTCATTAAGCGCTTTTTTGCAATCCATCATGCCTGCGCCAGATTTTTCGCGAAGTTCCTTCACCAATGCAGCTGTTACACTCATCATCATTTTCCTTATTGTTCTGTGAGGTTGATGGTTAAGCAAACAAAACCCTGTTCGCTTAACCTGTCAGATGGTCTAAATACCCCTGCCCTAACGGCTTTTTTTGCGTATGTGAGCGCCAATCACAGATGACAGAACGGTATCATCCACCAGATCGTCACGCATGACACATACACCCCGCATTCCATAGGGAGGAACAAAGATAGACGTTTACTCAGCCGGTGTGTCTGCTGCTGGTTCTACTGCTGCTTCCACAGCGGCAGGCTCAACTGGTGCAGGCTCAGCAACAGCTTCAAGAGCAGGCTCAGCAGGTGCCTCAGTTGCCGCGCCGGCATCAGCGCCAGATGACATCATTTCTTGCTGAAGACCATCCAGAATAGCTGCTTGAGTGAGCTCGCAATAAAGCGAGATAGCACGCATTGCATCATCATTGCCCGGAATGGGGTAATCAACGCCATCAGGGCTTGCATTACTATCAATGACAGCCACAACCGGAATACCAAGACGATTTGCTTCAAGAACAGCAATATCTTCTTTGTTTGTATCCAGAATAAACAGAATATCAGGCAGACCGCCCATTTCCTTAATGCCACCAAGTGTCAATTCCAGCTTATCGCGCTCACGCGTTAGCTGAAGAATTTCTTTCTTTGACAGCTGCTGGATTTCATCACTGTTAAGGCGCGCTTCAAGATCGCGCAAACGGCGAATAGACTTGGAAACAGTTGCCCAGTTGGTGAGCATCCCGCCAAGCCAACGGTGATTAACATAATACTGACCACATGCTAAGGCAGTTTCGGCAATTTTGCCAGATGCAGCGCGCTTTGTGCCAACAAAAAGAACACGGCCACCCTTGGCTACCGTATCACGCAAAACAGACAGAGCGCGCGATAAAAGCGGGACAGTTTGTTGCAGGTCAAGAATGTGAATGCTGTTACGCTGGCCGAAAATAAACGGCTCCATGCGGGGATCCCAGCGGCGTGTGTGGTGACCGAAGTGAACGCCTGCTTCAAGAAGTTGGCGCATAGTAAAGCTCGGAAGGGCCATGATAGTCTCCTGTTTTCCGGTTAAGCCTCCATGAGGGAATGCGAAAGACAGAACTCTGCCTTCACCGGACGGAAACGCGGGGATTTTTTACCGCGGCTCCAGCCCTCATGTGTGATATGGGGTGGTAATTACGGGAAAAAGCGATGAATTGCAAGCAGAATAACAGGTATTTATTATCATTAGCTTGCGCTTATTTCACGGAAATCGGTTATGCCCCGAATAGATTTCAGCCGATGCCGCAATTCCCCGCTCAGTTTGAAACGATGCGCAAGCGTGACTTCGATTTCATCAGTACCATTCTGAACAAATAATTTTACCGGGGCCTTGCCGCCGCCATCCTCTTTCAAGCAGGCATGCAGCTCTTCAAGACACCCTTCATGATTTAACCAGATACCAAGGCCTGTCTGCTTTAACGCAATCGCCTCATCAAGACTTTGAACACGTTGCGCCAGAAGCCGGACAGCATCATTTTCCATCCGGGCATCAACTGTGACAAGAACCGGCGCATCACTGCCAAGCAGCGGACGGGCCTCTAGCAACACTTCTGAGAAAAAGGTGGTTTCATACATACCGCCCTTATCCGTAAACTGGACAAAGGCAAATCTATTGCCGCGCGCAGAGACGCGTCCCTGAACGGCGGTTACCTGCCCTGCAAGCTTTAGCCGTTTTTGCTCATGCCCGCGAAGGGCTGTTTCAATGTCTTGCGATCCAATAATCTTAAGGCTTTCAAGCTGTGCCTGATACGCATCAAGAGGATGTGCTGAGAGATAAAGGCCGAGCGCCTCAAATTCACGTGATAGCCGGTCTGAACTTGTCCAATCCGGGCCAGCAGAAAACCGGAATACCGGGTCAGCAACATTACCATCTTCACCGCCAAACAGACTATTTTGATCAGATTCTGCCTCCCGCCGGTAGAAATCTGCTTGCTGGGTAAGCTGATCAAGGCACTCAAACATCTGTCGGCGGTTATCTTGCAAACTATCAAAAGCGCCGGCTTTCACAAGATTTTCAAGCTGACGTTTATTACTACCTTCACGCGCCAATCTTTTGGCAAGATCCCCAAGCGAACTAAACAGGCCGTTTTCCCGGCGTTCAGCTGCCAGACGGGCCATCGCCTCAGAGCCGACATTTTTCACCGCTCCCAGAGCATATCGAATGGAAAGAGGCTTATCGGCAGGGGCTTCAACACTAAAAGAGGCTTCTGAATAATTAATATCCGGCGCGAGTACTGGAATTTTCTTATATAAGCATTCTTGGCGAAACACTGCGAGCTTTTCGGTATTGCCTGCATCAAGCGCCATTGATGCTGCAATAAATTCTACCGGATAATTTGCCTTCAGCCATGCCGTCTGGTAGCAGACCAGCGCGTAGGCTGCTGCGTGAGATTTATTAAAGCCATATCCGGCAAAAGAGGCGATTTGCTCAAAAATACTTGAAGCAAGTGTGGCACTAATATCATTCTGCTCCGAGCCACTGACAAATGTCTGCAGCTGCTGGTCCATCTCTGCCTGATCTTTTTTCCCCATCGCACGGCGCAATATATCAGCCCCGCCAAGCGTATAACCTGCAAGGTCCCGAGCGGCCTGCTGAACCTGCTCCTGATAAATCATAATGCCGTAGGTCTCTGATAATATCGGCTCAAGCAGGGGATGCATATATTCAACCGGTTCACGCTCATGCTTACGGCTGATATATGTTGGAATATTTTCCATTGGACCGGGGCGATACAGCGCCACAACCGCAATGATATCTTCAAATCTATCTGGCTTCAGCCCCCGCAGCACGTCGCGCATGCCACTTGATTCCAGCTGAAACACGCCAACCGTATCGCCTTCAGCAAGCATGTCATATGTTTTAGCGTCATCAAGCGGGATAGCATTAATATCAACCGTAGTATCCCGCCGTGCCAGCAATTCAACAGCCCGCTGGATCACAGTCAGCGTTTTCAGCCCCAGAAAATCAAATTTTACCAGCCCGACCTGCTCAACAGACTTCATATTAAACTGGGTCACAGGCATATCAGAGCGCGGGTCACGATAAACAGGGACAAGCTCAGGCAACGCCCGGTCAGCGATTACTAGGCCAGCTGCATGGGTTGAGGCGTGACGATACAGGCCTTCAAGACGCGTTGCTGTGGTGACAAGATGGGCGACCTGCTCATCTTCCTCCACCATGGCTGATAATTCGCGTTCTGATTCAAGTGCTTCTGAAATTGTTGTCGGTTTTGCCGGATTGTTAGGGATAAGCTTTGCTATCCTATCAACCTGTCCATAGGGCATATCAAGAACGCGGCCAACATCACGCAATGCAGCGCGGGCCTGAAGCGATCCGAAGGTAATAATCTGTGCAACGCGCTCCTGACCGTATTTTTCCTGCACATAGCGGATAACTTCCTCGCGCCGCTCCTGACAGAAATCAATATCAAAATCCGGCATGGAGACACGTTCTGGATTCAAAAATCGTTCAAACAGCAATCCCCAGCGTAACGGGTCAAGATCAGTAATCAGCAATGCCCAAGCAACAACCGAGCCAGCACCAGAACCACGGCCCGGCCCAACTGGTATTTCTTTATCTTTTGACCAGCGAATGAAATCCGAAACAATCAAAAAATACCCCGGAAACCCCATCTCAATAATGATATCAAGCTCTACGGCAAGCCTGTCAAAATATGGTTTCTTTGCCGCATCAGACCCATCAAAATAGTCTGAACCAGCAAGATGAGTAAGGCGCTTTTCTAGCCCGTCTTCTGAGAGCTGGCGTAATGCTGCTGCTTCATCATCTGCGCCAGTTGAGGGCAGAATTGGTTTGCGCCGGCTCACAACAAAACTACACCGCCGCGCAATATGAAGCGTATTCTCCACGGCTTCGGGTATATCGGCAAACAGAGCAACCATTTCTGCCGCCGTTTTAAAGCGATGATGGGGGGTAAAACCATTATCAGCCATGCTGGCAAGCCGCTCAGAGTTTGCAATACAAGTCAGCACACGGTGCGGGCCAAACATGTCTTCTGTTTCAAAATGACAATCATTTGTTGCCACAAGGCGGACATCTGTTGCATCAGCTATCTCGAGCAAGACTGGCTCGGCACCGCGTTCACCAGCAAGACCATGGCGTTGCAGCTCAACATAAACACGGTCGCCAAACATATCTTTCAGACCTGTCAGTCGCTGAAGTGCGAGGTCGCGTTGACCATGGGCAGCAGGTTGCCCGATAAAGCCGCCCCTTGCGCCGCCGGACAACAGGATCAGACCAGCAGAACGAGCCGCTAATGCTGCAAGTGGAATGACAGGCTGAGAGGCAGGGTCGGTTGCTAATAGCGCGTCTGAGACTAACTGACTTAAATGGATATAGCCGGCTTCTGTCTGGGCAAGCAGAACAACATTCCCCTCACCTCTTTCATCAGAAAGGGCAACAGAAACACCAATCAGCGGTTGAACACCATAATCAAGCATTTTCTGCGAGAACTCAAATGCACCAAACATATTAAAACTGTCGGTAATCGCCAGCGCAGGCTGGTTATCTGATGAAGCAAGCTTTGCAAGCTCACTAATCCGCAATGTACTTTCAGATAAGGAATAGGCGGAATGAACGCGTAAATGAATGAACGGCGCGTAGCTCATGATCCTGACCTGACTATCCTGCCCTGGCTAATGGTTAGAATATCATCCATCTGTTCAGCAAGAAGCTGATTATGCGTCACAATAAGGGCTGCTGTCCCTGTACCGCGCACAATGCGGCTCAGCGCGTCAAACACAATTTTTGCAGTTTCGGGGTCCAGATTTCCTGTTGGCTCATCTGCCAGCAGAATATCAGGCGCATTTGCCACCGCGCGCGCAATGGCAACACGTTGCTGCTCTCCGCCCGACAATAAGCCGGGGCGATGATCAGTCCGTTCCTCAAGACCAACCATAGCCAGTAAGGCAGTGGCCCGCTCATCAGCTTTTTTGTAAGTGAGACCGTTTAGCATCTGCGGAATGATAACATTTTCACGTGCCGAGAATTCAGGAAACAGCCGATGAAATTGAAACACAAACCCTATCTGTTGCCGGCGTAACATTGTGCGCTTTGCTTCTGATAATTGGGCTGTTCTGACGCCGCCAACGACCACATCGCCGCTATCAGGCCGTTCAAGAAGCCCTGCCATATTCAGCAATGTGGTTTTGCCAGCTCCTGACGGCCCAATAAGGGCTGTCATGCGGCCAGCTTCAAGACTAAGACTTGCCTTATTCAACACATTGATACGCCGGCCGCCTTGCACGAAATGGCGCTCAACATCTACCAGCTGCAACACAGATGAAGACTTACTCATAGCGCAACACCTCAGCTGGTGCGACATGCGCTGCCCGCCACGCCGGATACAGACTGGCAATAAAGCTCAACACAAGCGCCATCACAACCACCATACTGACTTCAAAGGGGTCAACAACAGCCGGTAATTTTGATAGATAGTAAATTTCTGCCGAGAATAATTCGGCGCCTGACAGCGATTCAATACCGCTTTTGATATTATCGATCTGCCAGCAGAATATCAGCCCAAGCAGTGAGCCTGCCAAAGTTCCAACAGCCCCTATACTAGCGCCGGTAATCAGAAAGACGCGCATAATCAGACTACTACTTGCCCCGAGTGAGCGCAGAACAGCGATATCCGCATTTTTCGACCGCACCAGCATAATCATTGATGAGACAATATTGAATGCCGCAACAAGAATAATGAGCGTCAAAATCAGGAACATGACATTGCGTTCAACTTTCAAGGCGTTCAAAAATGAAGCATTGCGTTCCTGCCAGTCAAACACCCTATATTTTGCGCCAAGCTGAGATTTAATAATATTGGAGACCGCCGTGATTTTTAGCGGGGCTGATGAATAAACCTCAAACCCTGAAACAATATCGCCTGTATCAAAAAACAACTGTGCGACATCTAACGGCATGAAAATAAAACTACTGTCATATTCATGCATGCCGACTTTGAAAATACCGCCGATCTTAAAGCTTCGCCGTAGCGGCACTGTACCAAAGGCTGTCACACGGCCCTTTGGCGAAAGCAACGTTATGGTATCGCCCAGCTTCAGGCGGAAGGTAAAGGCCATTGTCTCGCCGATAAGCAGAGCGCCATCATCTCTGAACGCCGCAATTGCATTCTCATCAAGGGATTCCCAAAGCGGCTTGCGGACAGCAAGATCAGACCAGGACACACCGCGCACAACAGCCCCGCGCGCCTGATTATTGGCATTTACCATAACCTGACCCTCAATTTGCGGGGTTGCAGCAATGATAGTCGGCATCTCAGATAACCGCAGCGCAAGCTTATTATAATCCTTAATGCCGCCCTCAACAGAGCTAACACCCAAATGTCCGTTCAGCCCTAAAATTCTGCCAATAAGCTCTGCGCGAAATCCGTTCATCACAGACATCACAATAATCAGGGTTGCCACCCCAAGCGTAATGCCAGCAAGTGAGAACCACGCAACAACAGAAATAAACCCTTCAGCGCGGCGCGCACGGATATATCGAAAAGCAAGTAGGCGTTCAATGGGGCTGAATATCATCAGTTATTATTATACCCTTCTGGTATGAGGTAAGTCTAAGTTTCATCAGCGTGCCTCACAGCATAGCTGACAGGTAAGATTATGATTACCCAAATTGTTCTAAAAGATGATTAAGGGCAGATTCAGGCGAAAGTTCGACCGTCTCGCCAGTCCGGCGGTTTTTAAGCTCAACATGGCCGGCATCAATGCCGCGCGGGCCAACAATAATCTGCCATGGCAATCCTATCAGATCCATACTGGCAAGCTTTGCACCGGGCGATTCAGAACTATCATCAAGCAGGATATCATTGCCAGCTTGTGTCAGCTTCTCATAAAGCATTTCACAGACGGGATCTGTTTTTGCATGGCCCGCCTTCAGATTAACAATCGCAGCATCAAACGGGCTCACTGACGCAGGCCAGATAATACCGCGCTCATCATGACTGGCTTCGATAAGCGCCCCAACAAGGCGCGAGACACCAATACCGTAGGAGCCCATATGCACGTCAATATCCTTGCCGTCAGGCCCTGACACTGCTGCCCCCATTTTAGCCGAATATTTGGTCCCGAAATAAAAGATGTGTCCGACTTCAACACCGCGGCGCGTCAACAGGTCTGCGTCCGCCACAGAACAGGTTGCCGGATCATGCATTTCATCTGTCTTGGCATAAAGCGAGGTAAAGCGCTCCACAATAGGCTCTAAATCATCTTGATAGGATATATCTGTACCCAGAGTGGTGTTTTCCCATTCTTTATCGAAAAACACGCCGCTTTCACCCGTATCAGCCAGAATAATGAACTCATGGCTCATATCACCGCCAATAGGCCCAGTATCAGCTTCCATCGGAATAGCTGTTAGTCCCATACGCTCAAATGTCTTCAAATAGGCAACAAACATTTTATTATAGGCAATACGCGCTGCTTCTTTGGAGACATCAAAGGAATAAGCATCCTTCATTAAGAACTCACGCCCTCTCATCACACCAAAACGCGGCCGCACCTCATCTCTGAATTTCCACTGAATATGATATAGATTAAGCGGCAGCGATTTATAACTGCGCAAATGCGATCGGCAGATATCGGTGACCTGCTCCTCATTTGTCGGCCCATAGAGCATATCGCGGTCATGCCTGTCCGTAATCCGGAGCATTTCGCGGCCATAATCATCGTACCGGCCAGATTCTTGCCATAATTCAGCAGGCTGTATCGTTGGCATCTTGATTTCAAGAGCGCCTGAACGGTTTTGCTCTTCGCGCACAATCTGTTCGATTTTTTCCAGCACTTTTAAGCCAAGCGGCAACCAGCTATAAATACCAGCACTTGATTGCTGTACCATACCAGCACGGAGCATTAATCTATGGGAGGCAATCTGTGCTTCTTTGGGATTTTCACGAAGGACAGGCAAGAAATACTGACTAAGGCGCATATAATAAAAACCCTTATTTAGGAGCAGACTGAAGATGTGCTTTTGCATACCTGCCCCCGGGCTCTCGTGAGCCGGGATTTTTATCAGGAATACTGAGCCTACTTTAGGCTAATTCACCTGCTAAGAGCAAGCCTCCCGCACAGGCTTGTTAGGGCAAGAAACAAGATTATGAAGCACTTATCATCCTTATCCCCTATAAGCTTCCACCCGCCAATGGCCGGCCTTTCCCCAGTGACTTGCATGTGCCCTGCTAATTCATCTAGAATAGAGGTCATTTTGTTTCCTACCCCCTCCTCTTAGGACTTTGCTGCCATGTCTCATGATACGAACCGCCCTCAGTTTCCAGGAACACGTCTGCGCCGCCTGCGCAGTTCTGCTGGAATTCGCGATATGGTGCAGGAAACCCGCCTTACAGTATCAGACCTTATCTGGCCGCTTTTTGTTGTTGAAGGCGATAAGGTAGAAGAGCCTATTGCATCGCTTCCAGGGGTATCCCGTTATTCAATTGATATGATTATAGAACAGGCCCGCTATGCGCTACGCCTTGGCATCCCCGCGATTGCGCTGTTTCCGCGCACCCCAGATGCGCTAAAAGACGCGCACGGGACTGAGGCGCTTAATCCTAACAATCTTATCTGCCGCGCTGTGCGGGCGGTCAAAGCAGAATGCCCAGATATTTTATTATTATGCGATGTTGCTCTAGACCCTTACACAGATCATGGCCATGACGGTTTGCTGGACGGCGCAAAAGTGCTGAATGATGAAACAGTAGCAGCGCTTGTTGAACAAGCCCGCACCTTGGCAGAGGCAGGATGTGACATTATTGCGCCATCAGATATGATGGATGGCAGGATTGGCGCTATTCGGGCCATGCTGGAATCAGAAGGTCATACAGATATGATGATCATGTCCTATGCTGCTAAATTTGCATCTGGCTTTTACGGGCCGTTCAGAGATGCGGTTG
>Ga0115550_1000988_pt1 | contig 22458 bp, 21 predicted proteins | sample COGITO_mtgs_1005_FD_87177 | JGI IMG/M metagenome (GOLD analysis project Ga0115550, IMG submission 87177) | Pelagic marine microbial communities from North Sea - COGITO_mtgs_100511 | ecosystem: Environmental > Aquatic > Marine > Epipelagic | place: Germany:Helgoland, sampling site Kabeltonne... | reverse complement strand
GGCAGTGATGGCGGTGATTTTTTGGTCGTCCTGCTTCATCTTCAGCAGGCTGGCGGTGGTGATCTTGCTCATAACGTTTCAGGGCTCCTAAACGTCTGCACCGGGGGCAATGATGGCAAGATCATTGGTCGGGCAGCGGGCAACCAGTTCCGCGAGCGGGGTGCCGCAGGGCAGCACCAGAGCGGGCGCAATCTCGGCCAAGGGCAGCAGCACGAACTCCCGCTCCTTCATGCCGTAGTGGGGAACGACGAGGCGCTCGTGCCCTATGATCTGATCGCCATAGAGCAGCAGATCCAGATCCAGAGTTCTCGGGCCCCAACGCTCATCCTTGCGCACACGTCCCTGTTCCAGCTCGATTCTTTGCAATTGATCCAGCAAGGCCAAAGGGCCTAGCCGGGTCGTCAGCCGCACTACGGCATTGACGTAGTCCGGCTGATCCGCAGGGCCCATGGGGCGGCTGCTGTAAAACGAGGAAGCCTGTTGCAACCGGGACTCCGGCAGCGCCGCCAGTGCGGCGACGGCGCGGCGAGCCTGACCCAGGGGGTCAGCCAGATTGGAGCCGATGGCAATGAAGACCTCGGTCATGACGCTGGTGGTCACTGCGCCGCTTTCGGTTTGCGACGGCGCGGGCGACGACGGCTGCGACTGTTGCTATCACGTTTCTCGCCGTCACCGCTGCGGGGTTCACCGGCTTGGGCATGCTCGCCGCTCGCTGGGCGGCGGGTCGCTTCCCGTTGCAGTTGCGGGCGTACGTCAGGGTTGGACTCCACATAACGTTCCCACCAGCTGGCGAGCTCGCCAAGGCCGCGCTCGACCCGGTTGCGCAGCAACAGGAAGTCGTAGGCGGCGCGGAATTTCGGGTGCTCCATGGCCCGCTCGGGATGACGGCCCTGACGGCGGGTCAGGCGCTGCTGCAGTGCCCAGATATCGCGGACATCCGTGGTGAAGCGGCGTGGTACTGCGATGATACGTACCTGATTGTCCAGCACCTCGTTGATCGCCAGCATGAAGGCGTCGTGCCAGGGCAGGCCGCTTTCGTTTTCCAGCACGCGGGCACGGGCTTCGACACAGCCCCACAGCAGGGTGGCGTAGAGGAAGGCGGGGGTGACCCGTTTGTCTTCCCGCACCCGGGTATCGGTATCGATCAGCGCCAGCTCGATGAACTGCTCGAACGGCGAGGTGCCGTGCGGGGTGAACAGGGCGGCCACTTGCGGGAACAGCGGCTGGAACAGCCCATATTCACGCATCAGCTTGTAGGTCGCCAGACCATCACCAGCCAGGAACAGCTTGAGCGTCTCCTCAAACAGACGGGCGGGCGGAATATCCTGCAGCAGCGGGGCCAGCTCCTTGATGGGGGCTGCGCTGCGCGGGCTGATGGTCATATCCAGCTTGGCGGCAAAACGCATGGCGCGCAGCATCCGCACCGGATCCTCGCGATAGCGGGTCTCGGGGTCGCCGATCAGCTCCAGTTTGCGCTGGGCAAGATCCTCTATGCCACCTTCGAAATCGTGCAGGGTGAAATCCCGGGCACTGTAGTAGAGGGCATTGACGGTAAAGTCGCGGCGCTCGGCATCCTCTTCGATGGTGCCGTAGACGTTGTCGCGCAGCAGCATGCCTTCATCAGACTGGGCCGATACATGCTTGCTGGTATTGACCTGATGGTGGTGACCCCGGAAGGTGGCCACTTCGATCACGTCACGACCAAAGACGATGTGGGCCAAGCGGAAGCGGCGGCCGATCAGGCGGCAGTTGCTGAATAGCGCCTTGATCTGCTCCGGCGTTGCGTTGGTGGCAATGTCGAAATCCTTTGGCGTTCTCCCGAGCAGAATATCCCGGACACCTCCGCCGACCAGGTAGGCATCATAGCCACCCTTGTTCAGGCGATAGAGCACCTTGAGCGCATTCTCGCTGATCTCTTTGCGCGAGATGGGGTGCTGGTCACGGCTTAAAGTACGACGCTGCCCGGTTACGTGGGCTGGGATGGGAGACTCCACCGACTGCTCGCCGTCTTCCTTGCCGAGCACCTTGCGGCAAAAGTTTGCGATCTGGGAAAAAATGGTACACCTCTTCATGACTTCTAAATTGACGGGAGGCCAAAAAATAGCGGCCTATCATAGCTCAGGCCTGACCAAATGAAAAACGATGTACTTCATTCAACAATTTCAGGCTTGGCTAAATAAAAATTTGTACTGTCTATGTCAGAGAGCCCAGGCTGATCTTCTCTCTGGATGGGACTTGTTCGAGCCTCCAGTGGGCAATACCCCAGCTAATCATCTCGTCAATCCTGCTTGCCATCAGCTCGGGTGGCGGGCATTGGCCGAGAAACTTGAGAGCCTGCCACAGGGCTGGCCTGACCTCATCCAGAGCCAGTGCCGGCGCATGGTTCTGCTTCGACAGTTTGTGGCCATCCGCCAGCACCGCCAGCGGCAGGTGTACCCAGGCGGGCACGTTTGCCCCCAGGGTCTGGTAGAGGGCAATCTGGCGCACCGTGGGCTCCAGCAGATCGGCGCCGCGCACTATCTCAGTGATGCCGCAGTCCATGTCATCTACCACTACAGCCAGGTTATAGGCATAGAGGCCGTCCCGGCGGCGGATGATGAAGTCCTCATCGGCAAGACCGGCGGGCACAGAGACGTGTCCCTGCAGCGCATCGTCGAAATGGTAGACGGGATGGCGCTGGCGCAGCCGGGCGGCGCAACCTTCTGCCGCCAGTCCCAGTGCGCGGCAGTGACCGTTGTAAAAGCCGCCACCTGCCATGATCTCGCGCCGGGTACAGCGGCACCAGTAGAGATCCCCTGCCTGATAGAGCTGCGCTATGACGTCGTCATAGCGGCCGTGGCGCTGGCTCTGGTACATCACCTCCCCATCCCACTCAAGGCCATGGGCCTCCAGTGTCTGCAGGATAAGAGGGGCGGCACCGGCCATCTCTCGTGGCGGATCTATATCTTCGATCCGCACCAGCCAGCGTCCTTGTTGCGCCCTGGCCTGCAAGAAACTGCCGAGCGCCGCTATCAGGGAACCAAAGTGGAGCGGGCCTGACGGGGAGGGAGCAAAGCGGCCTATATAAGGGCGAGTCTGGGGAGACGGGACTGTATTCACGGACATGGCAATTCGGGCAAACGGTTCATTGAGGCTGCATTCTGGGACGCCCCAGCGAAAAGCTCAATAAAAAAGGGAGCCTGCAAGCTCCCTTTTTTCAGTTATGCCAGTGGTCGGTATCAACCGGCCATCTGTTTTTCCTTGATTTCAGCGAGTGTCTTGCAGTCGACACAGAGGTCGGCTGTCGGACGGGCTTCCAGACGACGGATGCCGATCTCGATACCGCAGTGTTCGCAGTAACCGAAGTCATCGTCTTCGAGCAGCACCAAGGTCTTCTCGATCTTCTTGATCAGCTTGCGCTCACGGTCGCGGGTACGCAGTTCAAGAGCGAACTCTTCTTCCTGCGCGGCACGATCCACGGGATCCGGAAAGTTGGCTGCCTCATCCTTCATATGGTCAACGGTGCGGTCAACTTCCTGCATCAGTTGATTGCGCCAGGCTCCCAGGATCTTGCGAAAATGTGCCTTTTGTTGGTCATTCATGTACTCCTCACCCGGTTTTTCCTGGTAAGGCGCCACACCCGCAACGGCCAGGGGGCCCAGAGATTTCCTGTTTTCGCCTGTTGGCATGCCCTGTCTCCTAATTCAGCACGCTACCCGTGCCATCCATAAATTGAGGGCGACATCTATAGCAGAAGGGTAACGCGTAGGCAAACAAGCCGTACCAATTATGTTACCCACACCTACATTTATTCGCTGCCCTCGGGTAGCAGGTGACAAGATTCAAACGGGATAAAATCTTGGGCCACCATGCTCTGCACCCCAACATGGGGTCGATAGCATAAAATTTCAACCCCTGCCGTAATTGCTTGCTCAATAAGCAGACTATAGTGCGGATCTATGTGTGCTGCAGGGCGCATTCTCACGATTCCAGAGTGTAAAACCATAAATAGCAGCACGGCTCTGTGACCTGCTGCCTTCATGACCATCAATTCACGCAAGTGCTTGGCACCGCGGGCAGTGACCGCATCAGGAAAGTAGCCCATGCCGGGCTGCTCCCGCTCATCGAGCAGGGTTACCGACTTTACCTCTATGTAGCAATCCGGCTTGTCGTCATCTTCCAGCAGCAGGTCGATGCGACTGTTCTCTTCGCCATATTTCACCTCGGTGCGCAGCCTTGCATAACCAGTGAGCGGAGCCAGTGCCCTTTGTTCGATCAGCTCGCGGGCTATCTGATTGGCGCGCGCCGTGTTGACGCAGATGAAGTGGCCCGCCGGGCTCTCGGCGATCTCCCAGCTGTGGGGCAGCTTGCGCTTGGGATTGTCGGAGGTGGAGTACCAGACCCGGGTACCAGGGTCGGCGCAGCCGGTCATGGCGCCGGTATTGGCGCAGTGAATGGTGATCACCTCGCCATTGTCGAGCCGCACATCGGTCAGGAAGCGCTTGTAGCGGGAGATGAGCTGCCCTGACTGCAGGGGAGGATCGAAGATCATGGTGCGGTTCTCTCTTTTATAGGCAGGAAGCGAGGGCGATCGACTGTCACGACGCCATCTTCTCTCTGGCGCGCAGGGGCCAGCAGGCGAGCGGTTCATAGCGAACCCCGTCCGGCGTCGTGACCGACTGATAGAGGCAGAAGTGGTCTGCCTGCAACACAAAGTCAGGTGCTGGCAGATCTGCGGGGGCCTCGCACGCCTTGCGTGACAGGGTCACATGGGGGCGGTAACCCTGTTCCCCATTGCCGAGCCCCAGCTTTTCGCCGTGACGGCGCAGGGCCCTGGCCAGTACATTGAGCTCGTTGGGCCATGCTTTGGGGCCCACCCAGGCGGCCTTGGCGCGGCTAAACCAGCCGGTTTCATCGAGGGTGATGACAAGGGGTGGACAGTGCTGACGTTCTGCGGCGGCCATCAGGCGGGCAGTGGTGACCTGATCTGCTTCACCCAGAAAGGCCAGCGTCAGGTGGAGGTTTGCTTCAGGCACAGGTTGGCCGGGCCAGGGGCGATGATCACGCCAGTCGATAAGCTCGGGGGCGAGCTGTTGCAGGGGCAGGGCAAAGAAAAGTTTGGCCATCTTGGTGAGGATGCCTTTTTACGCTCATAACATGGCGTCATTCTATGGCAGCCATCGCTGCCATGTCTCGCCATCCTGTTATCCCGTTCATATCTATGGCTCGAGTGGGATGACGACCATGATGATCATCTTGCCGTCGCCTGTGCCGGCGACATCTGCTCACGGTGGCCGCGAATGCTATGGCAGAATGGGCGCCGTTTTAAGGTCGCTAACGTAAGGTGTTTGCCGCTTTGTCCCAACTCCCCATTGTTTCGGTGCTGCCAGCGCTGTTTGCCGCCATCGATGCCCATGCCAGCGTGATCCTGCAGGCCCCTCCCGGCGCGGGCAAGTCAACTCTGCTGCCGCTGGAGCTGGTGCGCCAGAACCGGCTGCCCGGTCGCATCATAATGCTGGAGCCCCGTCGACTGGCGGCGCGCAATATCGCCAGCTTCCTGGCTCGCCAGTTGGGGGAGAAAGTCGGGGAGCGCATCGGCTTGCGGGTCCGGGGCGAGAGTCGTACCAGCGCCCGGACCCGACTCGAGATTGTCACCGAGGGGGTGCTGACCCGAATGTTGCAGCAGGATCCCGAGCTCAGCGACATCTCCCTGGTCATTTTCGATGAGTTCCACGAGCGCAGCCTGCATGCGGATACCTCGCTGGCGTTTGCCATCGAGAGCCAGCAGGGGCTGCGGGATGATCTCAAGCTGCTCATCATGTCCGCCACCCTGGATGGCATGGCGCTCGAGAGTCTGTTGCCCCATGCTCCCGTCATCCGCTCCGAAGGGCGCGGCTTTCCCATCGACTATCACTACCGTCCCGCCAACCGTCAGCAGTGGCTGGATCCTCAGGTGGGCGCAGTGGTGCTGGAAGCGCTGGCCAGCCATACCGGCAGTGCTCTGGTATTCTTGCCAGGCCAGGGGGAGATAGAGCGGCTGGCGCAATGGCTGGAGGGGCGCTTGCCGGATGATGTGCGCCTGGCTCCTCTCTATGGTCGCCTCGACATGGCGGCCCAGCAGGCCGCCATCGAGCCCGCGCCTGCGGGTCAGCGTAAGCTGGTGCTCACCACCAATGTGGCTGAGACCTCCCTTACCATCGAAGGCATCAGTTTGGTCATCGACAGCGGATTGGAGCGGCGCGCCAGCTTTGATCTGAAAAGCGGCGTCACCCGGCTGGAGACCCGCCAGATCGCCAGGGCGTCTGCCACCCAGCGGGCGGGCCGTGCTGGCCGTCTCGGTCCCGGGGTCTGCTACCGACTCTGGAGCAGTGAGGTGCAGGAGCGGCTTGCCGAGCAGAGTCCGCCCGACATTCTGACCCAGGAGTTGACCGGTCTGCTGCTGGATGCCGCCCAGTGGGGGGCAAAAGTAGAAAGCTTGCCACTGCTGGACATGCCTCCCGCCGCCGCCGTGGCCAGCGCCCAGCGGTTGCTGGTCAGCCTGGGCGCCATGACGCCGGAGGGTGAGCAACAACTTACCCCCGCCGGCCGCGCCATGGCGGCCTTCGGCACGCACCCTCGGTTGGCGCGCATGCTGCTGCGAGCCCGCGAGCTGGAAACAGAGGGTCTGACAGGGATTGTCGCCGATGCGGCTTTCCTGGTGGCGCTGCTGGAAGAAGATCTGCGAGGATCGGAGCGCCTCTCCGTGCTGTTTCATCGCCGACAGGGCGCCCTGCGTCAGGGGGCGGCCCGCTGGTTTGAATGGCTTGGCGCCCGTCCTGCCAATGCGCAGGGTCAGTGGCTCGGGTTGCTCTGCGCCCTCGCCTGGCCGGATCGGATCGGCAAGTTGCGCAGTGGCAGCCGTTATCAACTCAGTGGTGGGGTGAGCTGCGATCTGGTAGAAGGTCATCCATGCCAGGGACAAGGGGCCCTGATCGCCATCGAGATGGGGCAAAACGATCGTGGCAGCCGCATCTTCATCGCCGAGCCGGTGGAGCTGGACGAGCTGGCGCGCCAGCTGCCGGAGGTGGTAAGCGAGCGCCAGTGGTTCGACTGGGACGAGCGGGAGGAGCGGGTGCGGGCCGAGCGCCAGCAGGTGATCGGCGAGCTGGTGCTGAGCCAGCGGCCGCTGACTGACCTGACCGATGAACAGAAGGGGCGCTGTTTGCTGCAGGGCATACGTCGCAAGGGGCTGCATGTGTTGCCCTGGGATGAGCAGAGTGAAGGGCTGCTGGCCCGATTGCGTTGCGCCCGCGATTGGCTGCCGGATGATGGCTGGCCTGCCATGGATGACGAAAGCCTGCTGGCGGGCCTCGAGGAGTGGCTGCTGCCTGCGGTGAGTGGCATGACCCGGCTGGAGCAGCTAAAAAGGCTCAATCTCTGCGACGTGCTGCGTCAATCCCTGTCCTGGCCGCTGCCCAAACGGCTGGATGAGGCGTTGCCGAGCCACTTCACGGCACCGACCGGCAGCCGGGTACGCATCCGTTATCAGCCGGGCCAGGCGCCTGTGATCCCGGTGCGTATTCAGGAAATGTTCGGACAAGGCACTACCCCGTGCGTGGCCGATGGACGGGTGGCGCTGGTGGTGGAGTTGCTCTCCCCGGCCCAGCGGCCGCTGCAGATCACCGCCGATCTCGCCGCCTTCTGGGCGGGCTCCTACGCCTTGGTAAAAAAAGAGATGAAGGGGCGTTACCCTCGTCACTACTGGCCGGATAACCCGCTGGAAGCCATGCCAACCAGGGTCACCAAGAAGAAGATGGGATTGCAGGATTAACCTCTCCCATTAAGGTCAGAGCCCTATCAGGGGCCTGACAACAGAGTAAAAACGAGTTCAGGGACGAAAGCCTTGGTTTTCGTCGGGTCGACGGCATGGGTCGACCGGTAATCATGCCCGTGATGGCGATATAACGAATAGCAAAGAGGATTCATGGCAACGCAACGACGCAAGCGCACCCCCAAGAAGGTGGCGCCCAAACGCACCATCTGGCGCAAGCTGTTCTGGCTTGGCTTCAAGCTCTCACTGGTGGTGGCGGCCTTCATGGTGGTATTTGGCATCTATCTCGATACCAAGGTGCGCGAGCGCTTTGACGGGGAGAAGTGGCAACTGCCGGTGATGGTTTACAGTCGTCCGCTGGAGCTCTATCCCAGCCAGCGCCTCTCCCAGGCCCAGATGCTGCGCGAGCTCAACATGCTGAGCTACAAGCAGGTGCGTCAGCCCCATACTCCGGGCGAGTACGCAGTGAGTGGCAATCGTATCGAGCTCATCCGCCGTCCATTCGCCTTCCATGACGGCGCCGACGGTGCCCGTGGCCTGCGCCTTACCTTCAGCGGCGCTCGCCTGGAAGGGATCCAGTCGCTGGAGAACCAGCGTCAACTCGGTTATGCCCAGATGGACCCGGTACTGCTCGACCGCCTCAATACCGAGGATCGGGAAGATCGTCTGCTGGTGCGCATCGCCGAGGTGCCGGACAGCCTGCTCATCACGCTGCTGACCACCGAGGATCGCGACTTTTACCAGCATGGCGGCGTCTCGCCGGTTGCCATCATGCGTGCCATGGTGGCCAACGTGCTGGCCGGTCGTACCGTGCAAGGGGGTAGTACCCTGACTCAGCAGCTGGCCAAGAACTTCTTTCTGACCCGCGAACGCAGCCTGTGGCGCAAACTGCAGGAAGCCTACATGGCGGTGCTGATCGACTACCGCTATAGCAAGGACGAGATCCTGGAGGCCTATCTCAACGAGGTCTATCTGGGGCAGAACTTCTCCCAGGGGGTATATGGCTTCGGGCTCGCCTCCTACTTCTACTTCGGCATTCCGGTCAACGAGCTGGACATAGATCAGGTCGCCCTACTGGTGGGGCTGGTGAAGGGACCCTCCTATTACGATCCCTGGCGCTTCCCGGAGCGGGCCAAGGCCCGTCGTGATCTGGTGCTCAAGCTGCTGATGGATCACGGCAGCCTGCAAGCGGCCGAGTACGAACTGGCCAGCAAGCAGCCGCTTGGCATCATTACCCGTGGCCAGATGAGCTATGGCCGCACCCCGGCCTTCATGGGCCTGCTCAAGCGCGAGATCCAGAGCCGTTTCGGGCCTGATCTGCTCAAGCAGTCCGGCCTCAAGATCTTCACCAGCCTGGATCCCATCGCCCAGCATGCCGCCGAGCAGGCGGTCGCATCGGGACTGGCACTCATCGAGAAGCAGCGTGGCAAGAAGAAGCTGGAGGCGGCCATGGTGGTCTCCGACTGGCACAAGGGTGAAGTGGTTGCACTGGTGGGGGGTCGGGATCCGCGCTACGCCGGTTTCAACCGGGCGCTGGATGCCCGCCGGCAGATTGGCTCTCTGGTCAAGCCTGCCGTCTATCTGACCGGCCTCTCCAACGGCCTGACGTTGGCGAGCCCGCTCAAGGACCAACCGATCCGCATTCGTGGCAAGGATGGCCAGATCTGGACACCGCAGAACTATGATCGCAAGTTCCGCCAGAGCGTGCCTTTGATGGATGCGCTGGCCAGCTCCCTCAACGTGCCGACCGTCAATCTGGGTCTGCAAGTGGGGCTGGAGAAGGTGGTGGACACATTGCACAAGCTGGGGGTAGAGCAGGAGATCCAGCCCTACCCGTCGCTGGTGTTGGGGGCTGTGGCCCTCTCCCCCATGGAGGTGAACCAGATGTATCTGCCCATCGCCAACCAGGGGATGACCCAGCCCTTGTCGGCCATCCGCGCCGTGGTCAACAGCGATGGCAGTGCTCTCTATCAGCATGATCAGACCGCCAAGCGGGTCACGGACGAGCAGGCCAGCTGGCTCACCCTGTTTGCCATGACCAAGACGGTGAGCCAGGGCACGGCCCGCTCACTCAACGCCAAGTTCCCCGGCGCCACCATGGCGGGCAAGACAGGCACCACCAACGAGCTGCGTGACTCCTGGTTTGCAGGGCTGGACAACAACGAGCTGGTCAGTGTCTGGGTGGGGCGTGACGACAACACTCCGGCAGGGCTGACAGGTTCCAACGGCGCCCTGCAACTGTTTAGCGGCTACATGGGTCAGCGTGGCGTCAACAGCCTTGCCATCAAGATGCCGCAAGGGGTGAGCTGGGCCAACTTCTCCCGCGCCAGCGGGGCCAGAGTAGCCAGCGATTGCCCGGGCAGCCTGCAGGTGCCTGCCAAGCTGGCCACTCTGGCCGAGCCCATGAGCTGCAGCAGCCCATCGCCACGCAGCGCACTGGATGACTGGTTCGGTGGTTTCTTCAACTGATAGATGAAACGGGCAGCGCAGGCTGCCCGTTTGACTGGAGTCCTTATGTCTTTGCCATTGTTTGACGCCATCCACCATGTGGCCATCATCGCCAGCGACTATGACCGCTCGCGTCACTTCTATCACCAGGTGTTGGGACTGCCCATCATTGCTGAAACCCTGCGTGAGGCGCGCCAATCCTGGAAGCTGGACTTGGGGCTGCCCGATGGCAGTCAGCTGGAGCTGTTCAGCTTTCCGGCCCCCCCTGAGCGTCCCTCAAGCCCGGAGGCCTGTGGCCTGCGCCATCTGGCGTTCAGGGTGAACGACCTGGACAGGGTCGTGCGGCATTTGCAGCATCATCAGATAGAGGTGGAGCCGGTGCGGGTGGATGAATGGACCGGCAAGCGCTTCACCTTCTTCGCCGACCCGGACGGTCTGCCGCTGGAGCTGTACGAGGTGAGCTAGCGTTTCTGTGATGCCGTCGCTACCAGTAAAAAAGCCGCCCAGTCTGTGACAAGGCGGCTTTTTCCATTGTGGGGTCAAGTTCATCAAGCCGTGGTCAGCAGCGCCACTGCGACAGCCATGACCACTATGCCGACCCAGCCGATGGGCTTGAGGCGCTCGCCAAACAGCAGCAAGCCACCAAGCGCCGTACCGAGAATGCCGATGGCACCCCAGGTGGCATAAGCGACAGCAAGGTCAATCTTGCCGGTACCCACGGCTTCGGAAAGCAGGGTGAAGGCGCAGAGCACCAGCAGAATACCGAAGAAACCCCAACCCTTGTGACGAAAGCCCACCGAGCGATTGATCGCCATGTTGGCGCCAATATCCAGCAGGGCGGCGCCGAGTATGATGACTATCGGGCTCATACCGCACCTTCAATCTTGACGGGGGCAATGGGTCTGCGGTGACGGGGGGCCGGATCATCATGGGTCTCGCCCATTGTCACCATAACAATACCCACTATTGCCAATGCCAGACCTATCAACTCCTGAGTGTTGAGGTCATAACCCAGGAACAGGATGGAGATGATGGTGATCAAGCCGATCCCCAGTCCTTCCCACAGGGCAAACGCAATACCAATGGAGATTGTTTTGGCGGCTTTGGCCAACAACATGTAAGAGACGGTGATCAGGATCCACATCGGCAGATAGTTGATCCAGCCGGCATCATTGGCGGGGATCATGGCCATGCTTGAGGTGCCCGCGACCTCGGTGAAAATGGCTGCCGTCAAAAATATTCGAGCTAACAGCATTCGACTGAGTAACATAAAATTTCCTTCTGTGGCTGAGACGGATGAGAGGATAACCCTAGTGATACTTGAGTCAGGAATCGCTGAGCGTCGGTTATTCAGACGCTAATGGTTTGCCTTGCCAAACGGAGGCGAGGTAATGTGAACATCGGATATTCTGCCATCAGCCCGCTGTCATGAAGCTTTATCAGATACAACTCTTTGTCGAATCAGCTAACAGTGGCTCCATTGCCAACACGGCTCGTCGTCTTGGCAAAAGTCGCAGTGCGGTCAGTACGGCGATTGCGGCGCTGGAGGTAGAGCTTGGCGTCGAACTTTTTGAACGGGGGGCCAACCAGAGTCGACTGACCGAGATCGGTGAGCTGGTGCTGGATGATTGCAAGCGGCTGTTGCAGGCTGCCAACAGCCTCAAGCTCAAGTGCGAGCACTATGCCTCCGGTGCCGAGGTGGCGCTGCGGGTGGCGCGGGATGATGCCATTCCCGAGCTGGTGTGGCGCGACATGCTGGGGGCGCTGCGCCGCCAGTTTCCCGGCACCAGTATCTCGCTGGTGCTGGCTTCTCCCCCTGAACTGCCAGCGCTGGTGGAGGAGGGGTTTGTCGATGCCGCCTTCGGTCTCATCACGGAGGAGCAGGAGCGCAGCGGCCTCAATATCGATGTGCTCAATCCTATCCGCACCCTGATGGTGGTGGCGCCGAGCCACCCGCTGGCCAGTCTGAAGCGGGTACTGCAGCAGGACTTGACCGGCCATACTCAGGTCACCCTCTCCTACGTGGACGAATTTTCGGTCAAGAGCCTGCTCCCCATAGGGGGTCAACATATAGGTCTGTCGAGCTTCGAATTGATGCGGGATGCTGTGCTGGATGGACTGGGGTGGGCCGTGCTGCCTTCTCCCTTGATCCAGAGCCAGCTGCGGCAGGGGGAATTATTGACCCTGAAGCACAAATTCAGTCTGCAGTGGCGTGACTACGGCGTCTATCTGTCGGAAAACGCCTATCATGGCAAGGTACTGGCGTGGCTGAAGAAGGCCATTCAGGCCTACCTTGAACCTTTTGAATAAGCTGGCAAGCGTCATGCCTTCTGGCCATTGGCGAGGGGGAGAACGCAGCGGGTTCTTGTGATCCATCACGGCATGATGGTACATACTGTCAATACACTCATGCAGCGCCTGGAGGCGTGAACGATATGAGCAGTGCCCAAGACAAGGACGAAATCTGGCTGGATGACGACATCATAGAGCTGGATGATGATGAGGCCGTGGTGGTCAAGGCGATCAACCCCTGGAAGGTGCTGATCGTGGACGATGAACCGGACATTCATCATGCTACCCGATTGGCGCTTTCCAACATTCAATACAAGTCCCGCCCCCTCGAACTGCTCAATGCCTACAGTGGCGCCGAAGCGGCTCAAATGCTGCTGGCCAATCCACGTATCGCCCTCATCTTGCTGGATGTGGTGATGGAGACCGAAGATGCCGGTCTACGACTGGTACACCAGATCCGCAATGAGATGCACAACAGCCTGGTGCGCATAGTGCTGCGCACCGGCCAGCCCGGTCAGGCCCCTGAGCAGCGGGTGATCCTCGATTACGACATCAACGACTACAAGACCAAGACTGAGCTGACGGTGCAGAAGCTTTTCACCACTGTCATAGCGTCTTTACGCTCCTACGAGACTCTCTGCGCCATCGACAAGAGTCGCCAGGGGCTTGGCAAGATCCTGGAAGGCGCGGGGGATCTCTATCATCTGCACTCCCTGCGGGAATTTGCCTCCGGCGTACTGAAACAGATCAGCGCCATTCTGGATGTCGGCACTGAAGGGGCCATCTGCGTCGAGCGCAGGCCCGACTCTCAGGAACTGGAAGTGCTGGCGGCCACTGGTGACTATGAATCTCTGCTCAATGGTGTATCCCTTGCTGCCTTTCCTGCGTTGAACGACTCTGTGATGAGTGCGCTTGCCAACCGTCGAAACCGCTTTGAGCACCCGCAAGATGCCCTCTATATCGCGGCCCAGAATGGTCGCGAGTTCGTGCTCAACTTCACGCCGACCCAACCTCTCGATCCTCTGGAGTGCGATCTGCTGGATGTATTTTGCCAGCGGATTTCAGCTGCTTACGACAACCTCTATCTCTACAACCAGCTGCTGCGTGCCCAGGAGGCAACAGTGGTGGCGCTCGCTGCGCTGGCGGAGTTTCGTGATTCTGATACCGGTGAACATGTGCTGCGAGTACAGAAACTCTCCGATGCCATAGTGGCCGAGATGCAGCAGGCGGGTGCTTACCCCAATGAACTGACCCCTGGCTTTGTCGACATGATCGGCATGGCCAGCATATTGCACGATGTCGGCAAGGTCGGCACACCGGACCACATTCTGCACAAGCCTGGCCGGTTCGAGCCGGATGAGCGGGTCATCATGGAGCAGCATGCAGACATAGGGGCCAGCATATTGCACAAGGCGGGTGAGATGGTGGAAGGCACCAGCTACCTGTCGCTGGGAGCCGAGATTGCCCGTGGTCATCACGAGCACTTCGATGGCAAGGGCTACCCGGAGCAGTTGGCCGGCCAGCAGATCCCGCTGTCGGCCCGTATCGTGGCCGTGGTCGATGTGTTTGATGCTCTGCTCAGCAAGCGCCCCTACAAGGAGCCCTGGTCGCTGGCGCAGACCATGGAATATATCCAGTCCCGCTCCGGCAGTCAGTTCGATCCGCATGTGGTCCAGGCGCTCAATCGGCTGGTGACGGAGTCGCGATTGCCATACGAGTTGTGAGCGTGACAGTGCTGGCGAAAAAGCAGAAGGGGCCATCAGGCCCCTTCTGCTTTGGTCTCTGTAGCGATTTTTTATAGGTTGCAGTTAGCGCAGGGCATGGCGCGATCTCGGTTGTCGCTTTCGAAACGGCAACAGTATGAGGCCGAGCAGCAGGTCTCCCAGCAAGGCCGCGATGAACCCCACCGACATGCCACAGATGATGGCGGACTGTTTGAGCGGCACCAGATAGCTGTAGTTTTGCAGGGTATCTTGCCAGAGTTGGGGATCGGCGCGCAGCAGCAGGTGTGTCAGTTGCTGATACCAGGGATGATCCTTGAAAGCACTCTCCTGCAACAGCATCTGCTGCTGGCTCACCAGGTGTTGCAGACTGACGGCATCCCGGGCGAATACGGGGTCTGGGTTGGTGCGATAGTGGTTGACCAGGGCGGTCAGATCGCCGTTGAAGTGCTGATCCGCCGTGCCCTGAAATGGCACCAGGCTGAGGTTGGCCTGTTGCAGGCGTGCATCCAGCCGCTGGTAATAGAGGTCGATCAGACCCGGTACCTGAACGCCGGCCAATAAACCCAAGGCAAACAGCATAATGCGAAGGTAGCTGCGCATATTCCTCATCATCTCGTTAAAAAAGAGCTCTCATACTAGCTGCAAGCCTGGTTCAGACCAAGGTAGTGTTCCGTCATCCAGTGGACCTTGTGTCGATATGGCGGCTTCACAGCCCGGTTGTAATAGCGCCTTGTCCGGTTATCCCCTCTCCAATGTTAAGGATTCAAATCGCGCCCATTATGTTCTAGAATGCCGCGTTTTTTCCGGGAGAGGAGAGTCTGCATGAGCAAGTTCGTGCCGTGCTATTTGATTGGGGGCCTCATTGCCATCAGTTGGGCCGCCTTGCCTGCCCATGGCCCCTGGGATCAGTGGGATCTTGCCGTCTTTCATCTGGTCAATGGCTGGCTGGGCCAGTCTTCGTTGTGGGCCGATGTGGTGGCCGTGACCAATAATCGTCTGTTTGACCTGATCGTATTGGGCTGCATGGGGCTCATCCTGGCGATGTGCTTCTTCCGTTCTGAGGATGGGGATCGTCGTCGCCTTGTCGCCATGGGGATCGTCATGTTGTTGGGGGCACTGGTTATCAACCAGTTTGGTCACCTGCTGCCGGTCAGTCGTCCCAGTCCGACCCTGACCGTTGCGGATGCACTACGAGTCACCCAGCTCAGCGCGATCCCGACCAAGGATTCCTCCAGCGACAGTTTCCCCGGCGATCATGCCCTGTTTTTGATGATCTTTGCCGGTTTCGCCCTGCGTTATCTGCCACCCTGGGCAGGGGTGCTGGCCATCTTGATGGTGCCGCTGTTCTCGGCGCCCCGTATTTTGTCTGGTGCCCACTGGTTGACGGATGTCTATGTTGGCGCCTTGGGCCTGACTCTGCTCTGTTTGCCCTTGTTGTTGCTGACTGGGCTGTCGGATGCGCTGATCGGCTGGCTTGCCTCCCGGCTGTCTTTGGGGCCACGACGACGCAGTACCGGGCATCCGTCCGATTAATATCAAAAAAAGAAGGTCGGTTTACACCGGCCTTCTTTTTGGCTACTGCCCATCGATGACTGTGGTCGTCGCGAAATGACCATGACTACCACCGATGGCCCCAGGCCTGCTGGCCCTCATGGATAAGTATTAGCAGAGTCATTCGAACTCGCTTGCCCGAGCTTTATCCAGACAATCGTTTGCATGGGGGCGTGATTGATTCTGGTCAGGACTTTTAATTTCCGCTGCCTTAGAATCGCCGGCCCTTGCAGGAGAGGTCGGTATGCTAATTAATCTTTTACGCCTGATATTCATCATGTGCGCCCTGGCGTTCGTTTTCATGCTGGTACGGGCCTGGTGGCATAAACGGCAACAGGGCTCACTGGAGCCAACCCCGTTCTGGCCGGTGGCCGCCATCGGATTTGTCGCCAATTTTCTCGATACCCTGGGGGTTGGCAGCTTTGCCGTGAAGACAGCCTGCTTCAAGCAGTTCAAGTTGATCGACGATCGGCTGCTACCCGGTACCCTCAATGGCCAGTGCGTGCTGCCGACGGTTGCCCAGTCCCTCATCTTTATCGGCGTGGTCAAGGTGGACCCGATCACGCTTATCAGCATGATGGTGGCAGCCGCTGCGGGGGCGGCCTGGGGGGCGCGTCATGTGGCTTCATTTGATCGTCAGACCATACGGCTGGTGATGGCTGTCTCTCTGCTGGTGGTGGCCGGCCTCATCTTTGCGGGCTTGCTGGGTCTGTTCCCCCTCGGCGGCGATGCCATGGGGCTGACAGGTTACAAGCTGGGAATTGCCCTGCTCGGCAATTTCATCTTCGGGGTCTTGATGAATGTGGGGATCGGGCTGTTCGCCCCCTGCATGACGCTCGTCTATCTGCTGGGGATGAACCCCATGGCGGCGTTTCCCATCATGATGGGATCCACCGCCGTGCTCAGCGTCTTCTCGGCAGGCACCTTCATTCGCAAGGGGGCCTTTGATGCCAGGGCCGTGCTGGCGGTGGCAATTTTTGGCCCCATCGGCGTGGTGCTGGCTGCCCTGCTGGTACAGTCCATGGACATGGAGATGTTGAAGTGGCTGGTGGCCTTTATCGTCATCTATACCTCCTGGACCATGTACGCCTCCTGGCGGGCAGAGCGACGCAAGGCTCAACCCCGGCTGGTGGAGATCGCAGGTTAGCCTGGACCAGTGCCGCCTCGGCTTTGGCCCCCAGAAACACATAGAGCCCCAGTGCCAGCAGCAGTCCCACGGCACATCCCATCACACCTACCGCAGGCCAGAGCAGTTCGCTCTGGCCAAGCGACCCTTTGAACAGCAGCAACAATCCCTCTATGGAGACCGCAATCAGGATGGCGGCGATAAAGCGGGTGATGGTGCGGCGAACGGCGCTGTGGCGAAAGATGTCCTTATGCAGCAGCACCTCCTCCTCCAGAATCGTCTTGCCCAGATCGAATACCGCCAGCGCTAGGGTCAGGAATATGATGGCGCTAAAGGCACCTAGCTGGTTCTGCTGCTCCCCGCACAGCAGCAGATAGAGCTGCTCCAATCCATGCCATATCAGGGTGGCGACGATGAGAAACAGCGCCATGCTCAGCACCACATAGACAGCCTTGAACCAGGGCATGGCGCGGCGCCGCTCACGATCGCCCATCAGCCAGGCAATCAGCTGATTGAGGCAAAGTGTCAGTTCCCGACCATGACCCTGCACAACCAGACGTAGCTGAGCCTGTGGCGCGGGTACGGGGGGAAGGATCCTCGCAGACTCACGGCTCTGGCCTATGGTCAGAATAAAGGGGTAGCCCTTTAGGGAATCACGGGGGGCGGTGAGCAGCCCCAGCAACAGGGGGGCCAGTTCGGTTTCGTATTCCTGATAGCGCCGCAGCACATCGATGGGGCTCATCTCTGCCATATGGACCTCGGTCAAGTGGGCTCCTGCTGAAGATGTGCAAATAGTGGGCCCGTTTTATGACAGGGATGGTATGGGATATTGCACCAGGAGATGACAAAACAGAGGGGGTGAGCGGGGAGCTGCACCAGAATGAGGCGCTGGGGGACGTCAGACACATCAGATAGAGAAAAGGGCCCGCAAAGGGCCCTCTCATTAATCTCTGGCTGGATTAACCCGCCAGTTTGGCGAAGCTGCGTTCGGCGGCGGCCAGGGTATGTTCGATCTCCTTGTCGCCGTGGGCCAGTGACAGGAAGCCTGCCTCGTAGGCACTCGGCGCCAGGTAAACACCCTCTTCCAGCATCAGATGATAGAAGCGCTTGAAACGTTCCATGTCGCAGCGGGTCACCTGCTCATAGCGGGTGATCTCCGGCTCGTCGGTAAAGAAGAAGCCGAACATGCCGCCCACATAGTTGATGGCGAGCGGGATGCCGTGCTTGGCGGCAGCGGCTTTCAGTCCCTCGGCAACCCGGGCCGTCTTGGCATTCAGCTGCTCATAGAGCCCAGGCTCCAGCAGCAGATCCAGCATGGTCAGGCCAGCGGCCATGGCGACCGGGTTGCCGGAGAGAGTACCCGCCTGATAAACCGGACCGGTCGGGGCTATATGCTGCATCACCTTCTTCTTGCCGCCGAAAGCGCCAACCGGCATGCCGGCACCGATGATCTTGCCGAGAGTGGTAAGGTCCGGGTCTATGTTGTAGTAACCCTGAGCACCGCGCAGCGAGACACGGAAGCCGGTCATCACCTCGTCTAGGATCAACAGGGCACCAAACTCGTCGCAGATGGTGCGCAGCCCTTCCAGAAAACCGGGCACAGGCGGGATGCAGTTCATGTTGCCGGCGACCGGCTCGACTATGATGCAGGCGATATCGCAACCGTACTGGGTGAAGGCTTCGCGCACCGAATCGAGGTCGTTGAACACGCAGGTCAGGGTGTGTTTGGCAAAGTCGGCCGGCACGCCCGGGCTGTTGGGCTGACCCAGGGTGAGTGCGCCGGAGCCGGCCTTGACCAGCAGAGAGTCGGCATGGCCGTGATAGCAGCCTTCAAACTTGACGATCTTGTCGCGACCCGTGTAACCGCGAGCCAGCCGGATGGCGCTCATGGTTGCCTCTGTGCCGGAGTTCACCATCCGCACCTGCTCCATGGACGGCACAATCTGGCGTACCTTCTCGGCCATCAGCACTTCGATCTCGGTGGGCGCACCATAGCTCAGACCCTTCTCCACTGCCTTGATGACGGCAGCCTTGATGGCCGGGTGGTTGTGACCGAGCAGCATGGGGCCCCAGGAGCCGATGTAGTCCACATAGGCCTGACCATCCACGTCATAGAGGTAGGCACCATCGGCGTGATCGATGAAGCGGGGTGTACCGCCGACCCCATTGAAGGCGCGGACCGGTGAGTTGACGCCACCGGGAATGGTCTGGCGGGCCTGTTCAAACAGCTGATCTGATTTTGACATGGATCATCCTTAATGGGATTTTGGTCGTCGCACAGGCGCAGGCGGCCTATTGCGGCTCGGCAGCCTGGGGGAGCTGGAGTATGCTTTGCGCTCTCGTTACCTGGTCCAGGCCTGCCCCGTGCTAAATGAAACGGGCCGACTATAGCAGAAAGGCTCTGTGCTGGGCAGCAGGGCTGTCTGCCTGGTGCTCCTCACCAGGCAGACAAATGTGGCCTTTCCAACATGGTGCAACAAGATGGCACAACAAGTTATCTCCTCTTCTGACGCTCCCTCTTATCCACGCAGCCCCGCCTTGCTGCGGATGATCCATCAAGACAAGATGCCACTGCTGGTGTTATTGCTGGCGGCCCTGGTCGGTACCTTGGCAGGGTTGGTGTGCGGGTTGTTCGAATCCGGTGTGCACTGGCTGGCCGAGCAGCGACTCGAGCTGCTGGCCGACCGTCCCTGGTGGCAGCTCGGCCTGCTCGGATTTGGCTTCAGCGCCTTGTTGGGCTTTGTCGGTTACTTCCTCACCCATGCCTTTGCTCCGGAAGCGGGCGGCTCAGGGATCCCTGAAATCGAAGGGGCCATGGATGATCTGCGTCCGGTGCGTTGGTGGCGGGTGCTGCCGGTCAAGTTCTTCGGCGGCATCTGTACCCTGAGTTCCGGCATGGTGCTGGGACGGGAGGGACCCTCGGTGCAGATCGGTGGCAACCTTGGCAAGATGGTGGCGGATATCTGCCGGCTACCCAAGGAGCATGGTCATGCTTTGCTGGCCGCCGGTGCCGCGGGTGGTCTGGCCGCCGCTTTCAATGCACCGCTGGCCGGGATCCTGTTCGTGATGGAAGAGATGCGGCCGCAGTTTCGCTACTCCTTTCTGGCCATCAAGGCGGTGGGGATCTCCGCCATCATGGCTACCCTGATGCTGCAGAACATGAAAGGGCAGGGGGCGGTGATCACCTTGCCCCACTACGATGCCCCTGCACTGAAGGCGCTCTGGCTGTTCCTCTTTATGGGGGCTACCTTCGGGGTGCTGGGTTTTGTCTTCAACAAGCTGGTGCTGGCCTGCCAGGATGGCTATCTGGCACTGCACCAGAACAAGCGTCATCGCTTCGTGGCCATCGGCATGCTGGTGGCAGGGACCTTTGGCGTACTGTCGCTGTTTGCGCCATCGGTGACAGGCGGAGGGACAGAGCTCATCCCCCATCTGATGGGCGGAGAGTATGCAATGGCGACCCTGTTCCTCATATTCTCTGTACGGCTGGTGGCCACTCTTATCTGCTTCTGCTCTGGCGCCCCAGGTGGCGTGTTTGCTCCGACTCTGGCCCTTGGCACCCTGTTTGGTGTGGTGTTTGGTCATCTGTTTCATGCGGCTTTTCCGGAGCTTGGCATCGAACCCGGCGCCTTTGCCATCGCCGGCATGGGGGCCTTGTTTGCCGCCACTGTGCGTGCTCCCATCACGGGGATAGTGCTGGTGACCGAGATGACCGATAACTATCAGCTGATCCTGCCCATGATGATCACCACGGTCGGAGCAACTCTGGTGGCCCAGTGGCTGGGGGGGCGCCCCATTTATTCCCAGATCCTGGAGCGAACTTTACGGCTTGCTGCGCGTCAAAAGCGGGGAGACAGCGGCGCTACTGCCAGTTAACTCCTTGTATGTCAGCGCGAATCCGGTTGGGTCGCGTATAGTGAAGGGAGCATGGCCGCTGTATGGCGTAGTAACAAAAGAGGCCTTATGTCCCAGATATTGAAGTTGTTGACTGTGCTGTGCGTGGGGGCGCTCATCGGTTATTTCGTCGGCAATCGACAGGAGCTGGCCCAGAGCAGCCTTCTGACGGTGCAGCAAGAAACCCTGGAGCGTCAGGGCAAGGCGATAGGCCAGCTCAAGAGCGACCTTGCCATCAAGGAGACCCTGCTGGCCACACAGAGGGCCGCGTTCGAGCAATTGCAAAAGACACTCAAGGAGCAGGAAGCCCAGGTGCAGGAGCAGAAGCGCCAGTTGGCCTTCTTCGAGCGGATCATGCGACCCACGGGTGAACAGGTAGGGGTGGTGATCGATAACCTCACATTGCAGGAGACCAGCATCCCCGGCCGTTATCACTACCGCTTGGCGCTGACCCAGCCGGCCAAGAAGCGGGAACTGTTCCGCGGCCAGGTACAGATAAAGGTAGAGGGCAGCCTGGGTGACAAACCAAAGACCCTCGGTAGCCGTGAGCTTGGCATGAAAGTGGGCGAGGGGCGCTATGCCTTACGTTACTTCCAGCTGCTGGAGGGCAACTGGCAGCTGCCGGAAGGCTTTATACCGGACCGGGTGCGTGTCACTATTGGCAAAGAGGGCAGACAGCCGGCCCAGGAGCTGCTGGCCGAATGGGGTGACGTGATCAAACCCCTGGTGGTTGCTCCGTCTGCGCCTGCTGCGCAGTAAGAAGATTGGTGAATACTTGAACTAAACAGTCGGGTATTAGATAATTTCGCGGTTTCCATGTTTGTGGATTTAACGGTTGTGAGGTCAGTAATGAGTGCAGTAGCAGAAGCCCCGTTGCCAATCCAGATGACGGATGCGGCAGCCAACAAGGTGAAGAACCTGATCACCGAAGAAGAAAATCCCGAGCTCAAGCTGCGGGTGTACATCACGGGTGGTGGCTGCTCCGGTTTCCAGTACGGTTTCACCTTTGATGAGAAGATCAATGAAGGGGACACTGTGGTCGAGAAGAGTGGCGTCACCATGGTGATCGATCCCATGAGCCTGCAATATCTGGTAGGCGGCAGCGTGGACTACACCGAAGGTCTGGAAGGTTCCCGCTTCACCGTGACCAACCCCAATGCCAGCACGACCTGTGGCTGTGGTTCCAGTTTCTCCATCTGATGTGTCGTAACAGCGCGATTGAAGGGCCCAACAGGGCCCTTTTCTATTTATCCCTCTCTGCCTTCCTATATAAAGTGTCGCATCCTTATAAAGGCATCAACGGAGTTCTTGGCCTGTAAAAGGGGGACGGAGCTTCTTCTGAAGCACATAAATGGATGCATCTTGCACGATCTGGCTGTTGATTAAACACTTGAACGTCTTCCTCAATAAAACACAGTGTTTTTGCTTGCCAGAAAGATTCAGCTCCCTATAATGCGCCCCTACCAGCACGGCGGAACACGCCGAACTGACGAGCCAGCTTCCTTGCGAAGCCGGCGCCGAAAGAAAAGCGAAAACAACCGCTTGACTTTCTAAGTGAGGAGCGTAATATGCGCCTCCTCAACGCGATAAGCGTGACGCTCTTTAACAATTTGAATCAAGCAATCTGTGTGGGC
>Ga0115550_1000984_pt1 | contig 22495 bp, 18 predicted proteins | sample COGITO_mtgs_1005_FD_87177 | JGI IMG/M metagenome (GOLD analysis project Ga0115550, IMG submission 87177) | Pelagic marine microbial communities from North Sea - COGITO_mtgs_100511 | ecosystem: Environmental > Aquatic > Marine > Epipelagic | place: Germany:Helgoland, sampling site Kabeltonne... | reverse complement strand
GATGGTGAGATCAAATTTTTTCATGTAAGAAGCGCTAGTGATGTCGTTGAAAAAGAAAATCAATTATCTGCTATGCGTTCTATTAATTCTGAATTCAAAACAATCGATAAAAAAATACAGCAACTCTTAGCTCCTATTTCTAAAGAATATGATGTCGCTATTAACGCTAAATTTTCGATTGGAAACGTAAAAAATGAAATCGATAAATACATCAAAGAAACTCAACCAGACATTATTGTTTTAGGGAAGAAAAAATCGACCTCTTTTAGTTTCATTGGAGATAATCTTACAGATTTTATTCTAAAAACACATCGTGGTGTTATCATGATCTCTTCTGTAAATACTAATTTAGAACCTGGCAAAGAAATAACTCTAGGTATTTTAAATGATACAAAACCATCTTCGAGTTTAGATTTTGCAGATGCGTTAATTAAAAATTCTCAAAAGCCTTTAAAATCATTTAAAATTGTAAAAGGTAAAGATTCCTTTGAAGGAGCAGCAACGTCTACTAAAGAAAAGATAGTAGAATTTGTCTTTGAAAAAAATGACAATTCTATTAAAAACCTTTCTAATTATGTCTCAAAAAATAATATTAACTTATTGTGCGTAAATAGAGGTGATCAAAACCATAAAAACAAAGCAGATGTAAAAGATCTCATAGGGAAAATAAATACCTCTCTTTTGATCTCTGCTGATGAAAACATACATTAAGTACATAATGAAACTTACAATATTATGAAAGCACATACACAAGAAACCCAAGCTGCAATAACACCAGATGCAGCCATAGATTTACTAAAAGAAGGAAATCAAAGATTTCAAACAAATAAAGAAGTAAATAGAAATTTATTAGAACAAGTAGCCGAAACAAGTACAGGGCAATATCCGTTTGCAACAATACTTCACTGTGTAGACTCTAGAGTCTCAGCAGAATTAGTTTTCGACCAAGGAATTGGTGATATATTTAGCATTCGTATCGCAGGAAACTTTGTAAATGAAGATATTCTGGGAAGCATGGAATTCACTTGTAAATTAGCAGGTACTAAAGTAATTGTCGTTTTAGGACATACAGCTTGCGGAGCTGTAAAAGGAGCATGTGATGATGCTAGATTGGGTAATCTAACTACACTTTTAAGTAAACTAAAACCAGCTGTAGAAGCGGTTTCAGAACCTTCTGATGCAAATTTACGTAATTCTAAAAACATTGACTTTGTAAATAATGTCGCTGAGAAAAATGTTTATATGACCATCAATAATATTAGAATGAAAAGTCCTGTTCTTCAAGAAATGGAAGAATACGGAGACATTAAAATTGTTGGTGCTATGTACGATATCAAAGATGGATCTGTAACTTTTTACGAATAAAATTTAATGAAGAAACTTTTACTAATTATCTCATTTATGGCTATTCCTTTTGCTGGGAAAAGTCAAGATAGCAATTTAGGAAATTGGTTAATTTATATTGGAAGCAAACAGTTAAATACTAAATGGAATCTTCATCACGAAATTCAATATAGAAATTACAACGCCGGTGGAGATTTAGAACAACTATTATTAAGAACCGGTTTAGGCTATAAAATTGGTGAAAAAAGTAATGTATTACTCGGTTATGGATACATCAATTCTGAAAATTACACCGGAATTTCCAATGAAAAAATAACCATAGAAGAGCATCGTATTTTTCAACAATTTATTACTAAAAACAACATTGGAAGTCTAAGTTTACAACATCGGTATCGTTTTGAACAACGTTTTGTTGAAGGTGATTTTAAAACCCGTTTTCGATATTTCTTAGGAATAAACCTTCCTTTTAAGGATTCTAAATATTATGCTTCTGCCTACAATGAGATTTTCTTAAACGGTGAATCTAATGTCTTTGATAGAAACCGAATTTATGGTGGATTAGGCTACAAAATAAAAAAAGGAGTTAAGATAGAGCTGGGCTATATGAGTCAGGTTTTTGAATCCTCAAGTAGAGATCAAATTAACATCATCACTTTTGTAAATTTCTAATTCTACAAAAAATAAAAAATTAATAAAAACCAATACATCTCGTATTGGTTTTTATTTGGTCTAAATTTGTTATTTTAGAAGCAACATCAACCATTCATTTTTATGAAAAAATTATTTTCTAACTTTAAGGGCGACCTTTTTGGAGGTATTACTGCTGGTATTGTAGCCTTACCCTTAGCGTTAGCTTTTGGCGTCTCTTCTGGTTTAGGACCCGATGCTGGTTTATACGGAGCTATTTTTATTAGTTTTTTCGCCGCTCTTTTTGGAGGAACAAGTACCCAGATTTCTGGACCAACAGCTCCTATGACTGCCTTAAGCATGGTTGTTATTGCAGGAATTATTGCTGCAAATGACGGTGATGTAGACAAAGCACTTCCAGCAATTTTAACTGTTTTTTTATTAGCAGGAATTATTCAAATCGGATTGGGGTTAATTGGTTTGGGTAAATACATCAGGTATATTCCATATCCTGTGGTTTCTGGTTTTATGACTGCTATTGGATTAATGATTATTCTTACACAAGTAGCACCTTCTCTTGGTTATAACGCAAAAGAAGATATTGAGTTTGTAGAAACTTTTAAAGCAGAAGCCGAAGAATTAATTTTAGAAAACATCCTAAAAGAAGAAGCTGGTGAGGGTATTTTAGTTTTAGAAAATTTTAGAGAAACCGTTTATAGAGCCGAAAAAATAACCTCTAAAGATATTTTAAGAGAATCTCAAACACTAGCTGCAAACAAAGCTTCGGGTGTTTTAGGAGCTGTACGAGTCTTTTCAAGAATGATTCAAAATATAAACCTATTAGAGTTAGCTTTATCGGTAGGTACCATACTCATTATTTTTGGTTTTAAACGAATCACTACTAAAATTCCAAGTACGCTGGCTGCCTTAGTCGTCATGTCTGGAATCTCTGTTGCATTTGATTTAAAATACAAGCCTATTGAAGAAATTCCGTTCGGTTTTCCAATGCCTAATTTAGAGATCTTTTCTTCCTTTAGTTTTAGCTCGGTTTCTCCTTATATTTTTACAGCATTAACATTGGCTATATTAGGAGCGATTGATTCTTTACTAACAAGTGTCGTTGCAGATAATATGACCAAAACAAAACACAAGCCCAATAAAGAATTAATCGGGCAAGGAATCGGAAATAGTATTGCCTCCATTTTTGGAGGAATTCCAGGTGCAGGGGCAACTATTAGAACTGTTGTAAACATTAATGCAGGAGGAAAAACAAAACTTTCTGGAATGATTGCTGGTGTCATGCTATTAATTGTAATGCTTGGTTTAGGGCCTGTTGCTTCTAGAATTCCAGCGGCTGTTTTAGCAGGAATTTTGGTTACTGTAGGAATTGGCGTAATAGATTACAAAGGTTTAAAAGCTATTCCTTCGCTACCAAAAGACATCAGATTGGGCCCTTTAAAATTAAGTTCAGAAGTGCTAATTATGTTAACCGTAATGAGTTTAGCTACTTTTTGGGATTTAATTTATGCTGTAGGTATTGGATTGATTATTGCTTCTTTAATGTTTATGAAAAAAATTGGTGATTTAACAGCACTACAATCAGATGTGAAATCATTAGAAGAGGAGCCTTGGGCAGATGAAATTGGAATGACAAAAAAGCTACGAGAAGAAGTTTTTATCAAACATATCAAAGGGCCATTATTCTTTGGATCTACAAGTGATTTTCAAATTTTGATGAAACAAATTCCTTCCTCAGCAACTACCATAATCATTAGAATGGATAAAATGCAATACATAGATCAATCTGGTTTGTATGCGCTAGAAGATGTCTTAGTTGATTTAAAAAAGGACGATAAAAATGTATTTTTTGTAGACCTTCAAAAACAGCCAAGATATATGATGGAGCGTATTGATATCATCCCTGATTTAATTTCTAAAGACTGTATGTTTGATGATTTTAAAACTTGTTTACAATGGATAAAAGATCATAAAGACTCGTAACTTATTCTTTTATTTTTGTCATTTCCCCGTCCCAAGTTCTCCCAAGAATTGAAGAAGTATAATACACTTTATTCTTCTTTACTTTTGTAATAATGGTATGTAACCTAGCTCCTTTTTCAAAGGGGAAATTTAGAGAGGCTGCTTCTTGTATAATTAGGTAATATTCGCAGTCTGAAACCCACTCTATTGTAGATTTGATGTAATCTTTTTTATCTTGAAGGTATTCTAATATATTGATTCTCTTTAAATTCTACTAGCACCTTTTTTCTGGCAACTTTATACGTAAAAGAATTGTTTTTTAAAATGCCACAATCTTGACCAACTACAGCAAAAGAAAACATTAAAAATATAAGAATATAAAGATGAGAGAATTTCATAAATTAACCTTTCTCACTATTTAATTCCTTTTCCTTTGAATCAATTTCTCTAATAATTGAGGGAAATATTGTCGGAACAATCTCCTTTACCGGAGCATATAAAATAGAAGTGTCTAAAGTGTCTTTTCCTACAAAAGGAATGGTACTATTGATTCTAGCAAAAAAAACAAAAATGACACTTAAAATTACCACACTTTTTAACAGTGCAAAAACACCTCCTAGTATTTTATTAATCAATCCCAGTGCTGCAAAATCTGCCATTTTAGTAAGGACTTTTCCTAAGGAAGAAACCGCTATTACAATGGCAATAAAAGTAACTGCAAATGCTGTTAAAGCAATGTAGTTTTCGTCCCAATCTACATATTCTTCCAGAATATTTCCTGCAAAATAAGAAAAGTGAATTGCTCCATAAACCCCTCCAATTAAAGCAATTAAAGAAGCAATCTCTACAAAAAAACCTTTCATAAAGCCTCTTGTAAAAGCAAAAATTAAAATCACGGCGATTACTATGTCGAAGATGTTCATAATCCTAGTACTTTTTTCAAATATAAGTAACTCATTCATATTCTTCGATACTTTCTTGTTTGTATATTTACAATAATGTATGCACTAGTAGATTGTAATAATTTTTACGCTTCTTGTGAGCGGGTTTTTAACCCAAGCTTACAAAACAAGCCTGTGGCTATTTTAAGCAATAATGATGGTTGCGTTATTGCAAGAAGCGATGAGGCTAAAAACCTCAATTTACCCATGGGAGCTCCTATTTTTAAATGGGAAAGTTTTTGCAAACACCACAAAATTAATGTGCTCTCTTCTAACTATCCTTTGTATGGCGATATGAGTGCTAGAGTCATGAAAATTCTAGAGCATTTTACGCCAGATGTTGAAGTATACAGCATTGATGAAGCTTTTTTAGAATTTAAAGGATTTGATGAATATGATTTTAATGAATACGGAAAAATCATTCGAAAACGGATTTTAAAATGGACTGGAATTCCAACTTGCGTAGGAGTTGCTCCTACGAAAGCTTTGTGTAAAGTGGCCAATAAAATTGCAAGAAAATTTCCTAAAGAAACCGGAGGTGTTTATGTAATTGATACTGATGAAAAACGCATCAAAGCACTCAAATGGACTGCCATTAAAAACGTTTGGGGAATTGGTCGTCGATTACAAAAACGACTAGAAGCAAAAGGGTGTAAAACTGCCTTTGATTTTACGCAATTAACGGATGATTGGGTGCGAACTAATTTTTCTATTACAGAATGGAAACTAAAAAAAGATTTAGAAGGCATTCCAACAATAGCATTAGAAATCAAAGAAGCAAAACGTTCTATTGCGACGACTAGAAGTTTTGAATATACCTATTCAGATATTGAAAATATTAAAGAACGTATTTCAACTTTTGCAGCAAGTTGCGCAGAAAAATTAAGAGATCAAAACTCTAGTTGCCATATGATTATTGTAATGCTCAGTAGTGATCGTCATAAAAAAGATGCGGAACAACACAGCGCTTCAAAAACTGTTATTTTCCCATATCCAACAGATTCTACGCTATCCATTACAAAAGCGGCTGTAGAAGCTGTAAAAACAATTTTTAAAACTGAAATAAAATACAAACGAGCTGGAGTTATTGTTACCGGTTTGGTTCCTACAGATAATCATCAACTAAATTTATTTTTACATGAAAATCCAAAACACAGACCTTTAATGTCTGCTATAGATCGTTTAAATAAAAAATATAAAACAGATACCATTAAATTAGCCAATCAAGATTTACAACGTACTTGGAAAATGAAACAAGAACGATTATCACCAAAATATACCACAAAAATTAACGATATTATTACCGTAAAATAAATGAGTAAAGCACTTCAATTTTTCACCCCAAAAGCATCAAATAGCAATGGTGCCATTTTTATTGACACCGGAATTTCTGCTGGTTTTCCTTCACCTGCAGATGATTTTAGAGAAACTAGAATTTCTCTAGATGAAGAATTAATTACCAATAAAGAAGCTACTTTTTTTGCAAAAGTAAACGGACAATCAATGATTGGTGCCGGTTTAGATGACAACGATTTATTAGTGATTGACAGAAGTTTAGAGCCAGAAAACAATAAGATTGCGGTTTGCTTTTTAGATGGTGAATTTACTGTAAAGCGATTAAAAGTACGCGATAATGAAGTCTGGTTACAACCAGAAAATCCTAATTATCCAATTATTAAAATTACAGAAGAAAATGATTTTGTGATTTGGGGAATTGTTACTAGCGTAATTAAAAAAGTTTAGATTAAATAATGCAAGTATGAAAAAGCGACTCTTATTTCTTTTTTCAATTTTTATTTTAGGAACCGTTTCCTCACAAAATTCTAAAATATTTCGGGATACTATTCCTTTTAGAAATGATTTAGGGTTAATTATTATTCCAATAACATTCAATGGAGTCGTAAAGCAATTTGCTTTTGATACAGGAGCCCAATATACTGTAGCCTACTCTTGGGCGAAAGAAACCCTAAAATCGACCCGTAAAACAATAACCATTAATTCTTCTAGCGATTTAAAAAGTAAAATGCGCTTTTATAAAAGCGGTACTATTTCGTTGGGAAGCAGAAAAATTAGAGGTCACCGTATTCTCAACGCTCCAAAAAACAGCATTTTTTCTTGTTATGAGGTAGACGGAATTTTAGGTGTAGACATCATTAAAGAATTCAACTGGACGATTGATTACAAGAATAAAATTTTAATTATGTATCCTGCAAATCACTTCCCAAAAAAGGTAGAGACTATGCATCCATTAGATTTTGAGTTTCGAAATAACAGACCTGCTGTTTTCTTAAAAGTTAAAAGTAATCGATTACTTTTTTTATTGGACACTGGAGCTGGAGGGTCTTCTAATGTGTCGAAACGAAATTATAATTTAACCAATCTTGATGAACTCCCTCAGGCAAGCTTTTACAGTGGAAGTTTCGATGTGAATGGAATCTTAACAGCTTCGAAGCCAACGGTTTTTCAGTTTCAAAATGTCACTTCAAAAAGTGTCAATTTATCTCCATTGATGTACTACAACAATCAGAAATCTTCTAAAATAGGAAATCGTTTATGGAAAGAAAAAACACTGTTTTTAAGTTTAAAAAATGATCAATTGTGTGTTTCTTCCTCTAAAATTAATCAATCTTATAGCAGCTTTTCTTGCTCAGTAATGTATTCTAATGGTAAAATGCGAATTATGCGTATCGAAGTAGAAAGTGACGTTTGGAATATGGGAGTTCGCCAAGGAGATGAAGTTATAAGCTACGAAGGTAAAAAATTTACAGATTTTTGCTCTTTAGACCAATTCCAACGAAAAACAGTTCGTACCAAGAAATCTTTTGAACTGCAGTTAGCTAATGGTCAAACAATAACTGTTTCAAAGAGTTCCAAGCTTCATTAATCTATAAAGTAAAAACCCCTTTTTCTCGTAAAAACGTATTAAAATGATCTTAAAAAATAAGTAGTTTTTTACGTAGTTTTGGGAGAATTAAAAAACAACATCATGCGCATTCAATTCAAACACTTGTTAGTTATTTCATTATTCTTTTTTTTAGCTTCTTGCTCAGAAAAAAACTCAATAGAAGAATCTGCTGTCGCTTATGAGATTTCATTTGCTAACGCAGTACATCACGAAGCAGAAATTCAAGTAATATTCTCTGATGTAAAGCCTGGTAAATTTGCCTTTAGAATGAGTAGAACTTCTCCAGGAAGATATGCTTTACATGAATTTGCAAAGAATGTATATAATGTAAAAGTAACCAATAGTCTTGGTGAAAAATTAGTAATTACAAGACCTGATCCTTATCAGTGGGTTGTTGATGGACACGATGGAACCGTATATGTTTCATATACCTTGTTTGCAAATAGAGGTGATGGAACTTATTCTCAAGTTGATGAAACTCATGCGCATTTAAACATTCCTGCCACTTTTATGTATGCTCCTTCCCATACAGAAAAGCCTATTGACATTACTTTCAATACAAGAAAAGATTTAAATTGGAAAATTGCAACTCAATTAAAAAAAGAAACTGAAAACAAGTATTCGGCACCCAACTTACAATACTTTATGGACAGCCCTACAGAATTAAGTAATCATCAGATTCGTTCATTTGAAGTAGGTTCTCAAAAAATAAACTTTGCACTTCATCACAATGGAACAGATGCAGAATTAGATGATTATTTTGAAGATGTAAAAGCAATTGTTTTACAAGAAAAAGCTGTTTTTGGCGAATTGCCAACGTTTGATTTTGGTGAATATACCTTCTTAGGATGTTACATCGCAAATGCAAGCGGTGACGGAATGGAGCATAGAAATTCTACCATTTTAACCTCTACGAATAGTTTGGCTGAAGGCGGTGCTATAGGGACTGTTTCTCATGAGTTTTTCCATGCTTGGAATGTAGAACGAATTCGTCCACAATCTTTAGAGCCTTTTAATTTTGAACAAGCTAATATGAGTGGTGAATTATGGTTTGCAGAAGGGTTTACTAGTTACTATACAGATTTAATACTATGTAGAGCAGAAGTAAAAACTGTCGAAGAATATGTAGATGGTTTGAATAAAGCCTTCAATTATGTTTGGAACTCTCCGGGCAGAAAATTCTTCAACCCGATAGAAATGAGTTACCAGGCTCCTTTTGTAGATGCAGCAACATCTGTAGATCCTGTCAATCGAGATAATACGTTCATCTCCTATTATTCTTATGGAAGTGTGTTAGGTTTAGCACTAGATCTTTTATTACGAAATAACTATCAACAATTGAACTTAGATGATTATATGAAGTTAGTTTGGAGGAAATATGGGAAGAATGAAATTCCTTATACCGTTGCCAATTTGCACGAATCATTAAACGAATATGCTGGAAAAGAATTCGGAGATAATTTCTTTAACAACTATATCTATGATAGTAAAATGCCAAAATATTTCGATTTATTGGCTGATGTAGGTCTCAATTTAAGTCGAGTTAATAAAACATCTTTTTTTGGAGCAAAAGTTACTGATGGAGTTATAGATGGCGAACCTACTATGAATAGCCCTGCTTATAAAGCAGGTTTAGATTCAGGTGATAAAATTATAGCTGTTAATGGAAAAAAACTTAATGAAAAAATCACATTTGATTCTCTTCAAGAAAAATTGACGCGAACTGATCAAATTATTTTAGTGATCAATCGTTTTGGAAATGAAAAAATCGTAAAAGTTAGCTTGGGAAAAGACCCTAAATATACTATCAAAACTTATGAAAGTAAGGGTACTGAGCTAACAGAATACATGATAAAAACAAGAAATTCTTGGCTAAATAAGAGGTAGGCAATTAATTTAAGTTCCTTTTTTCAATAAAAAAACGTTTCATCAATTGACTGCATTCATTTTGTAAAATTCCTTTCAACACTTTCGTTTTAGGGTGCAAGGTTGTGTTTAAATTTTTAAAACCTCTTTGTGGTTCTGATGCTCCGTATACAATTTTACTTATTTGGGTCCAGTAACTAGCACCTGCACACATTTGACAAGGTTCTAAGGTAACAAAGAGTGTACATTCTTTTAAATACTTTCCGCCAAGAAAATCTGCTGCTGCTGTAAACGCTTGCATTTCTGCATGTGCTGTTACATCATTTAAGGTTTCTGTTAAATTATGCGCTCTTGCAATAATCCTATCTTTCATAACAATTACAGCACCCACAGGAACTTCTCCTTTAGAGAAAGCAATTTCAGCTTCTTCCAAAGCTTTTTTCATAAAGTAGGTGTCGTCAAAAGGTTGAATCATTTCAAAAAATATTTATTCAATATTACAAATATCTTTTGAGTTGTAAAATCGTATTTTTGTTCAATAATGAAATCCTTACTAAATAACATAGAATATCCATCAGATCTTAGAAAATTAGCTACAGATCAGTTGCCAAAATTGGCAAAGGAGTTACGCGAATTTATTATTGATGTTGTCGCTACCAAACAAGGTCATTTAGGCGCTAGTTTGGGGGTTGTAGAGCTTACTATTGCTTTACATTATTTATTTGATACCCCAAATGATTTGTTAGTCTGGGATGTGGGTCATCAAGCATACGGGCATAAAATTTTAACAGGTAGAAAGCATATTTTTCATACCAACAGACAGCTTAATGGTATCTCAGGATTTCCTAAAATTGATGAAAGCAAATACGATGCTTTTGGCGTTGGGCATTCTTCTACCTCAATCTCAGCTACCTTAGGAATGGCCATCGCTTCTTCTTTAAAAGGAGAAAAAGAAAAACATCATATTGCTGTTATTGGAGATGCTTCTATTGCTAGCGGAATGGCTTTTGAAGCCCTAAATCATGCTGGAGTTAGCGATACCAATCTACTCATAATTCTAAATGATAATGCCATCGGAATTGATCCTTCGGTTGGAGCTTTAAAGGAATATTTAACCAAAGTCAAAACAGATAAATCACTCGCAAAGAACAATATCATTCGTGCGTTAAATTTTGATTATTCTGGTCCAATTGATGGACACGATTTGAATGGTTTATTGAAAGAATTAAATCGATTAAAAAATAAAAAAGGTCCAAAGTTTTTACATGTAATTACCACTAAAGGAAAAGGATTATTAAAGGCTGAGCAAGATCAAGTAAAATATCATGCGCCGGGTAAATTTGACGCTAAAACAGGAGAATTAGCTCCTAAAAGCAATGAAATACTTCCTCCTAAATATCAAGATGTTTTTGGCGAAACGATTGTAGAATTGGCTAGAAATAATCATAAGATTATTGGTATTACCCCAGCAATGATTACTGGGAGTTCGTTAAAAATGATGATGGAAGAATTTCCTGAAAGAACTTTTGATGTAGGAATTGCAGAACAACACGCAGTGACTTTAGCTGCTGGAATGGCGACACAAGGAATGATTCCTTTTTGTAATATCTATTCTACTTTTATGCAAAGAGCTTACGATCAAGTAATACATGATGTTGCTTTACAAAACCTTGCTGTTGTTTTTTGTTTAGATAGAGCAGGGTTGGTTGGTGAAGACGGCGCTACTCATCACGGGGTTTTTGATATTGCCTATATGAGAGCAATTCCAAATATGATTGTTTGTGCCCCAAGAAATGAAATTGAATTACGAAATATTTTATATACTGCTCAACTGGGTTTAGAACATCCAATTGCCATTCGATACCCGAGGGGGAGAGGTGTTTTGGTAGATTGGAAAAAACCTTTTGAAACTATTAAAATAGGAACGGGAGTTTGTTTGCAAGAAGGTGAAAATATCGCTGTTTTATCTTTAGGAACCATTTCTGAAAATGTTACGGAAGCATTAAATCAACTCCAAAATATTGCTCACTATGATTTGCGATTTTCCAAACCTTTAGATGAAAAATTATTACACAAAATCTTTGCTAAATTTAAAAAGATTGTGACTATTGAAGATGGAGTTCAAAAAGGTGGTTTTGGTACTGCTATTCTAGAATTTGCTGCCAGTCATAATTATAAAAACACTATCAAAATTATTGGAATCAATGATAATTTTATAGAACATGGAACTATCGAAGAGCTTCAAAAAATCAATGGGATTGATTCAAGTTCAATACAACAACTTTTGATGAACTATTGATAATATCCTGTGGCTGTTTTTGTAATGTTTTTGACTTTGTAAAATTTAGTAACCCCTTTTTCTAAGTACGATAAAACAGCTTCATTTTCTTTTAAATCAAAAGGAAAGTTTGTTTCTGGTATTTCGTTATTTATTTCTTTTTTCGGATCAACATCCATTACTAGATTGTTATTTCCTATAGTTGAAGTACTAATATTTCCAATTAAAATTGTTTTTCCTTCTTTTTCTTTAGCTTCTAAAATCGCTTCTCTTTTATTAAAATAAACTTTCAGAAACTTTATTGTTTGTTTTGAGTTTAGATTGAAAACCAAATGTATTCCACTAACTCCTTCTTGTCCGCCAACCCAATTATTATAGGTTGCGCTACTAACGTTAAAAGGTGGTTTAGCATCAAACTGACTGCTTTTACAATTGGTCAGAAAAATCGTAATAAAGGCTATTAGAATAACTTTAAGTTTCATGTCTTTTTAGATGTTTTTAAATAAAATCAATTGTCGTACCAAAATCTTATTGAATGGTATCCATCGTTTTTAAAACTCTACTTTTTTACAAAAAAAAGACTGTCTTAAAAGACAGCCTTTTTTTTAATCTATCTGATGATAATTTTTTCAGAGGATTTTCTTTTATTTTGATCAATTATATTGACAATGTAAGTTCCCGATTTGAGATTAACAGTTAGTTGTTGGTTTTGATCTTGACTAAAATTCAATTTAGAATTAAAAACCTGTCTTCCTGTTATATCAAAAATAAGAATTTGAGAATTCCCTAATTCATTCTTAGCAAACACCGTGAATTCACCATTCGATATGGTTGGATATACTGTAAATACTTTTTTATCTGAAAGAACATCATCTACAGAGGCCACGTCTGCTGTAAAAACAGAAGTAAACATTCCTCTACCATGAGTTGCTGCTAAAACTACATTATCACTTTCTCTATACTGTAACATATCTACTCTTACTGCTCCCATACCTGTAGATACTGGACTCCAGGTTGGTGTTGGTGCTGTAATATCTGAAGTTCTCCAAATTCCGGCTTCTGTAGCTAGAATCACTTCATTTCTATCTAAAGGATTAAACAAACTCCATCTTACCGGCATGTCTGGTAAATTTCCTTCTTTTTCATCCCAAGTTGTTCCACCATCAGAAGTGTAAATTACACTCATAACTCCAAAACTAGAATAGGTTACCAATAATTCATCATCAGAAGCACCGACATCAACACTTGAAATTGCCCCTCCTACAGTCCCATTATTAATCAATGTTTCTGTTCCATCATCTGTTCTCTTTATAAGAAGACCTGATCCTGTTCCAAAATATACTGCTCTATTAGATTCATTGTATGGAGATACTCTAATATGTGTAATTGAAGAACCGTCAGATTCTGTTAAATTAAAAGTTTCATTAGTTCCATCAAATGTATTTCCTGTACCAGAAGCCTGTGATGTATTATCTGCATTAAGTGTTGTTTTAGAAATGCTTGAACCACTGTTAAACGAATACAAAACATTATTTACATCATCATAATCTGCTGGATTGATAAAGCTCCCCCCAGAAGTACTCAATATTGAAATACCTCTATTATCATTAAAGTCTAGTAATCTATATGAATTCCCTGTATTTGAAACAATATAATAAGATCCATCAGTACCTGAATTTAAAATTGCAGTCTGATCAATAAAAGCAAATCCTCCGTCTCCACCACTAAAGTCTTGTGTGTCATCGATCCCTGGTGAATTAAAATATGGGCTTCCATTATCTTGTGTTCCTCCTACAAAAGCATTTGTATTAACAGGGTCTATTGCTCCAGAATAAAACTGAGTTACATTATAATTTCTGTTTCTTGGAAATATCCCTGTTGTGTAAGCATTTGGTCCACTGGTTGGGATTAGTGATGCATCTGGCGCATAAAAAATACCTCCATCGGTTGCATAAAGAATCGCATTGTTTCCAGGTCTATAAATAATATTATGAATGTCAGCATGAACAAAACTGACTGAATTATCCCATCCGCTAGACCAACTAGATGTTTTTTCCCAAGTTGAACCTCCATCAGAAGTTTTGAATGTATTCACCCCTCCAACATGTACTTCATTTTCATCAGCTGGATTTACTACTGCAATTAAATCATACCAAGCTTGGCCTCTAGAAAAATCACCTAATGGAACAGAACCATCATTAACATCTCTAGGTTCTGATACATTTACCCAATTTGTACCACCATCAGTAGTCTTTACAATTTCTTGTAAAGCATTTCCACTTTCAACTAAAGCATAAACAACATCTGAATTTGAAGGTGCAACTGCTAATTCTACTCTTCGGTTATTGGAAGTATAAACTTCATTCCATGTAGTACCATCTGTTGAACTAAAAATATCCCCATTAGCTCCTCCTGCCCAAATAGTATTATCTGGTCCAATTTCTAGATCTCTATGAGGTAATGTGGTAACTGTTGTCCAGGTAACACCTCCATCATCTGATCTAAATGTATCTGTATCGTTTCCAATTCTTGCAGCTGCATAAATAACACCTTCGCTTCCTCCTTCATTTCTTACAACTAAATCATATACATACTGAAATGTTATTGAAGAACTAAGTATTGACCAACTATTTCCTCCATCAGAAGACTTGTAAATACCTGCTCCTCTTACTGCATCAAAATTTCCCCATCCTTCTCCTGTACCTGCATAAAAATTTGTCGTTACTACTGGATCAAAATCCATTGCAGAAATAGCGAAATTGGGCAACCCTGCTTCTACTTGTACCCAAGAAATATTTTCGTCTGTGATATCTGTGTTCATCCAAATACCACCACTTACTCCTCCTGCAAAAACTTTCTTGTTTTCTGTATCATTTGGATCAAAGAAAACACCTCTTGTTCTACCAGAAACATCTAAAGGGCCTCTTGATTCCCAGATAAAATCTGCTGTTTCAGTTTCGCTAGACAATTGATTAAATGTTCTCATTGCATCAAAAAGTCTTTCTCTTGGTACATCTCCTGTAGCTGGATCTAATGTTCTTAGAAAGTCTTGTTCAAATGCTAAATCTGGTCTATCTTGTTTTGGTATTTCTTTTAACTGTTCTGAAGTTAATAATTTTCTTTTTGAGTATGGGTGTTCTGCTAAAAAAGCGGCTAGTTGTTTGCTTTTATTTGTTGTTTCATTTTTATCCTTTTGATAGAAAACTACTGCTGATATTCCAAGAATTAAACATGCTACTAATAATTTTTTCTTCATTTTAGAGGTTTTAATTTTTTACGAATTTAAGGATTTTGAGTTGCTTATATTATACTCCCTTGTATTTTCTTATGGATTCTAATCGCATAACTATCTGACATTCTAGAAACATAAGTACATATAGACATGATTCTTTTATAGGTAGAACTTGTCTCAATCATAAATTCATTGGGAAGTAAGTTGAGTAATAGCTTGTCATAATTAGTTGGCTTACCGGTTTGATTATTATTAAGCGCGGTTACAAAAATATCTAATAAATCGGCTATAATTTTATATCCTGCTACTTCTTTCTCTACAACTTCTTGACTCATGTATATTTTTGAAACACTAATTTTTAGTATGTCGTTAATCTGTGCTTCATAATTACACTTATCTAGTAAAGAATTTTCAAATGTTCCTTTTAAAATTTCAGTTTCGTTGGCTAAAAATATTTCTACTGCTTCATTTATAAGTGTATTTATAGCCAAAGCACGTAAATAACTAATTCTGTCTTTTTTAAATTTTAAAGAATGATATTTACCAGTATCAATAGAGTTTTTTACCAATTTGATTAAGTATTCTAGCGCAAATTCTTCTTCTATTAAACCTAAATTAATTCCGTCTTCAAAATCAATAATCGTATAACAGATATCATCCGCAGCTTCTACTAAAAAGGTTAATGGATGTCTGTGATAACTAATATCTTTTGTTTGTAATTTATTGAGTAATCCTAAATCTTCTACAATGTCTAAAAACGCTTCTTTTTCTGATTGAAAGAATCCATACTTTTTATCAGCTATATGAGTCGTTGGCTTCTTTGGTAGCGATTCCTTTGGATACTTCATAAAAGCCCCTAAGGTTGCGTAAGAGAGACGTAAGCCTCCATTAATTCCTTCTCTACTCTCTGTTAGAATTTTTAATCCGTTGGCGTTTCCTTCAAAATCGATTAAATCTTGATATTCTTTTGCAGTTAATTCTTCTTTGTATTGAGCACCGTTGCCTGATTTAAAATATTCTCCAATGGCTTTTTCTCCAGAATGACCAAAAGGCGGATTTCCAATATCATGCATTACGGATGCTGCCGCTACAATGGCTCCAAAATCATTAAATGTATATCCTAATTCTTGTAAGTTTGGATGTCTTTCTAACAAAACCTTACCCACTCTTCTTCCAAGAGTTCTTCCTACTACAGAAACTTCTAAACTATGCGTAAGTCTGGTATGTACAAAATCTGTTTCCGATAATGGAATGACCTGCGTTTTGTCTTGCAAACTTCTAAAAGCTTCTGAAAAAATAATTCTATCAAAATCTACTTCAAAACCTAAACGAGTTTCATCTTGTTTTGCTCTTGGACGTTTTTCTGTATCGCCAAATCGTTTTAAAGAAAGTAATTGTTCCCAGTTCATCATAGGTAATATATTTTTTAGTTTTTGATTCTTGTAAAACCTCCATAAATCAAAAAAGAATCCCAAATATATTGAGATTCTTTTTTAAACTTATATTAATTAAACAATTTCTAAGATCCACACATTAAGCAATCGTCATCTGGCGCTCCATTCTTAGAGGCATCTACCATTGCTTTAAATTCTGCTGCAGACATTGGTCCATCAGTAGAGATTGTTGCTGGTGCTTCTTCTTGTTTTGTTACTTCTTTCTTTTCTTTTGAAAGTGTAAACTGAATCGCATTTACTGCCGATTTGGTTCTTAGATAATACATTCCTGTTTTTAATCCAGATTTCCATCCGTAGAAATGCATTGATGTTAATTTTGCAAAATCTGCATCTTGCATAAATAGATTCAACGATTGAGATTGATCGATAAAGTATCCTCTATGGCGAGCCATATCAATGATATCTTTCATACTCATTTCCCAAACAGTCTTGTATAAATCTTTTAAATCTTGTGGAATTTTATCAATATGTTGAATTGATCCGTTTGCACGCATGATCTCTTCTTTCATATCGTTATCCCATAAATCCATCTCTACTAAATCTTCTAATAAGTGTTTGTTTACCACAATAAACTCTCCTGATAATACACGTCTTGTATAGATATTAGAAGTATATGGCTCAAATGCTTCATTGTTTCCAAGGATTTGAGAAGTAGAAGCAGTTGGCATTGGTGCTACTAATAACGAGTTTCTAACTCCGTGTTTGATGACGTTTTTACGTAATTTTTTCCAATCCCAGTTTCCGCTTAAATCTTCGTCATTAATACCCCACATGTTAAATTGCATCTCTCCTTCTGACATTGGAGAACCTTTAAATGTAGAATATGGTTCTTTTGCTTTAGCTATCTCCATAGAAGATTGTACCGATGCAAAATAAAGCGTTTCAAAAATATCTTGATTTAGTTTTTTTGCAGTATCAGAAGTAAACGGTAAACGTAGCATAATAAAAGCATCTGCTAATCCTTGCACTCCTAAACCAACAGGTCTGTGACGGAAATTAGAGTTTTCTGCTTCTTTTACTGGATAGTAATTTCTATCAATTACAGTGTCTAAGTTTCTAATCACTTTTTTAGTGACATCATATAACTTTTTGTGATTAAAATACTTTTCACCTTTTTCATTTTCACTAATAAACATTGGCAATGCAATAGAAGCTAAGTTACAAACGGCTACTTCATCATTTGCTGTATACTCCATAATCTCTGTACATAAGTTAGAAGAACGAATAGTTCCTAAATTCTTGTGATTTGATTTACGGTTCACCGCATCTTTATAGAGCATATATGGAGTTCCCGTCTCTATTTGAGATTCTAAAATTTTCTCCCAAAGTTCTCTTGCTCTAATTGTTTTTCTTCCTTTTCCTACTTTTTCGTATCCTTCATATAATTTTTCAAACTCATCTCCGTAGGTATCAAATAAATGTGGACATTCGTTTGGACACATTAATGTCCAGCTTCCATCTTCCTGAACTCTTTTCATGAATAAATCTGGCATCCACATTGCGTAAAACAAATCACGTGCTCTCATTTCTTCTTTTCCGTGATTCTTTTTTAAATCTAGGAATTCAAAAATATCTGCATGCCAAGGTTCTATGTACATTGCAAAAGATCCTTTACGTTTTCCTCCTCCTTGATCTACGTAACGAGCTGTATCATTAAATACCTTTAGCATTGGTACAATTCCGTTAGAAGTACCGTTAGTTCCTCTAATATAAGATCCTGTTGCACGTACGTTATGAATAGACAATCCAATTCCTCCTGCTGATTGTGAAATTTTAGCAGTTTGTTTTAAGGTGTCGTAGATTCCATCAATACTATCGTCTTGCATTTGTAGTAAAAAACATGAAGACATTTGTGGTTTTGGCGTACCAGCATTAAATAAAGTAGGTGTAGCATGTGTAAAGAACTTCTTACTCATTAATTCATAAGTAGCAATAGCTTCATCAATATCATTTAAATGGATTCCGATAGAAACACGCATTAGCATGTGTTGTGGTCTTTCTACGATGTTTCCATTTAATTTCAATAAATATGAACGTTCTAGTGTTTTAAATCCAAAGAAATCATAGTTAAAATCTCTACTATAAATAATCGTTGAATCTAATTTCTCAGCATTATCAGAAATAATTTTAAATACCTCATCAGATAATAATGGTGCTTTTTTACCAGTTCTTGGATTTACATATTCATATAAATCCACCATAGTTTCTGAAAAAGATTTTTTGGTGTTTTTATGTAGGTTAGACACGGCGATTCTTGCAGCTAATTTTGCGTAATCTGGATGAGCAGTAGTCATCGTTGCGGCAACTTCTGCCGCTAAACTATCTAATTCTGATGTGGTAACACCATCGTATAACCCTTCGATTACGCGCATTGCTACTTTTACTGGATCAACAATTTTGTTGAGTCCATAACACATCTTTTTTACTCTCGCCGTGATTTTGTCGAACATCACTGGCTCTTTTTTGCCGTCTCTTTTTACTACATACATGCTGTTAATGGTTTTTTATTATTAGTTGCCAACCGCAAAAGCGATTTCTTTGTTTTTTACCCTGTTCAAAGCCAGGTGTTATTTTTAGAATAGCTTTCTAAAAATCTGCATCAAAACTAATGCTTCCAGTTCCTCCAGATTTTACTCCGGCTTTTTGATATTCTGATACTCTTTTTTCGAAGAAATTAGTTTTTCCTTCAAGAGAAATCATTTCCATAAAATCGAATGGGTTTGTTGAGTTGTATTCATTTTCACAATTGAATTCCCCCAACAATCTATCAGTTACAAACTCAAGATATTGAGTCATCAGTTTCGCATTCATTCCAATTAAACTTACCGGTAACGATTCTGTAACAAATTCTCTTTCAATATTTAACGCATCTATAATGATTTCTCTAATACGTTCTTTTGGAACTTTGTTGATCATGTGATTGTTGTGTACGTGTACAGCAAAATCACAATGCATTCCCTCATCTCTTGAAATTAATTCATTTGAGAACGTAAGTCCAGGTAACAATCCTCTTTTCTTTAACCAGAAAATAGAACAGAAAGCTCCAGAAAAGAAAATTCCTTCTACTGCAGCAAATGCGATTAATCTTTCTGCAAAAGAATCTGATTCGATCCATTTTAAAGCCCAATCTGCTTTCTTTTTAATCGCTGGAAAGTTTTCTATCGCATTAAATAATTTGTTTTTTTCTACATCATCTTTCACATAAGTATCTATCAATAAAGAATAGGTTTCTGAGTGAATGTTTTCCATCATTATTTGGAAACCATAGAAAAATTTTGCTTCAGAATATTGAACTTCATTTACAAAATTCTCTGCTAAATTCTCATTTACAATACCATCTGAAGCAGCAAAAAAAGCTAAAATATGTTTGATAAAATAACGTTCTTCTTCTGATAATTTAGTGTTCCAATCTAAGATATCTTCTGATAAATCAATTTCTTCAGCTGTCCAAAAACAAGCTTGTTGTTTTTTATACCAATCCCATAAATCATCATGTTGGATTGGAAATATTACAAATCTATTATCGTTTGGCTGTAAAATTGGTTCTGTTGTGGACATTTTATATATAAATTTTCTTAATTATGAATAAAATCGACTTTAAATCGATGGTAACAAAGATTCAAAAAAAAGGAACAAATACAAAGCTCTACTTATTCACAAAACCCGCTAAGTTTTTAACAAAATAGAATTATGTTAACAAAAATTGATTTCTTAATTTTTTTTATAAAAAACTGATTTACATCATTTTATGATGTTAATTTTTTGTTAAGCCCTATTCTCATTGACATTCTTAAAAACAGTTTTATAAAAAAAAATTAAATAATTTTTTCGTTGTAAAATGTCTTTATTTTTTTACCTAATCTTTTAAGATTTTTTAAAATGACTGTTTTTAATTAATTAAATATTACAAGTAAAAAAGAACAGTTAAATTCTTCAATGAATCTAAAGAATTTAGATTTATTACAGAAGAGGATTCAAATCAAGAGCATTTCGTACACATCTCACGGAATTGATTGACGAAGTAAAAGAAGGTGATGAGGTAGCTTTTGAATTAACAGAAAGTAAAAAAGGTTTAAACGCAACGAACGTTGAAGTTATAAATAACAGTACCTTTTTAAATACAAAAAACTCAGTGATTAGATCACTGGGTTTTTTGTGTGATTATTTGTTTTTTTTATAAAGTTGCTGTCAAATCCATTGAAACTTCTATTTCAAAACTTACAGCAGAGGCATCACTTATTGCCATTCCTAAAAATTGAATATTAACCGAGCTGTTAGTTAAAAACAAGGTTTCTAATTGATCTAAAACATTCGTATTTGTGATTGAAAACACCGTTGAATTTATAGCTTCTAAAGCAATATTTACATTAGAAATTGTTGCAATTGTATTTCCATTAATTACTATTGTTGCTGATTCTATAATCGCATTCGTATTCCCTGTTACATTTTTAAATTGATAACTTAAAGCATCTATATTGATATCAGTGATATCATTAAAATTAGATACTATTTGAGTTAAATCTTGTGTTACTGTTTCATCATAAGCTACTGCTGCTCCATTTGTTTGTGGAACCTCAACGGTTATCGATTTATTAATAGAAGTGCTTGCCGTAATTTCAACAGAAGCGGTGTCTTCACAAGAAGAAATTAAAATCATCGCAAATACAAGTGTGAGTAATTTTTTCATTTTTTTTATTTTAGAATTTAAAGATACTATTTGTATCCTAATTTGATTTTTAATCAATACTCTTTTGCTACTTTTTCTAATTCTGTATACCAGCCTTTGCCAAACTTTCTAATTAAAGCTTCTTTTACAAACTTATATACGGGTACTTTTAATTCTTTTCCTAGTGAGCAAGCGTCATCACAGATGTCCCATTTATGATAATTTACAGCAGCAAATTCACTATAATCTTTTACTCTAACTGGGTATAAATGACAAGAAATTGGTTTTTTCCAAGCTATTATATTTTGATTGTAAGCTTCTTCAATACCACATTTTGCAATGTTATTTTCATCAAAAATAAGATATGCACATTCAGAGTCATTTACTAATGGTGTTTCTAGCTCTCCAAAATCACTCACAATAGAAGTTCCTTGTATTTCAATAGCTGAAATTCCTTCATCTCTTAACAGATGTTTTACTTTTGGATAGATTTCTTTTAAAATAAGTACTTCTTCTTTTTCTAAAGGTGCTCCGGCTTCTCCAGAGACACAACATTCTCCTTTACATTGAGAAAGATTACAGACAAAATCTTTCTCTATAAGGTCTTCTGATACGATGGTTTTTCCTAATTGAAACATGCGATAAAAATACAGTATTTTTTTTCTTTTTTTTATATGATTTGATAAAGGAAGTTGACTATTTTACGCGCAGAAATTTTTACGGCATTTATGGTACTATTTGCGGTAATAGACATTGTTGGAAATATTCCTATTATTATTGATTTAAGAAAAAAAGTGGGTCATATTCAATCTGAAAAAGCATCTTTAATTGCGGGTTTTATTATGATTGTTTTTCTATTCTTGGGTCAGAGCTTGATATCACTTATAAATTATCAAACATATCAAAACATCAAGAGGAACAGTTGACTAAATACTAATCTCTTTTCGATAGTGGATTACTCCCAAAAGAAGTTTATTTAGAAGAAGTAAAAAAGATAATTAAATGATTCACAATTAGATACAATCTACCCTCCCCCAATTATTAATAATTTTAACAGATTTTAGATTTAAAATAGGAATGATTATTTTTACGTGGACTAAGAAAGAAAAAATGAAAAAACTTTTAATTATCTTTTTTATAACACCTCTTTTATCTTATTCTCAGAAGGTATACTCCGTTAAGTATTCCAACCAATCTGATGT
>Ga0115550_1000983_pt1 | contig 22505 bp, 16 predicted proteins | sample COGITO_mtgs_1005_FD_87177 | JGI IMG/M metagenome (GOLD analysis project Ga0115550, IMG submission 87177) | Pelagic marine microbial communities from North Sea - COGITO_mtgs_100511 | ecosystem: Environmental > Aquatic > Marine > Epipelagic | place: Germany:Helgoland, sampling site Kabeltonne... | reverse complement strand
TAAAAAGGGACAAATCTCAAAAAATATGAGTTTGTCCCGTGTGGTGGAGACGCCGAGAATCGAACTCGGGTCCAAACAAGCAGCTTAAAAGCTTTCTACATACTTAGTTTTTGTTTGGTTTTCGTCTTATAGCTGATCAAAAACAACCTACTACAAGCTTAACTTCTTTAGTTTAAAAATGCCATCAAAGTACTAACATTTCTATGTTTATTTTTACGATGCCCAAAAGTGAAACGCCATAAACCAAGGCTTTTCGTGGACATAAAGCTTTCCCGCCTTGCGGGACTAGGCTAATCTTACTATTAGTTCAGATTAAGCAGCTAAAGCGTAGTTATTTTCGCCGTTTAAATGGTTGAAATAAGTTTTACGAGTATTCATTTCAGTCCTCGGTATGCTTACAATTTCACTGGCCTTGCTGTCAAAACCAGTCGTCCCCAATATTTTCAATGAACAAGAGCACAAAAGTATGAAAATGAAACCGATTAATCATTTGCGCATCCTATCAAAATCAACTAATTTCGAGCAAAATTAATTTTTATTGAGATTATGAAATTTGGAATCATCAAAGAACGCAAGAATCCACCTGATAGAAGAGTGGTTTTTTCACCTCAAAAACTACAAGAATTTCAACAACAATTTCCTGACGCTATTATTAAAATTGAAGCTTCTGATATTCGAGTTTTTGCCGATAGTTTATATGAAAAAGCGGGATTTGAAGTAGCTAATGATGTTTCAGATTGTGATGTATTAATAGGTGTTAAAGAAGTTCCGATTGCATCATTAATTCCCAATAAAAAATATTTCTTTTTTAGTCATACAATCAAAAAACAGCCCTACAATAGAGATTTGTTACAAGCAATTCTTGATAAGAATATCGAATTATATGATCATGAAGTAATTACCAATTCAAAAGGTTATCGCTTGATTGGTTTTGGAAGATATGCAGGAATTGTAGGAGCATATAATGGTTTTAGAGCATTAGGTTTAAGAAACGAAACGTTTCAAATGCCAAAAGCAGAGGAGTTGCCAGATCAACAAACTTTGATTGATGAATTGAACCAAATTGAATTACCAAATATTAAAATTTTACTAACCGGAAGTGGAAAAGTTGCCAAGGGAGCTCAAGAAATGCTAGATGCTATGAATTTACGTTCTGTTTCTGTTGAAGATTATTTAACCAATGATTTTGATGAAACCGTCTATTGTAAGATTGATGTATTAGATTATAACAAACGCAAAGATGGGAAGATTTTAAATAATAGAGATTTCTATGATAATCCAAGCGATTACGAATCTAATTTTATGCGTTTTGCAAAAGTGACAGATTACTTTATTGCTGGACATTTTTTTGGTGATGGATCTCCATTTTTGTATAGTCGGGAAGATGCGAAATCGAAAGATTTTAAAATTAGTTTAGTAGCAGATGTTTCATGTGATATTGATGGCCCTGTAGCTTCTACAATTAGACCATCAACTATTGCTGATCCAATTTATGGATATGACCCAGAAACAGCATCAGAAGTAGATTTTAAAAACGCTAAAGCAATTACTGTGATGGCGGTTGATAATTTACCTTGTGAATTACCAAATGATGCTAGTGAAGGTTTTGGTGAGTTGTTTTTAAAACATGTAATTCCCGCTTTTTTCAACAATGATAAAGAGGGAGTTTTGGCCAGAGCAAAAATGACTGAAAATGGAAAGCTAACAGAACGATACAGTTATTTACAAGATTTTGTAGACGGAAAAGAATAGTGTTATTTTCTAACCATCATTCCGTAAACAAAAAAACTACCACCCATAATTAAAAGAGAAGAATACCAATACGTTGGTATGATATAAACGATAATTGCCAATAATATTGGAATTATTGCAAGTAGATAATGTTCTTTCTTTCGCTTTGAATTTAAGACTGCTAGTAGTAATCCTAAATATAACATAAAGAAAGGTGTGATATAATTGATTCCCAAACTCTTTATTTTTATCAAAAAGAAAATTCCTGGTAGTACAAGCATAAGAAAATTTAAAAAATGTTGCTTAGAAGTTTTATTCCAAACTTTAAAACTTTCTTTTCTAGCGCTTCGCCTACTTGAGAAAAATACAGCTAATGTTGAAAACACAAAAACTAAAAAAACAACAAACAAACAGATGTATTCTATAATTTGAATAGACATCATTCCCATTGGGTTTTCTTCAGCAATAAAATTTTGAAGAGAGGTATTAATTAAGTAGGCACCAATAAGTATATAAAGTCCAATTTGAATACTATTAAAACCCTTTAGAATAAAGTTCTGTGTGATGCTTTCTTGTGAATTTTTGTTTTGGGTCATGGTTATATGTATGAAGCCAAGATACAAAAAAAATAAATCCAGAGAAGCAAATAATACAGGCTTAGAAATATAAAATAAGTTTTATTATCTTAGTTGCCCAAATAAATTTTTCAAAAAATAGTTATGAAAAAAACCACCCTAAAATCAATTATTCTAAGCATTTTTTTAATGAGTATCTCTTTTGGTTTTTCACAAGAAAAATTAGAATTTACCTTTCAAGGAGAAAAAGTAGAAATGCTTAAAAATATAGATAGTTTTCAATGGAATCAAATTCCAAATACATCAAAATTTAATAGCCATTATTATGGATGTATTTCTTTTGACAATACTCCTACGCAAGAAATTCAAAATGACTTTAAAAATAAAGGATTAGGACTTACGTATATTTCTAAAGGATTTTATTTCTTCAATTTTTCATCCTCAGTAAGTGCAAGTTATTTAAAAAATAACGGAGTTACTTCAATAATTCCAATGCCTATAAATTTTAAAATATCTTCAAAAATTAGAAATAATGAAATTGAAGACTGGGCAAGAGATGGAGATAATATTTTAGTTATTCTTCAATTTCATCAAGAAGTTAGTACTACAAAACTAATTGCTGAATTGACAAATATTTCAGGAGTTCAAGTTGTAGAACAATTTAAAAACTCAGATTTAATTCAGCTTTCTATTCCAAGTGATGCCATAAACCAAGTAGCTAGTTTGCCTTTTGTTAAATGGGTAGAATTAACAGCACCACCAAGTATTAAAGAAGATGTTAGAGGGAAATCTATTCATAGATCTAGTAATTTAGATACGCAAACACTTTCAGGCAGAAACTATACCGGTGAAGGAATTGGAGTAATTGTTAGAGATGATGGAATTGTTGGACCTCACATAGATTTTCAAGGAAGAATTGATAATACTTCTGCTGGTGGAACAGGACAAACTCATGGAGATGGTGTAGCAGGTATTTTAACAGGAGCTGGAAATTTAGATCCTACAAAAAGAGGTATGGCACCGGGATCTTCTTTATATGTCACAAATTATAACAGTTCTTTTTTAGATCCAGGAACCATAAATAGATTAACCAACGGAGATGCACAAATTACCAACTCTTCCTATGGAGATGGCTGTAATGGAGGTTATACAACAAGAAGTGTAACGGTAGATCAACAAACAAATACGAACCCTTCTATTTTACATGTGTTTTCTGCCGGAAACTCAGGAACATCTGATTGCGGTTACGGAGCAGGAAGCGGATGGGGAAATATCACTGGAGGTCATAAGCAAGGAAAAAATGTAATTGCTACAGCAAATGTTTACTTTAATGGAGTTCTTGAGAACTCTAGTAGTCGTGGACCTGCTGCAGACGGAAGAATTAAGCCAGATATTACGGCTCATGGTCAAGGACAATTGTCTACTAATGAGAATAATGCCTACTTGTCTTTTGGAGGAACTTCTGGTGCAGCGCCAGGTATTGCAGGTGTTTCTGCACAATTATATCAACTATATAAAGATGCTAATAGTAATCAAATTCCAGAATCCGCTTTAATTAAAGCGACCTTATTAAATACTGCAAATGATTATGGAAATGTTGGACCAGATTTTCAATTTGGTTGGGGGTTGGTCAATGGTTTAAGAGCTGCTAAATTATTAGAAGATGGTAGATACTTAGATGATAATATAACTCAAGGAACAGAAAATAATCATACAATTAATGTGCCTGCCAATACAAAGCAAGTTCGTTTTATGGTGTATTGGAATGATCCAGCAGCTACAGCAGGAGTAACTACTGCATTAGTAAATGATATCGATTTAACAGTTACGACACCTGCAAGTGCACAATTATTACCTTGGATATTAGATACAACACCAAATGCAGCCAATTTAAATACTCCTGCAACAAACGGTGCAGATCATTTAAATAACATAGAGCAAGTAGTTATCAATAATCCTCAAGCTGGAAATTATACCATTAACATATCAGGATTTAATATTCCTTCTGGACCGCAACATTATTTTGTTGTTTACGAAGTAATTACTGAAGAATTAACACTTACGTATCCTAATGGAAATGAGAAATTTGTAGTTGGAGAACAAGAAGCTATTCATTGGGATGCTATTAATACAACAGATTCTTTTGTATTAGAATATTCAACGAATAACGGAAGTACATGGTCTACCATGGCAACTTTAGCTGCATCAACAACGAATTATACATGGGCAGTCCCTAGCGATGTTTCGGGAGAAGCATTAATTAGAATTACTAGTGGTTCTTTTTCTGATCAAAGTGATGCTGCTTTTTCAATTGCAAATCAAGTTGCTGGAGTTGATATCTCACAGATATGTCCGGAAGAGATTACAGTAGTTTGGAATGCACTTTCAGATGCAACATCTTATGATGTGTATTTATTAGGTGACAAGTATATGGAAAAAGTAGGAACAACGTCTTCAACGTCTCTTGCTATTCCAATTACTGACCCGAACGCATCTTTTTGGGTGGCAGTTTCTGCTACAGGTGGAAATAACTGGGAAACAAGAAGAAGTTTAGCAATTAATAAATCAGGTGGATTATTAAATTGTAGCTTAAGTAAAGATGTAACCGTAGAATCTATTACTAATGATTTCTCTGCTTTAAATTTAATTTGTTCTGGAAATAATTCCTTTGATATTACAGCTAATATTAGAAATCTAGGAATGGATGACCAAAGTAATTTCTTAATTTCATATCAATTAGGTGCAAATGCTATAGTTGAAGAAACGTATGTAAACACCTTAGCTTCTGGAGCTCAAGAAGAATATACTTTTTCTACACCCTTAGTTCTTAATCAAGATGGAAATCAAACATTAAAAGTTTGGGTTACTTTAACTGGAGATGAATTTGTTGCAAACGATGAACATGAAGAAGATTTTTATGCGCAAATACTTCCAAAAGAAATTAATGAAATAGAGTCATTTGATGTCAATGGTTTTCCTCCAGCAGGATGGAGTATGGGAAATCCAGATAGTAGTACTATAACTTGGGTAAGTGCTGATAATATTATTGGGATTGATGACCAACCAACAATAACATCATATATTAATAATTATAATTATAATGCAGTAGGTGAAGAAGATACTTTTACAACTTTGGTATATGACTTATCTGGGTCCAATTTATCACTGAGTTTTGATCTTGCCAAAACGCAATATTCTGCTGGGAATAGTGATGGTCTTCAAGTTGATATTTCAACAGATTGTGGAGCTACATATACAAATATTTACGATAAAGATGGGTTAGACCTTTCTACATTGACTAATTATAATACAACTTTTGAATGGTCTCCAACCAGCAGTGCAGACTGGAGAACAGAAACCATAGATTTATCTTCTTATGCTAATCAAAATGTAAAAATTAGATTTGTCAATGTAAACGGTTATGGTAATAGTACTTATATAGATAATATTGTAGTTACGGGAACATTATCAACAAATAGAGTAGATTTTGATGATCATTTCACATTATTTCCAAACCCTGTAGATGATAGTTTTACTGTAAGGTCTAAACAAGCAGATATAAAGAAAGTTGTGATTTATAATTTACTAGGTAGAGAGGTTTCAACTTTAAAAATTGATGGGATTCAACAACTAGTAAATATAAATACTACAAGTTTATCTTCAGGAGTTTATCTAGTTCGTTTAGAATCAGATTTAGGAGTATTTCATAAAAAGATCGTTAAAAAATAATTTTTTTGAAACCTGCTGAGGCATATATATTAAATCAAAAAGAACCTTTTAAATCAATATTACTGCAGCTTCAAAACTAATTGAAGCTGCAGTTCCTGATTTAGAATTACAGTATAAGTGGAAAATCCCTTATTATTACTATAAAAACAAGCCTTTTTGTTGTTTAAATGTCACTAAAAAGTATGTCGATCTGGGATTTAGATTTCATCCTAAGTTACTTGATTTTGACAATTTTTTAATAAGTGAAAATAGAAAATTGTTTAAATCACTTCGTTATACTTCAATCGATGAAATCGATCAAGAAATTTTGTTTTCAGTCTTATTAGCACTAAAAAAATAATGATAAATAAATTGAGATTTATTGAAGAAACACTTTATACTCTAAAGCTAAATCGTTGTTAAGAAATAGGTATAATTCAGAAGTTCTACCAGGGTTTTCTATCGTAACCGTTGCTATATTTTTATCGAAACTAACGCTTGGTTTTTTTGAATAGCGTTGTCCTTTGAAGTTATAAATCAACTGATCAGCTGGACTCAAATTTTGAATTTTCAAAACGATTTTGCTAGATCGGTTGATAATAATGGTTCCTTTAACTGGAGAAATTAAAGTTAGATTTTTTCTTAAAAAACCTTGAGAATAAATGGGCTGATTATAAAAATCAGTCAGTGAATTTTGATTTAAAATGACATTCCATTTTCTGCTATCAGCAAAGTGAGTTCTGCCAATTTTTTTAGGATCAATATGATAAAAATATTCGTTATAATCTTTCTTCCACTTCCCATTAAATAGATATCCAGCAGCCCAAGTAGCATCTAATAAAATCCATTTACCATTATTTTTTACAGCATTCCAAGCATGATTGGTTGTGTTTGAAACTCTTCCAATATCGTATGCAGAACTTCTAATATATCCTTTAATTACCTCAGCTTCTATACCCAGTAAATCTGCCAGCTTTTTAAAAGATTGTGCATATTCTTCACAAACGCCCATTTTGGTTAAAAAAGCATCATCAACAATTTTATCTTTGATATTTTGAATTTTTTGCAAGCGTTCTTCTTCACTAAAATAACGAAATTCAATTGTTTTTTGAGGTTTATAAAACTTCTCTAAATCATAGCTGATATTTTGTGTAAGCCAAATAAATGCGGCTCTTACTTTGCTAGTATCATCAGAAAAATCTTGATTGATTTGATCAACTAATTTTTGTGGACTTGTATATCTTGGATACGATTTTACTTGTGCATCTACTCCAGAGAAATCTTGAGCATTTACAACTGAAGTAATCAGTAAGAAAAAAAATAAAAATTGTTTCATATAGGTAGAATAACAATTTTCTTATTCAAAAATTGTGCCTATAATTTATTGATAGTTTGTCTGATGGCTACTAAATTAGAAAGTAAATTTTCTAAATAATCTAAGTGTAACATGTTTGCTCCATCACTTTTTGCATTTGCAGGATCAAAATGAGTTTCAATAAATAAACCATCAACGTTATTTACAATTCCAGCTCTGGCAATGGTTTCAATCATGTCAGGTCTTCCTCCAGTAACTCCAGAAGTTTGATTGGGTTGTTGTAAAGAATGTGTTACATCTAAAACAGTAGTAGAAAATTCTCTCATTTCTGGAATTCCTCTAAAATCCACGATCATATCTTGGTATCCAAACATGGTTCCTCTATCTGTAGTCATCACAAGGTTATTTCCAGAATCCTGAACTTTTTTTACCGCATGTTTCATGGCTCCAGGACTCATAAACTGACCTTTCTTTAGATTGACCACCTTACCCGTTTTTGCAGCCGCCACTACCAAATCAGTTTGACGAACTAAAAAAGCAGGAATCTGTAATATGTCTACATATTCGGCAGCTTTTGCAGCATCAGAGATTTCATGAATATCTGTCACTGTTGGTACATGAAAGGTTTCAGAAACCTTACGTAAAATTTTTAATGCTTTTTCATCTCCAATACCTGTAAAACTATCAATTCTACTTCGGTTGGCTTTTCTAAAACTTCCTTTAAATACATAAGGAATCTTTAAATCATCTGTGATTTTTACTACCTTTTCAGCAATTCGCATTGCCATCTCTTCACCTTCAATAGCACAAGGACCAGCTAATAAAAAGAAGTTATTTGCGTCTAAGTTTTTTAAGTTGGGTACTAAAGATAAATCCATTAATAAAATTTTTAACAAAAGTACAAAATAAATGTTGTTGATGTTTGGTATCTTTAGCCCTTAAAATATTATATAATGAGAAAAATATTAGTCCTTTTAGCAGTATCAATGATGATTGTTTCGTGTAATAACGAAACTAAAAAACCAAATGAATCTAAAGATGTTGAAATAGACTCAACAACCGTAAGAAAACATTTATACACCTTGGCTTCTAATGAGATGGAAGGAAGAAAAGCAGGGACTGCTGGAATTGAAAAAGCAGCACAATACATAGAAAGTGAGTTTAAAAGAATCGGTCTTTCTACTTTTAAAGATCTACCAACTTATCGCCAAACACTTACGTTTTTACCAAGAAGAGCAAAAGATAGTATTACCTCAAGCAATATTATCGGGGTTTTAGAAGGAAAAAGTAAAAAAGAGGAAATAGTTATTATTTCGGCACACTATGATCATCTTGGGATAATAAGTAAAGATGGGGTTTTAGATAGTATCTATAATGGAGCAAATGATGATGCCTCTGGAGTAACTGGTGTATTGGCTTTGGCAGAATATTTTAAAAAAATTGGAAATGAAAGAACGATTGTTTTTGCAGCTTTTACAGCAGAAGAAATGGGATTGATTGGCTCTACATATTTTGGAAAAGGTATTGATGCTTCTAAATTTGTTGCGGGTATTAATTTAGAGATGATAGGAAAAACACCGAGCTTTGGCCCTAATACTGCTTGGTTAACTGGATTTGATCGTTCAGATTTTGGTAAAATCATTCAAAAGAATTTAGTTGGAACAGGCTATCAATTATTTCCAGATCCTTATAAGAATTACAATTTATTTTTTAGATCGGATAATGCTTCTTTAGCTCGTTTGGGAGTTCCATCTCATACTTTTAGTACCTCGCCAATTGATACAGATAAAGATTATCATCAAGCATCTGATGAAGCAGAGACTTTAAATATGACAGTAATTACACAGACGATACAAGCAGTTGCTAAAGGAACTAAAAGTATTATTGACGGAACAGATACTCCAACAAGAGTTTTTCTTGTAGAAAAGAAATAAAAGAATAAAGATTTAGATATACATATCAAATGAACATCCATTTTATTGCTATTGGTGGAAGTGCTATGCACAACTTAGCCATCGCATTACACAATAAAGGCTATCAAGTAACTGGAAGTGATGATACCATTCATGATCCATCAAAATCTCGTTTAGAAAAAAAAGGGTTATTACCGGAAGAATTTGGCTGGTTTCCAGAAAAAATCACCAATAACTTAGATGCAATTATTCTAGGAATGCATGCAAAACAAGACAATCCTGAGTTATTGAAAGCGCAAGAAATGGAATTGAAAATCTATTCCTATCCCGAGTTTTTATATGAGCAATCTAAAGATAAAACACGTGTGGTAATAGGTGGATCTCATGGGAAAACGACCATTACTTCTATGATTCTTCATGTATTAAATTATCATGAAAGAGAGGTTGATTATATGGTAGGAGCGCAGTTAGATGGTTTTGATACCATGGTGCATCTCACTAAAGAAAATGAATTTATTGTGTTAGAAGGCGATGAGTATTTAAGTTCTCCTATAGATATGCGACCAAAGTTTCATTTATACAAACCTAACATTGCTTTGTTAAGCGGAATTGCCTGGGACCATATCAATGTTTTTCCAACGTTTGAGAATTATATCGAGCAGTTTCGAATTTTTACAGATTCTCTTATCAATGGGGGTATTATGGTCTATAATGAAGATGATGTAACCGTAAAAGAAGTAATAGAAAACTCAGAAAATGCAATTAAAAAATATCCGTATGTTACTCCTGATCATTTCATAGAAAATGGAGTCACTTATATAGATACTCCGGATGGAGATATGCCATTAGAGATTTTTGGAGATCATAACCTTCAAAATTTAGCAGGCGCTAAATGGATTTGTCAACACATGGGGATAGATGAAGATGATTTTTACGAAGCCATTGCATCTTTTACAGGAGCTAGCAAACGACTAGAGAAAATAGCAGGAAATAATCAGTCAGTGATTTTTAAAGATTTTGCGCATAGTCCAAGTAAAGTGAAAGCAACTACAGATGCTGTTAAAAAACAATACAATGAGCGAGAAGTTGTCGCTTGTTTGGAATTGCATACTTACAGTAGTTTAAATGCGGAGTTTTTAGAAGAATATAAAGGAGCTTTAGATAAAGCCGATAAAGCGGTTGTCTTTTATTCGCCACATGCTGTAAAAATAAAACAGTTAGAGGAGGTTACCAAAGAGCAAATAGGTAAAGCTTTTGAACGAGATGATTTGATTATTTATACAAATCCTGAAGATTTTAAAAAGTTTCTTTTTTCTCAGGATATAAAAAATAAAGCGATTATTTTAATGAGTTCAGGTAATTATGGCGGATTAGACTTTGAAGAAGTTAAGAATTTGATTTAGATTTCAACTGATTCATTTTCTCTTTTTGATGAATTTTTTGAATTAATTCCATCGAAAATTTCCCCTGAAAATAATGAATGTCATTTTTAGACCAAGAACCTATAATTTGATTATCTACAGTTAAAAAAGTATAATTATGTTTGGTAAAAACATCAAATGTGTGTGAATAACAATTTTTTTTTCAATTTCTAAATGAGAAAATTTAGGGTGAATTAATGATAGCTCATTTTCACTTAAAAAAGAAACTTTAAAAACAATATTGTTTACTTGATAATATTTAACGTAATCAAATCTTTCAGGATTTTTAACATCTCTAAGATCATTAATAATTGATCTGTCTTTTTTGTTTTTAGATTTTAAAAACTGACGCTTTATATCTAAAATAAAATCGATAGTTTTTTCTTCTGGAGCATCAATTTTTTTAGATAAAGCTTTAGCAATAGCTTTTATAGGAATCTCTTTGTTTAGACTCTTTATGATATCTGCTGTAATATTTTCTAATACGATATGTTGATTTTCGTTACTACACCAAGTTACAGTTTTACCTTCTATAGCTTTAAATAAAAAATTCGAATCTTTCATTAATTTTTTATAATATTAATTATGAAACATAATAAAAAAGCCTCAAATAAATTGAGGCTTTTTAAAAAATAAATTTAAGTTTAAAACCCTTGTTCCTGGATTTGAAGGACTGGCTGCCTGAGCCTTTTTAGGATTTAAAATCATATATGTTGCTAAAGCTGTTAAAGCTGCATATTTTCCGTAATTATCTATTTTTTTAATAGCTTCTTTACGTGAAATCTCTTCTTGTTTTTTTTTGTTTGATTTTTCATGTGCTGACTTTTATTATTTGATAATGACTTTTTTGTTTAACGTACCTAACTCAGTTTCTAACTGTATGATATAGACTCCGGCTCTAACATATGGAAGCGTAACATTGTTCAAACCGCTTCCTTCAATAGAAGCGCTTAAGACTTTTTTTCCTAGTATGTTATAGATTTTTACTCGTGCATTTCCACGCTGAATTCCAACAATCCGTAAGTTATTGTTACTGTAAGTATACATACTGATATTTTCTAAATTCAAATCATTACTAGTTAAAGGATTAGAAGTTGTGTGTAAGTAGAAACGTCCAATTCCGTTTAAATCATTAGTAAGTGTTGTAGTAAAATTAGAAGAACCATCTAATAATGTAAATGAGTTATCATCTTTATCTTCTAAGTAGATATTAATACCAGCTGGAAGATTTTCGGCATTCGCAGCTATTGTAATTTCCGTTCCGTTAGTTACAATCAATCCAACAGGAATAACCATGTTTTCAAAATTGTTATCAGGTAAGGATTGAATCCCTAAGTTTTTTCCTGTTCCGTTAGCAACAGCATGAGTATAAATTGCAAAATCATTAACAACTCCACCAAATATAGAACTGTCATATCCATTATCAAACCCAGTTGTCGTTCCGTCAATATAAAAGATATCTGCTTGTTTGTTTAAAGAACCATCGGTTATGAACAAACTAATTTCAGGTCTTGTTTCCACATTTCTTTGAAAGGTGTCTGTAGATTGATGCGATTGCATGGCTTCTGTAAAATTGAATGTATTAGAGCCATTAGAACTCACAAAAAAACCTTGAGATGGAGCAATGAACATAGATCCTGTAGCTTGATTTACTTGATCATAAGAACTTATTGCTTGATTCCAGAACCAAATGGTGTTTTCTGTTAAACTTGCTGTATTTATTGTTAGTATGTTATTCGTGCCATCGGCATTTAAGTTGGCTGGAATATAAGAAGGATATGGATTTCCAATTAGATTAAAAGTATTTCCACCGCTTCCAGTTCCGTCTGTTATAGCAACTCCTACTGCATCTGTTAGCATCGTACCTGTAAATGAGATATCACCAGAAGCTTGCATTTTTACACTATATCCTGTTCCAGAGGTAAAAGTATCTGTAGTATCATCCCCATAATCCCCATCAACTTGACCTTCTGTATAATAAGACCACCTGTTAGCTGCAAGAACTTGTGAATTATCATACTGAGCAATGGCTACATTTTGTGCATCACCAGTTCCAGAGCCCAAGTAAGGAGATTCATTGGTGTAAAAATCAACAATTGTTTGACCAACCAATGGAGAAGAAATCATATACCAGTTAGTAGTTCCTAGGTTTCTGTTGTAAGTGATGTTACCAAATGAAGTACCTTTTAGGATTAATGAGCTACTTGAGTTTAAGTTTAAAGAACCATTTACAGTTAACAAGCCCGAAATTGTAATTGAGTTATTACTATGAATAGTTAGACTTTCTGAAACATTAATTTTAAGATTTCCAACAAAAGCTTCTATTCCCGAATTTATAATAGGAGACCTTGCTAAATCGGGTATGGTAGCTAAAGAGCTGCTTGTGGGAACTCCGTTATCCCAGTTTCCTGCTAAATTCCATAACGGACTACTTGCTCCTGTCCAACTAGTTGTATTAATTGTAAATGCCTCAGAAGAGAAGGGAAGTAACGTTTCACCGTCACCATTAACAACATTAGTCCAGTTCGAATCATCATCAATAAGTAAAGAATAATAATTATTGTATGAAGTTTGACTTGATCTGGAAGCATTATATATTGCTCCATCTGGAGAAGCTGAACTATCCATGACAATAATAGAAGTTCCGATGACTAAACCAGTATTTGTTAAGGTAATACCGTCAACATCAAAAGGCCCTAGGTTAGACGAGTCATTACCAATCTGTATAGCTGCAATAAACGAAGTAGGGGTGTTGTCATCAGTGCCCAAAAAAGCAATGATTCCATCTTTATCAGATGCAGGAATACTAAATGCTCCAGTTTCAGATAATACTCCGACAGATACACCGAAATTTGGATTAGTATCATTGTTGACATCAGTAAATACAATTACTGTCCCAGCTTTAATTGTAGCAGCTCCTGTATACCAAGTGAGTGTTCCTTCTCCAGAAGTAATTCCACCAGCCCCATCTGATTCGTTGTCAGTAATGTAAATAGTTGAGTTTGCTGCTAGGTCTGCTAATACAACGACAGCAAAATCATCATCACCATCAGCATTAAAAGCAATGAATGCAATGTCGCCAGGTGATTGGGCATTCATTTTTAAAAATAAAGTAAACGTAAATATAAGGCACCAGCATAACTGGTACATATAATTCTTTTTCATAGCGTTAAAATTTGAATTATTGAATTCTAAAGTTATAAAATATTTTTTATAACTAACTGTTTTTTAGTTTTTTCTCCAGAAGAACGGAGTAAACAATATTAAAACAGTAAAGAGTTCTAAACGCCCAATGAGCATTAAAAAAGAACAGAACCACTTTGCTCCAACCGATAAATGACTAAAATTATCTACCGGACTTACTGAGCCAATGGCTGGACCGATATTCCCCAAACTAGATGCTGCAGCACCTAAAGCAGACATAAAATCTAAACCTAATAAATTAAGGATAACTGATGAAATTATAAAAATTAGCATGTAGATAACAAAGAAAGACAAGATGTTAAATACAATGGTTTGGCTGACAGATTTTCCATTGTAACGAACAGGAATAATTGCATTTGGATGTAATGTCTTCTTAAATTCTAAAAAACTATTTTTTAACATTACAATATGTCTCATTACTTTTATTCCTCCACTAGTAGAACCTGCAGAACCTCCTAAAAAGAATAAGGCAAAGAAAATTCCGGTGGCAAAGAAACTCCACATGGTAAAATCTGCAGTGATAAAACCAGTAGTTGTTATCACGGATATTACTTGAAATAAAGCATGTCTGATAGCGCTTTCAGTTTTTCCTAAAACAGCTGGATGCGCAATGGTAGTTTGTAGGGTTTCATCTTGAAAAAAGATGATAATTATAGCAATAATTATTGCAATACTAAGTACTCCAAAAAAGTAGTATCGAAACTCTTCACTTTCAATTACTTTTGTAACTTTTCCTTTTAAGGCAAAGTAGGTGAGTACAAAGTTGGTACCCGCAACAAACATAAAAAAGATGACAATGTATTGTACCATTGGCATTCCGTTCCAATGAGATAAACTTGCATTTTTAGTTGAAAATCCACCAGTACTTACAGTAGCCATCGCATGATTAATGGCATCAAACCAAGTCATTCCTGCAACTTTTAGTAAGAAAAACTCAGCAAATGTTAAGGTCACATAAATTAACCAAAGACGTTTTGCAGTATCTGTAATTCTTGGATGTAATTTGTCTGCCGAAGGCCCTGGAGCCTCAGCCATAAATAATTGCATTCCTCCAATTCCCAGTAAAGGAAGTATGGCAATGGTAAGTACAATAATTCCCATACCACCAATCCAATGAGTTGCACTACGCCAAAAAAGGATTCCTTTTGGCATCGATTCTATATCCGTTAAAATAGAAGATCCTGTGGTAGAATATCCAGAAAGTGTTTCAAAAAAAGCATCGGTTATATTAGGAATTACACCTGTAAATAAATAAGGAAGCATTCCTGTAAATGATAAAGTAAGCCAACCTAAAGTTACAATTAAATACCCTTCTTTTTTCTGAATATTAGTACTGGCTGGTTTGTTAAAAAAGTAAAGTAGCAATCCTAAAAAGATAGTGATAATTCCGGCATTTAAGATACCCAATTGTGCATCTTCTTTATGGTACATGCTAAAAGGAATAGCGATAAACATAAAAACTCCGTTTAGAACAGCAGTAAGTCCTAGAAATCTATAAATTATTTTATGATTTAGACTTCCCATTCTTAACGAAATAAGTCTTCTACAATGCTAATGGATTCTGGCAGACAAAATACAATGGCTTTGTCTCCATCTTTTATTTGAAAATCACCATTAGACATTAATGCATTTCCATCTCTTATGATACCACCAAAAACAGCATCTCTAGGAAATTTTAATTCTCTAATTGGTTTTTTAGTGACTTTTGCACCTGGCAATACTTCAAATTCAAAAACTTCAGCATCTATATTGTGAAGGTTAGCTAAAGCTAAAATTTCACCCTTTCTAATGTGTCTAAAAATACTACTAGCGGCAATCAATTTTTTATTGATAAGTGTGTTAATTCCTATAGTTTGAGAAATATTGATATAATCCATATTTTCAACCAAGGCAATTGTTTTTTTAACACCTTTAGATTTTGCTACTAAACAAGTCATGATATTGGTTTCTGAATCTCCTGTTACAGCAACAAAAGCATCCATATCTCTAATATTTTCTTCTTCTAGTAATTCGATATCTCTACCATCACCATTAATTACAAGTGTGTTATTTAGTTCTTCAGCAAGAACTAAAGATTTTTCTCGTTCTTTTTCAATTAAAGTGACTTTAAAATTCCCTTTACATAGATTTCTAGCCGTTTTAGATCCAATAGAGCTTCCTCCAAGAATCATCACATTTTTAATATTAAGCTGTTCTTTTCCAACGATTGGATATAAACTACTTAAACTGTAATGCGGGACAGAAAAATAAACCTGATCTCCTAATTTGTATTCAGAATCCCCTCTTGGGATAATAGTTTGAGAGATTCCTTCTCTTTTGATTGCAATGGTGATAAAATCTACATTTGAAAACGTCTCTCTAGCCTCTTTTACAGTTTTATCTAAAAGGGGAGACTTGTAATCTAGCGTGGTTCCCATGACATTAAATAACCCATTTTCAAAGGTCACAGTATCATTAAATGAAGATTGATTTAATAGCATTTGAATTTCATCAGCAGCTAATTCTTCTGGAGAAATCATAAAATCTAGTCCAAATTTTTTAAAATCTACTTCAGTATTTTCTAAAAATTCCGGATTGTCTATTCTTGCAATTGTTTTTTTGACACCTAAAGATTTTCCAATCACGGATATTGTGAAATTGGTATTTTGTGATTCGGTTACAGCTAATAATAAATCTGCAGAATCTATACCTATTTCTTTGAGTAGTTTTATGGATGTAGCATCACCTTTTTTAGTAATAACATCTAAATGATTGTTGATGTAATTTAGCTTTTCTCCATCCGTATCAATTACGTAAGTATCTTGTGATTCGTAGGATAGTAATTTTGCTAAATGAAATCCAACGTCACCAGCACCCGCTATAATAATCTTCATAGTTCATTAGAAATAACATACAAAGATATGAAACTTAGTCATGTGACTTTCAAAAAATTATAAGGGATGTTAGATTTACACATCTTTTGTACATTTATAAAAAAGATGCAATATGAAAAAGTTAACCATTAAATCTTGGTCATTAGGTGATAGGCCCAGAGAAAAATTAATTGCCAAAGGAAAGTCTATTCTTAGTGATGCCGAGCTTATTGCTATTTTGATAGGTTCTGGAAATAGAGAAGAAAGCGCTGTAGATTTATCTAAAAGAATATTAGATTCTGTGAATAACAACATTTACGAGTTAGCAAAACTACCTTTAGAAAAATTAACAACTTTTAAAGGCATAGGAGAAGCTAAAGCAATTGCAATTATAACAGCACTAGAGCTAGGAAAAAGAAGACAACTAGAAACACGTCATGAACAACCAAAAATTAGTAGTAGCAAACAAGTTTTTTCTTTAATGCAGCCCTTGTTAGGAGATTTGCCTCATGAAGAATTTTGGGTGTTGTATTTAAATAATTCCAACAAAATTTTATCCAAAGATCAAATAAGTAAAGGCGGAATTACAGCTACTTTAGTAGATGTAAGATTACTTTATAAGAGAGCTTTAGAACTTTCTGCAGTAGCTATTATTCTCTGCCATAATCACCCTTCAGGTAAATTAAATCCTAGTAAAGCTGATAATCAACTGACTCAAAAAATTAAAGAAGGCGGAACAAGTTTAGATATTAAACTCTTAGACCATATAATAATTACTGAAAAGTCTTATTTTAGCTTTGCCGATAATGGTGAAATTTAAAAGACTCTTCCGTTTTGATCCTCGTTTATACGCATAAAATAACTCCAAGAATTCGGTATATTTTTAAGCATATTTTTACTAGAATACTTTTAGTTCCAGTAGATTTTACCTCAAAAATAGAAGAGTTTGTGGCACATAATGGGCCAAAAATAAGTTATACCAAGGTCCCGTTAGGAAAAGAGTTTTTTATCAGAAGTAACGAGTTATTATTTGAGCAAGGTGTTAATGATTTAGAAATCACGGTACATGATTGGGATGAAGTTCCTTGTTTTTTTAATGCAGGCCCAAAGTCAGAGATTCCCTTTGATATTTTCGCAGCTAGTTTTTATTTAATTTCTAGATACGAAGAATATTTACCTCACGTTAGAGATGACCACGAGCGTTTTACCGCAGAACAAAGCTTAGCGTATAAATTTAATTTTCTCGAAAAACCGGTTGTAGATATTTGGGCTTTAAAATTAAAAGAAGTCTTAAAAGAACGATTTGAAGACTATCATTTTCCAGAAAGAGATTTTAAATATATTTCTACCATAGATATCGATAACGCTTATGCCTATAAACACAAAAGTTTTATTCGATCGACTGGTGGACTTTTAACTGATTTTTTTAAGTTAAGACTCCGAGGTTTTTGGAATAGATTATTGGTTATGTTAAGAATAAGAAAAGATCCTTATAACACATTTGAAAAGATTTTATCGCTAAGTGAAACCTATCAAGTACAAGTAATTTTTTTCTTTTTAATTGCAGATTATACTACGTTTGATACCAATGTTTCTCCTTCAAAAAGGAGTTTTAGATTGTTAATTAAACATGTTGCAGATTATGCTAGTGTAGGTTTGCATCCTTCTTACTATACTATGAAAAATAGTACGATGTTAAAAAAAGAAAAAGAGCGTTTAGAATCAATAACAAATATACCTACGATTAGGTCGAGACAACATTTTTTACGATTTAGTTTGCCAGAAACCTATCAAAATTTAATCGACTTAGAAATTCTAGAAGATTATTCTATGGGATATGCTAGTCATGTTGGATTTAGAGCAAGTACTTCAATTCCGTTTTACTTTTTTGATTTGGATTTTGAAATTCAAACCCCGTTAAAAATTTTCCCTTTTGCCTTAATGGATACTACATTAAACGATTATATGGGACTTACACCAAAACAATCTTTAGGAAGAACAAGAGATTTGTTAAATGAAGTTTTGAAGGTTAAGGGAACCTTTATTACACTTTATCACAATGAAAGTATTAGCGGTTATTTACGATGGAATGGCTGGCAAAGAGTTTATGAAACCATGCTAAAATTAATCCGTAAGTATGACAATTAAATATATCGAAAGAGTAGATATAGACATCCAGAAGTATGATGCTTGTATAGACAGTTCTAAACAGAGTGTATTATTCGCATATTCTTGGTATTTAGATATTGTTAGTGATCAATGGGATTGTCTTGTTTTAGATGATTATGTAGCAGTGATGCCAATTCCTTCTAGAAAAAAGTACTTTATAAAATATGTTTATCCGCCACTTTGGACTTTACAACTAGGTGTTTTTTCTCTAAAAGAGAACGTAGAACAAGAATTTATAAATACTTTAAAGGAGAGGAATAAATTTATTGAACTTCAATTAAATTCAAAAAATAAATTAGAGAGAGCCGATTTATTTTTTTTAAAAGAATTTCAATCGATTAGTTTGCAATCTTCCTACAAAGAGATAAAAAAATCTTTTCAAAGCGATCGAAAGAAAGATTTAAAGAAAGCTGCGAAAGCAAAACTCACAATACTTTGGAATGACTCTCCTCAGAATTTAATATCACTTTTTAAAAACAATGTAGGCAAAAGAACGCCTAATATTATTGATAAAGATTACGAAAACCTACAAAGGCTTATAGATTTTTCCATCTATAAAGGAGTTGCCGATGTGCTCTCTGTATATGATGAAAAAAATCAACTAGTAGCCTCTGCTTTTTTTATAAAGTATCAAAAAGAAGTTACGATTGTTTGTTCTTCAACAGATTTTTCTAATCGGAAAAATGGAGCAAATACTTTTTTAATTAGTGCAGCAATTGAAAAATATCACTCAGAGTTTGATACATTTAATTTTGGAGGTTCTTCAATTCCATCTATAGCAAAATATTTCTTGAGTTTTGGCGCAAAAACGATACAATATCCTTTTTTAAAAGTGAATAAACTTCCATTTTTTTTGCGCCTGTTAAAAGCGTAAGATTCTTTAGTAAGAGCTTAATTATATAGGTTTGATTTTAGTTTGAATTTCAAAGATTTTATTTGGATTTATTGGAAATTCTAGCATGGTATTTCTTAAACCTTTAGGATAGTAGATGGCGCAAAGTGAGTTTGATACGCTATATAATTTTTCTTGAAAACCTTTTGGAAGTCCATCTAAAATTCCAGCTAACACATCATATCTAATTTTTTCAGGATGAGCAGCGTAATCATGCCAAACTACAATAGAATTTTCATGAACTAAATGTTCAAAAACTTTTTTTGTATCATTTTTCACAAACTCATAGCTGTGATTTCCATCAACAAAAATTAAATCAAATTTCGTATTCAATTTACCAAAATTGTAGGTTAAGGTGTTTCCAAAGAGATGTGTAATATTTTCCTTTCCTTTTGATAAAATTCCGTGTAAATCGGCATATTTGTCCGAAAGACCTTCTGTAAGAATATCTTTTTTGGATAAGTTAAGAGTATAACATTCTTTAGCTGTTTCAGAAACATTGATGACACTTTCACCTCGCCAAGTTCCTATTTCAAAATACCTACAATTTGGAATCTGATTTGCGAGTGATTTAAGCAAAATAATATCTGTAGGTAAGGATCCGCCACCTAAAAAGGTGAAGTGATTTAAAGAACTAGTAGCTTCAATCAAATTACGAATATCAACTGTTGGAAGTTGATTTATGTTTTTATGCTGTTTTTTTAAATAAGTTTCCCAACGATACTCACTATCTAGTAATAAATTAATGAGACTAGGTTTTTTCAATAATAAAAATAGGCCTGAAATGAGTTTTTTAATTTTATTCATGTCTTAATTTTCTGTAGAAATAAACAAAACTCAACCAAGATAAAATTCCTGTAAACCACATCAAAATTGCTGAGGTAATTGCGGCTCCTTTTATTCCGTATTTAGGAATTAGATAATAATTACTAATAATATTAATAATGATAGCAATCGAGATAATATAGTAGTTCAATTCAATCTTACCAATAGAAGATAAAAGATTACCGAACAATCCTCTAAAAATATAAATTCCTGTTATTCCTAGAATTAAAATTAAGAAACTATCAGTATATGCTAGGTATTCATTCCCGAAAATGAGGAGAATTTGTTCACTAAATAAGTAACAAAATATGAATATTAAAATGCTAGCAACACTAAAAAAGATCATATAATTTTTTATATATGTATTGATATAACTTTTCTCCCAAATTTTCTCAGTAAAAGTTACAAAGTCTGTATTGATAAATACACGGGGTAAAAATAAAAGGCTAAAAGGTATAATTGAAATATAACGGTAGTTGGTTACGGCAACAGAATCATCTATTAAGTAACCGATAATAATCATATCAATTAGAATAAGTAGTTGTGTAACCATGCTCGTTAATCCACCAAAAAGTCCATATTTCCAAAAAGAAAATGTAGTTATTTTAAGACTACTTTTTGAGGTTAATTTTAAATTTAATTTTTTTATAAAAAAGAATGAAGTAAGAAAAGGAGAAAATATTAAAGCGAAAACATACCCAATTCCTTTAAAATAATAACTCAAACCAAAAATTGCCAGTACTAGAATTAGATTATAAGAAAACTCTGCACCGGCATATAATTTATTTCGATGTTGAAGTCTGAATTGTATTTTTACTATTTCGAAAATAAATGTGGTGATAATTGTGAATGTTAAAGTAGCAAAATAAAAGTAGGTGTTATCAAATTGAAAAGGGATAAAATACCCTACGAGAATTAATAACAATATGATAATTAGAGAAGCGATGATTCCTTTTTTTAGAACGTAAGCAAAAAGCTGTTGTTTCTCTTCCTCAGATTTCAATAATGCACCATACCTTATAAGACTTTGATGTAATCCAAAACCACCAATTGGAATCACAAACTGCACAATACTAAACGCCAAGAGAATAACTCCTAGTTCTTTGTCATCTATTAATTGTAATGCAATCCAAGAACCTAAAAAAGAAAGTGCTCTAGAAAATAAAGTAGACAATAAGACATAGTTTCCTGATCTACTGGCAAATCCTGTAATGTATTCTTTTAGTTGAATCAAATTGAGTTACTTTAAAGCGTCAAGGTAAAGTTTCGTGAAAGAATCACAAATTTTTTCTGAACTAAAATTTTCAACAGCATAGGTATGCATTTCTTCGCCAAGATGAATCGGATTTTCATAAATCGTTTTTAGTTTTTCCAAAAGCTCACTTTCATCATTCTTATTAATAAGATAACCAAATTCCTTAGGAAAGTATTCTCTTATTCCGCCAACATTAGTAGCAATAACAGGAATTCCACAAGAAAATGATTCTAGAATAACACAAGGTAAATTCTCATAGTTACTAAATAAAGTAAAAACATCTGAAGCATTTAAATAAGCTGGGATTTTTTCATGTTCTACGTGTTCTATAAAATTTATTTGTCCTTTTTTAAAGTTTAGACTTTTAATAAGAGCTTTAAATTGATGCCCATTTCCACCAATAAAATTCCAAACAAAAGAATCTAGTTGATTTTCAAGTTGTTTTGCAACTCGTAACATCCCAGAGATGTTTTTATGAGGTTCTAATAAACTTGAGATATGTGTTATCGTAAATGTTTTAGAAGTTTCATTTATCGATTTAAAAAGAGTCGTGTCAACTACATTTGGAACTATTTGATAGTTGCCTATCAGTTTGTTTTTTAACATTGAGTCCTTTAAATCATTACTTACAGGGCAAATAGTACT
>Ga0115550_1000971_pt1 | contig 22689 bp, 22 predicted proteins | sample COGITO_mtgs_1005_FD_87177 | JGI IMG/M metagenome (GOLD analysis project Ga0115550, IMG submission 87177) | Pelagic marine microbial communities from North Sea - COGITO_mtgs_100511 | ecosystem: Environmental > Aquatic > Marine > Epipelagic | place: Germany:Helgoland, sampling site Kabeltonne... | reverse complement strand
TTTGGAGAAACCGGGCAGGGGGGCTATCTCCCCCCAGCCCTTGTCAACGCGAACCAGCAGGCCCTCTCGCGCCACCTCCACCTTGCCGTGAAAGGTCAGGGGCTGGGTAAAAGGCAGTTGGTAGCGATAGAGAGCGAGTTTCATCAGGGATTCCGCTTGTATTTGGAGAAGTCGGGACGACGTTTTTCGTTGAACGCGTTACGCCCTTCCTGACCCTCTTCGGTCATGTAGAACAGCATGGTGGCATTCCCCGCCAGCTCCTGCAAGCCGGCCTGGCCATCGCAGTCGGCGTTGAGGGCCGCTTTCAGGCAGCGCAGCGCCATCGGGCTGTTTTGCAGCATCTCACGGCACCAGCGCACGGTTTCGCGCTCCAGCTCGGCCAAAGGCACGACTGTGTTGACCAGCCCCATGTCGAGCGCTTGCTGGGCATCGTACATGCGACACAGGAACCAGATCTCGCGGGCCTTCTTCTGGCCGACGATGCGGGCCATGTAGGAGGCGCCCCAGCCGCCGTCGAAGGAGCCGACTTTCGGACCTGTCTGGCCGAACTGGGCGTTGTCGGCGGCAATGGTGAGATCGCACATCATGTGCAGCACGTGGCCGCCACCGACCGCGTAACCGGCCACCATGGCGACCACGGGTTTCGGGCAGGTGCGGATGTCACGCTGGAAGTCGAGCACGTTGAGGTGGTGAGTGCCTTCGTCGTCCTGGTATCCACCGTAGTCGCCACGGATCTTCTGATCGCCACCGGCGCAGAACGCCTTCTCGCCGAAGCCGGTGAGTATGATGGTGCCGATATGATCGTCATAACGGGCATCGGCCAGCGCCTGCAGCATCTCTTTGACGGTGCGGGGACGGAAGGCGTTGCGTACCTGAGGGCGATTGATGGTGATCTTGGCAATACCATCGCCGGACTTGTGATAGAGGATATCCTCGTAACCGGCGGAGCAATCGCGCCACTCGACAGGTGCGTACAGTTCCGCTTCCGTCATTGCCTCAATCATGGTTTTTTCCTTCTGATCTGGTAGAGCAGAGTTGAACAATAGAGTTGAGCAATATCGTCATGCTGGACGAGGGTATACAGTCCCGCTTCCGTCATTGCGTCAATCATGTGCACTCTCTTTTTCTTGTTGGTGATAAGCCCGCGACGCCGGCTCGGGTAAAGGGTGTCATGCCGTTTTATGGCGTACTCGCAATCCAGTCGCGCAGGCACGAGGCAAAGCGCTCTGGCTGGCTGGCGTGCAGATTGTGGCCGCCATCCAGGGTCAAGTGATTGATATTGCAGCCCTGCTTTACCAACTGGCAAGCCAGTTGATGGAATTTGTGATCCCGGCTGCCGGAGATCCAGGTCACCGGCAACCGGGTGCTGACGAGCCAGGGCGCGAGGTCCGGCTGCTGGCCCAGCGAGATGGCGCGCAGCATGGTCGCGACGGCCGGGCCCTGATTGCCAAGGCGTCCGGCTATCTGGTGGGCGCGAGCGGCCTCGTCGAGATCGGCAAAGACCCCCTGCTGATACCAGTCGGCCAGCACTTCTGTCAGCGGTTCGCGCTCGAAGCGCCGGGCCCAGCACTCGTCGTGTTCGATGCGGGCGGCCCGCTCGGCCAGCGGCAGGCCGGTATGGCAATTTTCCAGCAGCAGGGCCTGCAATCCGGCAGGGGATTGGCTGGCATGATAGAGGGCGAGCCGCCCGCCCAGCGAATAGCCTGCCAGTCGGTACTGCTCGATGCCGAGTGCTTTTAGCTCATCGCAGAGCCACTGATTAGCCTGCTCGAAGCCGGTCACACTCGCCCCTTGATTGCTGCCGTGGCCCGGCAGATCCAGCGCGTGGCAATCTATTCCAGGCAAGGCTTCGATCACTGGCTGCCAGTCGCGGCCATCGCCGAGCAGACCGTGCAGCAGTACCAGAGGCAGTTCTTGGCTGTTCGGGTTAGAGGCCACGAATAGCCGCCCCCAGTGCCTTGAGATCCTCGGCGACTTCGCTGCTCGGTACCTTGATTTCAATCAGGGTTACTTTCTTTTCCAACGCCGGTTTTTTCAGCGCTGCGGTGTAGGCCTGCTCGAATTCAGCCAGCGTGGTTGGCGCCCGATAGTGGAGGCCGAACATGGCGGCGGCATGCTCGAAGTGCAGGCCGTGGGGCAGGCAGTAGTAGGTCTCCAGCAGCCGATCGCCGGTGGGTACCGGCAACATGCGAAAGATGCTGCCGCCGTCGTTGTTGAGCAGGATCACCACCAGCGGCCGGCTCGATTTGCCGAGCAGGGCCAGACTGTTGAGATCGTGCAGGGCACTGAGATCGCCAATCAACAGGGTCGTTGGCTGCTCGCTCGACTGGGCAAAACCATAGGCGGTGGCGATGAGGCCATCGATGCCGGAGGCGCCGCGGTTGGTCATCACCCGGCTCGGCCCCTTGCCCGCTTCGCCGAGCATGTCCATCAGTCGGGCCGGCATGCTGTTGCCAACAAACAACTGGCCTTGAATCAGGTTGCCCAGCCGATGACAGACACCGAGCTCGGAGAAGCGATCGCAAGCGCTGCGGATCTGGCAGGTGGCGCTTTGCTGGCGCTCCGCCAGCCGGTGCCAGGGCAGGTGGCGAGTGCTCACTTTGTGGGTCGCGGCGAAGACGGCGGGCTCGCACACCAGACGGCGGCGCAGCCGGTAATCGGGATCGAGTCGCGCCGGCTGCGGGTCCACCAGCCAATAATCCTGCCAGGGGTGCTGCTTGATGAACTGGCCGAGCCGCTTGGAGATGAGGCGGGCACCGAATTGCAGCAGCACTTCGGCGCGGGCCAGCTCGGCCACGAAGCAGCTGTTTTGCAGGGCGAGATCCATGTGGATTAGGTTGCGGGCATCGAAGCGGATCTGGCTCTGCAGGTCCGCCAGCAGCGGCCAGCCTAGGCGCTCGGCAAGCTCGGCCACCACCTGCGCCTGGGCGGGATCCTGAATGCGTCCGGCGACTATGATGCCGCGTTTGCCCTGCAAGGCCGCCCAATCGGGCTGGCGGGGACAGATCTGCTCGTTCTGCTGCCAGGGGCTCCAGGGTTCGCTTGAATGCAGCCAGTCACCGAGGGGGGCCAGATAGCCGGAAAAATCCAGGTATTCATCGCCGGGATAGAGGGGCTCGGGGTACATGCAGTTGAAATGGACAGGTCCGGGAGTCAGAGCCTGCTGGGCCAGCGCCTGATCCACCGAGCTCAGCACGAAGGCCGCGGGTATGGTCGGGGTGGGGCTCGGCAGGTTCTGCTGATAGACGGGGTAGCGACCGAAGATCCCCTGCTGATCGATCGCCTGGTTGGCACCGTTGTCGATAAGCTCGGGTGGTCGGTCGGCCGAAAGAATGATGAGCGGCGCGCCTGTGAGTTGCGCCTCCGCCACGGCGGGCCAAAGGTTGGCGACCGCCGTGCCCGAGGTCATGATCACCGCCACAGGTCGGCCACTGCCCTTGGCCAGCCCCAGCGCCATAAACCCCAATCCCCGCTCGTCAAAATGGAGGTGGCGGCGAAAGCCGGCATGGGCGGCCGCGGCCATGGTGAGCGGCGCGGAACGTGAGCCCGAGGCCAGCGCTATGTCTCGCACGCCGAGGCGATAGAGCTCTTCCAGCAAGAGGGAAGACCAGACGTGATTGAAGGTGGCATGTTGACTGGCAAACATGAGGCTCTCGCTGAATGAGGGGTCGATGAGAAAACGCTATCCCAGCAGGGAGAGCACATTGGCGATCTTGTTGTCGAGTTCGGCCCACTCGGCGGCGGGCTCGGATCCCGCCACTATGCCAGCCCCAGCATAGAGTGTGATTGTCTGCGCCGTGACGCGTGCGCTGCGGATGGCGACGGAGAACTCCGAGGTCTCCCGGCTCAGCATGCCGCAGGCGCCGGCATACCAGCCGCGATCATGGGGCTCGAACTCGCGGATGAAGGCCAGAGCGGCTTCGCGCGGGGCGCCGCCCACGGCGGGGGTGGGGTGCAGGGCGTCCAGCAGTTGCCAGTCACACACACCAGGCTTGAGTTCGGCCTCTATGTCGCACTTGAGGTGTTGCAACAGCCGCAGTTTCAGAATGCGCGGCTCGGTCAGGCTGGCGCCCGTGGTGAGCGGGGCCAGTCGACTGAGTATGTCGGCATGCACCAGCCTGTTCTCCAGACGGTTCTTGCTGTCGGCCAGCAGCTCGGCGGCCAGGGCTGCATCGGTCGCCTCGTCGCCGGAGCGGCGTATGGTGCCTGCCAGTGCCTCGGTGAAGAGATGATCCTGTTCCCGGCGGTAGAGCCGCTCGGGGGAGCAGGCGATAAAGCTCTGCTCGGGGGAAAACTGAAAGCCGAAGTGGAAGCAGTCCTGGGCGTGCTGTGCCCACTGTGCCAGCAGGGCCCAGGGGGAGACGGCATTGCCGGCATCATGTGTGGCATCGGCCCTTGCGTCATCCAGGGTAAGACGGCTCTCCCGTGACAGCACTACCTTGGGGGTGTGCGCCTGAAAATCGGGGGCTGTGACCCGTTCCACCAGTTGTTGCCAGTGCGGCTGGGCAGGGCAATCCTGGCGTTGCCAGTCGCGCCGCAGCAAGGGGGAAAGCGGCGCTTCCGGCAGCAGGGCATCAAGCGCTCTTTCGGCGGCCAGCATTTCGGCATCGAACTCGGCCGCTGCTTGCTGCTCCGGTAGCCAGAGATTTAGGCAAAGACTGACACACTCGCCCCGGCGCACCAGCTCGATGCGGGGCAGCACGAAGCGGCAGGGGCCGAATCCCTGCCAACCGGGCTGAGCGGGATCGAACGCCAGTCCACCGTAGTAGCGCGGGCTGTCGTCGTGGGGCTGGTTGGCGTGCTCGCAGACCTGTTGTATGTCTTGCGGACGGGTCAGTTCCCGAATGCAACCCAGCGCAACATACTCGGGCTTGTCGTGCCCTCTGGCATGCCAATAGATGCGGGGATAGAGAGTCTGCGCCGCGAGCCAGCCCAGAAAGGAGCCGACCTCGATCGCCACGCGCAGCCGGACGAAGCCGCTGGCGTTGCTGTGACGCAGGGCGTCCAGTTGTTGCTTGATATGGGTCTGAGCCAACATGGATTTCGTCTATGAGCCGATAGTGACGGTCAATCCTGCAGAAGGATGCCGTTGGTTTATGCCAAAGGAGCGATTATTCCTATATATTATCTGCCCATTCGTCCATGTAAATCGCCCGGGGAGCTTACCTCCCGAGGCGCCAAGTATACCGAAATCCAGTTCGATAACCCTTAACACGATCAATATCTGATTGTTTGGCCATCACATTATGACAAATACCTTCTCTATCTGGTTGCTGGCGGCGCGTTTGCGAACCTTGCCGCTCGCGTGCTCCTCCATTTTGCTGGGCTCGGGGCTGGCGGCCAGTCGTGGGGCCTTTGATGGCACCATAATGGCGCTCTCCCTGCTGACCGCCATACTGCTGCAGATCCTCTCCAATCTGGCCAACGATTACGGGGATGCGGTATCCGGTGCGGACAATGGCGAGCGGATTGGCCCCCAGCGTGCCGTGGTCTCGGGTCTCATCACCCAAAAGCAGATGTGCGTGGCCATGGGGCTGACCGCACTGGCTGCCGTGGTGAGCGGCCTCTCTCTGCTGGGTTGCGCCTTTGGCGATCAGTGGCTGCAGATCCTCACTTTCGTGGTGCTGGGTGGCGCAGCCATAGTCGCGGCCATCACCTACACGGTGGGCAAGACCCCTTATGGCTATCGCGGGTTCGGGGATATCTCGGTGTTCCTCTTCTTCGGTCTGCTGGGGGTACTCGGCTCCTACTATCTGTTTACCAAGACACTGGCGTGGGATCTGCTGCTGCCGGCCACTGCCTGCGGCCTGCTGGCGACCGCAGTGCTCAACATCAACAATGTGCGGGATATAGAGACGGATGCGGTCAGTGGCAAGATCACCCTGGCGGTGCGGCTGGGTCGCAACCGTGCCATCGCCTACCACTGGCTGTTGCTGGGGGCGGCGCTGGTCAGCACCATCGCCTTCCTGCTGACCCAGCCCGCCAGTTTCTGGCCCTGGATCTTCCTGCCTGCCATGAAGCCCCTCACCGATGCTGCGCGCACCCTGCGTGAAAGCTACGATGGCGAGGTGCTGACCGGTGCCCTCAAGAAGACCGCCATCAGCGCCTTCCTGTTCAGCCTGCTGCTCTCCATCGGGTTGGCGCTCTCCTGATGGGATGCTTGCTTGTTTTTTTATGTGAAAAGGGCTCCCGATGCGGGAGCCCTTTTTATGTGCTGACGCGACTCGTTGGCACGTCACCAGTCAGACAGGAGAACGGCTTATGCGCGAGTCACTCAAACAGAAAATCATCCAGGTTTGCCGCCAGAAAATAGCGCAGAAGGGGGAGATGGTCGGGCTCTCTTTTTATGCGTTTTTCGCCAACAGAAATGACGACCCCGACTTGCTGATGGAGGCGGCGACCTGGTGGATCCAGACTCACAGACTCGACCATTTCGAGAAGGCCAGAAAGATCCTCCAGCTGGTCGAGGGGAGCAAGTAGGACAGGGATGAAACAAGCAGGGCTCCAAGAAGGAGCCCTGCCTGCATATGGCGTTGTCACCCCGTCGCTCGGGTGAGTGACACTCAACTGGCTTGGGCCAATCTGGGGGCCCGGCGGGAGAAGAAGAGGCTGTCCAGCAGCCAGATGACCAGCATGGAGGCGCCCACCAGCGGGAAGGCGATCCCGAGCAGGATCAGCAGGGCGATGGCTCCGCGCATGGAGGGCAATTTGGCAGGCAGCGGCGGGGCGGCGAGACGACCCTGCGGGCGGCGGCTCCACCAGATCCAGAGGCCGCTTACCGAGCTCAGCAGCACCATCAGGCAGATGACCAGCATGGCGAGCTGATGGGGCCAGCCATAGAGTTTGCCCATGTGCAACATGACGCCGGTTTCCACCGTCTTGGCGACCGGGCCGTAATCCTGCCAGCGCACGTCGGCCAGTACCTTGCCGCTGTACTGATCGATATGCAAGGTGGCATCGTTGCGCGGATCGTCGGCGAACAGGGCTATGGTGTAGACGCCGCTCTCACCGACCGGTGGTGTGATGCTGTAACCCGGGCTGACCTGACGTGCCTGTGCGATCTCCACTACCTGTTGCAGCGGAATGCGGTGGCTGGCCATGACAGTGTCATCCTGCTCGCCGCCCTGGTGCATGGCGCTGTGATCATGACGCTTGGCCGCTGGCTGTGAACTCGGCATCGGCATCGTCTCCACCGCCCAGGGCACTGTCTGTTCATGGGAGTGGTTGAGGTTGCGGACGAGAGGGGCGGATTTGGGAACCTCATTCCACATGGCGGCGGGGAAGCGATTCCAGAGGTCGGCGAATTGAGCTCCCCAGAATCCGGTCCAGGTCATGCCGCTCAGCAGCAGCAACAGCAGGAAGCCCGCGCCCCAGAAGCCGACCACGGCGTGCAGATCTCGCCACCAGAGGCGTCCTCGCTGATTCAGCCGTGGCCACAGGATACCGCCGACACCCGGGCCCTTGCGCGGCCACCAGAGATAGAGGCCGCTGACAAGCAGCACTATGCCCCAGCCGGCGGCCAGCTCGATCAGCCGATCCCCTGTGGTGCCGAGCAGCAGATCGGCATGCAGGGCGCGAGCCACCGCCTGCAAGTTCCACTTGTTGTCCATGGTGCCGAGCAGGGTGCCGCTGACAGGATCCATAAACAGAGTGAGTTCATTGCCTTGTTGCGTGACGATAAACTGGGCGCTGGTATCCGGCGCGGTCGGTGGCAGGTATTTGCTCAGGTTGGCGTCCGGCATGGTGGCCCGTGCCTTGGCCCAGAGGGCATCGGCGCCAAGGGGCTTGCCCGGCAGTTGATCGGTGCTCAGGATGTGGGCGGCGGGAGGCACCTTCATCAGCTCGGGATAGAGCAAATTGTCGAGCTGGGGTTTGAACAGATAAACGATCCCTGTCAGTGAGAGCAGGATCAGGAAGGGGGCGACGAAGAGGCCGGCGTAGAAGTGCCAGCGCCAGATCCGCTGGTAATGGCTCGAGGCCCTGTTTTTCATCTCTGATCCTTGCGCTAATGACCAACATTTCTGCTGGTGGAATGTTTGTGGCGGCGCGGATGATAACAGCAACGTTTTGTTAACTGCAACAGAACATGATGGGCTCGCTCTGGGAGTGATACAGAGCGTCAGCGTGAGGATCGGGGAGTCAAAAGGTGGCGCTGTCGGCGTCAGGGTGCTGGATGTAGCATGGACTTTTTGTAGATAAATCCTTACCTTGTTGCAACATCCGGCTGTGCTGGCACAGTGAAAATCCATGGAAGGAGGCGGACGTGACGTTACAAGCACACGGTCATTTCAAGATGCAGCGGCAGGGACAGGTGCTGATCTGTCAGCCGAGCGGTCCCTTCAATCTGATGGGGGCCATGGCCTATGAGTCAGCCTTCAGCCAGCAGTTCGCCCAGTTGCGTGATGCGCCCTGGGGCATTGTCGAGGTAGCAACCGAATTTGAGGCAGCAGGGCCCGAGGTGCTGGCCCGTTTTCGTCGCCAGTTCGGCTGGTGCGCCGCCAACGGCTGCGCCTTTCTGGCTGTGGTGCTGGCGGGGAGCTTCAAGCAATACCTGGCGGATCAGATATTCCACGACCTGCCATTTCAGGAGGTTCGCTACTTCGGGCAGACCGAGGAGGCGCTTCACTGGCTTAAGCAGCAGCTGGATGCGAAACAGGCCTAGGTCAGTTCCTTCGTATCGTGACTAGCTCAGGTTGATAAACCATTTATCCCGTTCGTCGACGCAGTCGGGCTCGCCCATCTCGAATTCGCGGCAGATAAGCGGGCGAACTTCGTAGAAGCGGCACATCGTTGAGAGTGCGATCCAGCGCCGCTTGCTATCCCTTGGTCAACTCAGATTGATAAACCATTTATCCCGCTCGTCGACGCAGTCGGGCTCGCCCATCTCGAATTCGCGGCAGATAAGCGGGCGAACTTCGTAGATACGGCACATCATGGTATTGCGATCGAGCGCCGCACACCAACCATCTTCCAGCCGGTGCATCACGGGCACCTGTCCCTCTATCTCGTCCACGTAACGATCCGGTACGCCGGTATCGGTAAACAGCATGACTTCGAGGCGGCAGCAGCAGGCTTCGCAGTTCTGGCAGCTGACTTCGGCTTGGGGTTCTCTGTTCATCTGTGTTGTCCATGCCATGGGAATGGCACATGTGCGATAAAAAACAGGCGCCTGCAAAGGCGCCCGAGTCGTGGTCAAGATTGAGCCCGGCAGATGAGCTGCCAGGCTGCGTCGTTAACCCAGTTTGCGGGCGCGGTAGGTACGGCCCTTGATCTTGCCTTCCTGCAACCGCTTGAGGGCGGCGCTCCCTACGCTGCGCTTTACCGCCACGTAGGAGTACTGTTCGGAGATCTGGATCTTGCCTACATCGGCACCGGCAATGCCGCCTTCACCGGTCAGGGCGCCCAGAATGTCACCGGCGCGCACCTTGGTCTTGCGGCCTGCATCGATGGAAAGGGTCACCATCTGCGGCGCAATCGGCTTGATCTCGCGACCAATCTCGGCCAGATCGCCCTGCGGCATGGGGGCCTGCTGGTACTCTTCGATGAGGTTGACGCGCTGGGCCTCGTTCGGCTGGTAGAGGCTCAGAGCCAGACCCTGCTGGCCGGCACGACCGGTACGACCGATGCGGTGCACGTGCACTTCCGGATCATAGGTCAGTTCGTAGTTGATGACGGCGCCCAGCTCCTTGATGTCGAGCCCACGGGCGGCCACGTCGGTGGCCACCAGAATGGTGGCGCTGCCGTTGGCAAAGCGCACCAGCACCTGATCCCGTTCCCGCTGTTCCAGATCGCCGTTCAGTGCCAGCGCCGAGAAGCCCTTGGCGGCCAGATGATCGGCCACGTCGTTGCAGGCCCGCTTAGTGTTGCAGAACACCACGCAGGAGGCCGGTTGATAGTGGCTCAGCAGCCAGGTGAGAGCGTCGAGGCGCTGACCGGCCGGGACTTCATACAGCTTCTGTTCGATGGCGCTCCCCTCGTGCAGGGACTCCACGCTGACCTCGACCGGATTGCGCTGCACACCGCGGCTCATCTGGGCGATCCCCTCCGGATAGGTGGCGGAGAAGAGCAGAGTCTGGCGCTGCTCGGGTGCATAGCTGATGACCCGGTTGATCTCTTCGCCAAAACCCATGTCCAGCATGCGATCCGCTTCATCCAGCACCAGCGTTTTGAGGCCGGAGAGTTCGAGAGTGCCCTGCTCCAGGTGTTTGAGAATGCGACCCGGGGTGCCGACGGCGATGTGGGCTCCAAAGCTCAGGGTGGCAGACTGGGGGGCAGTCTGGGTACCGCCGCACAGGGTGACCAGCTTGACGTTGGGCAGGGCGCGGGCCAGACGACGTATCTCCTGGGCTACCTGATCCGCCAGCTCGCGGGTCGGACAAAGTACCAGCGCCTGCACTTCGAGGCGGTTGACGTTGAGCTTGGCGAGCAGGCCGAGGGCGAAGGCCGCTGTCTTGCCGCTGCCGGTTTTTGCCTTGGCGATCAGGTCTTTGCCGTCGAGCACCAGGGGCAGGCTCTGGGCCTGGATCGGGGTCATCTGCAGATAACCCAGGCTGGTGAGGTTCTCTTGCAGGGCGGGGGAGAGATTGAGGCTGCTAAATTCGGTGTTGTTCACAAAAGGACTCTATTTCGGAGAATACGGGGTGCGCACAGCGCTAAGGGCGCGCATTGTACCAGAATGCGGCACCGGATGTGGCGGATTTTTGAACGCATGAGCAAAGGCGGGCAGCAAGGAGTGTGAAGGGAAAAAAGGAGCTTCTCCTGCTTGGTGTGGCAAAACAGAATGCCAGGCATGGTCAAAGTATATGGAGATGGTTTCTGACTAATTAATCGAAGGCAAGGTAAACGTTTGTCGCCTTGTTTTGATTCAGTATTTATATCTTCAATTTATCCTGATGACATGAATTAGATGTTGGTGAATTTAAATAGATGTGATGATGATGTGAATATCAGCTTTTAAAGTTGAGTGATTTATATTTAAGTAATTGTTTTATAGCTATTTAATTTTTTTATTGTCGTATTTAATTACCTGCTGATACGTTTAATTAATTTAAAAACGTTTGTATTATCCAACATGCATATTTTTACCGCAGATTGTGATGGCTATCTGATTTTTAAATATGCATATGTCTATGATGGCGCCCATCAAATATAACAATTCACTCAGGTGCTACAGGTATGGAATACGTTCACTTTATACTCGGACTCGTCATGGTCCTTGCTCTCGCTTTGCTGGCCAACCGCCACAACTGGAAACAGATCAAATTGCGTTATATTGGCCAACTGCTGGTGGTCGAACTGGCGCTGGCCTGGTTCATGCTGAACTCCGAAGTGGGCCTGGCCGTGGTGGGTGGCTTTGCTGCCGGCTTCACCAAGCTGATGGAGTTTGCCAAACAGGGGACCGATTTTGTATTCGGTGGTTTGGTCAACGAAGGGGCCTTCTCCTTCTTCCTGATGGTACTGATGCCCATCGTCTTCATCTCTGTACTGATCGGCATTCTGCAGTACATCCGTCTGCTGCCCATCGTCATCCGTGGCATAGGGACAGTGCTGGCCAAGGTGAACGGCATGGGCAAGCTGGAATCCTTCAACGCCATCAGCTCCATGATCGTCGGCCAGTCCGAGAACTTCATCGCGCTCAAGAACACACTGCCGCACCTGAATGAAAAGCAGATGTACACCCTGGCGGCGACCGCCATGTCCACCGTTTCCATGTCCATCGTCGGCGCCTACATGCAGTTGATCGAGCCGCGCTACGTGGTGGCCGCGCTGGTGCTCAACATGTTCAGTACCTTCATCGTGCTGTCTCTGATCAACCCGTACGAGCCGGATAACTCGGTCACCGATCTGAAAGCCATCGCCGAAGGCGACGAGCACCACACACCGAAGAAAGAGAACTTCTTCGAGATGCTGGGCGAGTACATCATGGCCGGTTTCACCGTGGCCGTGATAGTGGGTGCCATGCTGGTCGGCTTCATCGCCCTGATCGCCCTGGTCAACTACCTGTTCGAAGTGGCGTTTGGCGTCAACTTCCAATACGTCATGGGTTACATCTTTTACCCAATCGCCTGGATCCTGGGTATCCCCAGTGGTGAGGCCCTGCAAGCCGGCTCCATCATGGCGACCAAGCTGGTGACCAACGAATTCGTTGCCATGATGGATCTGGGCAAGATTGCTGCCGAGCTCTCCCCGCGTACCGTCGGCATCCTCTCCATCTTCATGGTGTCGTTCGCCAACTTCAGCTCCATCGGTATCATCGCCGGTGCTGTGAAGGCACTGAACGAAGAGAAGGGCAACATGGTCTCCCGCTTCGGTCTGAAGCTGGTGTACGGTTCTACTCTGGTGAGCCTGCTCTCCGCCGTGATTGCCGGTGTGATGATCTAGTCACACCTCGCCATCACCACGACAAACCCCTGCCTTGGCAGGGGTTTGTTTTTTTCGGGGGTGGGCAAATGCGTCCCCACCTTCGCAGACATGCCGTGCCTGGGCCGGTTCAGCCGAGCCAGTGGCTCCACCAGCCGGCCGCCAGCAGGGTGAGAGTGCAAAAGCCGGTTTCGATGGCGCCACCACTCTTGAGGGGCCAGCCTGGCAGCCGGTAGCGGCGCTTGATGGGCCAGAACAGCGGAATACCCGCTGGCGTGAGCCAGTCCCCCAGCAGGTGGCTGAGGTAGCCGATAATGAGCGCATCCTTGATCCCGGCGGGCAGCAGGTCGGGCGCCAGGCTCTGATCCAGTCCCCACACGGCCGCGGCGACCGCCAGCAGGCTGTGAGTGAAGCCGCGATGACCAAACAGTCGCGAGAGCGGTTTCGAGATCCAGGGCAGCCGCTGCCCCAGCACGGACTTGGGGTGGTCGAGATCCGGCAGCAGGGCGCTGGCCAGCGCCGCCGGTATGGTCTGCCACAGGCTGGCATCCGACAGGGCTGGCGTGAGCTGGAGTTTGTGGGCGAGCAGGGTGCAGGTAACGGAAAACAGCAGGTGCCCTTGGGCGGTCATGGTGATTACGGCGTGGAGAAATGGCGGCGCATCTTACCAGTGTCGCGGGCCATTGCAGCAAAAAACCGGGGCCGGTGGGCCGGCCCGGTCATTAACTGCGCGGATCTTCCACTCTGGCATCGGCGGGCACCCGTTTTTTCCCTACCACCATGGCACGCAGCAGATCGCTGCGGGTGAGGAGGTCGGTCAGGATCACCACGGCGGCGTGCACGGCTATGATGGCCAGCAGGGTATTGGCGACGACCTCATGGGCCTCTTCCATCCACTCTTCCCCCCAGAATGCATCCCAGGTGGTGAGCCAGCCGGTGGCTATGGTGCCGACCAGTGACAGCAACAGCACCCAGATCATCAGGGCCCCGAGCGGGTTGTGACCCAGATAGTAGGGGTGACGACCCCGGGCCAGCTGGCGCAGGTAGTCACGGACGCGGGTAGGGGTCGGCCACCATTGGCCGAAACGGGCGTAGTAAGAGCCCACCAGACCCCACAGCAGCCGGATCAGCAGCAGGGCAGCCAACCCATAGCCGACATACCTGTGGTTCCTGCTGCCCTCTTCCAGTACGAAGAAGTTGAGCAGGCAGAGGATCACGGTCGCCCAGTGAAACCCTCTGATGAGGGGATCCCAGACCTTCACTTCAGACGAGGTTGTCATGGCAAGACTCCGTCAAAGAGGCCGGCGACGGACCGGCCCATGGTTGCGCTACTGGTCGATCTCTTCTTTCACTTTCTTCAGATCGGTCGGGTCGAAGTAGATCTCGACCTTGCGCTTGTCCTTGTCCCAACCGTAGATCTCGTAGCAGTGGGTCTTGGTCACCTTGAACTTCTTGATGTTGTAGCCCATGGCCTTGATCTGCTGCTGGGCCTCGGCTTCGTTCAGCCATTGCGTCTTGTCGGTCTGGGTACACTGGGGGCCGGCCAGTACAGTGGCGCTAAACAGGGGGAGCAGTAACAGCAGTGGTGTCAGTTTCATTGCGGGTTCCTTGCGGGTGGGGGATGAACAGCCGCAAGGTTAGGGCGTCAGACTTAAGGAAAAATTAAGCAAAAGGGGATAGGCATGAATATCCCCGGCCGCAAGCCGGGGAGGTGGGATCAGCTCAGCTTGCCCTTGAGCAGCCACTTGTCGAGGGCGTTGGCGAAGCGCTGCTTGTCGGCCGCGTTGAAGGGGGCCGGGCCGCCTGTCTGCACTCCGGCCGAGCGCAGCTCTTCCATGAAATTACGCATGCCGAGACGAGCCTGTATGGTCTCGCGGGTGTAGATCTCGCCACGGGGATTGAGCGCCTCGCCACCGGCATCTATCACCCAGGAAGCGAGGGGAATGTCGCCGGTGATCACCAGATCCCCCGGTATGACTTGCTGGGCAATGACATGATCTGCCACATCGAATCCCTTCTCTACCTGCTGGGTTTTGATGTAGGGGGAGGGGGGAACCCGCAGTCCCTGATTGGCCACCAGGGTGGTGACGACCTGGGCGCGGTGGGCGGCGCGGTAAAGGATCTCCTTGACCGGGAGGGGGCAGGCATCGGCATCAACCCAGATGGGCATGGCATGGTTTCCTGTGTCTGAAACGAGGGTCGCATCTTAGCACGGCTGGTGAGGAGCGGCTGCCCCGGGGCTGAGTCAGGCCGGGCTTTAGTGTAAGCTGGCCCGATGAACATGAGCGAAAAGGACGAGCAGATGGATCGGGTACCCAGTGATGTGATTTATGCCCTGACCCTGGATGGCAAGGGTGGCATGCAGCCACTGGCGGCGGGGAGCGAGATCCCGGGGAAGAGCCCTGGCTGGCTGCATCTGGATTACGGCAATCCGGAGGCGGCCCGCTGGCTGCTGCAAACCCCCTTGCTCAATGATGCTGCCAAGGAGTCCCTGCTCGGCCAGAGCAACAGGCCCAAGCTGGTGCGGATGGGAGAGACTGTGCTGCTGATCCTGCGCGGCATCAATCACAACAAGGATCACAGGCCGGAAGAGATGGTGGCGCTGCGTATCTTCATCACACCGGATCTCATCATCAGCAGCCGTCGTCGTCCGCTGCTCTCCGAGCAGGACGTGTTCAACCAGCTGACGCAGGGCGGTGGTGCCGATGCCCCGGCCGACTGGCTGGTGGAGGTGTGTGATGCCCTGACCGACAGGGCGGGGGAGTTTGTGGAAGAGCTGCATGATCAGATCCTGGAGCTGGAGGAGCATGTGCTGGCCCGCGACCTGCCCGCCAACGGCCGACTGGCGCGGATCCGCAAGCAACTCATCATGATCCGCCGCTACCTCTCTCCCCAGCGGGATCTGGTGGCGCGTCTGGCCAACGAGAAGATCAGCTGGCTGGACGAAGATGACCGCCGCCGCCTGCTCGACATCGCTGACCGTCTGCGCCGCTGGCTCGATGATCTCGATGCCGGCGTGGCCCGCACCGGTGTGCTGGCGGACGAGATCAACAACCTGATGGCGGAGGCGACCAACCGCCGCGCCTACCAGATGTCGGTGATGGCGCTGCTGTTCTTGCCCGCCAGTTTCCTGACCGGTCTGTTTGGCATCAACCTGGGCGGCATTCCGGGGGCCGAGAGCCCGACCGCATTCTGGGTCTTCTGCGGATCCTTGGTGGCGCTGGCCACCGGGCTGGCGGTCTGGCTCAAACACAGACGCTGGTGGTAAGGAGCAATCATGACAACCTGGCAATCTTTTGGTGTGACCCTGCTGCTGTTGCTGGGCCACACCCTGATCCGCAGCCTCATTCACAAGAGTCTGCTGGCGCTGGCCCATACCCGACAAGTGAGCGAGAACCGGGTGCTCTATGTGGAGCACGTGTTCCACTTCCTGCTCGGCTGCACTACCCTGCTGATCCTGGCCGGGGTATGGGGGCTCGATTTTTCACGGTTGGTGGTGCTCGCCTCCTCCTTCTTCGCCGTGCTCGGGGTGGCCATGGTGGCCCAGTGGTCGATCCTCTCCAACATCACCGCCAGCATCACCATCTTCTTCGCCTTTCCCTACAAGATTGGCGACCGGATCCGCATCCTCGACAAGGATGACTCCGTCACCGGCGTCATCACCGAGATCGGTCTCTTCTATGTGCGGGTGCGGGATGACAACGGCGATCTGGTCACCTATCCCGCCAACCTGATCCTGCAAAAGCCGGTCAGGCGACTGGAGGGCAAGGTGGCAGACCCTCTGCAGCCAGAATGAAAAAAGGCTCCTCACGGAGCCTTTTTTTGATCATGTGTCTCTATCAGCGTTCGAAGAAGCGATAGAGATGCTCGACCTGGATGGGGCAGTCTGCCACCAGATGAATGTGCTGGCGGGCCTCTTCGACCGATCCGAACGAGAGGGGGAACCCAGGGTGTCAGTCATCTCGTACAAGCGGCCATCTTGCCCTCTGAACTCCACGATCCAGCCCGGCAGTATGGCATCTTGCAGTATCTCGGCTTCCTTGAAGGCTTGCTGCTGATAGAGCAGGCGAAGTTCATTGACTGTCATGACGTCCTCCTGTGACTCATAGCGCCTCTTCAAGTCTAGTGGCTGAATCTGCCTGATTCATCTGGCCGTGTTCAGACACTCCCAGGCCCAGCGCATGCGGATGAAGGTCTCTGCATCGCCACCCCGATCCGGATGGTGTTGCAGGGCAAGCTCCCGCCAGCGTCGGCGGACTGTCTCCTGGCTGGCATCGGCGGTCAGCTCGAACAGGGCCAGCGCTTCCGCCCTGTGTCCCGCTCCGTCATAAGCGCGCCAGAAGCGGTTGAGCAGAGCCTCCACCTCTTCCCGGTCGGTCTGCCAGAACACCTGCCAGTCGAGGTAGTAGTTGCGCAGAGACTGGCCGAGGGCCAACCTCTGGCGAGTATCTGTTACCCCGGCAAGGGGCTCTAGCCGTATATCCAGGGCGCTGATCACCAGCCACCACCCTGCGTCATGGAGCTCAGCCTGCAACTGGTAGAGGGCATTCATGATCAGGAAGTTGACCCGAAACAGCTGCAGCTGTTCATCCCCGGCCAGGGTGGGAATGGCTCCTTGCTGGCGCAGGGCGGCCAGCAGTTCGTGCACCTTGTAGCTGGCCGCCGCCTCTTGTAGCAGTGTCAGCAGGGGGGCGAGCAGCGGGTTGTGACAGTGCTCTGTCTCACTCATGAGCTGGCGGTCTCCTTGGGCGGTTGCAGGGCGATCAGCAACTCTCCTGACAGGGGCGTGACCGGACCTGTGACGATGCGGGGCTGCGCCCTGGCATCCAGTACGAACAGCGGTATGGCTCCGGGGTTGGCTTCCTGATATTGGGTCCAGTCGAAGGTGTCGCTCAGGCGAGTCGCCTTGATCTGGCCGCCCCGGCTCAGCAGGCCGCTCAAGCGGGCGTAGTTGATATCGGGCCCGAACAGGTTCTGGCGGGCGCGGAAGGTGGCACTCTCCCGGTTCGCCTTGCCGTGCTGTTCGCTGGAGCGCAGGGAGTAGACCTTCTCTTCACCGTAGAGGTGGGCGAAGTGCAGCACGCCGAGGGCGTTGTTGTGGCGGTTGGGGGAGAGCGCCAGCACTGTACTGATGCTGGTGAGCGGCAGATGCAGCTCGGCATGTTCCGACTGGGGGTTGCCGAAGTAGCAGGGCAGGTTGCTCATGCGTGCCTGCTTGTAAAATTCCCAAGCAGGATCAGAAAGATAGACAGGGACTCCCTGATCTGCCAGCGCCTTGCCTATGGCCCTGGCCACAGAGTTGGCACCTATGATGAGCCAGGTGTTGGGGGCGCTCTGGCGCATCTTGAGCAGGCCCGCCAGCGGCGCCGAGGTGAGGCTTTGCAACACCACGGTGGAGATGATCACCGCAAACACCAGGGGCACCAGCTTGTCCGCATCGGGAATATCAGCCTGATGCAGGCTGATGGCGAAGGAGGCACTGACCGCCGCCGCCACTATGCCCCGCGGCGCTATCCAGCTCAGCAGGGCGCGGGCCTGCCAGGAGAGATCCGAGCCCCAGGTCGAGACCAGGATGCAGAGCGGTCGTGCCACGAACTGCACCACGCACAGCAGTACCAGCACCATGGGGCCGAGCTGCCAGAGCTGGGCTAGGTCAAGGCGGGCCGCCAGCAGGATAAACAGGCTGGATATGAGGATGACGGCGAGATCTTCCTTGAAGGCCAGTACCTCTTCCAGATCCAGCCCCTCCTGATTGGCGAGCCAGATGCCGAATACGGTCACCGCCAGCAGGCCGGATTCGTGACTGAGCCAGTTGGATAGGCTGAAGGTGACCAGCACCAGCGCCAATACCCCGAACTTGTGCAGGCTGACCGGCAGCCAGTCCTTGCGGATCAGCAGTGTGGTGAGCCAGCCGGCTCCAACCCCGATCAGGGTACCGACCCCGACGGTTCTTGCCAGCGCCAGCAGGGTGTGACTGAGCAGATCGCCCTGACTGCCGAGGCGTACCGCCTCGAACACCAGTACCGCAAAAAGGGCACCGATGGGGTCTATGACTATCCCTTCCCAGCGCAGTATGCGGTCCACCTCCCGGGTGGGACGGATCACGTTGAGCATGGGCGCAACCACAGTGGGGCCGGTCACCACCAGCACGGCGCCGAGCAGCATGGCGACCCGCCAGTCCAGTCCCAGCAGGAAGTAACTGGCGCTGCCGATGACGGCGAAGCTGACCAGCATGCCGGTGGAGCAGAGGTTGCGCACCACCTTGCCGATCCCCTTGAGTTCCGTCAGATGCAGGGTCAGGGCACCCTCGAACAGGATGATGGCCACCGACAGAGAGACCAGCGGGAACAGCAGATCCCCGAGCAGGGCATCGGGGTCGAGCAGGCCGCTGACCGGGCCCAGGGTCAAGCCGGTGAGCAGCAAAAACAGGATGGCCGGTACTCGTAGCGACCAGGCGAGCCACTGGGCCAGCACTGAGACCAGGGCGATCCCGGCCAGGGAAAGAGCAGTCATGCAGATCTCGATTCAGGTAATGAGCTTGGAGGAAGTGTAGCGGGGAAGATGGCCAGATTGACACCCGCAGAGGTCGGGAGCAAGTGCCGCGGGGAGCTGCGCGACAGTCGGCGTCATGGTGGGCCGGAAAGGGCGTGGCCGCAGAGGAGTGGGGGGCGCTACGTAGCCATTATCCGTCGAATTAGATGGGGCTCTCTTTGTGAAGGTCGGTGACACAGTCGGCCACCGCCAGCACCAGGGCCGAGCGCACCACCTGATCGAGCCGGTTGAGCTGCATCTGGTAGAAGGGCCAGTCCTCCTCGTTGGCAGGGGGATCCTGCGGCATCATGCTGCTTTGGTTCAGGCAATGCAGCCTGTCCAGCAGATCGCGAATGGGCTTGTCGCTGAAGCGGTAATCCTTGGGGTCGCGCACCAGAAAATCGCGGATCTTCAGGTAGGCTTCGAGATCCTGATAGCGTTCCAGAGAGATGAGGCCGAGGGCAAAGATAAGCTTGAGGCGCACCTCCAGCTGGCCGAGGGGGCCGCTCTGATTGAGCAGGGGTTCGATGGCGTATTTGACGGCATACTCCTCCTGGCGAAAGGCTCGCCGCATCAGGGAGTCGACCGCCTCTTCCAGGATGGTCACGACTTCGAGAAAGAAGCCGCGGGGGCCATCCTGCTCGTTCAGTCGTTCCAGTACTTCATCTTCCTGGTGTGTGGTCATAGGTGCATTGGGTCCAGCTGACAGGGAGAGAGAGTGCCTCTCTCCCGGTTTTTATCATATGAGGCGAATTCCCATGCCATTCAACCGGTTGAGGCGGCTGTCTGGCGGTGAGTGCACCCCATCAGGGTCACTTCAAGCTGTCGTAACGGGTAACGATGGCACTGACTATGTCGCTGTCGGCGGCAAGGCCGGTCACCCGGGCCAGGGCCTGGGCCGGCCCAAGTTCCGCCAGCAGGGCCTGCAGCTCCATCGCCTGGGGATCATCGGCGTTGTGATAGTGCAGCGCCGCTGCGATTCCCTCTTGCAGATGGTCGCTCGGCAGGCCGTACTCCAGGGTGCCGAGCAGCGGCTTCACCAGCCGATCCCCCGCCGCCAGTTTGCGCAGCGGCTGACGGCCGACCCGGTCAATTTCGTCCACCAGATAGGGGTTGGCGAAGCGGGCCAGGATCTTCTCTATGTAGGCGGCGTGCAGACGCGGGTCGAAGCCGTAGCGTTTCACCAGCACGGCTCCGCTCTCCTCCATGGCGCGGCGCACCTTGCTGCGGATCACCGGATCCTCGATCGCCTCACGAATGGTGCGGTAGCCCCGCAACTTGCCGAGGTAAGCGGTGACGATATGACCCGTGTTGAGGGTGAACAGCTTGCGCTCGACGAAGGCCATCAGGTTGTCGGTGGGCTCCATGCCCGCCACCTGGGGCAGTTCGCCCTTGAACTGGGTCTGGTCGACGATCCACTCGCTGAAGCTCTCCACCGTCACTTCCAGCGGATCGTCGTTGGCCGCGGCAGGCGGTACGATGCGATCCACCGCCGAGTCGACGAAGCCGACGCAGGATTCGAGCGTGGCATGATACGCGACCGGCAGGTACTTGAGTACCTCCTGCTTGAGGTGGCTGGTGCCGCGCACCATGTTCTCGCAGGCGATGACGTTGAGCGGGCTCAGGTTGCCGGCATCGAAACGGGCCTGCAGCCCCTTGGCCAGGGTGCTGGCAATCTTGTCCAGAATGTTGGGGCCGACCGCCGTGGTGACCAGATCGGCGGTGATGATACGGGCGATCACCTCGTGTCCGGCGGAGCTGACCGCCGCTACGTTGCGTACCACGTCCAGCTTTTGATCCGCCCCCACCACGTGCACCTTGTACTCCTGGCGGTGGTTGAGCTGATCGATCAGGGTCTCGTTGACGTCGGCGAAGGTGACCTGATGGCTGGCGTCGGCCAGCAGTTTTCCGATGAAGCCACGACCGATATTACCGGCACCAAAATGCAATGTTTTCATGATATTAACCTCTACAACCAAAGACGATGAAGGATGATTACGCAGCCTGTTCGGCACCCAGCAGATCCAGAAACTCCTGGGGATCCGTGGTGCTGGCCAGCCGGTCGATGAGACCGGGTTCATCCAGTGCATTGGTCAGGCGGGTAATTACCTGCATGTGTTCGTCGTTGCGGGCGGCGATGCCGATCACCAGTCGTGCCACCTCGTCCGCCGCCTCGCCAAAGGCGACGCCGGCCGGATACTGGCAGATGACGATGCCGGTACGCTTCACAAACTCCTTGGCGGCTATGGTGCCGTGGGGCACGGCGATGGACTCGCCGAGGTAGGTGGAGACCAGCTGCTCGCGCTCCAGCATGGCGTTGACGTAATCCGGTGCCACATAGCCCCGCTCCGCCAGCAGTCTGCCAGCGGTCAGGATGGCGGCCTCCTTGTTGTCGGCTTTGAGTCCCAGATGTACGTCGTGACGACTCAGGGTAAACACTTCAGCCGCTTGAAGTTCGTAGTTGTCATCGTTGGCCGCGACCAGCAGTTGCGGGTTGGCCACGTCATCGTTGGCCGCCAGCGTCAGGTTCTGCACCAGCTCCTGATAGAGGCCGTTGTCGAGGAAGTTGGTGAGCGAGATATGGTGAGCGTTCGGCGCATGACGACGGGCCCGTTCGGTCAGATCCTTGTGGGTGATGACCCAATCCACCTGATCGTCGAGCTGATCGATGGCACGGTTGGTGACGCTGATGTCGAGCCCGGCAGCCTGCACCCGTTTGCGCAGCATGCCGGCACCCATGGCGCTGGATCCCATGCCCGCATCGCAGGCGACCACGATATTGCGCACCGCCATCAGCTCGCCGCCCGGCTTCTTGGCCGCTGCGGTTTCGGGCTTGCCGCCCTTCATGGCCTTCATCTTGCGGGTGGCTTCACCCAGGGCATCGGCCTCGTCGGCTTCCGGCTGCTGGGCGCGAACGAATACGGCTGCGACCAGGAAGGAGACCAGGGTCGAGCTGATGATGGAGAGGGCAACCCCGATCAGGGAGGCTTTCGGCGTCATCAAGAGCACGGCGAAGATGGAACCCGGTGAGGCAGGGGAGACCAGACCGGCGTTGAACAGGGTCAGGGTGAAGACCCCTGTCATGCCACCGGCTATGACCGCCAGAATGAGGCGCGGGTTCATCAGCACATACGGGAAGTAGATCTCGTGGATGCCGCCGAAGAAGTGAATGATGGAGGCGCCAGCCGCGGACTGCTTGGCGGCGCCACGGCCGAATACCATGTAGGCCAGCAGCACGCCCATGCCCGGGCCCGGGTTCGCTTCGATCAGAAAGAAGATGGAGCGGCCCTGTTCGGTCGCCTGCTGGATCCCCAGCGGCGAGAAGATGCCGTGGTTGATGGCGTTGTTGAGGAACAGGATCTTGGCCGGTTCAACGAAGATGGAGGTGAGCGGCAACATGTGGTTTTCCACCAGGAAGCCGACGCCACCCGCCAGTACGCCGGAGAGCACTTTGACGAAGGGACCGATCACGAAGAAGGCGAGGATAGCCAGCAACATGCCGATGAGACCGGCGGAGAAGTTGTTGACCAGCATCTCGAAGCCGCTCTTGACGCGTCCTTCCATCACTTTGTCGAAGCGCTTGATGGCCCAGCCACCCAGCGGACCGACCATCATGGCACCCATGAACATGGGGATGTCGGTACCGACGATCACGCCCATGGTGGTGATGGCACCGACCACGCCGCCCCGTTCACCGCCCATCAGCTTGCCGCCTGTATAGCCAATCAGCAGCGGCAGCAGATAGGTGATCATGGGACCGACCAGCTTGGCCAAGGTTTCGCTTGGTAGCCAGCCGGT
>Ga0115550_1000967_pt1 | contig 22732 bp, 25 predicted proteins | sample COGITO_mtgs_1005_FD_87177 | JGI IMG/M metagenome (GOLD analysis project Ga0115550, IMG submission 87177) | Pelagic marine microbial communities from North Sea - COGITO_mtgs_100511 | ecosystem: Environmental > Aquatic > Marine > Epipelagic | place: Germany:Helgoland, sampling site Kabeltonne... | reverse complement strand
GAGTACCGAAAGCAAGGGTGCCTTCAAGGGCGTGCGTCCCATGGGCCGTACCGCCGGTGGGGTACGCGGTATCCGCCTGCTCAACGGCGACAAGGTGGTTTCCCTGATCGTCCCCCGTGGCGAGGGCGCCATCCTGACCGCGACCGAGAACGGTTACGGCAAGCGTACCGCGCTGACCGAGTACCCGACCAAGAGCCGTGGTACTCAGGGCGTTCGTTCCATCAAGGTGGACGAGCGCAACGGCAAGGTGATCGATGCGATCCAGGTCGATGATACCGACCAGATCATGCTTATCACCAATGGCGGCACCCTGGTACGTACTCGTGTCTCCGAAGTGAGCATCATAGGCCGTAACACCGGCGGTGTTCGTCTGATCCGTACCGGTGAAGACGAGACCGTGGTTGGCCTGCAGCGCATTGCCGAGAGCGATGAGGAAGAGAACGACGTCATGGCCATTGACGGTGAGGTGTCTGAAGGCACCGATACCACGCCAGACGCCGGCTCTGCCGCCGCAGGATCCTCTGAAGGGTCTACTGAAGAGGGCGCAGCGAGCGACGAATAATCGCGCGTTTGCCGCCATGAAAAAGAGCGACCCTTGGGTCGCTCTTTTTATTGCTGTTTTGTGCCTTACTGCTGCTTTTACATCCGCCTCAGGGAGCCAGCTGATCGGGCCCGCTTTGATCCCTCTGCATTGCCGCACTCCCGCAATTTACCCCAGATCCTTCATGCTGGTGTCATCTCGCTGTCATTGGGCGGGGCCAAGCTGCCCCTTGTACTCAACAAGCATGCCAAGCGGGCCTGCATCCATCAACAGGAGCATCTGATGACTAGCTGGGTAATGTGGGAGATCTGGTGGAGCCGGGTATGGGGCGAACATCAGCAAGGATTACTGACAGAGGAGCATGAGGACGAAGTGGCCCATGAGCCTGCACGACTGCCCGCCGAATTGACTGCACAGGGCAAGGCCACGTACGCGCCTCGGCCAAGGGGTTGAGGCCCTGCTTGTCGGCATGGTTAACCTTGTGATGCGCCGATTAAGGGGGAGGCGTTGTGATCCTTGTTGATGCTGTCGGGGCGATCAGAAGAGCCGCAGTTGTTCACCCGGGCGGATAAAGCCGTCCCGCCGCAGCTGAAGATGGCGCTTACCCAGGCCCAAACGCTTGTTGATGAGCCGAAAGCGCTGGGCGAGCAAGTCCGCAAACTGGCCCTCACCGCGCATGCGGGCGCCAAAGGCGGGGCTGTTGAGCCTGCCATCCCGACTGGCTCGCAGCTGGTTCAGGATGGCCTCCTTCTGGCCGGGGTAGTGCTCCTCCAGCCAGTCGCTGAACAGTGTGGTCAGCTCGTGGGGCAATCGCAGCAGTATGTAGTCGGCGCTCTGGGCGCCGGCTTCGGCTGCCGCCTTGATGATGTGCTCGAGCTCAGGTTCGTTGAGGCGCGGGATCATGGGCGCCGCCAGCACGCCGACCGGTACTCCTGCTTGTGCCAGCTTTTCAATCACCTTTAGCCGACCCGTGCCTGTGCTGGCTCTGGGTTCCAGCTGACGGCGCAAGGTTTCATTTAATGTCGTCACCGACACCATCACCTGACAGAGTCCCTCCCGAGCCAGTTCGGCCAGCAGATCGAGGTCGCGCAAGATCATGGCGCTCTTGGTGATGATACCGACCGGGTGGCGATGGGCCAGCATCACTTCCAGCAATTGGCGGGTGAGGCGATAGCGATGCTCGATGGGCTGGTAAGGATCGGTGTTGGCCCCCAGCACGATAGTGTCCGGCTGGTAGCCGGGTTTGGCAAACTCCCGGCGCAACAGCTCGGCGGCATTGAGTTTGGCAAACAGCCTGGTCTCGAAGTCGAGGCCGGGGGATAGCTCCAGATAGGCGTGATTCGGTCTGGCATAGCAGTAGATGCAGCCATGTTCGCAGCCCTGATAGGGGTTGATGGAGCGACCAAAGGGCACATCCGGCGAGCGGTTGTAACTGATGATGCTGCGGGCGGTTATCTCCTTCACCTCGGTGCGGGGATCACTGGCGGCAAATGCCGCTTCCCACTCGGGTTGAGCCCAGCCATCATCGACCGCGTCGACCCGCTGGCCGCTGAAGCGGTGATCAACATTGTGGAAACTGCCTCGTCCTGCCATAGCGTTACACCAACACTGTTTATATATACAGTTATCTTGCAAGCCTCAGTGCCAAAACACAAGCTCTCGCCATCGCTTCCTTGCTTAAAACAGCATGACAAATGGATCTCTTGCTTGATCCCCCTGATACATTTCGTTTACATAGACAAAATGCGAACTGGATCACGGAAATCATCATGAAACCCATTGTCTCCCGCTGGCTGTTTATCGGTGTACTTGGCCTGGTCATCTGGCGGCTGAGCCCGCTCTCCACCGATCAGGAGCTGGCATCGGCCAATCGAGCCTGGCGTAGCGGCCAGTTCGAGACGGCGACAAAGATCTGGCAACCGCTGGCCGAGCAGGGGATCCCCCGGGCTCAGGCGCTGATGGGCTGGAGCCACGAGGTGGGGCAGGGCACAGCGCAGGACATGGAGCAAGCCATCAGCCTTTATCGCCAGTCGGCGCAGGCCGGAGACGCCTTTGGCCAATACCGGCTGGCGGAGGTCTATCTGCGCGGCGCCGGGGTGAAACGGGACCTGCGGGAGGCATTTCACTGGATGGAGCTGGCGGCCCGCAATGGTGACGTGCCCGCCATGCTCAAAGTCGGCGTGCTGCACCTGATGGGGGTAAGTGGCCGGGTCGATCTACCCCAGGCCAAGCAGTGGCTCTATCAGGCTTCGCAGAAGGGCAACAAGCTTGCATTGAAGGTGTTGGAGGAGCTTGCCCTGGCCGAGGAGGGGAGCAGTACCTTCGATTTCAACTGGCAACCCCTGCTGGGTGAGTGACTGGCAAGCGATTCATTTGGTTGTAGAAAATCTCACCAAACTCGATACAGCCCCGCCTACTTCTGGTAGCATGGTCCGGTTTTTGGTTTGCCTTGTGCCGTTAAGCAAGCTGTTTGCGTCGCAGTGCACCTCTGCAAAGTGCTGTAGAGAGCCAGAACATCACCCTTTTTGAATGATTTTTTCCATCCCGCATGTGCCCTTTGGTAGGGGGCACCACTGTATAAGGAAACACACAATGCCAATCATTACTCTGCCTGACGGCAGCCAACGTCAATTTGCCCACTCCGTTTCCGTCATGGACGTGGCCGCGGACATAGGTCCGGGTCTCGCCAAGGCGTGCATTGCCGGTCGGGTAAACGGTGAACTGGTGGATGCCTGCGAGCTCATCGAAGCCGATGCCTCCCTGGCCATCATCACCGCCAAAGACGAAGAAGGTCTGGACATACTGCGCCACTCCTGTGCTCACCTGCTGGGTCATGCCATCAAGCAACTCTGGCCCCAGACCAAGATGGCCATCGGTCCTGTCATCGACAACGGCTTCTATTACGACGTCGATCTCGACCGCACCCTGACCGACGACGATCTGGCTGCCCTGGAAGAGCGCATGCTGGCGCTGGCCGCCAAGGATTACGACGTTATCAAGAAAAAAGTCTCCTGGCAGGAAGCTCGCGACGTGTTCGAAGCCCGTGGCGAGACTTACAAGGTCGAGATCCTGGATCAGAATATTGCCCGTGATGACCAGCCAGGTCTGTATCATCACGAAGAGTACGTCGACATGTGTCGTGGCCCGCACGTGCCCAACATGCGTCACTGCCACCACTTCAAGTTGCAGAAGATGTCTGGCGCCTACTGGCGTGGCGATTCCAACAACAAGATGCTGCAGCGCATTTACGGCACGGCCTGGGCTGACAAGAAGCAGCTCAAAGGCTACCTACAGCGTCTGGAAGAGGCGTCCAAGCGCGACCACCGCAAGATAGGCAAGCAGCTCGACCTGTATCACATGCAGGAAGAGGCGCCTGGCATGGTGTTCTGGCACAACGATGGCTGGACCATCTTCCGTGAGCTGGAAACCTTCATCCGTGGCAAGCTCAAAGAGTACGACTATCAGGAAGTGAAGGGTCCCTTCATGATGGACAGGGTGCTGTGGGAGCGTTCAGGCCACTGGGAGAAGTATGCCCAGGCCATGTTCACCACCCAGTCCGAAAACCGCGAATACGCCATCAAGCCGATGAACTGCCCGGGTCACGTGCAGATCTTCAACCAGGGTCTGAAGTCCTACCGCGATCTGCCGCTGCGCATGGCCGAGTTCGGCTCCTGCCACCGCAACGAGCCGTCCGGTTCCCTGCATGGTCTGATGCGGGTGCGTGGTTTTACTCAGGATGACGCCCACATCTTCTGTACCGAAGAGCAGATCATGGAAGAGGTGTCTGCCTGTATCCGTATGGTCTATGACGTCTACGGTACCTTTGGTTTTGAAAATATCGTGGTCAAGCTCTCAACCCGTCCTGAGCAACGTATCGGTTCCGATGAAGCCTGGGATCGCGCCGAGGCTGCCTTGGCCGAAGCCCTGGTGCTGAACGGCCTGAAGTACGATTTGCAGCCGGGTGAGGGCGCTTTCTACGGTCCCAAAATCGAATTTACCCTGCATGATTGCCTTGATCGTGCTTGGCAGTGTGGTACCGTGCAGCTCGACTTTGCCCTGCCTGGACGTCTGGGTGCCACGTATGTGGGTGAAGACAACGAACGCCACGTACCGGTGATGATCCACCGGGCCATTCTGGGTTCACTCGAGCGTTTCATCGGTATTCTGACCGAAGAGTACGCCGGATTGTTCCCGACTTGGTTGGCTCCGACTCAGGCTGTGGTCATGAATATCACAGATAATCAGGCCGATTATGCGGTAAAAGTAGCCAAAGCATTGAATGATGCGGGTCTTCGCGCAAAAGCGGACTTGAGAAATGAGAAGATTGGCTTTAAAATCCGCGAGCATACTTTGAAGCGAGTACCTTTCATGCTGGTCTGCGGCGATAAAGAAGTTGAAGCCGGTAAGATTGCAGTACGGACTCGTAAAGGGGCTGACCTGGGCACTTATCCTGTTGAAGAGCTAGTTGCTCTGTTGACCCAGGAAGTTCAGACCCGCGGACAAAAGAAAGTGGAGGAATAAGCTATAAAAGGCGGAAAAAAACTGGGCAAGCAACCGCAAGCCCGCGCTCACCGGATCAATACCGAGATTCGTCTGAAAGAAGTTCGTCTCACTGGTATTGACGGAGAGCCTTTGGGTGTCGTCGAGATCCATGATGCATTGAACTTGGCCCTTGAGGCTGGAGTAGATCTGGTCGAGATCAGTCCTAACGCTGAACCGCCCGTTTGCCGCATCATGGATTACGGCAAATTCCTCTACGAAAAGAGCAAAACAACCAAAGAACAGAAGAAAAAGCAGAAAGTCGTCCAGGTCAAGGAAATCAAATTCCGTCCTGGTACTGACGAAGGCGACTATCAGGTAAAACTACGCAACCTGGTTCGCTTTCTAGAAGACGGGGACAAGGCTAAGGTCACCCTGCGCTTCCGTGGTCGTGAAATGGCTCACCAGGATCTTGGTATCAAGGTTCTGGAGCGCGTCAAGAACGATCTGGAAGAGTTGGCCGTAGTGGAGTCGTTCCCGAAAGTCGAAGGCCGTCAAGCTGTGATGGTCCTCGCACCCAAGAAGAAATCTTAAGGCCCACAAGAAATTGACTCATGGGTTCGCGCCCATGAGTTGGTTCGCCTTGCGATTTTGTTGTCACTCACAATGCGGAGTATGAAATGCCGAAGATGAAAACCAACCGGGGTGCTGCAAAGCGCTTCAAAAAGACTGGCTCGGGTCGCTTCAAGTGCAAGCATAACCACCTGCGTCACATCCTGACCAAGAAGAGCAGCAAGCGTAAGCGCAAGCTGGGACCGAAGTTCATGGTTTCCGCTGCCGACCACAAACGTGTTGTCGCTTGTCTGCCGTACGCATAAGGGGGGATGTAAAAAATGCCAAGAGTTAAACGTGGTGTGACTGCTCGAGCTCGTCACAAGAAAGTAATGAAAGCCGCCAAAGGTTACTACGGCGCCCGTTCCCGTGTTTACCGCGTAGCGGTACAAGCGGTAACCAAAGCTGGTCAGTATGCCTACCGTGACCGTCGCCAGAAAAAGCGTCAGTTCCGTCAGCTGTGGATTGCGCGTATCAACGCTGCTGCCCGTCAGAACGGTCTGTCCTACAGCCGTCTGATCAACGGTCTGAAGAAGGCTTCTATCGAGATCGATCGCAAGATCCTGTCCGATATCGCCGTTCACGACAAGTTGGCTTTCACCGCCCTGGTTGAAAAGGCTAAAGCAGCACTGGTTTAATCCGGTTCTGTTATGAAAGATAAAAGGAGGCTCAGGCCTCCTTTTTTGTATTCGTAACTCATTGTTTTTAATGAGCTTTAAATTGATAGTGTCCACATTCTGTCCCTGTTTAAACGGGTTTCACGCAAATGACCACATTGAGAAACTAAAAAGCCCCGACATTGCCGGGGCTGCGTTCTGGACCACGACTGACTCAAAGAAGGAGTGTTGCGAGGCAGGCCGCCAAGAAAACAAAACTCATCAGGGTTGATAGGACAACAAGCCAGCGCAGTCCGGTAGGGCACTTGTAACGTTTTGAATCGAACATCAGTGCGACCCCATACCGATGAAATCTTGTAAAGCGATTAACGAACCACTGGCTTTCAAACTTTGGGTTATCAGACATAAACTGGTCTAGCTTTGGGGTCATAAAAATCATCAGTAACAGTGTGAATGGTAAAGTAAAAAAAACGCCTAACAAAATTAGGCTGCTTATCGCCCCGATTAACTCCAGTGTTTCAGTCATCAAAAGCTACCTTTCATTTTGTAAAAGACATCCACAACTTTTTCCGCGCCTTTATCTGCGGTATCAGAAAGCACTTCGCCAACCTGAGCTCCCATTTCACTGAATTTATCGCCAGCATAAAATCCGCCAGCTACTGCACCACCGATACCAATTACTGCGATAACAGGGGCAGATAGAACAACACCAAAGGCGATGGCAACACCGCTAGCAACGCCGATTGCGATCGTCCCTCCTACCTCTGCTCCCCAGATACCAGCCCCAATAGCACCACTGAAACGGCCAATTTCACGAGCAGTTGTCTTTTGGCACTGAATGTCTTCAGTACATGCGTGATGAATTTTGGTTAATCCTGTCGCTGCATCAAGCCCGATACTGACATATCCAATCCGGTTTGCACCTGCAACAAACTTACTCATATGGGCAATTCGATCACCAAGAGCGGGGACCTCTCCATTGCGTGATACGGTGCGCCAGTTATGAAGCACCGATTTTGTGGACAGTCCTAAGCGCCCTTTTAGTGTGCTGTAATCTGAAATACTGACCCCAGATATGGCTAGTTTCGAAAGGTAGCCATCTAGCTTACTGAATAGTATTTGTCTTTGTAGGAAAAACTCAGGTGGGAATGGCTTCCCTTTGCTACTACCGGCATGAACGACATACAGGGTGTTGAGTTCTTTGAGAACATTTTGTACTTGCTCCAACTTTTTGGATGCCGCAGTGCTAATGGCTCCAAATGTTGCTGATGTAGTGCTCAGGTCATGAGCCGCAATCCAGTCAAATATGTCAAAGTGTCGCTTGAGAGTTGCCGCTTCTTCTGGGGTTAATTTCTGCAGGGCTTTGCTTGCTGCTTTAGCTTGTGTCTTAAGTAGGATCAGCCTGTCTTTCTCTGCCAATGTTTTAGGGTTATTAGCCAGAATTACAATTTCTCCTGGCAGTACCATGTCTTGCAGGTGTTCGTTGTGTCGCTTAAACAGCGACTGTTGCTGAAAGTTCATAGCTGAGCCATACAGCATCTTATAGATAGCATCTTTGCTTTGGTGGAATTCATTCCAGTAGTACCCGACATCAAAGACTTCGAGTGGCGGTTCCTGAGTCTTGGGCATCAGCTTACTCACTGTTGGCTCAGGTTCTGGTTTAGGTGACGGTGTAGGGGAGTGGCCAAACCCGCTCGATGGGGTTTGCTTGGCTTTGTAGGCTTCCTCAATGGTGCGACGAAATTCGTCAGAACCTGTTACCTGTAGTTTGCCGTCTACCAGTTTCACGCAGCTGTCGCGATCGCCAGCTCTTCCTACCGTGACACGACTGCCGTCTCTGGTGCTTCCTTTATCTGGGCCCTGTATCCTGACAAACTCGTCTAGATTCAGCTCATTGATGTTCTTGGCCGCCATGGCTCCCCCGATTTTTAGTCAGTTCTTTTTGTGAGCCGGCAGTCTGCCACAGGTTCGGATGAGAACAAAACTCAAGCTGGTTGACACAAAAAGCTTATTTCCCGCAGGGTAAGCCAACTAGTGCATCAAGGTAGTGTTGCATTTTCAAAATTTCAGTTATCAGATTAGCTCTTGCAACACGTAACTATCTGAAATAAAACGCCTTATCGCTATTTTGCAGCAGCAAACGAGATCCTTCCCGATCATTCAAATTTCCACGGAAAGTACGTTCATCCCAATATATTCAATAGGTTACGTTTTCAGCGCAGCTATCCAGAGCCCCTCAAAACTGTAAAAAACCGCAAAAAGGATCCTTCTTTTCAGATCCTAACCTCGCCGCAGATCCTTTATCTGGCACGGCCTGGGCCTATGGTTTTGCGGCAATCCACTTTTGCAAAAAATTTTATTGATGCGGCGCGCAGGCGGGAGCGGAAGAGCGCGGATTCCGTGACGCAGACGTGGCGGTGGGCGTCGCTGCCGTGTGCTGGGAGGCTGTGAGCGGGCGCAGGCTTCACGTATGATGCAGCGCTGCCCGATGGCTGCCTCTTCATGCGGCGCCATTCCCTGGCCATGCTCAGGCGCTGTCAGGCAGATAGAAGAAGGCCCCACTATGTGGGGCCTTCTTCGCTTGGTGGCTTACTCGATGATGGGGGATAGCTGGCCGGCCAACTGCTTGGCCTGTTGGCCATGTCCCGTCATGGCCCCGCTGTTACTAGGGGCTGGCCCACTGCCGTGGGTGTGGCTGGCCGTGGTAGCGGCCAGCTGCTCCACCACGTTCATCAGCTGTAGCAGCAGCCGGAAGATGTTCACGCTATCTGTGCCCATCCACGAACGGGGGGCCTCCAGGTGTTGCATCTCGCCAGCCACTGCCCGGCGCAGCTGACCCACTACCTCGACCAGATCCCCCGCCGTGGTCTGGCTCATGTTGCCCAGGCTCCCCAGGGTGAGATCATCACCGGCCAGCAGTTCGATGGCCCCCAGCGCCTCGATGAGCTTGAACCCACCCACCTCCTCGATGCTGTGCTGGGCCACCTGCAGCCGATGCTGGCCATGTTCACCCAGGTAGTCGTCACTCTGGTGGTGCATTCGCAGGGCGCGGTCGTGCAGGCGCCGGTCAGTGTAACGGCTCAGGTTGCCCACGGTATCAGTACGGCTGAATACCTCGGCCCGTTGCTGCTGCAACTGCTCACCCGGGGTGATGTCTGGCAGGGCCCAGTCACTGCCAAGCACGGTGCGGATAAAGGAGCGGTCGGCCCGCCCAAAGGCAAAGCCCAGCTCAACCAGGGTCCCTTCGAGGGGGAACTGCAGCAGCCCTTGCTCTTGCCCGCCGAACTGCGCCGGCAGCGGTACCGCCCGATAAAGCGGAGCGGCCTTGTCGGGCTGGCCATCTTCGCCCAGCAGTTGCACGTCCACCGCATAACGGGGGCGAAAGGGGTCATTGAGCTGGCCGGCGCTGGCTTGGTCACTAATGGCCTCGACCCGCCCGAACTTGGGCAGGTGCATCTTGTCCGCCAGCTCCGGGAACTCCCCCTCTATCTTGCGCCGCTCTGGCGACTTGCTGGTCTTGCCCGGGGTGGCGGTCGTCAGGGTCATCTCGTCACCCTTGAGCCGCACCCGTATCACCCGCTTGCCATTGAGGAGGGTGCCGGGCCGGATGGACGGTACCGGCGACAGGGTCAGGGTGTCGCCCGCCTGGCGGCCTGACCAGGCAGGATCTAGTGTCACCTCCTTGCCCGCCCAGCGGCTGTGGGCGTGGCTGCCGACAAAGATGGCGCCATCGGGTTGCTGGTACCAGACAAAGTCCGGCACCTCAAAGGCGCGGCCGGCGTTATCGAGCAGCTGATAGCCGGTACCGGCGCTGGTGAAGTTGGGGATCGGCCGGTCGGTGTAGTCCACCCCCTTGGGCAGCAGAAAGGTCAGCCCGGTTTGGTTGGTCAGCCAGGCCAGCAGGCCGCGCAGGGTGGCATGTTGTTGGCTTACAGGCAGGCGAGTGCCCAGGGCGCCGGCCAGCTCGCGGCACAGCAGCTTGCTGGCGCCATTGGCAGCGGGCTGCACGTCGTACACGTAGCCCGTGAACCAGCGGCGCAGGTCGCCGTTGTAGCCGGTGTCCAGGGTAAAGATCTGCCCCTTGCTGGCCGTCCCCTTAATGGTCAGGGCTGCGCGGCCGCCGGCGTTGAGGTCCAGCACCATATCATGGTCGACCAGGTGCACTGGCTGGCCGGCGAGGGTCATGGAAGTGGAGAGTTTCATGCCAGTACGTCATCCATCGGTTTGAGCACATAGCGCTCGAAGCTGCTGAGATCCGGTTCGCCATTTCCCTTGCCGTCACCACCCTTGGCGGCGCTTGTGTTATCGGTGCCCTGGCCCACGGTCGGGGCTTGCTTGGGCAAGCGTTGTTCGCGCTTCTCCGGTACCGAGTTGAACTCCTTCAAGGTGAACTGCACCTGCCAGGCCAGCAGCCCTTCTTGTTCGCTGGCGGTGATGCGCCCGGCAAACTTGGCCTGGCGTACCTTCACCGACTTGGCCAAGAGCGACCCGACCCGGTAGACGTGGCGCTTGCCGCCGTTTCCCTTGGCATCGGCCAGCTCAAACAGCCGGCTCAGCATGCGTTCCTCCTTGAACGGGATAAGGCCGGAGACATCGAGTTCCTTACCCTTGGCGCCTTGTTCGGCGCTGCTGGTCGAGCTGGTCTGGCCGCTCAGGTCTTTGTCCTGAAACTGCATCGATGCGGAGACCCGCATCGACTTCATGATGATGGGCTCGCCATCCAGGGTCAGCATGGCTTGGCTCATGGGGTTAACTCCTGCCAGAAGGTGAGCGGGGAGGGGGAGAGCAGCAGGGCGCCAACCGTCATGCTCTGGCTGTGGTCGGGAGGCGCGCTCTGGCCAAGCTGGGTGGCGAGGCTCGCCGCATCCCCTTGGCCTTGCCAGTGCCAGAGCGTGCCGGAGAGAGTCTCCAGTTTGGTCAGCGCCTCTGCCAGTTGTGCCAGGCGAGCGGCGCGGCGGGTTGCCAGGGCCTGCAATTTGGCAATCGGGGTTTGGCTGTCCCGGGCCAGGCTTTCGAGCTGGGCCAGCTCGGCCCCGAGCGCCATGCGGGCCGGGCGTAACGGTGCCCAGGTCAGCGGCTCGTCGGCGCGCCAGCGTGGCACCTTGGCCGCCGTGGGCTGGCTCATGGTGTCGTTGTGGGCGGTGAGGCGGCGCAAAGCCGCGCACCACTCGGGCAGTGGCAGCAGGGCGCAGAGCACAGCCAGTTGCTGGGCCAGGTCATCGGTGCTGTTGCCGGTCACCAGCCAGGCGAGGGCGTGCAGCTGGCCGCTGGGCAGGCGCGGGTCGGCCCCGTCTTGCAGCTTGGCGGTCAGGGAGGCCACCGCCTTGGGGGCAGACAGGTGGTACTGATTGCCCTGCTGCTCACCCACCCCGTGTTGGTAGGGGGTGACGGTGAGGCAACGGCCGGTCACCAGCAGCCGGTCGAGCTCAGCACGCAGGCTCGCTAACCCTGCGGCCGCCTCGCTTAACGGGTGGCGCCGATACTGGGCGCGTGCCGCAAGCCTCTGCAGGCTGTCCATTGCGCTGGCTTGGGTGGCGGGCAGTTGGCCGAGCACGCCCTGGGCGCGAGTGTGCAGGCTGGTTGCGCTCGCCGGCCAGCGCAGCGGCCCTTGCGTCCAACTCATTGCGGCACCTCTGGCCAGCTGACCTCGGTGGGCCAGCCGTCACTCTGTGGCAGACGGTAGAGGGTGACCCGGTAGCGCTGCCAGGCGGTGAGCTGTTCGCGTTCGGCCGCGCTGATGAGGCCCAACGCCTCGGCATCCTCCAGGGGCGCCATGGTGGTGGCGGCCTGTTTGAGCAGTGCAGCCAGGCGGGCCTGCTGCTCGGCTTCGGTCGGTGATGGCAAGGGGAGCACCTCGATATCGCCAAACTCACCAAACACCGCTCGGCTGTAGAGCTCGCGGCCATGCTCTTCCGGGTCATCCTTGCGGGCGGTGAACTGGACCTGCTTAGGCAGGTGGGCAAACTGCACATCCAGGGTGATGCTGTCGGGATCCGCCGCATAATGGCGAGGGTGCGCGGCGCTGAGTACTTCAATACGTTCCATCAGGTTCTCCTCTCTCAGGCCACCCGGATCCACAGAGTGGCCCGGTCGTCATAGCGGTCATCGTCGTTGGCACCCATGATGTCGCCCATACACTGCCAGGTGCCCGGCAGGCTATATCCGGCATATCCCCATTCAGCAGCCGAGCAAGGGCGCAGGTAAGCGCCGGCCGCTCGTTGGCCGTGGCTGGTTTTACCCCCAGCCGGGATCAGGGCTGCAAACACATATGCACCAATGGCGTGATATGACCCCGCCACCACGTCAGCGTTACCGCTGGCGGCCTGTTTCAGGGCAAAGCTGGCTATGGACCAATCCACCACACTCTGTCCGCTAAGGCGCGGGCTGAACAGGTCACCGTTGGGGGCAATCCGCCACCCACCTGGTGCGGTCAGTTGGCCGGCGTTACTGAATCGCCATACTTTCCAGAAACCGCCGCCGTCCGTGCAGCTCAAGACGTGCTCCACGTTGTCCGCGTTGTCATCCGGGTTAAACATCCCGTAATGGTTTTCAAGCGCCCATATGCCGGTGCGTTGCATCTGGATGCCGGCAATGCCAAGCAAGGAACCTGCGCTGGGTGTTGAGATGGTCTCACCCCAGAATGAGCACTGACCCTTGCTCGTCCAGGCACGATTGGCTGCCGGGTAGTGGGCTCGGAAGCGACCCGCGACGGTGAAAAAACCATCACTGTCTGCGCCACCATAACCTTGCGCCTCACCACCTGCGCCATTGCTGGAGCAAAAGCGCACGGTCGCTGTCCCTTGCGGCTTATACATCATCACCGCAAATTTGCCCGGCTCGTGCAGCTCGACCGAAGGGTTTCCTGCGTTCCTGATCTGGTGATAGCTGCTCTCACTGCTGCCAGAAATGGCAAGGGCATGCATCCCGACGGCGCCAGCCGCATTAACCCAGAACGGCGAGGCGGTCCAGGCCCCGTCAACGAATCGGTGAAGACCCCAGACTCGGTTTTCAGGGTTCATGCCAAGACCCCAGGAGATACCCCGGTGATCTTCATAAGGTGAAAACTTCAAGCCCGCATCAGCAGTAACCCGCATGGAGGCCGCAGCCAGGAGCTTGTGGGCGGTGATCTCATTGCGTCCGATGGTGATCACCTTGGACGGATCATTCTCGGCGCTCACCTTGGCGCTGATATATGGATCGGCGTTCTCCGGTGCTTCCATGCCCAGCCAGGTGCCGCCATTACTGCCAGCGCGTGAACGCGCTATCAGCCCCACTTTGGCGTAGATGGCGTCTTTCGCATCGATCCCCCCGTCCAGGGGGCCGCCGGTCTTCGGGTATCCTCCCATTTGCTCCAGTGTGGGCTTGTCCGTCACCTCGCTATAGGTCGGCCAGCGGCTGGCAGTGGCCGGCACCTGGTCGAGCTCATTCCATCGGTGGCGGTGGCTGCCGTCCTTTATCTCCACCGCGATGGTAACGCCCTGGGCATCTTCCAGGATGCCCTTGCCAGTCACATCCCCGGTCAGCTCAATGGTGCGTTTGCGGCGAACGTCAGTGACGCTGCCGTCCGCATTGACGATGGCCACCTTGGCTACATGGTGCTGATGGCCGTTGGCGTCCCGGTAATCCACTAGGTCGGGCACGCTCAAGGTCAGAGTGAAGTGGTTCGCCCAGGCATCGAGCAGGGAGCCTGCCCGGTAGATGTCGAGCCAGAGCCCCACCGGCTTGGCGCCCGGAGTCACTTTCTTGACCTCATCGAGCTGGGCGCGCAGGCCGCCTACATAGGCCACCCCGGGCTGCACCTTGTAGACCCCCGATTCGTTGACCAGATTAAAGCCGTTGCCGTAGAAGGTGGCCGGCCCGAAGAACTGCAGCGCCTGCAGGCGCAAGTCGTCATCCATCCCGCGCAGGCGGGCGGCATAGTCAATTTGCCAGGTGCTGGCATCCACCTGGGTGGCGGTGGCCTCCGAGGCCCGGTCGTACTCCATCAGCATGGATTTCACCAGGCTGTTGCCGGTCTGGCCGGTGGCCTCATTGGTCTTGAGTTTGGTCTCCAGCCCCTTGTGCACAATCATCCCCACCACGCCGGTGGCCTTGTTGATGAGGTACATGGCGTTGAAGCTGAAATCGCCGACCGTGGTGTCCATGACGATGGTGTAAGCCACCGCGTCGTTGTTGATGCGCCCGCGCTGGTCCACTGCGTGGCGGTGCACAATCTGGCCCGCCGGCGGCAGGCCGCTGTCCGGGTTGATGGCCGCATCGGGATCGAGCCCCGGTACGTTGACCAGCACGAACTCATCGAGCACCACCGGCACTTGGGTTGCTAGGCACTCCTGCCAGTAGCGGGAGAAAGCGTTGGTAATGATTTGGCTCATGCGTTCCTCTTAAGTGATGCGCCGAATACCTGCTGGCTCATGTCGATACGACCGGTGTGCAGGGTGCCGGTGACCGGGTAAACCACCGCAAAGCGATAGCGGCGGCAGGTGCGGCCATAGTGTTGAATGAGGGTTTCCATCAGTTGCTGGTTGGCCGCGATGGCGCCGTCGGTCACCTCAATGGTGATGACGTCCCAGGGGGCGCCGGCCTGGCGTTCGTGGATGACACACCAGCCGATGCCTAGGCGCTCGAAAATGCGCTTAAAGCCCGCCACCTCGCCGGCGTCCCGGGCATTCACAAAGGCGAACTTGACCCGCTTGCGAAAGAGCTGCAGCGGCTCGCCGTTGAAGCGGGTGATGTCTCGCTCCCAAGCAAGCAAGGACAGCAGAGATTCCGAGCAGGTCAGCGGGTCTTGCTGGGCCAGCGGCAGCAGCAACCAGCCCTTGAGCCGCTGCCAGAAGGCGTTGATGCCCCGGGCCAGAAACCCGGGCTCGGCGTGGGCCGGGCTGATGGTGTAGCCATCTTCCCACCAGGGGGCGCTGGCATCGGGCAGCGCCGGCGCCTGCCGGTTGTGTTCAAGCGGGGTCGGCTTAGTCATGCAGGGTCACCACCAGTTTGCCAAGGCGCGGGATGGCCAGCCCCGACACGATGTCACTTTCACCAAAGCGCAGGCTCTGCAGCTGCGGGAACTGACTGTGCAACTCTCGGCCCAGTTGGGAGAGCGAGAAGCGCGAGCGCGGCCAGGTGCGGGTGACGCTTGGAAAATCCGCCGACTGACGAAACGCCGCCTTGACCAGGTTCTCGGCGCCGGCTTTGAGCGCGGCTTTCTGTTCGTCGGTGAGGTTGGGCTGGGGCCAGAGCGCCAGGGTGAGGTTGTGCTGGGTCTCGGGGATGCTCATCACAAACAGGTCATCGCCGTGGCCATGGTTGCCCTGGCGGCCCACGTAGTCGTTGAGCTGCTCAATCAGGCTGGCCGGGGTGGCACCCACCTCCAGCAGGATGTAGGCATTGGCGGTACCCGGACCACGGGGAGCTTCGTGCTCGAAGAAGATGTGGTCGGCCCGAATACCGGCGACGCTCGCCAGCATGGAGCGGTAAATGGCGTCGATGTGATAACGCCCCACCGCCGAGAACTGGTTCTGGATGCGCAGGCCCAGGGCGTCGTTGCCCTCGGCATCGGCACCCTGGGTGGTTATCCACTCCTTGTCATCGTTGCGGGCCGACAGGATGCCGGTGACCGGTTCGCTGAGCAGGTTGTAATAGCCCGGCGCCAGATTCCAGGCCGCTCCCGCGAACTCGGCCTCGCACACCACCCGGGCCACCGCTTCGCCGGCCGGGCTCACCACCGCCTGCAGCGGCCGCAAGCGGTAGATGGTGCCGTTGATGCGCTCGGTGGTGACCCAGATATCGGCCGGGATGGTGACCGCTTCGCTCGGGTTGGCTTTGACGAAATTGACCAGGCCCCGGGTGGTCTGGGCGGGTTTGCGGGTCAAATCCACGTCCCAGGCCTTGAGGTCGAGATAGGCATCGGTGGCGGTGGCCGCAAAGGTGTTGGGCAGCACATGGCCAGCCAGCAGGGTGCGGATAAGCCAGAGCGCCGGCGTTATCACCACCCCGCGCACCAACCGCCAGAAGGGGCTCACATCCGAGTCATTGGTGATAAGGGAGCCGGCGGCCACCACCTCCTGTTTGAGCTCGGCCTCTATGGCCTGCTCGGTGGTCGGGACACCGGTCTCGGCCAGCAGGGCCATAAAGTCCACGGTCGGGCGCAGGTTCACAGGGTTACCTCCAGTTCGCCGAATTCATAGGTGCGGGCGGTGACCAGTATCCGGTCGGGGGCCTCTTCCCGGATGAGGATGGTGCCAGGCACCAGCCGCTCGTCGTCTTCAACCAGCAGTTCAATCTCGGTCATCACGTCGCTGCGCAGGGTCGGGCTGCGCTCGCCGATGAGCTTGCGGGCGAGCCCGGATTCCATGATGCGGTGCTTGATGTCCTGGCCGATGCTGTGGCGGTCCTGGGTGGTGCGAGGCTGGCCGCCAGCATCGAGCTGCCAGGCGCCGTTCACCACCAGGATGTCGATGTACTTGGGGGAGTGGATCCGTGGCTCACTCATCATTTGGTCTCCAGCCAGGCGTTCTCGGCCATCTGCTCCGGCGTCATCGGGTTTTGGTTGTGCATGTGCACCTCGCCGATGTGCAGGGCCTTGGCCGGTTTCTGGTTGGCCGTGGTCGCGGCCGCGTTGGCCTGGATCAACTGCTGGCCCAGGCCACCCGAGGGCACCGCTCTCTGGTCTTGCTGGCGGTAGCGCGCGAGCGGAGCGTTGATGCGCTCCATCGGCGCCGGGGCCTGCAGTTGGGTAGTCAGGGGCAGGCTCAGGTCCGGCATCACCAGCTTGCTGGTGTCGATGTCGATGCCCGGGATCATCCCCATCAAGTCGAGGGCGTAGCGAATGGCCTTGATGATCCACTGCCAGGGGGTGAGCAGGGCCTCAAACACGGCGCCAAGGACGGACCCCAGACGCCGGCCGGCATCGGTCACGCTATCGACCCCGAGGCTGGCCCGCTCGGTGGCCCCGAAGAAGGAACCGAGCCAGTCCCAGGCTTGGCCGAGCAAGGTCACGATGATCCCCAAGGTGTCAGCAATCGGGATCAGTGCCTGGGAGGCGAGGGGGCCAAAGGTCTCGGCCAGCCCACTGAAGAAGGCGCCCAGCAGCTCAAAGCTGGTCAGCACCGAGAAGGCGGCATAGAGCTCGTCCCAGTAGACGATGGCCAGCGCCACGGCGGCGACCAGGGCGAGGATGCCGCCCACGATCAGCAGCACCGGGTTGGCGTACATGGCGAGGTTCACCAACAAGACGGTGGTGCGCATCAGCGCCATGGCGCCGCGCAGCAGCTTGAGCGGTGCGAGCAGCCCCGTCATGACGATGGCCCAGCCCAGGGTCACCAGCTTGGCGAGGCCTGCCAGCAGTAACCAGGTACCGGTGACCATGCCAAGCCCGACGATGGCCAGGATGGCGTAACTGACCGCCTTGGTCAGGTGGGGAAAGAGCCGGGTCCAGCGCAGCACGGTGTCGGCGCCACCGGCAAAGGCGCCCACCACCTGGTTGATGGCAGGGAGCACGGCCCCGAACGCGGCGGCCCGAATAGCAAACCAGGCCGATTCGACCCGCTGCCACTGGTCGGTCATGGCGGCGGCCATCTGCTCGGCCTTGCCCATGCCGTGGGTATTGCCGAGTGCATTGATGCTGCTCGAGAGCGCCTTGGTGTTGCTCATCAAGAGTTTGATCATCGACACCGCCTCATCCGAGCCAAATGCCTTTTTCAGCTCATCACTTCCGGCGACGGTCAGGGTCTCGCCATAGCGGGCCTTGAGCTTTTCCAGCACATCGAGCACCGGCAGCATGTTGCCCGCCGCATCGGTGAACTGCAGGCCCAGTGCCTTCTGGGCGTTGCCGACCCCAGCCAGGAACGACTTGAACTTGGTACCGGCTTCGCCGCCGCCCATGGTGGCCTGCAGGTGGCCGAGCACCGCAAACTGCTCATCCATCGAGATCCCGGCGGCGGTGGCGTTGGCGCCGATGCCCTTGAAGGCGTCGGTCATGCCCTGGCCGGTGGTCTTGAACATCTGCACCGCAGTGGCGGTCTTGCCGGCCACGTCCTCCACCCAGTTGGCTTTACCCATGCGCACGGCCTGCTGCTCGAAGATGCCATACATGGTGCCCATGTAGTTGGTGATGGTGGCGGTGTCGGCCTTGGTGGCCTTGGCCAGCACGCCGGAGGCGCGGGCAAAGGCGGGCAGCTCGTTGCCCTCCAGTCCGGCGATGGCGGATTGAATATCGTAGGAGGCGCGCACGAACTCACTGGCCGATTCGCCATAGTCCAGTGAGAACTGCAGGGCGGTGTCGGAGAGCTGCTTGAGGGTCTGTTCATGGACGTCGAGAGAGGCCACTTCGGCCAGCGCCCGATCCATTTCGATAGCCGGGCCCAGCACGTTCTGGATCGCCATGGCGCCGGCCACCACTGTGGTGGTGCCCATGGCCATGTTGGTCCACCCCTGTCGACCGGCTTTGCTGATCTGGTCGATCTGGGTGTTGATGCCCGCCAGCGGCTTGGTGGCATTGTCCACCAGTGCCACCTGCATCATCAGTTTTTCCATCCAGGCCATAGGGGTCTCTTATCCGTTGAAGGCTTTCGCTATCCCCTGCGCGACGGCAAAGGTGAGCGTGTCTCGGGCGTGCTTATCAAACCAGAGGGCGCGGGCCAGGCTGTCGAGGTCATCCTCTTCATGGGGCAGGTAGTGGCGCCGCAGCGCCAGTACCTGTTCCAGCTGGTTGTGCTCGATGGCCTCGGCGCGCCCGGTCAGTTTTTTACGGTGATATCCAGCGCCGGCGCGAACTCCTCGTTGATCTTGGCGGTCAGCTGCAGGGCAGCGCCCGGCAGGGCCAGCAGATCGCTCAGTGCCTCTTTGTGCTCGGCGCTGACAATCTTGCGCAGGTAGTTGTGGGCCGGTGCCACCTTGTCGTTCATGGCCAGGTCGTTGATGTAGCTGTTGTAGGCCACCAGGGTGGGCTCAAAGCAGATGTCGGTGCCGGCGATGGTCAGGATGATGGTTTGCTTGCTCATGGGGTGGTTTCCTCTTGTTCAATCCACTGATTCAGGGTGTTGAGTTGGGTCTGGCAGCGGCGCAGTGCGCCCTGCAGGGTGGGGATAAAGGCCACGGCCTCGCCCCAGGTAGTGCCGTTAAATTCAGGCTCCGGGCAGTGGGGCACCAGCCCCGGCGGAGGCAGCCGCTTCACCACCTGCGTTTGCACCACGGCCCTTGGCTGGCTGGAGCAGGCGCAGAGCGCCAACAGGCAGAGGCTCACGAGCACAATCCGGGCGGCCCGCCGGCGGCGTGGCCAGGGCGTGTTGCAGTTCATCGGCAGTTTTCCTCTGTTGTTGATCGAGCTCGGTCAGGGCGGCGTTCTGGTGGGCGAGCAGCGTGCGCAGCCCCCTCTCTTCGCGCTGCAGCGTCTGGAACGCGGTGGCCATCTGGTCGTTGGCACTCTGCAGGGTAGTGATGGTCTCGTTGGCGGTGGCCAGCGCCTTGCCACGGCTATCGAGCATGCGGCTGCCCAGGAGCAGGGCGGCGCCCATGACCAGTACCAGGACAAACAGCAGGTTGGAGAACAGCTCTTTGAAGATGTTCATGCCAGCACCCCGCCAAACTCGGTGAACTTGGCCAGCAGGTCGGCCAGCTTGTGCTCACGCTGGCCATAGCCGGCGCCCGGCAGGCTGGCCCAGATGTTGGCGCATTTGGCGATCGCCTGGGGGATGCGACCATCGATCACATCGGCCAGCGCCTTGCGCTCGCGGATAAGCTGGATGGCCCAGGTGTCTTGCGACTCGGGGCCAAAGTCCGGCAGGCCGAGCTGGTCACGGTAGTGTGGCCAGTGCTTGGACAGGTGCTGATAGCGCCCGGCGGCGGTGCTGACCAGGCGCGGGTTCACCTGCACCTTGACGTTCGGGTGAGTGCGGTAGTCGGTGAAGAACCCTGCCGGGTTGACCAGCTTGTCGTATCCGTCATCGCCCCGGCCTTTGGTGCCCTCGGCATAGGCCAGCATGTCCAGAAAGGCGGCCACCTGCGGGTGGCAGTTACTGCGCGGCATTGCTGTCCTCCTTCTTGTTGAAGAGCCGTGCGGCCCGGTCGCGGATGATGTCGATCCCAAGCAGCCCCACCACGCCGCCGAGGAAGGGGGTGGCCTCTTGGGGGATACCCAGCAGGTGGGTGCCGGTGGCGGCCGCCAGGGTAATGAGGCCGCACAGCAGGGATTCGATCAGTCGGCGGCGACCCCGACCACCGGCATAGGTGATCCGCAGGAACGCGATGGCAAGTGCCAGCAGGGCGCCGTACACGGCGGGCCAGTTGTCCATCAGCCAGGCCAGCAGGGCGGTGGCGAGGGTCGGATCTTTGTGAGGCATGTGGTTCATGTCCGTTGCTCGGGTTAGCGGGCCAGCCGTTCAAGGCGGGTCTGGCAGGGGACGCACAGGCGCACCCCCGGCACATGGTGGCGACGGGCCTCGGGGATGGGGTCGTCGCACTCCTCGCACTGATGCAGGCTCATGCCCTGGTAGCGCCCTTTGCCCACCTGTTTGGCCAGGTTTGCGGCCAGCATGCGGGCGGTGTGTTGGTTGGCGCGGTCGATATCGTCCACTGTTCCCCCTTAACCCAGCAGGTGGCGGGTGTCGTCCTTGGAGAGGTACGGCACGCCATTGAGGTGAACAAAATCGGGGGAGGTCACAAAGCCTTTCACCTTGTGCACGCTCTTGCTGCCGCCCTTGGGGTCGACGTCGAGCAGGTCGGAGACCAACAGCTTCACGCCAAAGGCCTCCACCTTCATCTGGTCGCTGCCGGTGTCGGCGTAGAACAGCACATCGTCCGGCTCCATCCCGCGCCAGCTGCCCGCCCGTTTGGCGGCATCGGCCAGCAACTTGAGGTTCTTGGTGTCGAGCTCGAACTCCAGCTCCGCCGAGACGTCCCCATCCACATAGCCATCCGGGACGCCCCGGGTCTGGGCCACGGCGCTGTTGTCGGTGATGGAGAGGCTGGCCTTTTCGACGTGGACCATGGCCCCCATCAGGGTGGTGTCAAAGCTGGCACCGGAAATACGACGGGTCATTGCTTAGCCCTCCCCGTTGTTGAGGCTCAAATCGAGCATGATGTTGACGGTGATCCCCTTGGGGCAGTCCACGGTGCGCACCACCACATAGACAGAGACCAGGTTCTTGGCGGTCCACTGGATGCTGATGTCGCCATCTTTGGGGGAGGCGATGTCGCCCGGGAACGGCTGGCCGTTGATGGTGGTGGCCTTGGCCATCTCGCGCAGGTCCTTGCCAAAGTAGGTGATGGCGGCGGCGGTACTGCCCGGGGTGGAGTTGAACGAGCGATCCCCGATGCGGGCGATGGCGCGGATACGGGTTCGGCGCGCCACCTTGTAAGCAATGCGCAGGTTCTCGATCACCTGGTAGTCGCCGCCCTCGGCATCGAGCTGGCGCCCGTCTGCCCAATAGAGGCCGTCATAGTCCGGGTACCACATCGGCACCGAGTAGCGGTTCTGCTCCAGGGTCTGCAGGGTGGCCAGCGGCAGCGGGATCCCGTCCTTGTCCACCGGCTTGTTGCCAAGGCCGACCAGGGCGCCGGTCTTCACCCGGCACGGGCTGTCGGCGATGCTCACCGCCCGGTTGCACAGACGGCCCGCATAAACCCCGATGAGGTTTGGCCAGAGCATCGGCACCAGGCCAATCGAATCGGCCTTGATGCCCTCCTGCAGGGCAGCCAGGGTGGCCTCGTACTCGGGCCAGTCTTGGGCGCCTTCGCCGGTGGCATTGATACCCGGCACCGCCAGCAGCATGAACTGCCAGCGTCCCCACTTGGCGATCAGCTCCTGGTTGAGGGCGTGGGCGGCGTTGATGCTGGCGGCGTCCCATGCTTGCCCCAATACCACGACACCTTCAAAGGATTGGGTCTGCTGCGCGCCCCGCACTGCATCCAGCCAGGATTGGTCTGTGGGCAGCACGTAAGCAGCGGCGGTCCAGTTCTGGCCGGCGTTGTCGCGGGCCGCCAGCAGGTTGGCCTTGAGCTCGCTGTCAGCGGCGCCCAGCAACTGATCAAAGTCGGATTGGGTATTGAGGGAGAGCAGCTTGCCGGTGTTGCTGGCGGCGCTGCCGATAAACAGCAGGTGGCGCTCGACCGAGGTGGTGGGCCCCTGCATCTGGTTCAAGTTGTTGATCTGTACATAAGGCCACATGGCGTTAGTTCCCCTTCAGGTCTTGTTTGTTGACGTCCCAGCCGTAGTCGATGCTTTGCAGGGCGCGGGCAAAGGCTTGCTCCCGTTGCCGGGTGTTGGCGCCCAGGAACGGGCGGGCAGGGAGCGTTATCTCCCAGTGGGTTTTCACCGGTTCATCCTTGAGCTTCTTGATAAGCAAGCCGGCCTGGGCCGCGTTGAGGTTGCTGGTGATCCAGCCCAAGGAGGCCGAGCGGTACGAGCGCTTGCGCTTGCCCGGGCGTTTGAACCCCAATTCGCGCAGCTTGCGGGCTTGGGCCTTGCTGGCCGGTTTGTGCTTGCCGCCTT
>Ga0115550_1000965_pt1 | contig 22748 bp, 24 predicted proteins | sample COGITO_mtgs_1005_FD_87177 | JGI IMG/M metagenome (GOLD analysis project Ga0115550, IMG submission 87177) | Pelagic marine microbial communities from North Sea - COGITO_mtgs_100511 | ecosystem: Environmental > Aquatic > Marine > Epipelagic | place: Germany:Helgoland, sampling site Kabeltonne... | reverse complement strand
TGCCGCAGCTGCCACAGCTACGCCGCCATGGATATTCTGGCCCAACGCCCCAATGCCCGGGCCGAGCACCCGGTCGCCATCAAGGAAGGCCAGACCTGCATCGACTGCCACCGCGGTGTCGCCCACATCATGCCTGACATGAGCGAGCTGGCTGCCGCCGGTGCGAGCGAGCTGGCACAGGCTGCCGCCCAGACACCTGCCAACGTCACCACCCGTTACGCCATTGCCACGGTGCCGCTGTTCCTCGATGCCGCTGCCAAGACAGACGAAGGCACCCTGATGCCCTCCACCAAGGTGGAAGTACTGGCCAACGAAAATGGCCGTGCCCAGGTGCAGATCGAAGGCTGGCAACAGGACGGCGTGAGCGAAGTCTTCTACGCCGCCCCCGGCAAGCGGATCCTGAGCGTGCTGGTAGGCGATGCCGCCAAAAAATCCCTGGTCACCGGCCAGAGCGAAACCGACAGCGCCACCAACCTCACCTGGCATCAGGTCAAACTGACCGCCTGGGTGGATCAGACCCAGCTCATTGGCGATCAGGGCAAGCTGTGGCAATACGCCTCCACCCTGATGTCCAACAACTGCACCGGCTGCCACGGCCTCACGGCGCTGGATCACTTCAATGCCAACCAGTGGATCGGCGTCATCAAGGGGATGGAATCCCGTACCTCCCTGACCCCGGAACAGGCTCGCATGTTGACCCAATACGTCCAGAAACATGCCAGTGACATGAGCGCGGCGCACTAAGGCTGGCACAGAGGAAATCGTCATGACTTTTTTTACCGATAAGAACACCAATCTGTCCCGCCGCAACCTGCTCAAGGGGCTCGGCGCCTGCGCGGCCCTGCCGCTGCTCGCCGGCATCTTCCCGAAGAGTGCGCTGGCCCAGGCCATCAGCACGGCGCTGGAACAGTTCCCGACCCTGGTCCCGGCCCAGAAAGGCATACTGACCGGCGCCCACTGGGGTGCCTTCGAAGCCATAGTCGAAGATGGCCGCATGGTGCGCGTCCAGCCGGTAGCCGATGATCCGGCGCCAAACGACCTCATCGACATGGCGCCCTACCAGGTCCATGCCAAGAACCGCATCAAGTACCCCATGGTGCGCAAGAGCTGGCTGGAGCATGGCCCTGGCGCCAGACCCGAGCTGCGCGGCGCCGATGAATGGGTGAGAGTGAGCTGGGACAAGGCCATCGAACTGGTGGCCGGCGAGATTGGCCGGGTGCAGAGCGACTTCGGCCCGCAGGCGATCCACGCCGGTTCCTACGGCTGGAAGAGCGTCGGCATGTTCCACAACAGCCGTACCCTGCTGCACCGTCTGATGAACCTGGCCGGTGGCTTCACCGGTTATGCCGGTGACTACTCCGCCGGCGCCGCCCAGGTGATCATGTCCCACGTCATGGGCTCCATCGAGGTGTATGAGCAGCAGACCGCCTGGCCGAACGTGATCGAACACGCCGAACTGGTGGTGCTGTGGGGCGTCAACGCCCAGGTGACCCTGAAGAACAGCTGGAACATGCCGGACCACGAGGGTCAGGCCGGCTTCCAGGCACTGAAGGAGAAGGGCACCCGCATCATCAGCATCGATCCCGTCTACAACGAGACCGCCAAGCTGGCCGGGGCCGAGTGGATTGCACCGAACGCCTATACCGACGTGGCCATGATGCTGGGGGTGGCCCACACCCTGTATACCGAGCAGAAGCACGATCAGGCCTTCCTCGATCGCTACACCAGCGGTTTCGACAAGTTCCTCACCTACCTGCTGGGCAAGGACGACGGTCAGCCGAAGAGCGCCGAGTGGGCGAGCACTGTCTGCGGCGTCGATGCCACCGTGATCCGTCAGCTGGCCCTCGACATGGCATCCAAGCGCACCATGATCATGGCGGGCTGGGGCATGCAGCGTCAGCATCACGGCGAGCAGCCCAACTGGATGCTGGTGACCCTGGCCGCCATGCTGGGCCAGATCGGCCTGCCCGGTGGCGGCTACGGCTTCAGCTACCACTACTCCTCTGGTGGCAGCCCCACCGCCAAGGGCGGCATACTGGCGGGTATCTCGGCCGGCAACGCGCCCAAGAACAGTCCGGCCCCGATCCCGGTGGCCCGCATCGCCGACTGTCTCGCCAACCCGGGCAAGACCATCGACTTCAACGGTCGTCAGGTGACTTATCCGGACATCAAGCTGGTCTATGTGGCGGGTGGCAACCCCTTCCACCACCATCAGGACACCAACAACCTGCTCAAGGCCTGGCGCAAGCCGCAGACCGTGATAGTCCACGAACCCTACTGGACCGCCACCGCCAAGCACGCAGACATAGTGCTGCCGGCCACCACCAGCTATGAGCGCAACGATCTGGAGATGGGGGGCGATTACTCCCAACGCTACGTGTTCCCCATGCACCAGTGCGTACCGCCCCAGCACGAGTCACGCAACGACTTCGACATCTTCAGCGCCATTGCCGCCAAGCTGGGCCTGCTGGAAGCCTACACCGAAGGCAAGGACGAGATGCTGTGGCTCAAGCAGATGTATGACGGCATGGCCGCCCAAGCCCGTGGCGCGCGGGTGGCGCTGCCGCCATTCACCATGTTCTGGGAGTCCAACAACTACATCCGCTTCCCCATTCCGGAGGCGAACCGCCAGTGGATCCGTCACGCCGATTTTCGCGAGAATCCCTTGCTCAACCCGCTCGGCACCCCGTCCGGCAAGATCGAGATCTTCTCCAACACCATCGCCGGCATGGGCTATGCCGACTGCGCCGGCCATCCCAAGTGGTATGAGCCCAAGGAGTGGGTGAAGAGCGAAACGGCCAGCCGTTATCCGCTGTCGCTCAATACCTCGCACCCGACCCAGCGCCTGCACTCCCAGCTGGACAACACGCCGCTGCGAGACAAGTTCGCCATCGCCGATCGGGAGGCCATCCTGATCCACCCGGATGATGCCAAGGCCCGTGGCATTCAGGATGGGGATCTGGTGCGCGCCTTCAACGATCGCGGCCAGATCCTGGTGGGCGCCCTGGTGTCGAAAGACATACGTCCTGGCGTGGTGCGCATCTGTGAAGGGGCCTGGTTCGACCCGGCCAAACCGGGTGAGGCGGGGGCCATCTGCAAGAACGGCAACGTCAACTGCCTGACCTTCGACGAGGGCACCTCCAGCCTGGCGCAGGGCAACTGCGGCCACATGGCCCAGCTGCAGATCGAGAAATACAGGGGCCCGACACTGGCCAATACCGCTCACGCGGTCCCGGCCAACGGCTGAGTCCACGCTCGACCAACAAAAACGGCGCCATCAGGCGCCGTTTTTTATTGCTGTCAATTTGCTATGGCAGTGGTGACTCAGAGGTCGCCTTCCTGCATGCACTCTTCGCACACTCCACCCGCTCTGCCGCCAGAGCTTGGACAAAGTGACTCAGAAGTCGCCTTCCTGCATATACTCTTCCGCGCACTCCACCAGCTGGGGCCAGAGCTCTTCCGGCACCCAGGCATCCGGGTCATCTTCGTCGCCATCGTATTGGGTCCAGAAATAGCGGCGCAGGCCGGCGGCGAAGTCATCACTGACTTCGGCCAGCTCGGAGAGCGGCCCCAGCCAGGCGATACGGCGCAGTCCGGAGGCGAGATCGTTGAGCGCATCCACCAACGCACGATCGTCGCTGATCTGCTCCACCAGCAGGGTGAAGCGCTCGCGGGCGCTGGCAACTTCGTCTTCGTCCAGCTCGCCGGCATCGGCCAGCAGATCGATGAAATCTTCCAGCAGGAATGCGATCAGGCTATCTCTGTCTTCAAACCACTGAAGCTGTGCCCCCTTGATCCCCAACACGGAGGAATCGAACGAGTCATCAAGGTGACATAGTGCCCATGGATCGTCTGTCATTGCTACCCTTCCTCAGGCTTGAACAAGTGTCTTATCTTATGCCTGACCCTCCCCCCTTGCCACCTTGGGCAGTGAAGGGACGCGGCCAGACCACCACAATTCCATCCGCCCCATAACGGGGCTGATAATATCTAGCTCTCTACCCTGGCCACCTTGGGCAGTGACAGAGACGCAGCCAGACCACCCAACTCCGCCCGACCCATGATGAGGTTGCCTCGATAGGCCTCGGCCAGATCGGAGACTATGTTGAGGCCGAGCCCCGAGCCCGGCACCTTCTCGTCAAGCCGAACCCCGCGCAACACCGCCTTGGCGATCTGATCCTCGCTCATGCCGGGGCCGTCATCCTCGATGCGCAGCGTGATCCAGCCACCCAGCTCGGCACTGGAAATACGCAGCTGACCGGCCGACCACTTGTAGGCGTTCTCCAGCAAGTTGCCCACCATCTCGTCGAAGTCCTGCTCCTCCACCCCGACCGCCAGATTGGCCGGCACTTGCAGATCCACCTCCTTGCCTGGATAGAGACGGGAGAAGGCGCGGCAGATGTACTCCACCCGTGCCCGCACCGGGGTCGACACCCCGAGGATCTTGGCGGCGCCGGTCACCCGCGCCTTGCCGAGGTGATAGTCGATGTGGCGCTGGATCTGGTCGAGCTGCTCACCGATAGCGGCTTGATCCTCCGGCGACAACTGGGCCACCTGATTGCGCATTATGCTGAGCGGCGTCTTGAGGGCGTGAGCCAGATTACCGGTATGGGAGCGGGCTCGCTGCAGCAGCTCGCTGTAGTGGTGCAGAAGGCGGTTGATGTCTTCCACCAGCGGCTGTATCTCCAGCGGATAACGCAGCCGGAATCCCTCCTGATGCCCCTGATGTACCCGTCCCAATTCGCGGCGCAGCAGATGCAGCGGACGCAGACCATAGACGATCTGGAACATGAAGCCCAGCACCAGACCCGTGGCAGCGAAGCCGAGGCCCAGGAACAGGCTGATGCGGGTCTTCTTGAGGGTCTGGGTCAAGGCGCTGCTGTCCTTGGCCATCACCAGAGTAAACGTCCGATCCGACCCGGGCAGCAGCACGGTACGCGTCATGATGAGCAGGGGCTCCTTGTTGGGTCCCCTGCCGACAAACAGATCCGGATCGCCGAACGCCGACTTCAGGCCCTGCACCTTGAGGTGCACATCCCACAGGGAGCGCGAGCGGCTGACCACCTCATCCCCCAGCTCCAGCTGCCAGTAGTAGCCGGAATAGGGTTGACGAAAGCGGGGGTCGGCCATGGGTTCGGTGACGATGGGCAGGCCGTCTGGCTGGATCTCGAGGCGGGAGAGCAGATCGTAGAGCTGCAGGCGCAGGCCGTCGGCTTCCGCCTCTTGCCAGTAGTTGCGCATCATGGTCTGCAGGCTGAAACCTGTGGCAAACAGGAAGAGACCGCACCAGACCAGCGCTATGACTACCAGCCGCCCCCGCAGGGTCCTGACCAGCCTCATTCACCGCACCCTGGCAGTGGTTGCATCAAGGCCCGACTCATTCGTTGATCCGGTATCCAAGGCCACGCACAGTCTCAATGAGATCGGCGTGGGTTTTCTTGCGGATCCGGCCGATGAAGACTTCGACGGTATTGGAGTCGCGGTCAAAATCCTGGGCATAGATGTGGTCGATCAGCTCGCTGCGCGACACCACCTTGCCCCTGTGCTGCATCAGATACCCCAGCACCCGGAATTCGTGGGCAGTCAACTTGATGGGGGTGCCTTCGTACCACACCTGGGAGGCCGCCATGTCGAGCCGCACTCCGCCAATCTCCAGGATCGAACTGGCATTGCCTGCTGCCCGTCGCACCAGCGCCTGCACCCTGGCGACCAGCTCCGCCACCTGGAACGGCTTGGTGAGGTAGTCGTCGGCACCGGCATTGAGCCCCTCAATCTTCTCGTGCAGCTGGCCGCGGGCGGTCAGTACCAGCACAGGAGTATCGATCCCCTTGCTACGCCACTCCTTCAGCACGCTCAGGCCATCGCGACCCGGCAGGCCGAGATCCAGGATGATGGCATCATAAGGCTCGGTCTCGCCGAGAAAGCCGGCCTCGTTGCCATCATGGCAAAGGTCGGTCACGAAACCGGACAGTCGCAGCTGTTCGGCCAGCTGGCCCGCCAGGGTCTTCTCATCTTCAACTATCAGAATTCGCATAAATGGGTATCCAAAGCAGGGTTACTCTTGCGTCAACGGAGATGGGAGGGTTGAACAGTTGTGCCGGATTGTCAGTTTGGAGCCCAACCTGGCACCCACCCAAAGGTCAATCTTCCTCTTGCGGCGGGCGTGGTTCGAACAGCCGCTCGAGATGGTGGCCCTTGAGCCACACCATCTCCAGGTTGTCGGCGCGATAGCCGACCTTGATGACGCTGTTCTCGCTGTCGATGAGCTTGAGCTCATACAGCCAGATGCCATCCTCTTCCCCCAGGTCGACGCGCAGCACGCGCACCGGCAGGAGGGAGGCCACCTCCATCACCTCATGAAAGGGCCTGACCCGACCCTCGCTGACAGCTTGTTGCAGCAAGGCCTCGTTCGGCGTGGTCGCCTGCGCCATCACGGGCAGCAGCAACCCAAGCAGAGACAGGGCTCTATTCATGGGTGATTCATCTCCAAAAACCTAACATAATGCCGTTTATAGTCTGCCAGCCATGAATCCGGAATGAATATGATCCCACGCAGTTTCCTGCTGATCCTTTGCCTTTTCTCCACCCTTGGCTGGGCGGCTCAGGTGCGTCTCGACATGCCGGCGCTGGTCAAGTTGTTGTTGGCCCAAGGGTACCACGACATTCGGGAAGTGGAGCTGGAAGGGGATAAATTCGAGGTAGAAACCCTGGATGCCGACGAACAGCGAGTGCAGTTGCTGGTCGATGCCTACACGGGCGACATCACCAAAAAAGAGGCCGATTAGGCCTCTTTTACTATGCGAGTTCTGCGTTGTTATGCCTGAGCGGCAACTCACGCCTCTTTCAGCTTCTGGCGTTGACGCTGACGCCAGGGGCGTAGCAACTTCTCCCGCCGTGGCCATAGCAGAGCACAGGCCAGCAGCAGGTAGATGAGCGGTTCCTGCCAGCCACTCTTCACCGACCACCAGTAGTGCACCGGCACCAGCAGGGCAACGGCATAGATCCAGTTGTGCAACTTCTGCCAGGCCGGCCCCATGGCCCGCAGCAGGGCGGGGATAGAGGTCAGACTGAGCACCGCCAGCAACAAGAGCGCCACTGCCCCCACCAGTATGTAGCTGCGCTTCACCAGCTCGCCGCCAATAAGCTCCCAGTCGAATTGCAGATCCAGCCCCAGCCACACCATAAAGTGCAACCCGGCCCAGGCCGCGCACCAGAGCCCGAGAGGGCGGCGCAGCTTGATGAGCTGCCCCTGCCGCCAGCGCTTGGCGAGCGGTGACACCAGCAGGGTGATCAGCAAGAGATTGAGCGCCCCCTTGCCGAGATAGTGGGTCAAACCCTGCACAGGGTCGCCCCCCAGCAACCCGGCTGGCAAGGCATACCCCAGCCAGAGCAGAAAGCCGAGAGAACCCAGATGCACCAGCACTCGCAGGCCCTTGATGTGAACCGCTGTCAGTCTCAGTACCATTTTCTTGGATCCATGGCTTGATAAGGGAGGACCACCCCATGGGGGCGGCCCTTGGTATGAGCTGTTGTCAGTCTCAGTACCATTGTCTCAGATCCATTCCCTGATAGAGCGAGGCTACCTCGTCGGCATAACCGTTGAACATCAGGGTAGGCTGACGCTTGGCACCGAAGATGCCACCCTCCCCGATGAAGCGCTCGCTGGCCTGACTCCAGCGCGGATGATCTACCTCCGGGTTGACGTTGGCGTAGAAGCCATATTCGTTCGATGCCAGCAGATTCCAGGTGGTCGGTGGCATCTCTTCCACCAGCCGGATGGAAACTATGCTCTTGATGCTCTTGAAGCCGTACTTCCAGGGCACCACCAGCCGGATCGGTGCCCCGTTCTGGGCGGGCAGCGTCTTGCCATAGAGGCCCATCGCCAGGAAGGAGAGCGGGTTCATCGCCTCGTCGATGCGCAGCCCCTCCACATAGGGATAATCTATGCCCCCTCCAAGAGAACGGGATGCCTGCCCCGGCAACTGCTCGGGATCATAGAGGGTCTCGAAGGCCACAAACTTGGCGCGACTGGTGGGCTCGGCGCGGCGAATGAGCTCCGCCAGACTGATGCCGCTCCAGGGCAGCACCATGGACCAGGCCTCTACGCAGCGCAGCCGGTAGATGCGCTCCTCCAGCTCTGTCTTGTTGATGAGGTCCCACACATCCAGGGTGAAGGGCTTGGCCACCTCCCCCTCTACCCGCAATTGCCAAGGCTCGGGCTTGAGGTAGTGAGCATTGCGAGCCGGATCCCCCTTGTCAGTACCCAGCTCATAGAAGTTGTTGTGGGTGGTGGCCTTCTCCTCCGGGGTGATGATCACGCCCTCAGGTCTGGCGGCGGCGCGAATGTTGAGCGGTCTGGTCGATGCGGCAGGTGCCGGTTTGTCGGCGGAGAAGAGGTCAAGCACGCCAGCCTGAGCGGGAAACGCCAGGGTGGCAGCCCCCAGCCCCAACCCTTTCAGGATAAGGCGGCGATCCTGATAGACGGCTTCCGGGGTAACATCCTGTTCGGTGGGATGATGAGAAGAACGGCGCTTGATCAACATGGAAAAACTCCCGGGGCTATGAGGGTAACAACCATAAGACCTGCCCCGGCCGAGTTTTATTTCACGAAAATTTACATGAGCTGGTAAAGGGGCAGTGCCTTGGCCATGGTTCCGACCAGAAACAATGCTACGAATACCAGCAGAGGAACGATCACATTTGGCGCCATCAGACTCACTCCATGAGCAGGACAGGGCCCATAACTATGGTGCAGGGTCGAGCACGCCTCCAATGAATTTTTTTCGCGAGCGCAAGCGTATTCCTGAGTTGAAATGAGTGATGAAGATCACACACAATCTCGCCCCTGCTTGCCGCCCCCCCTGCGCGGGGTAGGCTCCCTTTCTTTACGAATTCCACTACTGAAGAGTCACGCCATGAGCCCATTGATCGCCATCGCCATCACGACCGGGATCCTCTCTGCCGTCTGGGGCTGGGTTGCCGTCACACTCGGCCTCATCTCCTGGGTCGGCTTTCTCGGCTGCACCAGCTACTTCGCCTCCAGCGGTGGCTACAAGGCGCTGTTGCAAACCATGCTGTGCAATGGGAGCGGCATGCTGTGGGCATTGCTGCTGATCCACGGGGATGCCTGGTGGGGAGCGGGCATGGCGGGTTATGTGATGACGGGGGTGGTTGCGACCCTGATGTGTGTGCAGGCAAAGCAGCAGTGGCTGGGCTACATTCCCGGCACCTTCGCCGGTTGCTGCGCCACCTTCGGTGCAGCGGGGGAGTGGCGCCTGATACTGCCGTCCCTGGTGATAGGCGCACTGTTCGGTTATCTGATGAAAGCCAGCGGGCTCTGGCTCTCCCAGAAAACCCAGAAAGCCCAAACCTCTACCGCCGTAGTCGATCCCGCCTGAATGGCACTCACCAGCGAATAATCCTTCGCCGGGACGCAAGCCTACACTGCCCGGCTTATCCCTTCGACTTGAAGTTTGCCGCCTCTATGCCGTGCCGATTCAATAACTTGTAGAAATCGGTACGGTTTCTGCCCGCCATGTTGGCCGCCAGGGTCACGTTGCCCTCAGTGGTACGCAACAGACGGATCAGATACTCCTTCTCGAACTCGGCCCGCGCCTCGTTGAACGAGGGGATGCCACCACCGCCGCCACTCAGGGCCGACTCCACCATGGACACCCCAATCACAGGACTGCAACAGAGGCTCGCCAGCTGTTCCACCACGCTGTAGAGCTGACGCACGTTACCGGGCCAGGCGGCGGCCGCCAGCATGGCCAGCGACTCGGGTGAAAAACCCAGGGCCGCACAGTCACTGTGACGACTGCGATATTCGTCCAGCGCCTGTCTGGCCAGCAGCGGAATGTCTTCACTGCGGGCGCTGAGAGGTGGCAAGGTGATGTTGGCCACATTGAGGCGGTAGAAGAGATCTTCCCGAAAACGCCCCTCTTCCATCGCCGTCACCAGATCCTGATGGCTGGAGCTGATGACCCGCACCTCGGGCGTACCCTGACCGTACTCCTGCAACACCTGCAACAGCTTGGCCTGTAGCGATTCCGACAGGTCCCCTATCTCGTCGAGAAACAGGGTCGCGCCTTTGGCTTGTTCGAACAGGCCGGACTGACCATCCTCGCCAAACAGCTGCAGATCCAGCGCAGGCCACGGCAAGGCGGCGCAGTTGATGACGTGCAGCGGCTTGTCACGGCGACTGCTGGCCTGATGCAGGGCTTGAGTCATCACCCCTTTGCCTGAACCGGACGGCCCCATGATCAGCACGGGCACTTCCATGCCGGCTATGCTGTTGGCCTGGATCAGCAACTGTTCCATCTGCGGATTACGGGTCAGGATCAGCGATTGCCACTCCTGTTGCTGCTTTGGGCGTGTCAGGCTCAACGCATGCTCTATGGTGGCAAACAGCTCATCCTTGTCGATGGGTTTGGTGAGAAAACTGAACACCCCGGAGCGGGTAGCCTGGATGGCATCGGGAATGGTGCCGTGGGCTGTCATTATGATGACAGGCAACCCCAGCCACTGTGACTGGATGCGATCGAACAGCGCCAGGCCGTCCATGCCGGCCATGCGCAAGTCGCTCAACACCAGATCGGCCCGTTGCTGGCGCAGTCTGTCCAGCGCCCCTTCGGCGCTGTCGGCGGTATCCACTTCGTAGCCCTGGCTGCGCAGGCGCATGCTCATCAGCTTGAGCAGGCTGACATCGTCGTCAACCAGCAGGATCCGGCTCATGGCAGGGCCTCGCCACTGCCGTTGAGCTTGCGTTGATTGAGCTGTTCATCGATGGCGGAGAGCTGTTCAATCTGGCGGCGCAGACGCTGCACCTCCTGACTCTTGTCGTCACGACGGCTGTCACGTACCAGCAGCTCCTCACCCAGCGCAATCCAGCTGCGCAGGAAAGCCTGGGCATCGAGCCCGAGCTCGGGCAGCAGGCTCTTGAGTTTGTCCAGCCCGGCCCGACGGTTTGCCACCGACTCGGAGGGGTGGGTATTGACCATGGCCAGACTGACCCGGCTCTCGACATCGGTCGCACCCTTGAGGCGCTGACGCTCCTGCGCCCGCTGCTGAGCGTGACTGGCCAGCAGCCAGTCCGAGTATTGCAGGCGTACCTGCATCTCCTTGTTGGCAAACTCCATGCGCTTGGCGAGGGCGAGATCCGGCGACGCCGCCGGGTCACGCGCAGGCAGCAAAGAACAGCCTGTGAGCAGGCCCATCATCAATACCGGAACAACACATTGTTTCATCTTTTGCTTCACTTCAACGTCAACCGGAAACAGACATCAGCCTGTTCGTCTTCAATCAATACCAATTCACCGCCAAGGCTCATCGCCGACTCGCGGGCGATGGAAAGCCCCATGCCGGAGCCTTTCAACAAACCTTGCCGCACTATACTGCCCTGCTCGAATGGCTCGAAGATCCGCTCCCGTTCGGCTACCGGAATGACGGGCCCTTCGTTGGCCACCTCCAACCAGCCGCCGTTGGCATCCTGCCTAGCGCGGATCCAGATCTGGCCCCCCCTGGCGCCATAGCTGACCGCATTGGAAAACAGATTATCGAGGATCAACCGCAAGCGATACGGCTCCGCCTGCAGCATGATGGGATCGGTCGGCAAGTGTACACTGATTTGTTTGGATTCCAGCGCCAGCCGGTACTCAGCTGTCAACTCTGACAGCAAGGGCGCCAGCGCCACCGGCGTCAGGCTAAACACCTCCTGCTGGCTGAGGCGGTTGAAATCGAGCAGACGTTCGATCAGGGTCTGCAATCGGCGACTGTTCTCCTCCAGCATCTGGCAGATCTCCTGCTGATCCGGCGTAAGCGGCCCCACCAGCTGCTCGCCAAGCAGGTCCGAGCCCTCCCGCAGCACCGCCAGCGGCGTCTTGAGCTCATGGGAAACATGGCGCAGGAACTGGTATTTCTGCTGTTCCAGCTCCTTGAGCTTGTCGTGCAACCAGTTGATCCGCTCCCCCAATACCACCAACTCTGCCGGCCCGTCCACGGGTCGTTTGTCCGGCTCCACACCCGCGCCCAGACTCAAGATCCGCGACTCAATCTGACGCACAGGGTGGATAATCAGATAGGTAAACAACAACACCAGCAGCAGGCTGAGCACGGCCACGAAACCGCTGACCCACCAGATCTCTCTCATCAATTCTGCAATCATGGCGCGTACCCGGCTCACATGCTCATCGACCTGGCCTCGGGTAATCACTTCAAGCTGCTGATTAATTTGATTAAATTCATCAAATTGCGGGCTCGCCGAGGCCGCTCTGGCCTTGGCCAGATCCTGCAGGCTGTCGAGCCAGGCCAGCACCTGCTCGAGGCCGGTGTAAGCCTCGGCATCCGGGATCGAGCCCTGATGAGCGGCGAGCAGGCTGCGGTAACTGGCCAGCTGCTGCTGGTAACTGGCCAGGATGCGCTCATCCCCCAGTACCGCATAACGGCGAAGAGTACGTTCCAGATCAATGGCCTGGGTTGTGAGCAGGGTCGCCCGACGGGTATCGCGCACCGCCCGCTCCAGCTCGTCGCTGGTCAACTGGCTCAAGTGTTCGAGGGCCTGACTGTCGTGCCAGATCATGCCGCCCAGCGGCATCAATACCAGGACGAAGCCCATCAATACCACTTGCAGCAAGGAACGTGGGCGTACCTTGGTCATCTTGTGCTGTCTCGATTCATCATGGGTGGGTCAGCATATCTGCACTCCCCCAAAAAGCAAAACCGGCCAGGAGGCCGGTTCATACCGCAAATGAGGGACGGGGTTCACGCCAGACCGACGGATGCCACACAGATAATCAGGATCATTGCCAACGCGCTGGATGCGGTCAACAGTGCCCATTTCAGTTCCACACTCATGCAAACCTCCTTTCTTGCCAACAAGAGCCTGATCACAACAGACAAATGTATGTTAATGCATAGTTAATCCCATAACCGTGAGCCGTGTATACATTTCAGATGAGCCCAACCCAAGGATCGGTGAGCATGTTCTATCTGTGCAGCATTGGATCGAATCTTGATCCCCATATTCACGTCAGTCAGGTGGTTGGCGAACTGCTTGAACACTTTGGCCGCCTGCAGCTGAGTTCGGTGATCCAGACCAAACCGGTGGGAATGCACTCCAGGCACGACTTCCTCAACTGCCTGTTCGTTGCCGAAAGCGGGCTGACAGCCCAGCAGTTGAAAACCCTCTTCATCGCCATGGAACTGGCCCATGGCCGGAATCGCAGCGATCCGAACTGCAAGGTGCTCGACCGGCCGCTGGATATTGACATTCTGGCCAGCAGTGCCGCAGACGATTTTGCCGCGACTCGCGTCGATGCCTATCTCAATGAACTGCTGGCCGAGCTGTATGGCCAGGGAGAAGTGCATGACCGCAAGGTCACGCTGCCACTGCATACCCGGCTGATGAAGGGCAAGGTGATCGAGGAGCTGCAGGTAGGCTTGACCCCCTTGCGGCTCAGTCAGGGTTCAGATGACCGCCAGGCTGCGGCCGCCATCTACCCGGATGCTGGCCCCCGTCATGTAGTCGTTCCCCATCAGTAGCTGCACCGCCTGCCAGATAGGCTCAAGCCCGCCTTCCCGCGCCAGCGGCGTCTTCGCCAGCACTTGCTGGCGCCACGCGTCGCCATGTTCGTCGAGAAACAGGATAGGGCCCGGCTCTATGGTGTTGACCCGGATGGCAGGCGCCAGTTCGCGGGCAAAGCTCATGGCAAGGGAGTGGGCTCCGGCCTTGGTGGCCACATAGCTGGCAAACTGGGGCGCCGGAGCGTGAATATAGATATCCGTGATATGGATGATGCTGGCATTGGCATTGCGGGCCAGCTGGGGCGCCAGCGCCCGGTTGAGCCGAAATGGCGCCGCCATGTGTACCCGATAGAACTGATCGAACAGGGCCAGCTGCGCCGCAGGATCTGCCGCCTCTGATTCGAAGGCCGAGGCGTTGTGGATCACCAGCGCCAGATCCTGCTGTGATGCCAGCACCTCAATGAGCTGGCCGACCTGCTCTTCAGAAGCGAAATCCGCCTGCACCAGCGTCACTCCCAGGGCGCGCAGCCGAGCCAGCTCGGGTCGCTCGCTGCGATAGCTTCCAGTTACCTGCCAACCTGCCGCCACCAGCTGTTCACACAGGTAGAAACCGAGTCGACGGCCACAGCCCGTTACCAATGCACGCATAACCTCTCCTTTTGTCATTGCTCACCAGCCACTGGCATACCTGCGACGGCGACACCTATCAATCCCCATGGCACAAACCACTGGCCTTGTCCGCCTCACAGCGCCCATAGTGGCACTACACCCCGCTTCTGGAGCCATCATATGCTACATATTCGCGATCACATGGGTCGCCTGACCCACTTCCTCACGCCGCAACTCGGTCTGGCCGAAGCGCTGGATCGGCTGCACCACTCAGGGCTGAGCGGCCTGCCTGTGCTGGATGACCAACAACAGCTGGTCGGGTTTCTCTCCGAACAGGACTGCATTCCCAGTCTGATCACCGGCAGCTACCACTGCGATACCCGCACTCAAGTGGAAGACATGATGAGCCGGACGCCTCTCTCGGTCGACCCGGACGACAGCATTCTGGATCTGGCGCGCCAGATGACCGGGGCAAAACCCAAGATCTACCCGGTGCTGGAGCAGGGCAAAGTGATAGGCATCATCAGCCGCCATCAAGTGATGCAAGCCCTCAATCAGCAGATGAAAGGCTGCCATCAGACCTAAATCTGGTAACGCCCCTTGTCACCGATGTCGAAGTGCAGGGGCATCCGCCACTTTGCCAGACAGAGCAAGCCAAGCAACAGGCCGCACGCCAGGGCAACCGGCGCGGCTGCCCAGCCCAGTTGCACCCACTCCAGTCCCCACAGCAACGGCAACAACAGGGGCAGCGCCTTGATGCCCGGAATGGCGAAGCAGAACTGCTCCTTGAACGCCAGTCCGGAGAGCATCGCCAACGACGCCCCCAATACCATCACCTCGGGCGCTCCGCTGGCACTCAGCACCAGGCCACCCCAGGCAAACACCTGCAAGATGAAACGCATGCGCTTGTCATAGACATGCAGGCAGAGTCCGCATACCCCGCTGGCCACCACCAGCGCCGTCAACCAGACTGAGGGCGCTAAAAAATCCTGCCCGCTCAGCAGGCTGGCCCCTCGACACACCAGCAATAAAGCTGCCAGACTCAAGCCAAGACGATAGAAGCAGACAGATAACCTGTCGATGCCATCCAACTCACTTTCGATTTCAGGATTTGCCATCCGGGGTCGTCTCTGTTGAATATTCGGGCCAATATACTTGAATCATGCCCGTGGGCGATTCCCTATTCCGTGCAGGAGATGTGGTTTGCGAAAGTTACCCCTGCTCTGTCTGCTGTTCCCTCTCTGGCTCCAGGCCAAAGAACTGGTCATAGGCGGCACCCTTGAGCCGCCGCTGAAGTTTCTGGATGACAAGGCCCAGCCTGGCGGACTCGATGTGGACGTGGTCACCGCCATCTTCAACAAGCTCAAGATCCCCATCAAGATCGAACTGACCGATGCGGGTGCCCGCCTCACCCGCAATGCCGAGACCGGCGTGTATGACCTTGTGATGACCCACTCCTACAAGCCGGAGCGAGAGAGCTACCTGCTCTATCCACAGCAATCCCATCTGCGCCACAGCTGGCACTTCTTCGTGCGCAAAGCCGACATGCTGAGGATCCGCTACGATACCCTGGAAGACCTCAAACCCTGGCGCATCGGGCTGACCAAGGATTTTGCCTACACTCCCGAACTGGCTGCGGCGCTCAAGGACCCCGCCTATCAGATCCAGGAGATCCCCATCAACCAGCTGCAACTGCGCAAACTGATCGCCGGGCGCATCGATACAGTGCCCATGCCGCTGGTTACCGCCTTCGCCCAGATCAGAGAGGAGGGGCTGGAGGGCAAACTCGATTACCTGCCCAAGCCACTCAAGGCCAGCCCCTACTACACCGTCTGGACCAGGGCCAAGGCCGATGCCGATACACCAGCCATGATGGCCGCCTACGATGCCGAGTTGTTGCGCATGAAGCGGGATGGCCGACTCAAGGCCATCTACGACAAGTACGGCATTCCCTATATCGAACCCTGATCCCGACGATCAGGCGGCTCGTCAAGGTTTCACGTCTCTCAATATCGGGTTCTGCAGCGAAATGAGCGTTTCGGTGGACTGTATCTCGTCTATGGTCTGGATCTTGTGGATCAACACTGTCTGCAACTCGTCGATGGAGCGGGTCATCACCTTCATGAAGATACTGTAGTGACCCGTGGTGTAGTAGGCCTCCACCACCTCGTCCAGCGCCTGCAACTTGGCCAGTGCCGAGGGGTAATCCTTGGCGCTTTTGAGATTGATCCCGATGAAGCAACAGACGTCGTAACCCAGCTTCTTGGGGTTCACCTGCACCCGGGTTCCCTCGATGATCCCCGCCTGCTTCATCTTCTCCACCCGCACATGGATGGTACCCGGGCTGACCGCCAGCTGTTTGGCCAACTCGGCATAAGGGATCCGCGCATTCTCCATCAGGGCGGTGAGGATGGCCTGATCGAGATTATCGATCCGATAATTTTCCGGCACTTTTTTGCACTCCCGTTGACGATATCTCATTAATTTGCGGTCTATTTTGAACAAAAAAATGTGTAAAGCCTATTTATATTATCGAATATTGAATTTAGTGTTCATTCTGTTGAAGAATCGTCACATCCAACGGGTTCTAGACAGGTATTCAGCATGAAACAGCACTACATTCGCAGCCAACAGCAGATCAGCTTCGTCAAAGAGATGTTCTCCCGCCAACTCGCCCAGCAACTGGGCCTGATGGAGGTGCAAGCCCCCATTCTGAGCCGGGTCGGAGATGGTACTCAGGACAACCTGTCAGGCAGCGAGAATGCGGTGCAGGTCAAGGTGAAGACACTCCCCGGACACAGCTACGAAGTGGTTCACTCCCTTGCCAAGTGGAAGCGCCAGACCCTGGGTCGCTTCGGCTTCGGCCCGGGTGAAGGCATCTATACCCACATGAAGGCACTGCGCCCGGACGAAGACAAGCTCACCCCCATCCACTCCGTCTACGTAGATCAGTGGGACTGGGAGAAGGTGATGCCGAGCGAGCGCCGCGATCTCGCCTATTTGCAAGAAACCGTGCGCGGCATCTGGGCCGCCATCAAGGCCACCGAGCGTGCCGTCTGCGCCGAACACGAACTGACTCCCTTCCTGCCGGGCGAGATCCAGTTCCTCCACAGCGAAGCGCTGCTGGCCCGCTACCCGGATCTCGATGCCAAGGGGCGCGAGCGCGCTATCGCCAAGGAGCTGGGTGCAGTCTTCCTCATCGGCATCGGCGGCGCCCTCTCCCACGGCGAGCGTCACGATGTGCGCGCCCCGGACTATGACGACTGGAGCAGCCACAGCGAACTGGGTCTGGCAGGTCTGAACGGTGACATTCTGGTGTGGAACCCTGTGCTGGAAGACAGCTTCGAGATCTCCTCCATGGGGATCCGGGTGGACGCAGAGGCCCTGCGCCGCCAGCTCGCCATCACTGGTGATGAAGGTCGCCTGCAATATGACTGGCACCAGGATCTGCTGGCAGAGCGGATGCCACAGACCATAGGGGGTGGCATAGGCCAATCCCGTCTGGCCATGTTGTTGCTGCAAAAAGAGCACATAGGTCAGGTTCAGGTCGGCGTTTGGCCCTCAGAGATGAAGGCCGCCATCCCTGGCATGCTGTAAGCAAGATGATTCAATGGGTCTGACCTGCATGCTGCGGCGTTCAAGTCAGGCCTGACAGGTGTGTGGCCGCCCGGGATGAGAGAGCGCATCACGGGCATGCTGTAAGCAGAGGATCATTCCGACCCTCTGCGAAACCGGGGCTTGCCCCTGCGACCCGCTCAACCCACGTCAGGTCGCATGACTACATTCCTCCCGGCAATCTTAGGATTGCCGTTTTTTTATGGCGGAAATACATATGCGAACCCCGCACCTATGTTGGTCTGCCGTGGCAGCCCCACTTTCCGCTTGCCGGTGCAATGGCAGGCAAAGAGGCTTTCCACTCCCTCCTGTTGCAGATACATACCCAGCGCCACCGCCCGTTGCGGGCCGGAAAACTTCAGGTGAAGGCCACCGATAACGGCATGCACCCGCTCATCACCGCACACCTCCCTGGCCCGTTGCACTATGTTTTCGACCCCGGAGTGGCCGCAGCCGATGAAGATGATGAGTCCACGTGGGCTCTTGTAGGCCAGAGCCGAATCATCCGATATGGCATCCTTCTCTATTCGCCCACCTCGCAATATGTAACCAAGCAGCGAAGGGGTTGCCCTGTCGCGCCGCGAAATGCTCCCGAGGAACACCAAACGATCAGAGAGCCACACCGGCTCGGCGGAGCAGTGGGGGAGAAGCCCCTTTGCGCTCAGCGACTCCCGCTCAAGATCCCCCGAGAGGCGATAGAGGTTGCGACGCAAGAAGGGGAGCGATAGAAAATAGCCACGTTCGCAGAACACATCCGGACAGGCGATCAGAGGAATAGCTGGTGAGTAGAGGGGTAGCGAACCAATACCACCCACATGATCATAATGACCGTGGGACAGCACCACGTGGGTGAGCGAGGCGAGATCGATCCCCATCACATCAGCATTGTGTTGCAACACCTGACCACGGCCGCTGTCAAACAGCACCTTGAGGCCATCGCACTCCAACAGTAACGACAGCCCCTTTTCAGGCAAGCAGCCGGGTAGATGCACATCATCATCCACCAAGATGGAAAACTTCATCATCTCAATCCCCCAGAAAACAAAACGCAGGCACAGGGCCTGCGTTTTTCATCGACAATCCCATTACTGGGTCATGGTCAGGCCGTTGCTGTCGGCCCCCAGCAGCAGTTTCTTGCCGGGAACGATACGACCGGAGAGCAGTGCCTGGGCCAGCGGGTTTTCCACCTTGTGCTGGATCGCCCGCTTGAGGGGCCGTGCCCCGTAGACGGGGTCGAACCCGGCATGCACCAGCTTCTCGAGCAGCGCCTCGCTCACCTCCACCTCGTAACCCTGAGCCTCCAGACGACCCATCAGGCTCTTGAGCTGGATGCGGGCAATGGACTTGATGTGATCCTCGCCGAGCGGATGGAACACCACTGTCTCATCGATCCGGTTGATGAACTCCGGTCGGAAGCTGCGGGTCAGCACCTCCATCAGCAGGGCCTTCATCTCGTCGTAATCCTTCTCGGAGTGGTGCTCCTGGATCAGATCCGACCCCAGGTTGGAGGTCATGATCACCACAGAGTTGCGGAAATCGACAGTGCGACCCTGACCATCGGTCAGGCGGCCATCATCGAGCACCTGCAGCAGTATGTTGAACACATCCGGGTGCGCCTTCTCCACTTCGTCGAGCAGGATCACCGAGTAGGGACGACGGCGTACCGCCTCGGTCAGATAACCGCCCTCTTCGTAACCCACATAGCCGGGGGGCGCACCCACCAGACGGGCCACGCTGTGTTTCTCCATGAACTCGGACATGTCGATCCGCACCATGGCATCCTGGGTATCGAACAGGAACTCGGCCAGCGCCTTGCACAGCTCTGTCTTGCCCACCCCGGTCGGCCCGAGGAACAGGAAGGAACCTATGGGCCGGTTCGGATCGGAGAGCCCGGCACGGGAGCGACGAATGGCGTTGGAGACGGCCTCGACCGCTTCCTCCTGACCGATCACCCGGCTGTGCAGCTTCTCTTCCATCCGCAGCAGCTTGTCACGCTCCCCTTCCAGCATGCGCGCCACCGGAATGCCGGTCCAGCGGGCCAGCACATCCGCGATCTCCACGTCGGTGACGCGGTTGCGCAGCAGGCTGGTCTCCTGCATCTCTGCCTGGGTAGCGAGATCCAGCTGTTTCTCCAGCTCGGGGATGCGGCCGTACTGCAGCTCTGACATGCGACCGAGATCGCCGGCGCGACGCGCCACGTCGAGATCCTGACGGGCCTGTTCCAGCGCCGCCTTGATGTGCTGGGTACCGGCGAGGGCAGCCTTCTCGGCCTTCCACACTTCATCCAGCTCGTTGTATTCCCGATCCTTTTCGCCAATCTCCTTGCTGATGAGATCCAACCGCTTGCGGCTGGCATCGTCATCCTCTTTCATCAACGCCTGCTGCTCCAGTTTCAACTGGATGATGCGTCGCTCAAGCCGGTCGAGAGATTCTGGCTTGGAGTCAATCTGCAGACGAATGCTGGCCGCCGCCTCGTCAATGAGGTCGATAGCCTTGTCAGGCAGCTGACGATCCGCGATATAGCGATGAGACAGCTGGGCTGCCGCCACAATGGCGGGGTCCGTGATCTGCACATGGTGATGCAGCTCATAACGCTCTTTCAGGCCGCGCAGGATGGCGATGGTATCTTCCACACTCGGCTCTTCCACCAGCACTTTCTGGAAGCGGCGCTCGAGGGCTGCATCCTTCTCTATGTACTGACGGTACTCATCCAGCGTGGTCGCACCGACGCAGTGCAGGTCGCCACGGGCCAGCGCGGGCTTGAGCATGTTGCCCGCGTCCATGGCACCCTCGCCTTTACCGGCGCCGACCATGGTGTGCAGCTCGTCGATGAAGAGGATGACGTTGCCCTCCTCCTTGGCCAGATCGCTCAGCACGGCTTTCAGCCGCTCTTCAAACTCGCCGCGATACTTGGCACCGGCCACCAGGGACCCCATATCCAGCGACAATACCCGCTTGTTCTTGAGCCCCTCCGGCACTTCACCGTTGATGATGCGCTGGGCCAGCCCTTCGACAATGGCGGTCTTGCCGACGCCGGGGGCACCGATCAGCACAGGGTTGTTCTTGGTCCGGCGTTGCAGCACCTGTATGGTGCGGCGGATCTCTTCGTCGCGACCGATCACGGGATCCAGCTTGCCGAGTTCGGCCCGCTCCGTGAGGTCTATGGTGTATTTCTCCAGCGCCTGGCGATTCTCCTCGGCGTTGGCATCATCGATCTTTCTGCCGCCACGCACCTTGTCGATGGCAGCTTCGAGTTTCTCTTTGGTCAGCCCCTGGGCACGCAGCAGCTCACCCAGGTTGCCCTTCTCGTCGAGGGCCGCCAGCACGAACAGCTCGGAAGAGATGAACTGATCCTTGCGCTGCTGGGCCAGCTTGTCACAGACGTTGAGCAGGCGACCGAGGCCGCTGGAGAGCTGAACGTCGCCCTCCACGCCACTCACCTTGGGCAGTCGATCCAGCTCAATCCCCAGGCGTGAGCGCAGGGTATTGATGTCCATCCCGGTCAGGGTGAGCAGTGGACGAATGGAGCCGCCATCCTGATTGACCAGCGCAGTCATCAGATGGACGGGTTCGATAAATTGGTGATCACGACCCAGTGCAAGAGACTGGGCATCGGAAATAGCAATCTGGAATTTGCTGGTAAGACGATCGAGGCGCATTGCACTCCCCCTTCAAGGCAGACGCCGCTTGCGCGGCAAACAACATAACTTTCTGACAAGAAAGATGAGGCCCGTACGGGTTATTTCAAGGGCAAGAGCTGGTTATTTTTTCTGCAAGGCGGGGATGGGCTGGATCCCGGCCCTTTTCCGGAGAAAAGAGCCGGGCACAGGCTATTGTGCCAACCAGACAAGCGATGCCATGCGGCCAGTCTGGCCATCGCGGCGATACGAGTAAAACCGCTCGCCATCGCCGAAGGTGCAGAACTCGCCACCGTAAACGGCGCTCACACCGGCACGGGCCAGCCGCAGCCTGGCCAGCAAGTAGATATCCGCCAGCCATTTCCCCTCGTTGGATGAAGGTACGAATGCAGCTTCTGCTTCGGCCTGCTGCGCCATAAAGGCGTCGCGCACTTCGCCCCCCACTTCGAAGGCCCCGGAGCCTATGGCGGGGCCAAGCCAGGCGAGGATATCGGCAGGATTGCACCCCATGGCCTGAATGCTGGCTTCCAGTACGCCACCCTGCTCATTGCCCAACAATCCGCGCCAACCGGCATGGGCTGCCGCCACGACAGTGCCGGCTCTGTCACAGAACAACACCGGCAGGCAATCTGCTGTCATCACTATGCAAGCCAACCCCGCCTCATGGGCACAGGCTGCATCGGCATCCGGCACGACATCATACTGGTTGCTGACCTGATGCACTGCGGTGCCATGCACCTGATTGAGCCAGTTGAGGGACCCGGGGATCTGCGCCGCCTGCTGCAGGCGAGCGCGATTGGCCTCAACCCGCGCCACTTCATCACCCACATGGGCTCCCAGGTTGAGACCGGCGAAGACACCCTGGCTCACACCGCCATCCCGGGTGGTCGACAGGGCTCTGACACGAGCCGGTGCCGGCCAGTCGGGTTCGATCCATTTCATCTGAGGCTCCTCTCACATTCCTACATATAAAAACGGGGCTCCTTCGCTGTTGCCAGTCAAGGAGCCCCGTTTCAGGCATAATTCAAGGCCGGGCAACGGCAGAAACCGTCGCGGACAGCCTTGTTCATCAGCTCATCAGTTCCAGACCAAATCATCCGGATTGGCGAGGGTATCGGCCCGCATCACTTCCATCAGATCCAGCATGTCCTGCGGCGTGGGCGAGTGCCACTGCATCACTTCACCCGTGATGGGGTGAGCCAGTTGCAGCATGGTGGCATGCAGCGCCTGACGGTTGAAGTTACGCAGCGCCAGGGTCAGCTCAGGTGTCGCATTGCGCAGCGGGCGCAGACGACCACCGTAGGCGGGATCCCCAACCAGCGGATGCTTGATGTGAGACATGTGTACGCGGATCTGGTGGGTACG
>Ga0115550_1000961_pt1 | contig 22794 bp, 18 predicted proteins | sample COGITO_mtgs_1005_FD_87177 | JGI IMG/M metagenome (GOLD analysis project Ga0115550, IMG submission 87177) | Pelagic marine microbial communities from North Sea - COGITO_mtgs_100511 | ecosystem: Environmental > Aquatic > Marine > Epipelagic | place: Germany:Helgoland, sampling site Kabeltonne... | reverse complement strand
TCCTATGGAGAACTCTGGTTCTGGGTATAACAACCCGCTATCGGAAGGGGGTAACAGCAGCGCTACGGTAACTCGTTCGGCCACAGTGCCTATTGAGCAGTTTACAGGGCAGGTCTTTGTGCGGGTACGTGGTAGGCAGATGGCGTTTAAAATCGAGTCCACTGAGTTGGGTGTGGCTTGGAAGCTAGGTATACCACGGTTGGATATGCGGCCTGACGGCAGGAGAGGCTAGTGGCTGAGAGACTGGTACAAAAGGTCCAAACGCCTGCGCTCCCCATACCTAGACCGGGGCCGCTTAAGCATTATCTGGATGACCTGAATAACATCCTGCGTCTGTTTTTTAACTTGCTGGCGAACGCGGTTAACAACGTATTTGGAGAGTTAGGGGGCCGGTTTATCGACGTGCCCAATGCGTTATACTTCTCCACAATAGATCAGCCCATAGCGGTGGTAGACACAGCGCAGCCGGTCACGTTCAATCAGACATACTTGGAAAGCGGTTTTTCGATCAACGGTGCTAGCAACAGCCAGATAACAGCGACGTACGGCGGGGTTTATAACTTCCAGTTTACTACGCAGATTGTCAGTGGCTCGGCTAGCTCTAAAACGATATACCTTTGGATTTCGAGAAACGGTACAGACTTAGGCTACACAGCAAAAGATGTGGTTCTTTCTGGTTCTGCTGATGTAAACGAGGCGACTTGGAACTTTAACTTGGATTTGGCAGCGGGTGAGTACGTAGAGATGAAATGGTCCTCTGATGATATAGACGCTTCGCTTAACGCAGAAGCTGCAACTAGCCCCCATCCGGGCGTTGCCTCTGCCGTAGTAACTATTAACTTTATTTCGGCGCTACCTGAAACGCGCCCAACACCTCCGTAGGTGGGAATATGGCACAAGAGACAATAGAAGAGATATACGCAACACTGCCGGTTGATGGTGGGTTTGACCCTTTACTAGATTTACCGTTTGGTTTTAATACGGGTTTTGATACGTCTATTTTTTCCCGTGACCTAGATTACATGGATGCACTTGAGGCCGCTCAAGACGAAGAAGAGTTCAGGATGAAGGGGGTTAATGACGCCACTGCGAAAGATGAAACGGTAGCGCGTAAAAATATTGCCGTCGCCTACCAAGAAGCCGCAGCTCAAGAGTATGTAGACGCAGTAACCCGCTACATGTTCCCTAGCAGTTATGGTGTTACTCAAAGCAAAGCCAAACAAATGTTAGACGATGCAGAAGCCAAACTCGTTGAGCTAGATGTTCCACGCAGCACAATAGAAAGCGCCACAAACTATTATTTTACAGAAGGTATAGATACTTCTGGTGGTATATCAGGAGTCATGGGACCATCTGTAAGTGGGGTGTTGGATGCGATAGGTCAAGGAGCCATAGACCTTATAGGCGCTGGGGGCCAAGTTTTTTCTGATATTATAACGTTAGGCCAAGGCCCAGATGTTGCACAAACCCTGCTAGACCCCATTTCCATCCTTACGGGTGGGTTTGGTGGGACTATTAATTGGGGAAACAGTGGTAAAACCACACCTCTTATCCTAGGGAACACTACTGCTACCGGCATGCCTGTAGGGCTTAGTATCCCCGACCCTAGGACGATAGCAGAGGAAAATTTACTCGATTGGGTAATCAACAATGCAGGGTTGGGGGGTTTAATCACAACGGCGGCTGTAGCTGGGGGTAACGCACTAGACACCACTAAAAAAACCGGAGATGGTGTAGGGCTTTCAGGAGCTAGCCTAATAGCAGCGGCAGAAGCTTTAGACAAAAATAACGACGCAGTAAAAACTATTACCGGCGCAGAAGATATAGTAGCAGGGGGTGTTGGTTCCGATATTCCTGCAATAAAAACTGGCGTGAGAGATATAGTAGCAGGGGGTGTTGGTTCCGATATTCCTGCAATAAAAACTGGCGCAAGAGACATAGTAGCAGGCGGTGTTGATTCCGATATTCCTGTAATAAAAACTGGCCGTATGTCAGATGCAGAATTAGATAAAATACTGACAGATATAGGGGGACGCCCCGCAGTTGGTGGAGGGTATGATACTCCTGTAATAAAAACTTCTTCTCCTGCAATAAAAACAGGTGGTGGTGGCGGTGGTGGCGGTGGCGGTGGCGGTGGCGGTGGCACACCTCAACAAAGCGGGGTACGTACAGTATCTGGAGGACCGGGACCGCTTGTAGATATTGATTATTTATACGATTTTGCGGATAGTTTAGCACAACCTTTTCGCGTCACCGACGACGAAGACGAAATAGAGGGTAGGCAAGTGAGAAGATTTAACACCGGCGGGTACATGACCAATCAAGAAATAACAGACTTAACCGGAGTAGTTTTTACAAACACTGGGAGCAACACAGGCGTGCGTGGCAAGTTAAGTCAGTTCGTGGGTGATAACGCCGGTGCTCTTCTTACCAGTGCTGTGGGTGGACTATTCGGGCTACTAGACAACGATGAACAACAGCCTGCTGGTTACCAAGGTGGAATCCCCGACTACCAATTTAATAGAACACTAAAAGAAAATGCGTTTAGTACTGTTAATCCTGACGGCTCTACTCGTAGACCCGGAAGCATGGGCAGGTCTTACTTTGATTATGGAGCAGTGCCTTTTACCGGAACAGGCTCTATGCAGGGTATAGATATTCCTGCCGCCGTAGCCACTGATACCGGGGGAATTGCTGATCTGGATACTAGCGCATTTACAAGCACAGGCACTACACCAGCAGCAGCAATAGCGCCACCACCAATAGCGCCACCACCAATAGCGCCACCACCAATAGCGCCAACAGCAACAGCAATACCAGACTCAATAGAACCAGCAGCAGACCCTAATGCTGCGTTTGACAGTTTTATATCTCCTTTTTACAACTCAGAATTAGCTCCAGCACAACTTATTCAGCTAGGGAATAGCGGGTACGATTTATCTACCATTGCCAGTGCGTTGGGGGTAGACGCAACTGCGTTAAGCAACGCTATAGCCCAAGCAACAAGTGCCGCACAAACTCAAAGTATTTTTGATGCGGTTGACCCATCGGATGGTTTTTCTAAAGAAGAGGCAGACAGCGTAGCTAATCTAATACTTGGGGGGCAAACAGGCATAGGTGACGTATCCCAGCGGTATGAGGGCGTAAGCGATATGGACGTAATAGAGGGTATGCTAAGAGGGGGGTATGAATCTCCAGCAGCTATGACAGAGCGTTTAGCAGCAACTAACACCGGCCTTACCGAAGTGCAACTTATGGCAAGTTTATTAAGTCAGGGGCGTACGACACCAGAAGAATTAGCTGCTTACTATGGCAACAACCCGGATTACCCCGAGTACGCAGGAGTTACAGCAGGCGATGTTCGAGGGTTCGCAAAAGAGCTAGGGATCGAAGGGTATGCCCAAGGTGGTAATGTAAATGGATACTACCTAGGTGGCCCAACAGATGGTATGGCGGACCAGATTCCTGCTACAATCGACAATACGCAGCCAGCAGCGCTAAGTGACGGGGAGTTTGTAATACCCGCTGACGTGGTAAGTCATTTGGGTAACGGTAATTCTGATGCAGGTGCAAAAAATTTATATAGCATGATGGACCGAGTACGGACAGACCGTACTGGAAACCCAAACCAAGGTCGTCAAATCGACCCTAACAAATATTTAGCGTAGGTAAAAATTATGTCAAATCCTAGTTTCACGGGTATTGAGTCTTCTCTTTCTCCCTACGCGGGGCCGTACGTATCTGAGATGCTGGGTAAAGGCGCAGCGCTTGCTTCCCTGCCTTACGAAGCCTACGGCGGACCTCTTACTGCGGGGCAATCCCCCCTACAAGGACAAGCTTTTACTGGTTTGGGTAGTCTTAACCCCTCAGCTGATATGGGTGCTTTTAACCCTCAGTCTTTTACAGGGGCGGGGTACGCTGCACCAACTGCGGCTCAAGCGGTAGCGGGCGAAATGGGGGCTTACACACCTGCTTCTGGTGACGTAATGCAGCAGTACATGACACCCTACCTACAGGGTGCACTTCAACCACAGTACGATGCGGCGAACCGCCAAGCCCAGATTGCTGCTCAAAAACTTCAAAGCCAGTACGGTAAAGCAGGGGCCTACGGCGGGTCTCGTCAGGGTGTTGCAGAAGCTGAGTTACAGCGTGGCCTACTAGATCGTATGGCGGGCATTACAGGCACAGGCTACCAACAGGCGTTTGAACAAGCGCAAAATCAATTCAACACTGAACAAACTCGGGGTATGCAAGCGCAGAATTTTGCTAACACTTATGGCCTGCAAGCATTACAGCAGCAACTAGCCGGGGGTGGAACCGAGCGTGGTATTGAAAGCGAAGGCATTGCCGCTGATTACGCTCAGTTTGCTGAAGAGCGGGACGATCCGTTTAAGAAAGTACAGTATCAACAGTCTTTGCTACAAGGCTTACCTATATCAACGCAGGCGTACCAGTATTCACAACCAACTGGTTTACAGTCTTTTGCTGGGGGAGCCGGAAGCATTTTGGACTTACTTGAAAGATTTAACCTAGTTGGGTAACGGGGCAGAACAATGCAAAATGTAAATATAAACCAAGAAGTCGAAAATGCAATGATGGCCCCTCCTCAACAGCCTAGGGGTATAGTTGATTTGCTAGCGTCCGAACTAAAAGCACGGGACGCTAAGGCTAGGAACCAGTTAAATACGATGATGGCTCCTGCGCCCGACCCAAATACTATTATTAGTCAGAATGAAAAAGAAACAGAAAACAATGTACGCCAAGAAATAATGCAAAAAATGCAATCAATGGCGGTAAAAGAAAATCAAAACAAAGCACGGATGAACCAAGCTTTAGCAGGTATAGCCGGACAAAGAGCTAATAACATGACCCGTATGGCTAACGGCGGCATTATCGGTTATGCCGGTCCTGATGGGTCTAAAGTCGAAGCTATGGCACCGCAAACGCCTATGGCTGGGCAGACCCAAAACCCAAGCCCCGGCTACTTAGACCCAGAGGTTGCTACATTCTTACGTGAGTTAGAGAAGTTAAACAAACAGTTGGAAGCTGCATTCCCACAGGAAAAAGACCTGTTTGAGCAAAGAATTACTGACCTCATAAATACAACTAGCCCACGCGTTAAGCGCATTGCTTCCGACTCACAGTTTGGCTTACCCAAAAAAGATGGTATGGCTATGGGTGGTATTGTTGGCTACGCAACTGGGGGAGAGATTGAAGCATATTTAGACTCAATAGGCGCAGGTGCAGAGTACAAAGCAAACTTAACTCCAGAACAAACAGCTGCAATAGGTGAAATGCTAGATAATCAAGCTACCCCTCAAGCTAACAAAGGTGTAGTAGAGCGCATGGCTGAAGTAGGCCGAAATATGCCGGGTAGCAACTTAGGCGACAGACCTGTTAGAGATGCTGTAGTTGATATGCTAGATAGTCCTGTAGCTCGTGGGCAAAACGAGGTGCTTAGTGCCTTACCTAGCGGTGCTATGGGGTTACTACAAGACAGAATGTCTGAACTCGGCCCTGTCTCACAAGGAGCAGCGGGAGCAAACGAAGAGGCTACAGAGCGCCGCAGGACTGGAATTGCAGAAACCCTACAAAATGCTATGCCCGAGGAAGGTATAGTAGGACGTATGGCTAGAGTTGGCAGGGAAATGCCGGGTAGTAACCTAGGCGACAGACCTGTTAGAGACGCCCTGATGGAAGGCATTGCTAGCCTTGCACCGCCAAAAACCCCCAATACGGTGTCTAAGTTCCAACAAGGATTGATAGACGCTGGGGGTGCCAACGTAACCGACCAACTAAACGCAGCGCAACGCAGAATAAATGCCGAAAATAAAACCGGAATAATGGATGCCCTTAGAAGTACTTTCAGTATGCCTTCAGAAGAGGAAGGTATTGCATCTGGGATGGACGAACAAACTATGCCTGCGGAAAATAAAACCGGAATAATGGACGCTCTTAGAAATACTTTCAGTGGGCGTTCACAAGAAGAGATAGATTACCGGGAAAGGGCTAACCAAAGCATAAATGAAGGTGAATTTATTAACGAGTTTGCAGGAAACGATGGGTTGGGTTATGAGCTTGTTAGAAGGATTAAAGAAAACCCCGGAACGGCAATTTCTACTTTAATGATGGCAATTCCAGTAGGAGGTTGGGCTGGGGCCTTGGGGGTTAAAGCACTAACTAAGCTTGTGCCTTATGTCGTAAAACACCCCATGCTTGCATCTTTTTTAGCTGGTTCAGCAGCAAAACTACCTACGCCCGATATAGAAAAAGCTCTTACTTCTATTGGACTAGGTGAGGATTTAGAAGAAGTTAAGGACACAATACTTACGGGCCTCGTAGGTCCAGACCCGTTGTCTGGATTAGAATCTGATGAAGAAGCAACAGCAACAGATGTAATTACATCAACTCCAGCAGAGCCTGCGTATGATCCTACGAAAGATGTTGAGCAAATTGCTAACCCAAGTCTACGTAGGGCTATAGAAGGAGCACAAGCTGCCCCTGCTACTGGCATTGCTGCTCCTGCTGCTGAGCAAGATGGTGAAGTGGCCGCTACACAGCTAGCTAGCACTGTTGCTAGTAATCCTACTCCACAAAACATGAGCCGTTTTGAAAGCGAAATACAACGGCTTATGGAGAAAAGGGAAAGCCCAGTACGTGCCTTGTCTAGCTTCTTAAAGTCGTTTAGCCAAGCGCGTGGCGGCAGCATGGGGCAGAACTTAGCCATTGCTACCACCGCTATGAACGCAGCTGATGATGCGATGGATAAGCAGATTATAGCTCTTGAACAACTAAGAAGAGCTGACCAGATTAGTGAGCGTGATTTCGAGCTTAAGAAACAGCAGGTTAATAATGAAAGAAGCTATAGAGAAGCTATGGGCGCGTATTACAAAAATATCCCAGTAGTGCAGAAAGAAATTGAACAGCTAAGACAAGCTGGGAAAGATGAAGAAGCAGCCAGAAGGCTTAGAGAGCTTGCTGTGACTTATGCGCTCCCTAGGATGGCGATGAATAACAACGAAGCCAAAAATGAATTGGGTAGAGGCGCTACTGCGGAACAGATACAAACTAGGGCTAATGAATTATTTAAAGGGCAAGTAGAGATGTTTATTAAGGCGGTGGAAGGGCCACAAAACTCTGTGAGTTCCGTAGTGCAGGATGCATTTGCTATTATAGGCCAATAAAATGTCCGACTTAGAGCGTCTAGCAACTTGGCTAGTAGATAACCAAGACAAAAAAGGTACGCCTGCGTTTGGTACTGTAGAGGCTGGTTTTAGAGAATTATACGCCTCACCAGCCCCTGCCTACACGCCTCCTCCGGTTGATCCTACTCAACCGCTGCCTGACGCCGACTCGGGTTTCTTTAGGCAAGCCCTAGATGTTCCTACGCAGTTAGCCAAAGGTGCAGTTACTGGCACGCGATTCTTAACTGATGTGTTTGGTGCAGACAATCCGGTGTCTCAAACGCTAAGCGGTATCGAAGACGATCTTGATAGCCTTCTCTCTGCCCAATCCAAGCGAGATCAACAAGAAGTAGCTCGCATAATGCAGCAAGCCGAAGATAAAGGTGTTGCAGACCAAATTAAAGCGGGCCTCCAAGCGTTGTCCGTTGCACCGGTAGACCTCATATCTAATGCCTTCGGCACCTCTGCACCAGTAATACTTGGTGGTTTGTTAGGCAAAGTAGTGGGCGCACCTGCCGCCGCTACAGCTACTGGGTTAGGTGTACTAACCGGAGTTGGTATTACTAAAGACGCTGCGTACGATGCTGTTCTTCAAGAATTAGTAGGGTCAGGGGTACCGGAAGATCAAGCTAAAGAAGCTGCTAAAGAGGCACAAGCATACAGCGGCGAAAACTTAGACAACATTGCCTTTGGTGGATTCCTCGGGGGCCTTGCTTCGCGGTATGGTCTAGAGAAAAGCATATTCTCTGGCATGGTGCGTCGTAAACTGGCTAAAGAAGCGCCTGAAGAAGTTATAGAAGAAGCTTTAGATAGCGCGCCACGCGCCTTACTAGACGCTAGTGAACGCAGTACCCTAGGTAAAGTATCTCGTGCAGCCGTCACAGAAGCCATACCTGAAGCTCTACAGGGCGGCCAAGAACAGTTTACCCGTAACGTAGCGTTGCAACGAGAAGGCTTTGACGTGCCTACAGGGCGTGGTGTAGTAACAGCAGGTACACTAGAGGGTGCGGTCGGTGCGCCGGTAGGTGCGATAGCTGAAGGAGCGCAGAGGTTTAAGTTACTTGGCGACCAGAAAGCAAAGATAGCTTACCTGAATGAGCTAGCCGACAATATAAATCCAATAGTACCCCCTAGTAAAAGTACGCCTGAAGAGGGCGATGCTCTTGTGGGCAAAGCCGACCTTACTCAAGCAGAAATAAATGAGGCTGTAAGAGTAGCTGGGGATTCAAAGACAGTAGGGGAAGTTGTAGCAGCACAAAATGCTGACCCAAACGCTAGAGCAGAGATACTAGCTAAGCAAGGTGTAACCGAAGAGCAACATGAAGCACGCGTTGCCAGTCTAGTAAAAGCACGAGATGTAATAGACCGCGCTAAACGACAAAATTTAAGTGAGTTTGAAATAAAAGGACTAATGAAAAAGCCCGGTGCCCCGCCAGCACCCGAGGCTGGGTTTGCAGACATACAGGAAGCAAATGAATCAACGCCTTTGACAAATAACTTCTTGACCCTTATCGGAGAAGAACAAGCAGATAGGAAGAACCTAACAGGCGCAGCTAAAAAAGCAATCTCTTACTTCCTTACTGGAAATAAAACAACAAATCCTAACACTGGGTTGTTTAATTTAGCTTATGACGTGGCTACTAGCCGGTCTGCTACCGAAACAGACATAGAAGCGAGAAGAGCCGAACAACCAAATATCCCTGCAAGCGAGCAAACTCAAAAAGCTGCGGGAAAGCCTTTACGTACCGATAAACAACAAAAAATTATTGACGAAGCTGCTACTTACCTTAAGGGTATAGCAGACCCTGAAACTGTTGCGCGGTTCGATAGCCTAGTAGACAGCATTAAGCAACGCCACCAAGACGGCATAATAGAACAAGCGCGCAGTATACGTGCTGCGGAAGCAGGGGTAGAAGCAGAAGTAGAGACGGACGTAGGGGTAGAAGAGCTAGCAAATGCAGAAGCAGAAGCAGCTGCGGTAACAGATGAAATAACAGACACAGAAGCAGACGAAGCAGCGACGGGGAGACGTAAACCAAAACCAAGAACACAAGTAAGCTCGCCAGTTTCAATCTTTAACGTGCCTGATTCTACAACAACACCTGCGCCCGACCCAAAAGTACAAGCAGTAGAAAACGTAAAAGCAGAGATGGGCGTAACTCGACTGCCACGTAAGGGAACAAAAAAGCGTGCAGAGTATGATAGTAAGGTACAAGCAGAAACTCAAAGGCTAGCAGAGCAAGCTGAAACTGACTTTGAAAACATAACTTCGGAAGACATTGCTGCTCAAATAGAAGCGCAGGGTATCACTACTCCAGAAGTTGAAACTAAGTACAAAGGTGCGGACATAAACCCTGATGTTATTGCTATTGCAGAGTCAGGCAATTTAAACCGCACTATAGAAAGGCTCTTAGAAACTCTACCCAAAGAACTACGACCTATTGTGCGTCAGATGCGTAGGGCAGCTAGTGCTACTAAAATAGAAATAGGTCCGGTTGAAGGTCCACGCCCCGGTAAATACGATTCGGGAACTAACACAATAACACTTGACCCCGACGGAGGGTTAACTACGGGTGTGTTTTTCCACGAACTAGGACACGCAGCGTTAGCACGTAGGCTTAACGACCCTAACTCTGCTGAAGCAAAAGCGTTCTTTGATTTCTTTAGTCAGATAAAAGATCAGATGGGTGACTCGTACGGGGGCACTGATCTTGATGAGTTTACATCCGAGCTAGTAAATAACTCTGAGTTTCAAAATCTGCTAAAAGATATTAAAGCTCCCAAAAGTAAAACTCTGTGGCAAGCCATAATGGATGCCATAGCCAGCTTCTTTGGTATCCGTAAAGGCCAAAATGCGTACGAGGCAGGGATTGAATTTATTGACGGGATACTAAGTCTTGATCCTTCTAGAGAACCCCCTCCGCTAGCAAAAGTTTTCTATGCTAATGAAAGTCCTGACGTTGCAGCTAAAGAAACGATGGAAAGCTTACCAGACTTTACACCCGGCAAAGCACAGAAAATTATAGATAAGTTGCTAGACGCTCCCGCACTTCTAACCTTTGCTATGGGTTCTTTACGCTTAGACAACCTTATGCAAATGTACGGCACTACGTTGACTTCGATAAAGAAACTTATAGATGCAGTGGAGCTTCGTCAGGGCTATCAAGAACAAAGAATAGAAGAAGCAAACAAAAAATATAACGCAATGATGGCGGTGTTAGCAAAATTTAAAACTCAAATGCGTGCTATGGCTACAATGGCTATCGAAGCTAGACTTGCGCGAGTTGATATACTTGATCCAAACTTTGAAACAAAAAACAAACTAAAGCCTAAAAGAGCAGCTGAATTAGAAAGACTCAAAGGCATATATGACAAGTTGCCAAAGGAAGTACAAAACGTATACAAAATTATGCGTAACGATTTTGATGCTATGTATGTGGAGTACAAAACAGAAGTATTAAACGAAATACAAAATAAAGACCTAAGAGAACAAGTAGCAAAGAAATTTGATGAAGAGCCTCCTATAGCAGGGTATGTGCCTTTCCGCAGGTACGGGGAGTTTGTACTAAATTACATAGACCCGACAACTAAGAAGTGGACATCTCGTGCGTTTGAAACAAAACGTGAAAGAGATATGGAAATACAAGCGTTAGGGTTGACTCTCCGTTCAGATTTGCAAAATGCTGTAGACCAAGATATTTCAGAGGACGGTAGTGACGCTAAAGAAGCGCAAGGCAAGCTACAAGCCGGTGAATACACTTTCCTAAACAGTATTAGAAGAGCTACACAAAAAACAATGCCCGCTCAAGGCTTTGTTGCAGACTTAATGGCAGCGGTTGAAAAAGACGGATTAGAGCAAGGTTTAAATCTTACTCAAGCAAAAAAACAAGCTGAGACGGTGTACTCAACTTATCTTGATATGTTCCCTGAGTCTTCTATAGCAAAAAGTTTTATAAAAGCAAAAGATGTTCCCGGTGCTTCTGAAGATTTAGTCCGTGCCTACGGCGACACTATGGTTAAGTGGGCGCGTAAGATGGCGGACGTTCAGTACAACGGTAAAATAAAAAGCGCCTTTAACGAGATAATGGACCAAGGCGAAAAGTCGGGTCGGAAAGACGTAAAGGCCGCTGCGCAAAGTATTGTCGATAGAGAAGAACGTACAGTAAATCCTACCTTTTCTCCGTGGGCGCGGACATCTACCACGGGTAGTTACCTTATGTTTATGACGGGTAACATCTCTTCGGGGCTTGTAAACGTCAGCTCACTACCTCTTCTTGCCTTCCCAATTCTTTCTGGTAAGTATGGCGGCCCTAAAGCTATGGCGGCTATGACTAGAGCAAGTCGCACGGGTGTGCTAGATATAATGAAAACCGAAGGTGTGCCTAGGTGGGCAACAGCCGGTTATAAGGGAGGCAAGTATACGCTTCTGTTTGAAACACTCAGAGACCACGGGCAGCTGCGCCACACACAAGTAAGGGAAATACTGGAAGGCGCTCGTGAATCTACAGCGGAGTACAGTGGTTATACAGCAAAAATTTTAAACTTCCTGTCCGCGCCTATAGAACGCACAGAGCGTTACAACCGTACGGTTACTAGCATAGCTGCATTTGATCTAGCGTTTGACGAAGCTAAAGGAAAAGGTTTATCCGACGAAGACGCTGCAAAAGCTGCTGCTGAATACGCCATGCGAGTAGTAAAAGATGTAAACACTTCGGGTATGTCGTCTACCGCTCCTAAATGGATGCAGGGAGACATTGGGCGTGTGATGTGGACGTTTAAAGGGTTTATATGGAACAGTGCTTACGTGACAGCACAAGCCTTTGTAGACTCCATAAAAGGTGCTCCCGACAGAACACGTAGAGAAGCTTTTAGGCAGCTAGCGTATACGTTCGGTATGAGTTATGCCATAGCCGGTGCGTTTGGTTTGCCTTTCTTTGGAGCTATATCAGTCTTAACAAATATGGTAAACAGTTTGTTGGACGACGAGGAAGAGCCGTTTAACCTACGCCGCGAAATGATGTTAATCATGCCGGAGTCAGTAACTAAAGGCCCTCTTAACTATTACACTAACCTAGAAATATCTAACAGAGCCAGCGTTGCAAACGGTATGTTATTTAGAGAAGACCCTTACGAGATAGAAAAGTATGGGTATCTTCAGTCTATGGCACTCCAAGCTTTTGGTCCTCTGGGTAACTACGTTCTTGATGCGCCTTATAAGCTAGGGTTAATTGCTGACGGGGAGTACCAGAGAGGGTTTGAGGGGTTAGCGCCAAGCTGGCTTCGTAACGGTGCAAAGACTATGCGCTTTGCGCGAGAAGGTGCTACTACAATAGACGGACGTCCGATAGATACAGATATATCTGCTTGGAACTTAGCTAACCAAGCGTTAGGATTTGCTCCTGCTAACGTGTCCAGCCTTTATGAAACCCGAGCTTTGGCTAAACAGTACGAGGGGCAGGTGCTGCGTGCTAGGTCCAACTTACTCAAGAGACGTTACTTAGCGTTAACTACAGGTGACTCTGATTTGTTTGAGGAAACGGAGATGAAGATATATGAATTCATGCAACGTTACCCCGGCCTCCTAACTCAGGACACGTTGAAACGGTCGTTCAAGTCTCGTGCCTCACAAGAGCAAGAGTATGTTTCAGGTATCCGCTTCAACAAGAGTTTCTTCCAAAACCTTACTCCTCTGTTTGATCGTTTGGAAGACGTTGACTACTACGGGGCACTCTAGACTTTCCATACCCGAATGCCCCGCACTCCGTCTTCTATAGTTATCTTAGTAACTACCCTGTACTTAAACCGTTTAGTTTCAGCTAATATGATGCTCTTAGCTTCTACGGGTTTAAGACAGGGTATAAAAAAAGACCAACCTTTTTTAAACTTCTTCCAGTTGATTTGGTACTCCACCTTCTCTATCTGCATCGTCTTTCGCTTTCTCTACAATTCTAGTCATATCGATAAACTCAGGGTGTGCCGCATCAAACATGGCGCAACGTTGAGCAGGTGAAACTATAGCCATACCTTTTGACATTCGTTTGTTAACCGTATCCAAGTATATCCCTCGGGCTTTTAGGTCTTCTAAAAAAGAATTGTAGTCCGTGTTGTCTTTATTAAGTTCGTTACGCAACTCTTTCACAGGTATAAAAAGTCTTTGGGTGTCACCCTCGTGCCTCATAACTAACTTTCCGTACCTAGGCTCTAGATTAGGAACCTTAGCTTTTGAAGTGCGCTGATCTACGCCGTCATCAACATCGAGTAAGCCGTTTAAGTTACTTGAAACAAACGCCCCTAGTATAGATACATAGCTGTCTAACGGGGCAATGGTATCTTTTCTTAATTGGTTTATTATCCCAGCAGCTTTGCTGTATATGCGCCGCATATCGAATTTTATAATACCTAGCTTGGTAGCGATAATACCCGCTGCTATATTAGCCGCAATAATCGCTGACCAGTTTCGCTCTCGGGAGGTTAAACGTAGTTCTTTATCAATCTTTTTCTGTATCGCTAGTACATCGTTTTTAACTGATTCGGGATTAGCTAACACGTATTGCATGAAAGGAACAATCGCATGCCCGTAGTTTTCCTTTAATTGGTGGTCAAACATTTGCTTGCCCTCTTCTGTAGATATAGTGTCTGGGTCTACATAGTCTACGTAGAACTCTATAATTCTCATCAGCTCACCGTCAGGTAGGCTTTTACCTCCGTATAACTTTTGGTAGAAGGAAGAGTTAGAGGTGCTTAGGGTTATGTTGCGCCACGTAGTGTCGTTCTTGCGGTTAGCATTAGCTGTTTGTGTGCCTTTATCTTTACCCTTACCTTGAGATACTTCATAAGCAAAGTCGCTTATATGGTCTGAGTCCATATTACTAAGCTCATCCACAGTGTTTACTATGTTGTTTAGTATGCCAAGTTTGTTTACCCGCGCTACTGCTGTGTCTTTAGGATTACCCAATAATTGTTCAGGGTCGCCAAATATACTGTTTGCCATGCGTAATACTGTCGTCTTACCAGTACCAGCATTTTTATGTACCAAACTTATAATTGCACCTTTCTGACCTGTTAACTGTAATAGGGGAGAGCCAAACCCTGACAGCGCAGCAAAGGCTTGAACCTCCATACCCTCTCGGTTATATAAATTAAATACCTCACTCCATTTTTCTAGCGTGCCTCTAGGCTCAAAATAAGGTGCGTACGCTCTGGTTACTGTAGAGGCCGGTGTGTGATATACCCCGTCTACAGTTATCTCTCTTTCTCCAACAATAAATTTCGTATCATTGTCAGCCCAACCGAATTGCAATCGCATAATGTCTGCCTTCTTCTGTGTTTGTAGTATTTGAATAACTCGCGTTACGTAATCATGTAATAGCGCCGCGTTTGCAGTCCCTGCTACTACTCCGTTATGCGCAAGAGTTTTAAGTAGTAATCTTTTTTCTAAACTTTCGTTAGGTATAGTGAATTCGCGTACTCCGTCATGCGGAGAGTGAAATACAAAAACAGACACAAAACCTTGCTCGTCGTCCCACATTTGTTTTTGTATATACAAATCGTGCTCATATACAAGCTTAGGGTCTTCACCGTCCATCTTGTATACACCCCCTGTCTTACCCCTAAAATAGGGTTCAAACTTATTTATAGGGCTAGAGGAAGACCTCTTTATGACTCTACCTAAACTATAAGGGCCTTTTATTTCTTTGTTTTTCTTATGTGGGCAACCTTCGCACCCTGTGGGGTTGTTCTTTTCAAATTCCTCACAAGAGTGTGGCCCCTTTATTCCTACTATTTTCCTTTCTACTGCATGAAAGTCATAGTCTGGGTGGCCTTGGGATATGGTGTGAATTGCCTTGCTACCATCCGCACAGAACTTAGCTACAGAAAGAGCATTAAACCAACGAGGCTCAGATAAAGTCGCCCTATTTATTAAGCTGTCTTTAAGCTGCAAGCAAGGAGTGTCTCTGCCCACTATCTTAGAAAATTTATAGTCTTTGTTTTCGTCGAGCAGTTTTTCCAATACATCTAATATTGGCTTACTACTTCTCTTTACTATAACTGCGTTAGGGTCTACTCCTAGCAGGGCGCGTATGTCGTTAGGTGCGTGCCGTGCAGGCGCAGGGTTAATTATCTTTACTAACTTAGGGTTATCCTTCTTTTGGTTGTAGGTGCCCGGCACTCGCAGTATGCGAGAAGGATCGAACACATTAGGATCAGCACAAAATTTTTGAGTAACACATACTTCTTCTAACCGCTTAGCTATAGGCAACCATTGCTCTGTAGGCACCTCTTCAGTAAAAGCCCAATAGACATGCAAACCGTAACCAGAATTTACTATTGTAGGTTCCGGCAAATCGACGGTAGCACAAAAAGCTTTAAGCGCCTTAGCACCTTCTGCTTGGCTAGCGTACCCCTTTGGTAACCCTGTGGACGGCTCTATTTCTTCTGCTTTGTTTCCTCCGCAGTCTATATCGAGCCACACAGCACCCAGAGACTCTACATTCTCTATCTTCCTATTACCTTTTTCTTTTAGCTTCCCTAGGGCAAAGAATACATCCATGCCTTGTTCAGAGAATTCATCAGCTATTGTATATGCTACTTCTAGACTATCGGTAAACTTTGGTATGGGCCTACCGTCTTTCATGCCGACCACATTGTATATGCCACCCCTAGGGACGACGTAATCTATGAGGTCAAAAGCTTGCATTATTTGTACTCGCTTATCAGTGCTTCTATGTAAACTGTAATTTCGTTGTTAGGCTCGTGGAAACCCACAAACCAGTTATAGATAGTCTGTCTACTAACCCCCAACTGGGAGGCCATCTCAGTAACTGATACATCATTATCGATGCACACCCTACCAAGACGAACCCCCAAAAGAGATTGATCAGCTTTTTGGTTTAGACTATCGATGCGTGTCGTATAGCCATAGCTCATTAATCGTCACTTCCCCATGATGAAATAATATCTTCTATGTCATCTTCGTCATTGTCGTTAGGAGTTTCAGTTTTTTTCTTACGCTTAACCGGTTCTTTAACTTCTTCTTCTTCAGCGTCGAAAGCGTCAGGAGAATCGGTGGAAACTTCAGACTCAAACATGCTATCTGAATCTTCTGTCTGGAATGGACTGCCTGACTCTGCATCCGCACTGAAACCGTCTTCTTCTCCGAAAGGCGATGGGGGTTTATAAGGTAAATACTTAAGCACCTGCACACCGCGTAGTCTTAGCGATACACCAGTCGCTGCCATTTTATAAGGTATAAGCTCTACTGCTATGTTTACTGTGCTACCAGTAGTTAACATGAAGCCTTCGTCTAGCTTCTTGTTCTTAGCATCAAATTGATCGGGAGGTGAAGTAGCGTTGCCACTATACGCAGCTTTCAAGCTAGCCTTACCCACAAAACTCCCGTCCTCTAACTGTTTAAAAGGCATCTCAAGTTTCTTGGGCCAAGACTTATCACGCCCCGGCGCGTTGGTATATGAGCCTTGCATGATTTTGTACAGCTCTTTAGCTTTCTCGCTGCTCATTACAAAATCTAGTTCGTACTTTGCACCGTCTTCCGTTGGATCACACGGGACGCTCTTGCCATTTGCACCCGCTTTGTTATCAAACCTGTACGGCTTGTCTAAACGAGGGTAACGCGCAGCTACGTCGCGGATAATGTGAGATATGTTAGCCATTTCTTGCTCCTTAAAAGGGTTTAGTTTTATGTTTGCAGCTTTGTTTAAAAGCTGTTGTATATTTGCAAGCTCTTCCTCTGCAAGAGGTCGAACCGGTTTAAAATACATCTTGTACAAATTTCTATGCGGTACAAAATATATTTCGGTTAGCACATTGCCGACGTGCTCTCGGTTACGCTCAAGATGTTCTATATACTTATATAGGCTCATCCTGTTGTCTTCTTTTGAGAATAAACTTAACGCATTTAATCTAAGCTCATAAAGAAAATCTGTTTTAAGAAAGGCAACTTCAATGTTCGTGAAGTACTTACAAAGGGCCCCCCCTACACCCCTGCCAGTTTTTATACTTTGGGGGCAGTCCATACATCGCTTAGCCTGTATGTTGCTAGCAGGTACTGACGTTGCTGGAAAATCACAATCAAAAGACCAACACGTTAAACTGTTGTCTTTGTAATAGTTTCTGGATAGCGTACCGCTGTCTGTTATAACAACTTCTACAGACTTCAAAGGTTCATAGGTGTCTGGGTGTATAAAGCACCCGTCTTGAATTCTTAACCTATTCATGCTTTGCGCGGTTTAAGTACAGTTATAGTGTACTTGCGGTTTGTTTGTAGCCCCGGAGGTGCTACGTCAGGATTAGTTTCTAAGAACTCTCGCATGTTCGTGCTGTGCAATGCCTTTACAAGTAAATGAAGTGCATCATTGTCTTTGAGAAACTTGTGCATCTTGTCCCAATCACTAGGCCAGTAGCTAGTATGTACTCTACGTGAAATAGTTCCTGCGGGAGTTCTTACGCTGTCTAGATTCTGTTCATCACAGAGTTCTAGCATCTGCTGAGTAATCTTACCTTGCTGCGCTTTTATTGTTTTTATCTCTTCTTCTTTAACTCTTATAGCTTCGCGCATCTTGATATAGATGTCAGTTAGTTTGTCGGCTGTCTGTTTCATTGCTCCTCCTTTCTTGTAGGGAGAAGTAGTTTACCAATACTCTTTACAGTGTCAAGTATTTAATTCTTGTTTATACAAATCAATTATTTTGGTGTGGTGGTCTACCTTAGAGCGCAGCATAGTGTAGAGCCGAGTCTCAACTTCACTGCCCCGTATATGGACAATAGTCATGGGGTTGTGTTGCCCCGGTCTGTCAATCCGCGCATTAGCTTGCAAGTAAGTCTCTACGCTAGTAACAGGAGCGTACCAAATAATAGTATTAGCTGCGGTTAAAGTTAGACCATGTGACGCTGCTTGTGGCTGTATGATAAGCACTTGAATCTTATCTGTTTCTTGAAAGTCTTTAATTATTTCACTCCGTTTGTTCACAGGAACCTTACCTGATATTATTTTGCAGGGGGTTTTACTTTTAACTAAGAACTCATTTAGTAATTCTATAGTGTGTGTAAAGGGCACAAAGACAAGTACTTTGTGAGAAGACTCGTCTATTACTTCCTTAATAACATTCAAACGGTTACTTACGTCAAACTCAATGACTTCTCTATCGTCCGTGTAGACCGCACCCCCTGATATTTGCAATAGCTTGTTTAAGTTAGTGGCAGCGTTAACAGAAGTGACTTGCTCTCCATCAGCTTCCATAGTCATGCGATCCTTTAGCCTTTTATAGTACGAAGCTTGCTGTTTAGTAAGTGGCGCTTCTCGATCTACGTAAGTAACAGAAGGCAAATCTAAACACTGGTCTTTCTCAAACCTAATAGCGGGTTGCAACACTTCATGCACTACTTCGTTCGCTTCTGGTTTGGGACGCCACGTAAACTGAGAAACTTTGTGCATTACCTTGTCTCTAAACTGCCCGTAGTACTTGGGTGCGTTCTTTGCGTTAACTAGCTTAGCCAAACCAAAAGCATCTACAGGTGATTGTGCTGCGGGAGTACCAGTAAGCATCCAAAGCCAAGTAGTATCCGCCGTGATGTCGCGCAAAGTTTTCCATCGGTTAGTCTGTGTGTTTTTGTAGGCGTTAGCTTCATCCACTACAATTACGTCAAAGCCTCCGTTAATAATTTCGTCCTTAACTACAGCTACCCCATCAAAATTTATAACAACAAACTCAGCACCTGCATTTAGTATTTTCTTCCGTTGCTCAGAAGTTCCATACGCTATAGAACAACTACGGTGCATAGCAAACTTAAACAAATCTTCTTGCCATGCAGATTTCATAATAGACAGAGGGCATATAACTAAGACACGTTTAACTTTGTCTTGCTGCATCAAGTAATCTACTGCCCATATTACAGACGCTGTTTTGCCGGTGCCTTGTTCGTTAAAACAAAAAGCTTTTTTATGTAATGTTAGGAAAGACGACGTTTCTTTTTGGTGGTCGAACGGTTCATACTTTCCAGTGTACGAATAGTCACGGGTCATAGGAGACGGTACTTCTTTTACTCTTAAACCCGCAAGTACTTGGGCTTCGTGCAGCCTCCAAGGCACTGCTATCTTGTAAACTCCATCTACTTCATTGAGTATTTTATAGTCGTCTACCTGCTCGGTAATTAAATGAGGACGTTTTGTTTTTAACACTAGGGCTTTATTGTCTATTACTTTCACTGTTTATCTCTTTTCGTATATGTTTTCTTGTTCTTGGTCGAGGTAAGGAGTTAGCTCACGGGCTAAATCGTCCATGTCCATTGATTCGTTTATTAACGGGTCATCTTCTTCAACCTCAAACGAAGGCACGTCAAATCCCTGCATGTGAATAACGTTATTAAATTTCGGTGCTTTCACATTGCATTGATAGCCGTTCCAAACAAACTTGCGTTCGCCGCGTATATGTTCTCGCACTACAACATTGCCTTTTGGAGTAAGACGCGTGTGCTCTTCTACGAAATGTATTATTTTCTTTCTGTTTCCACTCAACGTAGTAGCGTACTCTCTGTCTTTGAAATAATGTTTTGTATCTTTTGTGTCTATGCAAAAACTCATACGTAAGTCATTCTTTTTTGTTTGTACTGTCCACATCTTGTCACGATTATTCCAAAAATTAAAACACGCGCAAAAAATACCTACATGCGCAGCTTCTGTACCGACATCTTTAACTGTAAACTCATCATTAAGTATGTCAGGATGCTGCCAAGTTTTTCGGGTGAAGCATGTTTTATTACCGCCAACGTTACCCGGTTTCTTTTTGTGGGGTATTGTCACCAAGGCATCTGATACCCAACGCAAAGTTTTCACTTCGCCTTCTGAATTTACTGCTACATAAAAATACAACCAGTAATTTTTATCTACTTCATTTTTTTTATTCTTAGTTTTTTCAGGGCCAAGAGGCAAGCTCAATCCTATTTTATAAACAATGTCTTTTGTAGGCTCCACATGAAGAGGAGAACTTTCGTATTTTGTAGCGTAGAAAAAATTAGGAAATACTTTATCGTCGCTGTTGTCGGGGAAAACCATATTTGTAGCAACAAACATAATCCCCGGAAATTTTTCTGGCACTTCTACTCGGGTCTCTACCAAGTCCCTTACAGTCATTGCAGTAGGAGCCACAAAGACACCTAGCTTTTTAAGAGCATTGGTATTTGCTTTGCTATCCCATGATCGCTCACCTGTAGCACGGGACATCTCTTTAAAATTTCTATCCAAGTTAGCAAGGGTCTGTTTTATTGTTTTGCCCCTGCCCTTTGTATATTTCTTGCGTTGCTTCACCGGAACGGCAGCTTTGCTCCTGCTAAAATACTTAAGAGCTTTCTGCACATAATAATTAACTTTGGCTTTTATTGCCTTTGCCATAGCTTGCATAGCTTACCCCCTTTGTTTACTTTTTCGTTCCCTTTTACTGGTTTCAGATACAAGGTTGCCTTTAGAGTCCCGCTTAAAAGATCGGTTGCGGCTAGCTGTCTCTACTCTAGTACCATCAGAGTTCTTGCCGCCCTTATCCATTGCTTTCCTGTGGGCTACATCCTTGCCATCACCTTTAGAAACTTTCCCTTCTCGCATTGCCTTACGTCTAGCTTTGTTGCGTTGCGCACGTTTCTTCTTTTGTTCTTCAGTGCCTTGGTACTTAGCGTACTCGGCTTTGTAATCTCGTTTCTTAGCAACCATGACGGCTTCCTCTATATTTAATGTAATGTTTTCTTGTAGCTTTCACCGTGTGTAATCTCGGCTAAGCTGTTAGCAAATTCTAAAATTACTTTGTTATTAGCCATAAAAAGTTCATCAGGTATTGGGTTATTACCCGCAACAATCTCTGCTAATTCAAACTCAAGATTTGGATATTTTTCTGCCCAACGCTCAAAAACATCTATCGCCAGTTGTTCGTCGTGGTAGTTCCCGTCCACATAAGTCGTTTCATCCACCTCTACCAATATGACGTAGTTGTAGTAGCTCATCATCGTTTCCTGTTGTGCTCACAGCTAGCAACCGGACAGTACGCACATAGAGGCCCATCTTTGGCGTTCCATACGTCTGTTGTAGTAGCTACTTCTATCTGTTCTAAAGCTTCGTCGAATGTGCCAATGTAAGATTTGTACATATCTACAGTATGCTCTTTAGTTACAAAACCGTTACACACAACAAACGACAACGCAGACTTAATCTTTTTTACTTCGGGGTAATTTATAAACACAGCCCCTGCAAGCAAATCTAGCTGCTTAGTGTCCGCATAGTTTGCGGTTTTGCTAGTCTTATAGTCGATGAGGTAAGCTTTGTCTTCGTTTATTATAAGTAGGTCTGCTATACCCCTGTACCAAACGTCGCCCCCAAAAAATTTTGCGGGTTTAAAAGCTTCACCATCTTTGGACACTCCAAGCCTAATTTCGCAATGCTTGTCACCTTCTATGCTATTAAAAGCGTCTAGCGTACCTTGCAAAAATTTATACTCGCGCTCCAGCGGTTTTCCATCCCTTATATATTTTTCAGCAGCACTATGCACTCTACTACCGTACGCAGTAGCTGCATTACCCCTGTCTTTTACATCCTTAGCAACTTTTAAATGGTAGTATTTTTTAGGGCATTGCTTAAATGTATTTACGCTACTATAAGACCAAGCTGTCATAATTTTCCTTAATGTTTCTTTTGATAGGCGTCTAAGTATTCGATGTACAGACTTTCAACAGCGTCTCTCCATTCTGCTAGCATAGTCAGTTGTACAGTAGGAGGTTCTTCAAGAAAGCCCGGTGCTAACATCACTGTTCCTTGGTGCGTATCTTCATCCCAAGTTAGCGCACCTACTTGTATTGCGTATTCTTCTTTATTCATTACAGCTTCCCTTCTTCTATTAGTGCTAAACGATTAGCTTCTTGTGCAGCAGCTATGTCTTTTTTATTTTGCCCGGTGTACGCGACAGCCAATTTTTCTTTGATAAGGAGTTTCGTAATAGCTCCTTTTCCCGTCTTGAACTCGCCCAAAAATCTTCCAAACTTTCCTTTCTCTTTTGTTGTGAGAGCATATGTTCTTCCCACGATGAGAGCTTTTTGAACGTATTTTTTGGCAAGCATTCCGTGGGCCTTTTCAGCCTTATTTCTAGTTCTACATTCGGGTGTATCAACTCCAAATAAACGAATGCGCTGACGGCGCACCCAAACGTCAAACCCAAGATCAATATCCACATCGACTGTATCCCCATCCACGATTTTTATAATGGTTGCTTTGTATTCGTACATTTTAATTAGCCTCATCTATTATGGCAGGTAAGTAGTTAAACAAGATGTCGCTATCGCATTCAATAGTAACGCGGGCCGTGTCTGTTGCAACGTAATAAGTTATTACAGGTACTTCTGCTATGTGGCATCCCACGTTGTCCACTTTAATAACTACATCTGGTATGGGTTCCTCTACCTCTTCTGGAGTAGTGACAGGCTCTGGCACGTAATGCGCCCAAATAAAAAACATACTAATCGCAAATAAAATCATTGCGACAACTGACATAACTAGCTTCTCATTTTTCATCCTATCTCCACGTTATTAGTCGTAAACATTAAAGTTTTCTTCAAAAGG